>Ga0308176_10001588_pt1 | contig 14301 bp, 12 predicted proteins | sample PhyCR2_3_FD_203890 | JGI IMG/M metagenome (GOLD analysis project Ga0308176, IMG submission 203890) | Soil microbial communities from UC Gill Tract Community Farm, Albany, California, United States - DLSLS.C.R2 | ecosystem: Environmental > Terrestrial > Soil > Agricultural land | place: USA...
CACCGGGGCGTCGGCGTCGACGGTGCCCCGGCGGCTGCAGGGCCGCAGCTCGACGACCTGGTTGTGGCGCAGCCGCTTCACCTTGCCGCTGCCCGCCGGGGTGCTGACGACGAGGGCGTCACCGTCGTGACCGACCCAGACCGGGGTGGGGACCCCGACACCGTTCTTGCGGAAGGTCGTGAGGGAGACGAACTTCTCGTCTGCGAGGTCGTCCAACGTCGTGTCGGTGGGCACGGTGCGACGCTACCCGCAGCCGGCGCTCGACGCCCTCGACCCCCTCGACGCCCTCGGGGCCGTCGGCGCCTCGACAGTCGGGAGGGCCACCTGCAGGGGCGTGGCGTCCCCACGCGCGACGAGGTGTCCACGGCCGGGCCGTGCGCCGCGTTCGACGGGCACCCGGATCCCGAGCACGTCGGCCTGCGTCGCGGAGGCAGGCCCGAGGAGGATGCCCGTCCGGTGACGGGCGACCTCGACCGCGACGCCCCGGTACATGGCCGACAACGCTGACGCGTCCGCCCCGACCACCACCAGTCCCTCGTCCCGGTCGACCAGGAGGAGGACCTCACGCAGCACCTGCTCGACGGGGTGGTCCAGCAGCTCGTCACCGGCGTCCACGACCACGGCGACACCCGGGGCGCGACGGCGGGCGCGGACGAGCGCAGCGGCATCGGTCCCACACCAGGTGACGCGGTCGTCGTGGCGCAGGACGTCGAGCGGACCCGGGCGCGGCGAGACGACTGCCACGGGGTGCTGGCAGCGAAGGAGCTCCTGCGCCAGGTGCAGGAGGGCCGTCGACACCCCGGCGCCCCGACCGCCGGCGACCAGCCAGCGGCGCCCGTCCGTCCCGGGGCACAGGCCCAGGGTCCGGGTCTCGTCGCCGCCGGCGCCGAGGGCGAGGGCGCCCGGGGAAAGGCAGGTGCGCACGAGGTCGCCGGGCCCCACGCGGGACGGGAGCGCGTCGACCCTGTACGGCAGGCGACCACCCGTCCGGGTCGTGGTTCGTGGCGGCCTCTTCGGGGGCAGGGCCAGCTGGACCTCGCACCGGTCCGAGAGCCATCCCCGGCCCGGTGGGGTGGAGACGCGGGTCGCGGCATCCGGCACCCCGGCGAGGGCCGCGTCGCCACGGTCGGCGAGACGCAGCACCACGCGATGGGTGGTTGCCGCCCCCCTCCCGACGAGCAGCGACCGGTCGCCCGAGAGGAGCGCCGTCACCCCGACACCGTCGCCCTCCCGCAACACCGCGAGAAGACGGTCGCCCAAGGTGCCCAGGGCATGCCCGCCACCGAGGCCGGCCACGTCCGTGTGGTGGACCAGGAGGTCCCAGTCGTCGACCACCAGCACGAGGGGCGGTGGCGCCTCACCGGCCGAGTCGGCCGCCCACCAGTCCCGCATGGAGGTGAAACCCTGTGCTGCCAAGGCATCCCGACGTTGCGCGACCTCGGTCGCAAGTCGGTCCACGACACGTTCGAGCCTGGCGGTGTCCGTCCACTCGACGTGCGCGCCCAGGTGCGGCAGCGATGCCAGCGACGACAGGCTGCCGCCGCTCACGGCATACAGGTGGAGCGCGGTGGGGTCCCGGTGCGCGGCGAGGCCACGCGCGGCGGTGAGCAGGGCGGTCGTGCGGCCGCTGCCCGGCGCACCGATGAAGGCCCAGTGGCCCGGCCGGCGGAGGTCGAGCTCGAGCCGCTCCTGCGCCTGGGTGTCAGGGCGGTCGACCAGGCCGAGCGGTGCGGTGTAGGAGACCTGCGGCGGTCCGGACCCCTCGAGCTCCGGTCCCACCGGTTCGAGGTCCTCGTGCCGCAGCCGGATGGGCAGCGGTGGAAGCCAGGCCGGAGGCGGAGGCGTCGCGCCGAGCATGGCGGTGGCCCCTCGTACGGCGTCGACCACGGCCTCGAGCTCGGTCGGTGCCTCCTCGTCCCGACCAGGCCACGGCGGAGGCGCCGCGCCGAGCACGACTGGACGGCACCGTGGTCCCGCCAAGGTCTCCGGTTCCACTGCTCCGCCGACGTGTGCTGCCTGGAAGCGGACGAGGTCACCACCACCCACCCGGGCGAACGCGCGCCCGGGAAGTGACTGGTCGAGCGCCGCGGCGTCCGGGGCGTCGATGACGTCGTCGGAGTCGGCCCTGTCCCGCACCCGCAGAGCGATGCGCAGGTTGACGTTGGCCTTGATGTCGGCCGTCACGACGCCGGCCGGGCGCTGGGTGGCGAGGACGAGGTGGACCCCCAGGGACCGCCCCAGCGCGGCCAGCCGCACCAGCCCGTCGACGAAGGCCGGCAGCTCCTCCGTGAGTGCCCGGAACTCGTCGATGACCACCACGAGCCTCGCCAGCGGCTTCCGTTGCCCGGCGGCGCTGCGCTGGTAGTCGACGAAGTCGGACGCCCCGGCGTCGGCCAGGAGGCGCTCCCGTCGGGTGAGCTCTGCCGTGAGGGACCTCAATGCCCGGTCGGCGAGGGAGCCGTCGAGGTCCGTGACCACCCCCGCCACGTGGGGAAGGTCGGCGCACTCACGGAACGCCGCACCCCCCTTGTAGTCGACCAGCACCAGGGACAGGTGCTCCGGCCGGTGGTGGAGGGCGAGGCTGGCGACCAAGGTCCTCAGCAGCTCGGACTTGCCTGCGCCCGTCGTGCCCGCCACGAGCACATGCGGGCCGTCGGTGGCGAGGTCGACGCGCATCGCCTCGCCGCCCCCAACGCCCAGCGGGACGTCGGTGCGGTGGGGCGTCTGCCGCCAGCGCGCCGCGAGGGCGCCGGGGTCCAGCCGCCCTGCACCCGGCATGGACGTGAGGGGCGGGAGGTCACAGAGGGCGAGCAGGCCGGTGGAGGACGGAAGCGACGCCGCCGTGCCGGCTGGGCTGGCGTCGCGCCACCGCGCGAGCGAGCGGCTCAGCCGGTCGGTCCACCAGGAGCCAACACCGTCGAGGATGAGGTCCTGGTGGGCGTGGCCGGGCAGGTCGAGCGTGGGCGGCTCCTCACCGCAGGCCGTCAGCACGGCCTGTGCCTCTGAAGGCAGGCGGGTACGGTCCGCGTCGAGCGCCAGCGTCACCACGCCCACTGCGGGCCCGTCAGCGAGGATCGTGCCGAGCTCGGGAAGCCGGCGGAACTGCGCGACGCCGTCGACGACCAGCAGGATGCGCGGGCCCGTCCACGGTCGGGACGGCCCTGTCGCCGCAGCCTGGTGCGCACGTCGGGCGCGCACGGTGTCGGCCAGGGCAGCGAGGCAGCTCCCGGCGGTGTCCTCGGAGCCGGGCGTGAGTGGCGGCGTACCTGACGAACCCGGCCGCCTGCTGCCGTCGACGGTCCGCAGGTGGGGGAGCCGGAGCAACCAGCTCCACCGCTCGGCGGTCCGGCCGTCGGCCGCCACCACGACGAGCTCGAGGTCGTGCGGTGAGACCAGGGACACGAGCTGGCCCACGAGCTGCCTGGCGACGGGTGCACGGCTCGCGTTGTCACCGCACAGGCCGAAGACCCCGACCGCGTCGAGCGGCACGGTGCAGGGTGCGTCGTGGAGAAGGGGGTGCGCGCGACCGGTGTCGCCGGGAGGTCGGATGACGCGAACCGCCGCAGGGCGTGTGCACCGCCCGATCGACACGGCGAGCAGGTCGGCATCCGTGGTGCCGCGCTCCCAGAGCCGGTCGCCGGGAGCCGACGCCAGGGACAGGAGGGCGGCCGGGTCGGGGTGGGCCTGACGCGCTGCCCGGGACTCGGCGGCGCAGGCGGCCTCGACGCGCGCCTGCGCCTCCTCGAGCAGGGTCGCGTGGTCCCGCAGCTCCGCCTCGTACGTCCGTCGCGCGCCCCAGCGGTCGCTCAGGGCGCTCCCGACCATGATCACCGGTCCCATGAGGGCGAACGCCAGCATCGTCGGGCCGAGGAACACGGCCATGACGCCGGCCACCGGAACGGGCAGGAGCACGGCCACCCAGGGCACGCGGACCCGGCGAGGCGGTGGTGGAGGGGCCGGCAGCGCGATGCCGGCCGAGGGTGGGTTGTCGCGGACACGGGGCCGCCGGTTGACCGTGCGGGTCCCGTCGGCTGCCCGCACGGTCGCGGCCGGGACGGTCGCCCGTGGGCCGAGCGTGAGGGCGCTCGCGCCCAGCACCAGCGTCGAGCCCACGCTGAACGGCGTGGGGGTCTCGCCGAGCTCGAGGCCATCGAGCGCCGACCCGTTGGTCGAGCCCAGGTCGCGGACGGTGACACCGTCGGGCCCCACCTCGATCTCGACGTGGAGCCGCGACAGCCCGTCGTCGTCGAGGCACAGGTCGGCGGCGGGGGAGCGACCCACCACGTGCCGCCCGGCGGGGAGCTCACGCACGTGACCCGCGTCAGGCCCGTGGGTCACGGCGACCGTGACCGGCGTGCGTGGACGGCTGCGTGGCGGACCCCCGGCCGGGGCCAGGGTCGGGTCGTCCGGAGTCGTCAGCACCAGTGCCGCTCCGTCGACCAGCGGCGGCAGCCCGACGGGGGCGTCGTCGGCCACGGCGGCCCCGGCCACCGCCAGGACATGCTCGGTCGGCCCGCCCTCGAAGCTCAGGAGGGCGCGCGCCAGCTCACCGGCCGTGGCGCCCTCGGGGGCCTCCACCTCTACCTCGTGGACACCACCGACGTGACCGCCCGTGGCCCACGGCGGCTCGCCCACGCGGTACGCCACGGTCAGGTGCAGTCGCATGCCCGCGACCGTAGGGAGGCTCGGGGTCCCATCCGCGCAGTCATCCACACCTGTGGATCACGGGGGGCGCAGCGTGGTGATTCGCCCTAGTATGCGGCTCACATCCGAGTTCGGGGACGACGGCTCAGCACCGTCGGAGCTCAGTGGCACAGGGGGAAGGGATGATGACGGACGCGGTCATGACCGTGGAGTCCGAGGTGCGGGAGCTGATCAGGAGGTCAGGTCTCGACCCGGTCCGCGACGCGCGCCAGCTCGACCGGCTCGTCCGGGACGCGGTGGCGGACTACGACGAGCGCTCGCTGCACGGCGGGCTGCCGACGCTGCCCGACATCGAGGACGCCGTGAAGTCGGTGGTCGACGCGGTCGCGGGCTTCGGCCCCCTGCAGCAGTACTTCGACGACCCCGAGGTCGAGGAGATCTGGATCAACGAGCCGACCAAGGTCTTCGTGGCGCGCGGTGGCGTCGCCGAGCTGACGACGACGTTCCTCACGGGCGACGCGGTGCGCGACCTGGTGGAGCGGATGCTCAAGACCAGCGGGCGCCGCGTCGACCTCTCGAGCCCGTTCGTCGACGCGGTGCTGCCCGACGGGTCACGCCTGCACGTGGTGATCCCGGACATCACCCGGGCCCACTGGATCGTCAACATCCGCAAGTTCGTAGTGCGTGCCTCCCACCTCGACGACCTGGTGGGGCTCGGCACCCTCACGCCGCAGGCGGCGACCTTCCTCGGGGCGGCGGTCGCCTCGGGCCTGAACATCCTCGTCGCGGGCGGCACGCAGGCCGGCAAGACGACCTTGCTCAACTGCCTCAGCTCGGCGATCCCAGCGAGAGAACGCGTCGTCACCTGCGAAGAGGTGTTCGAGCTCAAGATCCCCCTGCGCGACGTGGCCTCCATGCAGTGCCGCCAGCCGAGCCTCGAGGGCACGGGGGAGATCCCGCTGCGACGGCTGGTCAAGGAGGCGCTGCGCATGCGGCCCTCACGGATCATCGTCGGTGAGGTGCGGCAGGCCGAGAGCCTCGACCTGCTCATCGCCCTGAACAGCGGCTTGCCGGGGATGTGCACGATCCACGCCAACAGTGCCCGCGAGGCCATCACCAAGATGTGCACCCTGCCGCTGCTGGCGGGCGAGAACGTCGGCAGCCGGTTCGTCGTGCCGACCGTGGCCGGCTCGATCGACATCGTCGTCCACGCCGCGCTCGAGCACGACGGCGTGCGCCGCGTCCGTGAGGTCGTCGCGGTGCCCGGACGCATGGAGGGCGATGTCGTCGAGACGGCCGACCTCTTCGTCCAGCGGGACGGCGTACTGCGCCGTGCGGACGGTTTCCCGCCGCACGTCGAGCGCTTCCGCAGGGCGGGGTACGACGTGGCGGCCCTGCTGGCGCCGGAGGGAGCGGCGTGAACCCTTTCGCGGAGCTGCACGCGACCGGCAGCCTGCTGGGGCTGCTGCTGGGCTGTGGTGTGTTCTGCATCTGGTGGTCGGCCTGGGTGCCCGCGACTGCGGGACCGGCCTCCCGTCGCCCATCCTTGCGTGACCGGCTGGCCGACGAGCTCGTCCAGGCGGGGTACGCGTCGATGGGTCCGAGGACCCTGTTGACGGCGTCTGGCGTCGCCTTCTCGATGGTGTTGCTGACGGTCTACGCGACGACCGGGGTCGGCCCGGTGGCACTGTGCTTCGCGGCGATGGCGGGATACGGGCCAGTCGCGCTCGTCCGGATGCGCGCCCGACGCCGGCGAGCCAGCTTGCGCGAGCTGTGGCCCGACGCAGTGGACAACATCGCCTCCGCCGTCCGTGCGGGACTGGCCCTGCCTGAGGCCCTGGTGCAGCTGGGCCGGCGCGGTCCCGAGGAGCTGCGTCCCGCCTTCCAGGCGTTCGCCGAGGACTACCGCGCGACGGGGCGGTTCCACGAGAGCCTCGACGACCTCAAGGAGCGGCTGAGTGACCCCGTGGGCGACCGCCTCGTCGAGTCACTGCGCATCGCCCGAGAGGTCGGTGGCAGCGATCTCGGGCGCCTGCTGCGGACGCTGTCCACCTTCTTGCGCGAGGACAGCAGGACCCGCGCCGAGCTCGAGACCAGGCAAGGCTGGACGGTCAACGCCGCCCGCTTGGCCGTCTCGGCGCCGTGGATCGTGCTTGCCATGCTCTGCACCCGCCCGGAGTCGGTGCGCGCCTACAGCAGCCCCACCGGGGCCTGCGTCCTGCTGGCCGGGGGTTTGGTGTCGGTGGTCGCCTACCGGCTGATGATCCACATCGGCCGCCTCCCCGAGGACGAGCGGGTGCTGCGGTGAGCGCGTGGCTGGCCGACCTGTCCATCTCGTGGCCGGGCGCGGTTGCAGGGCTCGGTCTGGGGCTCGGGCTGGTGCTGGTCTGGGCCGGTGCGCCGCACAACCGTCGCGCCACGCTCGACCAGCGGGTCCTGCCCTACCTGCGCGATGCGCCGCGGCCGTCGCGGCTGCTGGCCAACCGGCCGGTGGGCGGCACGAGCGCCTTGGGTGTGCTGGCCCGACCCGTCGTCGCGGACCTCGGCCGTCGGGTCGAGCGGGTGCTGGGTGGCTCGGCGTCGGTCCGGCGACGGCTCCAACGGGCCGGCCATGCGCCGGACGTCGAGCGGTTCCGTGCCGAGCAGGTGCTCTGGGGCGCCGTCGGCCTCGTCGCCGGACTGCTGGTCGGTGGCCTGCTGTGGCTCGGCGACCACGGCTCGGTCGTGCCAGCGGCCGTGGTCACCCTCGTCGGCGCGGGTGTGGGGGTGGTGGCCCGGGACCAGTGGCTCAGCCGCGAGGCCAACCGGCGCGAGGAGCGGATGCTCGTCGAGTTCCCCACCATCGCCGAGCTGCTGGCGCTCGCCGTCGGCGCAGGCGAGGGCGCGGTCGGTGCTCTCGAACGCGTCTGCCGACTCTCGCACGGTGAGCTCTCCGCCGAGCTGGGGCGCTGCCTGGCGGATGCCCGCGCCGGTGCCAACCTCCCCACCGCGCTCCAGGGGCTGGCCGACCGCACGGGCCTGGTGAGCCTGGCCAGGTTCGTCGACGGCATGGTCATCGCCGTCGAGCGCGGCACCCCTCTTGCCGACGTCCTGCGTTCGCAGGCCCAGGACGTCCGCGAGACCGGCCGTCGGGCGGTGATGGAGGCGGGTGGCAAGAAGGAGATCGCGATGATGGTCCCGGTCGTCTTCCTCGTGCTCCCGGTCACCGTCCTGTTCGCCGTCTACCCGGGCTTCTCGTTCCTGCGGTTCTCCCTCTGAAGCGTCCACGAGCTCGTCTCCATGCCTCCACGAAAGGAAGACTGATGACACGCCTGACCCATGCCCTGACCCGCGCGCAGCTCGCGCTCGAGACCTTGGTCCGACGCAGCGAGCGGGGTGACGTCCCCGGCTGGGTGATGATCACGCTCATGACGGCCGGACTGGTCGCCGTGCTGTGGACCGTCGCGGACGAGCAGCTGCGGGCGCTGTTCTCGCGGGCGATGACCAGCGTCACCGGTCCCTGACGGATGCGGTCGGCGCCCGAGCGCCTCAGCCGCCGCGGGCGGGAGTCCGGTTCTGCGGTGGCTGACTTCGCCATGGTGTCCGGACTGGTGTCCGTGCTCTTCGTCGCGGTGTTCCAGGTGGGGCTGGCCCTCCATGTCCGCAACACGCTGATCTCCTGCGCCTCCGAGGGCGCTCGCGTGGGCGCGCGGGCCGGCGGCGAGCCGGCCGACGGTGTGGCGCGGACCCGACAGCTCATCGGCCAGTCCATGTCGCCGCGGTTCGCGCAGGACGTGACCGCCGACGTGGTTGTGGTCGACGGGGTACAGGTGGTGGCGGTGCGCGTGACGGCGCCCCTGCCCGTACTCGGTCCGCTCGGCCCGGACCGCACCCTGGACGTCGTCGGCCACGCCTTCCTGGAGGACCAGTGATCCTGCGTCTGCGATGGGTCTGGCTGCGCCCTGCACACCGCGGCGAGGGTGGCAGTGCCCTGGTCGAGTTCGTGTTCCTCGGGGTGCTCCTGCTCGTGCCCTTGGTCTACCTCGTCATGACGTTGGCGCGCCTGCAAGCCGGTGCGTACGCCGCGTCGACGGCGGCGCGCGAAGGGGCGCGTGGCTTCGTCACAGCCACGTCGACACAGTCCGCCGAACCCCGGGCCCGCGCTGCGGCGCAGCTCGCCTTCGAGGACCAGGGGTTCCTCCCGGCAGACGGGGCCGTGACCGTGGGCTGCGACGACGACCCGTGCCTGCGGCCCGAGGGGCGGGTGGAGGTGCAGGCGACCGTATGGGTGCCGCTGCCGTTCGTGCCCGCCTTCGCGCGCGACCTCGTGCCCCTGGAGGTGCCGGTCTCCGCGAGCCACGTCGGCGTGGTCGACCGGTTCCGGGTGGCGCCGTGACGCGCGTTCTGCGGGCCCGGCGCGTCGTACCCGGCCGGGGGCGGGCGGGGGGAGAGGCGGGGGGAGAGGCGGGGCAGGTCGGCATCCTCATCCTCGGCTTCACCGTGGTGGCGATCCTGCTCATCGTCGGGACCATGGCGGTGACCTCGGCGCAGCTCTCCCGCATGCGGCTGCTGGACGCGGCCGACGGTGCTGCGCTCGACGCCGCGGACTCCCTCGACCTCGGGGCCTACCGGGACGGGCTGGGGTCCTCGGTGGTCGTCAGCGACGACACGGTCGTACGGACGGCCGCCGCCTACCTGCAGGAGCGACCCCTGCCGGTGGGCATGCTCGGGTGGCAGGTCGCCCCGGGGAGCGGGAGCCCCGACGGCCAGACCGCCGTGGTGAGGCTGCAGGGCCAGGCCGAGCTGCCGTGGGTCGGGCCGCTCCTCGAGGCCCTCGGCGGCTCGGTGACCATCACCGTCGAGTCCCGGGCCCGCTCGGACCTGCAGCCCCTGCCCTGAGCGAGGCTCTGCCGCAGTGCACCGCTGCGCCGATGCCCCGCGGCGGCGAGACCGCGCCGCGGCGGACCGACGCAAGGGGCACACAGGCATGTGGCGGAGGCAAGACGTGTGCAGGGCCACCCGCCCGGCCGGTCTCGCGCGCGGCTGGCCGGACTAGAGTGACGGTCGAACCACACCAATGGCGCTGGAGGCTTGAACCATGTCCGACCGTCCTGTTTCCGTCATCGTCGCGGGCGCGCGCACCCCGATGGGCCGCCTCCTCGGGTCGCTCAAGGGCTTCTCCGGCGCAGATCTCGGCGCCGTCGCCATCAAGGGCGCGCTCGACAAGTCGGGCGTCGCGCCCGAGCAGGTCGACTATGTCGTGATGGGCCAGGTGCTGCAGGCCGGCGCGGGCCAGATCCCCGCCCGCCAGGCCGCCGCCAAGGCCGGCATCCCCATGACCGTCCCGGCGCTGACCATCAACAAGGTCTGCCTCTCCGGCATCAACGCCATCGCCATGGCCGACCAGCTGATCCGCGCCGGCGAGGTCGAGGTCGTCATCGCGGGTGGCCAGGAGTCGATGACCAACGCGCCCCACCTGCTCGAGAAGTCTCGCGAGGGCTACAAGTACGGCGACGTGACGATGCGCGACCACATGGCCTTCGACGGCCTCTGGGACGCCTTCAGCGACCAGGCCATGGGGCTGCTGACCGAGCAGGCCAACACCGGCGACCAGCAGTTCACCCGCGAGCAGCAGGACGAGTTCTCCGCCAGGAGCCACCAGCTCGCCGCCCGCGCGTGGAAGGACGGACTGTTCGACGACGAGGTCGTGCCCGTCTCCATCCCGCAGCGCAAGGGCGACCCGCTCGAGTTCAAGACCGACGAGGGCATCCGCGCCGACACCACCACCGAGACCCTCGGCAAGCTGCGTCCCGCCTTCTCCAAGGACGGCACCATCACTGCCGGGTCCGCCAGCCAGATCAGCGACGGCGCGGCAGCGGTCGTCGTCATGAGCAAGGCCAAGGCCCAGGAGCTCGGCCTCACCTGGCTCGCCGAGATCGGCGCGCACGGCATGGTCGCCGGCCCCGACTCCACCCTCCAGCAGCAGCCGGCCCGCGCCATCGCCAAGGCGTGCGAGCGCGAGGGCATCACGCCCGCCGACCTCGACCTCGTGGAGATCAACGAGGCGTTCGCCGCGGTCGGGCTCGCCTCGGCGAAGGAGCTCGGCATCGACGTGGAGAAGGTCAACGTCAACGGCGGCGCCATCGCCCTCGGCCACCCGATCGGCATGTCCGGTGCCCGCATCGCCCTCCACCTCGCGCTGGAGCTCAAGCGCCGCGGTGGCGGCGTCGGCGCGGCCGCGCTGTGCGGCGGTGGCGGCCAGGGCGACGCCCTCATCGTCCGCGTGCCGAAGACCGCCTGACCCGACGCCGACCACGACCACCGGAGGACTGACCGCTTGGCTCCCCGCACCGTCGACGTCCCTGCCCTGGTCGAGTCGGCCAGGGCAGGCTCGCCTCGCGCCGTCGCGCGCCTGATCAGCCTCGTCGAGGACGCCCACCCCGCCCTGCGCGAGGTGATGGCGGCCTTGGCACCGCACAGCGGCACTGCCCACATCATCGGCATCACCGGCAGCCCCGGCGTGGGGAAGTCGACCTCGACCAACGCCCTCGTCGCGGCGTTCCGCGCACGCGGGCAGCGGGTCGGTGTCCTCGCGGTCGACCCGTCCTCGCCGTTCTCCGGGGGAGCCCTGCTCGGCGACCGGGTGCGGATGCAGGACCACGCCCTCGACCCCGAGGTCTACATCCGCTCCATGGCCAGCCGCGGTCACCTCGGTGGCCTGTCGTGGACCACGCCGCAGGCCCTCCGCGTCCTCGACGCCGCCGGCTGCGACGTGGTCCTCATCGAGACGGTCGGCGTCGGCCAGTCGGAGGTCGAGGTCGCCGGGCTCGCCGACACCACCATCGTGCTCCTGGCCCCCGGCATGGGCGACGGCATCCAGGCGGCCAAGGCGGGCATCCTCGAGATCGGCGACGTCTTCGTCGTCAACAAGGCCGACCGCGAGGGCGCCGACGCGACGGTCCGCGACATCCGGCACATGATCTCCCTCGGCGACCGGACCGAGCCGCACCTCTGGCGCCCACCGGTGGTCAAGACCGTCGCACAGCAGGGCCAGGGCATCGACGAGGTGATGGAGGCGCTGGACAAGCACGTCGCGTGGATGGAGGAGACTGGCACCCTGCGCGAGCGCCGGGTGCGCCGGGCGGGCGACGAGATCGAGTCGATCGCCCTGCAGCAGCTGCGCGCCAAGATGGGCGACCTCCGGCACGGCAACGGCGTGGACGAGCTGGCCGCGCAGGTCGTGGACGGCACCACCGACCCGTACGCCGCCGCCGACCAGGTCGTCGCCGCCCTCGGCTGATGTCCGTCCCGACGAGGGCGACCCCGTCTGTGGGCTCCCCGCCCCCGCGGTGGTCGCGGTGTGCTCGCGCTCGGGCGCGGTACGGCGCCCGTCGGGCGCCGGAGGGAGCCGGTCAGGCGCTGACGAGCCCGTCCCAGTCCCAGCGCGGCATGCCCAGCCCTTCCGGCACGGTGGAGGCCTCCGGGTTGTAGGTGTCGAGGTGGGCCACCGACCACTCCATGAAGGCGCGCAGGGCAGCCCGGAACTCCGGGTCGTCCGGCAGGCCCGCGTCGTCCAGCGCTGCCACGAAGCACTCGACGAAGATCTGGCCCAGCTCGACCATGCCCTCGCCGTGGCCGGCGTGCATGCGCAGCATCGACGACTGGTCGCCGCCGCAGTCCACGGAGTAGCGCGGCGGACCGCCGAGCACCTCCGCCCAGTAGAGGCCCAACCGGTCGACGTGCTCCGGGTGCTGGCCGGGGTGCGAGAACGGGTGGCTGAGCAGCGGATCGGCCAGGCAGCGGACGTGGTGGGCGCGCGCCAGGGCGAGGAAGGCGGCTTCCCCGCCGGCGTAGGCGTACAGGCTCGGCCGCACCCCAGCAGCGTGGCACGGCGCTGTGCTGGAGTGTCAACCCCTGCCCGCACGTCATAGGGTGAGGCGCGACTCGACTGAAAGGACCCCTGTGCAGCCCCAGGTCATCGCCGGACGTTACGAGGTGCTGCGTTCCATCGGCAGTGGTGGGATGGGCACCGTCTGGCTCTGTCGCGACACCGTGCTCGGCCGTGAGGTCGCGGTGAAGCGGGTGGGGGCCATGCCTGGTGACCCCGCGGCGGTCGCCAGGGCCATGCGCGAGGCCAGGATCGCGGCGTCGCTCAACGACGCGAACACCGTGGGGGTCTACGACGTCATCGACGAGGACGACGCCCACTGGCTCGTCATGGAGTACGTCGAGGGCCAGAGCCTGGCTGAGACGATCGGTGAGCTCGGGGCGCTGCCGCCCAAGCGCGTGGCCGCGATCGGCAGTGCCGTGGCTCGGGCCCTCGCCCGCGCCCACGAGCGCGGCATCGTCCACCGCGACATCAAGCCCGGCAACATCCTCATGGACACGAGCGGCATCCCGAAGATCAGCGACTTCGGCATCGCCCGTGCCAACGCTGATGACCAGCTCACGCAGACCGGGTTCATGACGGGGACCCCCGGCTACCTGTCGCCCGAGCTGGCCCGCGGCGGTGACCCGACCTCCGCGTCCGACGTCTGGGCGCTCGGCGCGACGCTCTACTACGCGGTCGAGGGCCACCCGCCCTACGAGAGCCAGGCCAACCCGCTGGCCACCCTCCAGGCGATCGCCTCGGGCCATGCCCGCCCCATGGAGAAGGCCGGTCCGCTGGGCGGCGCCATCGCCGCGATGATGGACCCCGACCCGGCTCGCCGCTGGGACATGGACACGACCTCCGAGCGGCTCGACCGCATCGCCCGCGGTGACACCACGATGCCGTTGCCCGCCGGTGCCCTCCTCGGTGCCGGCGCTGCAGGTGCCGCAGCGACCGAGCTCATCCCCGAACCCCTCGAGTCCACCCAGCGGATGGAGACCGCGCCGGTCCGCCCCACCGTGCCGCCGGCCGGGCCGGTGCCGCCCGTCGGGCCGGGCGGTGGGCGTGACGACCGGGGCCGGCGGCGTTCGCCCCTGGTGCCCATCCTGGTCGGCCTGGCGGTGCTGGGGATCGCCGCGCTCGCCTACGTCCTGTTCGGCAACCCCGGGGGAAACGACGCCCAGACCCCGCCGGCGACCACCACCGCGCCCCCAGCCACCAAGACCCCCTCGACCTCCACGTCCTCGAGCTCGTCCACGTCGAGCTCCTCCACGTCATCCAGCTCCTCCTCGTCGAGCTCGACGACCACGCCGCCGACGACCACCACGACCACGGCACCGGCCGACAACGCCGGGCTGGAGAAGTTCATCAAGAGCTACTACGCCGACGTGACCAAGGCCGGGAAGCGTGACGGCACCTTCGCCGAGCTCACGCCGGCGATGCAGCAGTCCGCGGGCGGCCGCGACGGCTACGAGAGCTTCTGGTCGACCATCAAGTCGGTCGACGTCGGCCAGACCCAGGCGGACGCCGCGGTGGGGACGGTGATCACCAACCTGACGTTCAAGCCCAAGAGCGGCGGCGACATCAAGGAGGTCCACCGCCTCACCGTCGTCAAGAGCGGCGACTCCTGGCAGATCAGCGCGGACGCCAAGGTCGGATGAGCAGCGGGCCGGCTCCCGGGGCGCAAGGTCCTGCGCCACCGCGGGTGCGCCCGGCCCTGGTCCTGGTCGTCGCTCCCGAGCACATCGCCACGGTCGACAGCGAGTTCGCTCGCTATGCCCGCGACTACGAGATCCGTTGCGCTGACA
>Ga0308176_10001589_pt1 | contig 14301 bp, 14 predicted proteins | sample PhyCR2_3_FD_203890 | JGI IMG/M metagenome (GOLD analysis project Ga0308176, IMG submission 203890) | Soil microbial communities from UC Gill Tract Community Farm, Albany, California, United States - DLSLS.C.R2 | ecosystem: Environmental > Terrestrial > Soil > Agricultural land | place: USA...
GTGCCGGCCACGGCGGCGCAGGTCACCGTCAAGGTGACCGCCTTCCAGGGGACGGGGAAGGGGAACGTGCGGCTCTATCCGGGCGACCTCTCCGCCCCCTCGGCCGGCATCCTCCGCTTCAGCCGCGGGCAGACCGCGTCCGCCGTCTTCGACCTCCCTGTGGCCTCCAACGGTGCGGGCACCCTCACCCTCCTCCCCTTCGTGGCCGGCAACGGCACGGCCGGCGTGAGCGTGGAGGTCGACGGCTACACGCCGTAGCTCCAGGCTAATTTTCCTATTATATGAAACTTGATCTTTCGCCCTCCTCACCGGAGGGCGGCTCACTTTTCGCCGTTTCCCGCACTCTCTTCTGGTAGATGGTCGAGTTGGTGTATGCTTTCCGCCCTTCAGCCGACACAGCCGGTAGCAGGACGATGTCGCGACTCTGCGTGCATTTCTCTCCAGCCGATTCCCGAGCGGGCGAAATCTTGCCCTCTCAGAACCGTAGCCTCCGGGATCTCCAGCTCTCATGGGGAGAGTCTGTCCCACCCCGGCGGCGTCACCTTTGGAGGATTCAAGTGATGAAGAGAACCTTGAGGCTTGGAGCTGCGCTGTCATGTGGCCTGTTGATGGCCGTTTCCGCGAATGCCGCGGAAAAGAAGGTCCCAGCCAAGCCGTTCGCGGATGCCGACCACGTCATCTACATGCCGATCAAGGGTGGCATCGTTCCCAAGGCCAGGGTGCAGAACCTGACGAACCATGGCGGCCCGGTGATCACCTCGGCCCACGTGGTCTTCATCTTCTGGGGAGCGTCGTTCGGGTCGGGCGGAGCGGACGCCTCCTACGCGTCGACCTTGCAGGCCTTCCGCAACCAGTTCGGCACCGCCCCCGAGTTCAACACGATCACGCAGTACAGCGGCAGCAACGGCACCGTCGCGCTGACCAACCTCGGCGGCGGTACGGCCGACCTGTTCGACAGCTCGGCGCCGCCGACCAACGTCACCGACTCCGCCGTCCAGGGTGAGGTCAACAAGTACCTGTCGACCCATACCTTCGACGCCAACGCGGTCTACGAGGTCGTGATCCCGAGCTCCTCGTATTCCTCCAGCGGCACCAGCACCTCCTGCGGCGGCCCGCGCCTCTCCTACTGCGCCTATCACGGCAACTTCACCAGCAGCGGCCACGACGTCCGGTACTCCATCGAGCCGTATCCGAGCTGCGGCGGCTGCTCCGTCTCCGGCTGGACGGCGGCGCAGAACCAGGAGCACTTCGTCTGCCACGAGACCCGCGAGGCGGTGACCGATCCTGACGGCACCACCTGGTGGGACCGCAGCGGCAACGAGGCCGACGACAAGTGCGCCTGGTCGCCCACGCCCTTCCTCGGCACCGGCGGCTATGGCTACCAGTACGAGTGGTCGAACGCCAACAGCGCCTGCATCAAGACCCGCTAAGCGATACGGATCTCAACCGTCCGCGCAAGGAGAGCCCCGGCCACGGCCGGGGCTCTTTTTTCTTGTACGCTTTTTCTTCCGAATACATTCTTCGCGTCGTCTTGTCCCGGCCGTCTCGCTTTTGGCGGGAACCTGCACCTATGTCCGTAGAGCTTCTCATCCCTAGGATGTTCAACTCAGCGCGGCTTAGTCACGAGAGGGTGAAGCCCGCCTTCTCACAACCTTGCCTCCGGGAGCCCGGCTTTCATGGGGAGAGCCTCCCGTTCCCGGTTGGCCTTTGCGGCTGGAGGATGAAAGGAATGAAGATGAAAGCACTGTTTGGAGTGGCACTGTCCTGTGGGTTGCTGATGTCTGTCGCTGCGAGCGCCGGCACCGTGGAGAAGGCGAAAAAGCCCTTCGCGGACGCCGACCACGTCATCTACATGCCGGTCAAGGGGGGCATCGCTCCCAAAGCTGTTTTGCAGTTGACGAACCATGGCGGCCAGGTGATCACCTCGGCGCACCTGGTGTTCATCTTCTGGGGCCCGTCGTTCTCGGGCGGCTCGGACGCCAGCTACGCGTCGACCCTGCAGGCCTTCCGCAACCAGTTCGGCACCACCGGCGAGTACAACACCATCACCCAGTACACCGGCAGCAACGGCACCGTCGCGCTGACGAACCTGGCCGGCGGCACCGCCGACATGTTCGACACCACGACCCCGCCGGCCAACGTCACGGACGCGACCGTCCAGTCCGAGGTCAACAAGTACCTGGCGAGCAACGCCTTCGACGCCAACGCGATCTATGAGGTGGTGATCCCGAGCTCCTCGTACTCCTCCAGCGGCTCCAGCACCTCTTGCGGCGGTCCGAGCCTGGCCTACTGCGCCTATCACGGCAACTTCTCCACCGGCGGCCACAACGCCCGCTACTCGATCGAGCCGTATCCGAGCTGCAGCGGCTGCGCCGTCTCCGGCTGGTCGGCGGTGCAGAACCAGGAGCACTTCGTCTGCCACGAGACCCGTGAGGCGGTGACCGATCCCGACGGCACCACCTGGTGGGACCGCCGCGGCTACGAGGCCGACGACAAGTGCGCCTGGTCGCCCACGCCGTTCATCGGCACCGGCGGCTACTCCTACCAGTACGAGTGGTCGAACCTGGCCAAGGCCTGCGTCAAGACCCGCTGATCCGCGCGGTCTCGACCGTCCGGAAGGAGAGCCCCGGCACCTGCCGGGGCTCTTTTCTTGTCCCCGCTCCCCCCTGACTTATTGGACCTCGACAATCTTTTTTCCGACCGGCTCGCTTTTCGGGGTGTCCCGCACCGGGGTATATAGAGCGTCATCCAGAGTGTTGGACAGCCTGGCGGGACGCACCGAAAGCGTTTCTTTGGAAGCCGTTTCGCGAATCTCCACGCGGCCCATTCACGAGACGGCGAAATCTCTCCGTCTCCAAAACGTTGCCTCGCGGGGTCCGGCTCTCATGGGGAGAACCGGTCAGCCCCAAGGGCATTACCGTAGCTTGGAGGATGCAAAGCATGAAGATCAGAGGTCTGAAGTCTGTGCTGGCACTGTCTTGCGGGTTGCTTTCCATGGTCGCGAGCGCTGGGGCTCAGGAGGATAAAGCCCTCAATCTGAAGCCCTTCGCGGACGCCGATCACGTTATCTACATGCCGACGAACCTGGCCGCGAAGCGGGTCCCGAGCAAGGCCACCAACCTGTCCTATCACGGTGGTGGCGTGCTCACCTCGGCCAGGGTCGTCTTCATTTTCTGGGGCCCCTCCTTCGCGTCGGGCGGAGCGGACAACGGGTACGCCACGACGCTGCGGAATTTCCGCAACCAGTTCGGCACCACCCCTGAGTACAACGTAATCACGCAGTACTCGGGCATCCTGCTCACCAACCTCGGCTCGGGCGGCACGGACTGGTTCGACACCTCCACGCCTCCGACCAACGTCACCGATTCCAACGTGCGGAGCGAGGTCAACCGGTATTTCTCCGGCGGCCACGGCACCTACAACTCCAGCACGATCTATGAGGTCGTGATCCCGAAGACCTCGTACTCCTCCAGCGGCACGAGCACCTCCTGCGGCGGCCCGGGCCTGGCCTACTGCGCCTACCACGGCTCGTACAGCGGCACCTCCGGGACCGTCAAGTACTCGATCGAGCCGTATCCGAGCTGCAGTGGCTGCAAGGTCTCCGGCTGGTCGGACGTGCAGAACCAGGAGCACTTCACCTGCCACGAGACCCGCGAGGCCGTGACCGATCCGGTCAACGGCTGGTGGAACACCTCGACGGGCGCCGAGGCCGACGACCAGTGCGCGTGGTCGCCCTCGCCGTTCATCGGCACCAACGGCTACGCCTATCAGTACGAGTGGTCGAACGCGGTCACCGGCTGCGTCCGCACCCGGTAGTCCTCGCAAGACCGAGCCAGCATTGGCTTATGAAGAGCCCCGGCGCGCGCCGGGGCTCTTTTTTATTTCGAGAGAACGCGGGAAGGGCGGCGACGGCTCCCAGGAACATCACGGCACGACGACGGAAAAATCTGGCCCGGCGAATGACTCCGCGGTATTCCCGGCGATTCGGAGAGCCGGGCTGGCATACCGTCCCTCTTTGGGCTACACTATCGAATCCGCGCGCTTTACCTCGGCTCACACGAAGCCCTCGGTCGTTCCTCCGAGAAAATCCCGCGGCACCGAGAACGGTCATCTCGATACTTCCATGCCGCTAACGCTTCCAGCCCAATACCTTCGAGAAGGCGACATCGCCGTCTCAAAGCCGCTGTCTCCGGGCCTTGGCTCTCATGGTGAGAGCCTGTCCAACCCGGAGGCTTCACTCTCTCTTGGAGGATGCAAAGCATGAGGATCAGAGCTCTGAAGTCGGCGCTGGCACTGTCGTGTGGATTGCTGTCCCTGGCCGCGAGCGCCGGAGCGGCGGAAAAGGCCTCGAACAAGCCTTTCGCCGACGCCGATCACGTCATCTACATGCCGACGAATCAGGCCGCGAAGCGGGTCCCCAGCAAGGCCACCAACCTGTCCTATCATGGCGGTTTCGTGGTCACCTCGGCCAAGGTGGTCTTCATCTTCTGGGGACCGACCTTCTCCGGGGGCTCGGATGCCACCTACGCCTCGACGCTGCAGGCCTTCCGCAACCAGTTCGGCGGCACCGCCGAGTACAAGGTGATCACGCAGTACTCCGGCATCCAGGCCGCGAGCCTCGGCTCCGGAACGGCCGACTGGTTCGACACCTCGGCGCCGCCGACCAAGGTCACCGACGCGAACGTCCAGGCCGAGGTCAACCGGTATTTCTCGGGCGGCCATGGCGCCTACAACTCCAGCACGATCTATGAGGTCGTGATCCCGAAGACCTCGTACTCCTCCAGCGGCGGCAGCTCCTCCTGCGGCGGGCCGCACCTGTCCTACTGCGCCTATCACGGCTCCTACAGCGGCACCTCCGGCACGGTCCTCTACTCGATCGAGCCGTACCCGAGCTGCAGCGGCTGCAAGGTCTCCGGCTGGTCCGACGCGCAGAACCAGGAGCACTTCGTCTGCCACGAGACCCGCGAGGCCGTGACCGACCCCGTCAACGCCTGGTGGAACAGCACCACGGGCGCCGAGGCCGACGACCAGTGCGCGTGGTCGCCCTCGCCGTTCCTCGGCTCCGGCGGCTATGCCTATCAGTACGAGTGGTCGAACGCGGTCACCGGCTGCGTCAAGCAGTAGGCGAGACCGAGCCCGATCGATCGAGAGCCCCGGCGCCGCCGGGGCTCTCTTCTTTTGGCGCCTACTCCGAACGCGGGCGAGCGTCGAGAGCTTGTTCAGCGCTTCGGCCGGCGGACCGTCCTCACCTTGCCGCTGCTCCCCCCGCCGCAGAAGAACAGCTCGCCGCCATCGGACTCGAGCCCCGAAACCTTGACTCCGGGCGTCATCTCGAGCCTCTCCAGAAGCTCGCCCGTTCGAGGGTCGACTCGCCGCAGATCGCTCTCGTCATCTTCCCAGGTGCCGTGCCACAGCTCTCCGTCGACCCAGGTGACCCCGGTGAAGAAGCGGTTGGACTCGATCGTGCGCAGGATCGCCCCGTCTGGGGCTGGGGCCTTCCAGCGGGGCCTCGGAGTTATACACCGGACATCTCGGATTTAGGGACAGAGAGAGATCTCTCCTGTTCCAGAGAAGGATTGGTTGGCTTTCTCTGTTCCCTGAGAAGCGTAATGACAGACTGCCGAAAGGCGATTTCATAAGAATACAGATAGCGATGCAGCGAAAAACTAAGACAAGAATAGAATACTACCAGCATTCCTACGGTACTCCAAGCAAAGACGCACCAGCCAAGCCCCTCAATCTTCTGCCAGATTATATAGAGCTGCGCTGCAACAGCGAGGAAGGCGAAGTTCGTTACCAGTATATAGGTTGAGTAGTGACTCGCACCCCAATCGATTGATTCCTCTCGTTCGGAGTCATACAAGAGGCCTACCGCGATGCCATGGAAATTCTTCTCGGCCGAGAATGTCTTCAGCCAATCGCTTTTATGTAGCGCAGCCTTGAGCTCATCCAGCCAGAACTTGTAACTCTCTTGAGCCCTACCTTGAGATAGGAAATGGATCCAAGCAGGTCTTTCGGCAATCCACTTTACGAGGCGACGCATAAAAATATCAGTCAAACCTTCACACACGGCTCCAGCGAGCGCGGCCAAGGGAAGCAGGAGCAAACCGCCGACAACTGCCAAAAACCCCTGGCCGCCGCTTCCAAGGCTATCCTTTAGCTTATCCGGGAAAATTATCGTATAGCCATTGCTTAGCAGGACGTAGTAGACGCCGAGCAACACAAGTCCCCCTGCGATAAACATGCTGACGATCTTGTTAATAACTGTCGGCTGCATTTCATAGTCTCCGAACCTGGACCCAATCAGTGCTGAAACGTGATTTAGGCAGCACTAAACATGAAGCTGGCCGGGGGCGACTCCGATCGAGCACTACTCGCTATACCTATATAAGCATCGGTCTTGCTCTTCAAATTTTATGCACGTTGCCGCATGGCTTCAGTTCAGGCTATAATGATTGTGTCCCCTCTGCTGTTCGTCAAGCTTAGAGAATTGATTGCATGAGTCTCTGCTGCCGAGAGGCTCTACGCCATTGAGGTGGTACCCGACTGTCCCATCCGGCGTAAAATGGCGCCGGACGCTCTCCGAAGGAGGGACCATGAAACGGCTTGCCACACCGCTTCTCGTCGTCCTGGGAGCTCTCATTCCGCTGGCCGGAGCCGGAAGCGGAACGGGACGCGCTGCTGCGCGGGCTCGCCTCCCAGGACGAGATGCCGGAGGTCCTCCAGCGGCTACACGATCTGCTGGCGAAGCCGGGGATCACCGTGGAAACGGTCGAGATCCGGCCAATAACTGAACAGGGCCACCGCGAGCAGGTATGCCCGATGACGATCCAGATGAAAGCCGAGTCCTACCACGCCCTCGCCATGATCCTCGATCGCATCGCCCGGTTCTCGCCCATCGTGGCCCTGGACCAGATGGCTTGCGAGCGGTCCCAGCCCTCCTCCGAGCCCCACCGGGGCGCGATAACCGACTGGTGGGTCAACGTCCGCCCCACGAATCCGGGCTACCGCGCCTTCAAGCTCAGGACAGGGATCTCCAACCTGAGCTCGACCGCCAGAAGACCGACAGCGGCGCCGTCATCCCGGACGGCTTTGGCTTCCTAGCTTCGGCCCGGAAAGGCCGGCGGTCCCTCCGGATCTGGGTCGCTCCAGCACCGGATCGCGTTTCCGGCGCGAGATCGGTTTGAGGCCCGAAGGGGCCGCTCTGACTCAGCCCAGGGCATCGCCCTGGGTGAGGGACGGAAGGTCCAGGCCGAGGCGGCCTGAAAGGTCGCGCTAGAAAACGCTACGCGGCCAGCCTCACGGTGGGATACGTTGCCCGTACCAGGGTACTTGGATCGAGCCGCGCTCAGCTCCGCCCAGCCTGAGGTATCATGCTCCTGCTCCCTGAAAAAACCAGGGGCGTGTTGGCGCACGCCCCTGGTGAGGACAACCTGCTGCTTACCCGGCGGTGGGATTTCGGGGGGCCTCGTCCTTCCCGTTCGGGGCCGCCGCCGGTGGGTGCGATCCCGACGCCTCCGGGCTCGGGGCCGGCGGCGACGGAGGTCCGGACGTGCCCGGCTGGGAGACCGCGGGCGGCTCCACCTTCTTCTGCTTCACCTTCCCGGTCCGCGGGCGCAGCGGGCGCGCTCCGAACTCGATGACCCGCTCGCTGTTCGGCCCGAAGAAGGCCTTGATGGCCGAGCGGATGCGGGAAACCTGAACGTTCCCCGCCTGGAGCAGCGCCCTGCGGTCCCTCGTCTCCTGCTGCTTGACCCCCAGGCGCATGTCGAGACGGGCCGTCAGGTCCTTGGCGTCCGCCAGGATCTTCTCCAGGGGAGACAGATACGCTTCCATTCCAGGGACGTCCATGGCGTTCGCCTTGGCGTTGGCCACCGCCTTCTCCCATCCGACGATGGCATCCGCGATCGATGATCTGGGCATGATTCTCTTCCTTTCTTTTTCGGTTAGGCCTCGTCAATCCAATTGACGGGCGAAGTGGACGAGCGCCTTGGCGATGCCGCCGGGGCTCGGGCGCTCCACGACTCGAGACACCACGGGCTTGGTCGTCATGGACGACTCCTTTCGGACATCCGGCGCCTCCATGGCACCGGAAGATCAATTCGCGCTGGGTGAAGCTGGCTACGAGGACTCTGAGGCCGTCCTATCGATGACGGGATTATCAGAGTACAGAACTCTGGATGTCAAGAGGGAAGTCGCAATTTCCAGCAATTTGATTCGCCCTCGGGGAAAAGGTGCAGTCAGAGGGTATACAGTATCGCTCGAAAGAGCCGGAAGCCGCCACTTCGAGGCGCTCTTCCGCGCGGGAGAGTCAGGGGAGGAAGTTGTCGAATCCCGGATCGACCAGGAGCGTGGCCCCAGGAATCGAGAGATCGGCGTGGTCGCCCCTCTTGGGATCGTGCCGTCCCTCGCGGGGATCGTGCCGTCCCTCAAAAGGGCGCTGCGCGCCCTCTTTTGGGCGCGCGTTATCCCCAAATTTTTTCGTCGCGCCCTCGAAGGGTACGGTTCGATCCCCGATGGGGCCGGTCGCGCCCTCGAAGGGGCGGGCAGCATCCCTCTCTGGGCTCGCCGCGCCCTCGAAGGGAACGGCCGCGCCCTCGCGAGGGATGGTCCGATCCTCAAGGGGGAAGGTACCTTCCCCACAGGGGACGCAGCGCGCCCCAAAGAGGGCGCGAGCAAAAAGATTGTGGGCCCAAAGCCGCACCTCGAGGGCCCGTCCGTGCACTTTGAGGGCGCGTCCATGCACCGCGAGGGCCGGTCCGTGCACCTTGGGGGCCCGTCCGCGCACTGAATCCGTCCACGGCGCCCCCTCGTCCGTCAACGCGTGCACCTCGAGGGCGCGAGCCCGGACCTTCTCCGTCCCGCCGTGTGCTTGGACCGGCTGGGATTCCGCATCGGCTGCACCTCAGGCGTGTGCCTCCTCACGGCGGCGGCACCCGCCGCTTCTCCGCGGCAGGGCTTCCGCCCGCGGAGCCGGTGCCTCCAGCGAGCGGCACGCCGGGCGCGGCAGGGTTCTGCAAGTCCTTGAAATATCAGGTCTTTGTTGCCTGGCATCCTTCTGTCTTCCCATGGTAGCGTTGGCTCACCATCCACTCTTTCGAGGAGAATCGAGCATGGGCATCAACGCCTCCTATGAGTTCTGGCCGAACAAAGTGCATGCCGACGTTTACGTGGAGTATGCGAGCGGGACCGACAAGCCTCCCCGGATTACCGTGCCCCCCATCTGCCTCATGAAGGACGGAGAGCCTTGGGAGATTACCTGGGAGATCAAGCCCGGACAGGGGGTCGCCACCGCGGAATTCCATGATCTGGATGGAATCGCCATTGGAGATTCAATTCCTCCCAGATTCCAGGTGATCGACTCCCGCATCGATACCAATGACAGCACCAAGTGGACCGTCACCTGCGACAGCCAGGTGGCGACGGCCAACATGGCGTCCTACGAGATCCATCTGATCGTCAATGGCCAGAGGTTCATGCACGATCCGTCGATCGCCGTGACCACGGATCCCATCCCGCCGACCTCAACTCCCTGGCCGCCCGGAGGCAAAGGCGCGAAACCCCGGCTCGCCGCGCAGCGGGTCGAAGAAGGGTAGGGCGAACCAGTAGGGGTCGACGCCGTGGCTCGCGGCCTGGCGAGCCTGGAACAGGGCGGAGATGCGGTCGCCCACGAGCGCGTAGACGACGGCCGCTTCATAGGCGAGTTGGGCGTTGTCGGGAGTCAGCCGGATCGCCTCCTGGATGGTTTCGACGGCCTTCACGGTGTCGCCGAGGTGGGCCAGCGCCTGGGCTTTGACGCTCAAGAGCTGCCAGTTGCCGGGTGTGGCCTTGCGCTCGGCCGCGGCGACGACGCGGGAGTAGAGCTGGCGCGCCTGCTCCGGGCGCCCGAGCAGCGTGAGGCAGTCGGCGAGATTGAGGCTGGCCGTGGGATCGTCCGGCCGCAGCGCGAGGGCCTGGCGGAGGCTCTGCTCGGCTTCCCCGTAGCGCCGCAACAGGAGGAGCGCCAGTCCGAGGTTGGTCAGGGATTTGGGTCCGGGATCGCGTCGCGCGGCCTCGCGCAGGAGCAGGACGGCCCGGTCGGGATTCCGCAGCAGCTCGATCTGAGCCAGGGTTCTGAGACCCTCGAGGTTGCCGGGAGACCGCTTCAGGAGCTCCTCGAGGCGCCGCCTGGCGGCGTCGAGCCGGCCGTGCCGGTACTCGGCATTGGCCACGGTGAGGAGCGTCTGCCAGGCGGGCTGCAAGCGCGCGGCTTCCGCCATGAGCCGCAGGGCTCCCTCCGTGTCTCCCCGGCGCTCGGCGAGCTGGCCTTGCCGCAGGAGGCTGGCCGCGGGATCGACGGCTTTCATGCGGTCCAGGATGGCTTCCGCTTCCGCGAGGCGCCCGGCGGCGAGGTTGAGGGAGAAGAGAGTCGAGAGCGGCCGGGGATCCTCGGGCGCCAGGTGGAGGGCCTGCCCGGCGATGGAGAGCCCCCGTTCCAGATGACGCTCCTCTCCAGTATCGAGATACAGACGCCAGGCGATCCAGGCTTCGAGCCCATAGGCGTCGAGGAAGCGCGGGGCCTTTTGCCGGAGTGTTTCCAGGCGGACAAGGACCTCCTCAGCGGCTCCGGGATCGGCGGCCTGCCGCCGGAGGTCGAGGAACGTCTTGTAATCCTGATCCGAGATTTCGAGCTCGAGCCGTGGGACGCGCAGGTCCCGGCCGGCATAGCCCTGCCGCAAGGCGGAGGCCACCGCGTTGGCGAAGAGGCGGGGATCGGCGCTCGGCAGACGAAGCGCCTCGGACCAGAGCACCCGGCCGTCGGAGCCGGCGAGCCGGCGCAGGCTCACCTGGCAGACGTCGCCGGCGCAGTCCGCCCGCGAGGCGATCACTTCCCCCGCCGCCACCGCGCGGGCGACCGCCGCGGGCGTCCCCTGGATGGCATTGACCTGGGAAGGATCGAGGGCCGCCAGCCCATCCAGGGAGGCCACGGCGCGCAACACCGCGCTTTGCAGGTTGAGCGTCACCTGGGCTTTGTCGTCGGGGAGAAGAGAGCCGGAGACCTCCGGCTTGAGCACGGCCACGTAGACCGGCGGCTCCGGTGAGCTCTTCCACAGCAAGGCGGCGGCACCCGCGGCCAGCACCACCCCGAGAGCCGCCGCCACGGCCCAGGCTCCCCGGCGCCGCCGGCTCCGGCCGTGCAGAGTCACGAGCCCGCCGCTTCCCGAATCCCACAACCCGCCGGCCCGCAGCTCGTCCAGGATCTCACCGGCGCCGGAGCAGCGGTCCGCGGGAGACTTGGCCAGGCAGCGCGAGACGATCCGTTCGAGCGCGGACGGAGTCTCGGGGCGGGCTTCGCGCGGCGGGACGGGCTCCTCGAACAGGATGCCGTGGATCATGCCCCGCCGCTCGCCGCCGAAAGGGTGCCGGCCCGCCAGCATCTCGTAGAGCATCACTCCGAGGGCCCAGAGGTCCACGGCCGGGCCGGCGGCCTCGCCACGGAGCTGCTCGGGCGCCATGTACGCGGCCGTGCCCACGGCGATGCCCTGCTCGGTGACGCTCGGAGAATCCCGCCATTTGGCGAGGCCGAAATCGAGGAGCTTCAACCGGCCATCGGGCAGGATCATCACGTTCTCGGGCTTGAGGTCCCGATGGACGACTCCCGCGCCATGGGCCGCCGCCAGGGCCGAGGCGAGCTGGCCGGCCACGGCGGCGGCCTCGGAGAGCGGCAGCCGGCGGTCCGGCGAACGGGCGAGGCGCCGGGCCAGGGTCTCGCCGTCGTAAAAGGCCATGGCGATGAAGCGCCGGCCCTCGTGCTCGCCGGTTTCGTAGACGGTGCCGATGCCCGGATGGTCGAGGGCCGCGGCGGCCTGGGCCTCGCGCTGGAAGCGGATCTCGTCGCGGGGCCGCTCGCCATGAAGAAACTTGAGGGCCACCTCCCGGCCCAGGGCCACGTCCACGGCCTGATAGACCACGCCCATGCCGCCCTGGCCGATCCGCCGGACGACCCGAAAATGGGAGATCTGCCGGCCGAGCAGGGGATCCTCGCCGCCGGTTTTTTCGGCCTCCGCGGTGGCGGTGGACAAGGCGGCGCCGCAGCCCGAGCAGCGGACGTCGAACTCCGAGCTCGCGGCGCCGCAAGCCGGGCAGAGGCGGGCCTGCGTCACCCCTCCTCCGCGGCCAGGGGGCCGAGGGCCGCCCGGTGGCGCGCCAGCAGCTTCTGCAGATAGCTCCGGTGCAGGCCCGCCTTGCGGGCAGCACGCGAGACGTTCCCCTCGCAGCGGCTCATCAGCTCGCTCAGGAAACGCCGTTCCACGGCGTCCACGGAGCTCTCCCGGGCCTCGTTCAGGGCCGCGCCGGTCAGCTCGGAGAAGACCGGCTCGGCCCCGGGCTCGGACACCGCGCCGGCCAGGTCCGGCGGCAGCACGTCGAGGTCCAGCTCGGGGCCGCGGGCCAGCAGGCAGGCCCGCTCCACGGCGTGAGCCAGCTCCCGGACGTTGCCCGGGTAGGCGTGAGCGGTGAGGGCGCGCTCGGCGCGCAGGGTCCATCGCGGCCGCTCGCCCGGCCTGCGCCAATAGCGGCGCAGGAAATGGTCGGCGAGCAGGAGGATGTCCCCTCGCCGCTCGCGCAGGGGAGGCAGCGTGAGATCCAGCACCTTGAGACGGAAGTAGAGGTCTTCCCGCAGGCGCCCCTCACGCACCATCCGCCGCAGGTCTCGGTGAGTGGCGGCGACGATCCGCACGTCCACCTTTTCGGTGCGGTCGGAGCCGAGGCGCTGGATCTCGCCGAACTGGAGGAAGCGCAGGAGCTTGGCCTGAACCTCGAGGGGGATCTCCCCCACCTCGTCGAGAAACAGGGTGCCGCCGTGGGCGGCGGCGAGGCGCCCGGGGCGGTCCCGTTTGGCGTCCGTGAACGCCCCGGCGACGTGGCCGAAGAGCTCGGACTCGAGCAGCGTCCCGGGCAGGGCCGAGCAGTGGAGGGTGACGAACGGCCGGCCGCGCCGCGGGCTGTTGACGTGGAGGGCGCGGGCGATCAGCTCCTTGCCCGTGCCCGTCTCGCCGAGGACGAGGACCGGCGCGTCCGCGCCGGCCACCTGGGCGACGACGCGCAACAGCTCCATCAGCCGTGGATCGCGGGTGACGATGCCCGCGAAATCGTGCTGGGCGAAGAGGTCGCTCTCCAGGCTGCGGTTGCGCCGCCGGAGGCTTTCGCGCTCGCTGGCCCGCAGGAGGAAGAGGCCGGCCACCTCGGCGAGCTCGGCGAGGAAGGCCCGGCTCTCCTCGTCGAAGCTGTCCACGCGCTCGCGGTTTTCGAGGTAGATCACGCCATAGACCTCGCCGCCGTGCCGCAGGGGAGCCACCAGGGCGCAGCAGCGGCCGATCACCAACGCGCTCTCCCCCGAGCCGAACCGCGGGTCCTCGATCAGGTTGGGCAGATAGAGGACCTTCCCGGTCTCGATCGCCTCGCGCACCAGCGTGCGGCTGTAGCGGCGCTCGGCCGCGGAGAGCCGGTCGCGGTCGTACCCGACGTCGAACTTCTGCTGAAACGAGCCCTCCTCGCGCACCACGACAAAGCCCGTCTCGGCGCCGCACCGCTCGACGATGCGGCGCAGCAGGACCTCGGGAGCTCGCTCGTCGTCCTCCTGGGCGAGCAGGACTTTGGAGATCTGGAAGAGCTCTTCGTAAAGCGACATCGCAACCTGCCTCCGGCCGGCGGCACCTGCCTCTGGGAAAGGACAGATCTTAAAACAAATGGAGACGGGAAGTCTGCACGGGCCGGCGCCGGGTGAGGTGCCACCGCGCGATGGCGGCGGCGCTCCGCCTCTCCCTCGGCGAAGAGCCCGGATTCCCCATGGCACAACCGTTGCTCTCTACCAATGCATCGATCGATCGAGAAAACGAAAGGGAATCACCTAATAACCGTGGTCACTGACGAGGATAAAAAAATGGAAACCGCCACCAAGACTGAAAATGCCATCCAGTGGAAGCTCGAATTGCCGGAGGATCTCAGCCGCCCCGAGAAGGTCAAGGGGGATGCGGACGGGATCACGATCAACAACGATACGAGACAGGGCGCCACGGTCTTCGTCCACAACGAGCTCCTGGGTCCGGCCTCCCTGGGCCATGTCGCGGCGGGCCAACAGGTGGTCTTGCCGTGCGCCTGGGCGTGGTGGGATGTTTATGTGCTCTTCGATAATCATGAGGCCTGGTTCCTCCGCTGGGTCACCGTGGGCAAAGTCATCTATCATCCTTCCACCAAGTCAAAGAACCGGGTCGGCTATCGCGACACCGTGAACCTCAGCCAACTGTGAGCCGGAAAATAGGA
>Ga0308176_10001591_pt1 | contig 14297 bp, 7 predicted proteins | sample PhyCR2_3_FD_203890 | JGI IMG/M metagenome (GOLD analysis project Ga0308176, IMG submission 203890) | Soil microbial communities from UC Gill Tract Community Farm, Albany, California, United States - DLSLS.C.R2 | ecosystem: Environmental > Terrestrial > Soil > Agricultural land | place: USA...
ATGAAGTCGGCGGTCTCCAGTGCGACCCGCCGGGCGAGCTCGGAGCCGGTCGCCCGCCACAGGTGCGCGTACACCCGGCACAGCAGGGCGTTGTCGTACAGCATCTTCTCGAAGTGGGGCACGACCCAGTCGCGGTCGACGGAGTAGCGGGCGAAGCCACCGCCGAGCTGGTCGTAGATCCCTCCCCGGGCCATCCGCTCACAGGTGTCGGACACCATCTGCAGGGCGCCCTCGGCGCCGGTGCGCGCGTGGTGCCGCAGCAGGAACTCCAGCACCATCGACGGCGGGAACTTCGGCGCCCCGCCGAATCCGCCGCGCTGCGGGTCGTACTCCCGGGTGAGCGCGAGCAGCGCCTGGGCGAGTTCCTGCTCTCCGGGCGGCTCGGTGGCCTGGTGGCCCAGCTCCCGCTGGGAGAGGTCCCGCACGATCTTCCGCGCGACCTCGCCCACCTCGCTCCGCCGGTCGGCCCAGGCCTGCTGGACGCCCTGCAGCACCTGCCGGAAGGAGGGCATGCCGTGCCGGGGCTCGGGCGGGAAGTAGGTGCCGAAGTAGAAGGGTTCGGCGTCCGGGGTGAGGAAAACGGTCATGGGCCAGCCGCCCTGACCGGTGGCCGCCTGGACGGCTTCCATATATACGGCGTCGACGTCGGGGCGTTCCTCGCGGTCGACCTTGATGCTGACGTAGTGCTCGTTGAGGTAGTCGGCCGTGGCCTGGTCCTCGAACGATTCACCGGCCATGACATGGCACCAGTGATCAGCAGGCTAAGTGGCACGACGAGTAGCCCACCGAAAGAAGGATGGGAACGTCGCGCCTCTTGGCTTCTTGCATCGCCTCCTCTCCCCATGGCCACCAATCCACTGGATTGCCGGCGTGCTGGAGGAGATACGGCGACTGGGAGTGAGCCAGTCGATTCATACCAGCATCGTCGCACGACCGGGGCCGCTCGGCCCAGCACGCGGGGCCGGGATCCCGGAGTGATTTTCCGCCGCACCGGGCGGGCGAATCAGAGGCGTGCCGAAAAAGGGAAACTCGAATTGGGCCCGGGCGTCCGGGCCGGCGAATTCGTACGTGAAGACAGATGTAATGCAGACCGCACATGTCCGCATTTCCCGTATGGTCGCGCCGGCCACCCCCGTGTCGCCTGCTTACAGATCCAGTGACTTGATCTTGCATGGTGAGACAGCAACTGTCAACCAAATCAAGCCGGATGCGGCGTCCGGCCGAGTCACACCGCGACGAATCAGACATACGCCCGCCAAATGCGGCAACATTCATGGTTGACAGGGGGTCACTTTGGACTACGCTCAGGCGAGTTCGTGGTCGTCTCAATGTCCGAGACCGCATTAGAGATTCTTCCGACGGTGTTCCGCCTCGACGGAAATGCCCTTGATGCTTCGACGCTCTGATGCTATTGCACCGTTTTCCTTGGGGGTAGCTATTTCTACGCGCGTTATTGGCTTCAATCTGAGCCATGACAGCAGTGTGTGCTTGGTGGAAGACGGTGTGATTCGCTTCGCGCTGGCCCTCGAGCGCACCACCCGCGTCAAGCGCGGCACCGTCCCGTTGCACGCCTACGCGGCGGCCATGTCCGACCTGACCAACGAGATCCTCTCCGTCGCGGGTCTCACCGCCGGCGAGATCGACGGCTGGATAGCGACCTCGACCGAGTCCCGCGACCAGCGGGACGAGGCCAAGCTGCTCAGCGTGCTGGGGCTGGTCGCTCCGCAGGAACGCTGCCTCGCCCTGCCGCACCCCGGCCACCACCTGGCCCACGCGGCCGCCGCCTTCTACTCGTCGGGCTTCGACGAGGCCGCGGCCCTGGTCATGGACTCCTACGGTTCCCGGATCGCCGGCGGCGGCCGCGAGCGGGAGACGGCGTTCACCTTCCGCACCGGCCAGACGCCCGAGATCCTGCTGCGCGTCGTACGGGACGCCGACCGCATCGCCGGCTACCGCCGCGACGGCGATATCTGGACCCCCGCGGCGCTGTCCGGCGTCGGTGAGATCTACCGCGTGGTCACGCTCGCGCTGGGCTTCCGCGAGGCCGGCACCACGTACGACGACGCGGGCAAGACCATGGGCCTCGCCTCGTACGGCAAGCGGCTCAGCGACGACAACATGTTCTACGAGCTCGCGCCCGACGGCGGACTGCGCTTCGACCGGGCCGCCGAGTCCCTCGTCGAACTCGGCGTCGCCGTCCGCGAGGGCGACGAGCTCCGGCTGGTCCCGCGCCCGCCCCGGGCGCCCTACGAGCAGTTCCACTTCGACCTCGCGGCCCAGCTCCAGGCGGAGTTCGAGGAGGCCGTGCTGCACGTGACCCGGCATGTGCTGGCGATCGGCGGCACCCGCTCGCTGGTGACGTGCGGCGGCTCGTTCCTGAACTCGAGCCTGAACACCCGCATCATGCGCGAGACCGACGTCGAGCGGATGTTCGTCTTCCCGGCGGCGACCGACGACGGCAACGCGGCCGGCGCGGCGCTCTACGCGTACCACAACCTGATGGGGCTGCCCGCCCAGGCCACCCCGCCGATGCGGCACGTCTACCTCGGCCCGCCACGGGTGACCGGCACCGACATCCAGGCCGTGGCGGACCGCTGGGGACTCGAGACCCGTACGCACGAGGGCACCGAGGCGATCGCCTCCGCCGCGGCCGACGCGATCGCCCGGGGCGACATCATCGGCTGGTTCCAGGACCGGGCCGAGTTCGGGCCGCGTTCGCTCGGCGCCCGGTCGATCCTGTGCCACCCGGGCATGCCCGGGATGAAGGACCGGCTGAACGCCCGGGTCAAGTTCCGCGAGGGCTTCCGCCCCTTCGCCGGCTCCGTGCTCACCGAGCGCGCCGGCAAATGGTTCGACATGCCCGCCGCCGAGAGCCCGTTCATGCTCATGGTGTGCCCGGTGCTCGAGGCGCAGCGGGAGCTCGTGAGCGAGGTCGTGCACATCGACGGCACCTGCCGCGTGCAGACCGTCGCCGAGGACAACCCGGGAGCGTTCCGCGCGCTGATCGAGGCGTTCGAGGACCGGACCGGCCTGCCGATGGTCCTCAACACCTCGTTCAACCTGCGGGGCATGCCGATCGTGGAGCACCCCGACGAGGCGATGGACTGCCTGTACGGATCGCGGCTCGACCGGCTGTTCATCGGCGGTCTCGAGGTCACCGCGCCGGACCTCACCGCGCTGCGCCCCGAACGGCTCCAGGCGGCGGGCTCCCGCGGCTCCGTCGGGCTGCCGGCCACCGGTGAGCAGCGCGCGGCGGTGACGGTGAGGCCCGAGTGGGAGGGCGTCCTCGGTCTCGCGGACGGCACCCGTTCCATGCGGCGGATCGCGGACGAACTGGGCGCGGACGTCGAGGAACTGGTCGACCTGGCCCTCGACATGCGGCGGCACGGGCTGCTGCGCTGGGCCGGACTCCCGCAGGCGAGCCGCCCGGTCTTCCCGCTGCCGCAGTACTCGCCGGACACCTCCGGGGGGTGAGCCGAACCGATGGGTGATCTCTCCGTGGCCGGGCCGCTGTCCTTCGCTCAGCAGCGGCTGTGGTTCTTCGACCGGCTCATGCCCGGCAACCCCTTCTACAACCTCGCGTTCGCGCACCGGCTGACCGGGGCGCTCGACGTGCGCGCGCTGGAGCGCGCGCTCACCGAGATCGTGGCCCGCCACGAGGCCCTGCGGACCAGGTTCACGGACGACGGCAAAGCACCGCGCCAGGTGATCGACCCGCCGTACGCGGTGACCCTGGACGTGGAGGACGCCGGGCGGGCGGAGGACCCGGTCGCGGAGGCCCACCGGCTGGCGGCCGAGGAGGCGCGCGAGCCCTTCGACCTGGCGAGGGGCAGGGTGCTGCGGGTACGGCTGGTGCGTCTCGCCGAGGCCGACCACGTGCTGCTGGTGACCCTGCACCACATCGCCGGTGACGGCTGGTCGCTGGGCGTCCTGCAGTCCGAGCTGAGCGCGCTCTACCGCGCGTTCGGCTCGGGGCGGCCGTCCCCGCTGCCGCCGCTGGAGATCCAGTACGCGGACTACGCCGACTGGCAGCGGTCCCACCTGTCCGGCGAGGTGCTGGCCGAGCGGCTGGAGCACTGGCGGGAGCGCCTGCTCGGCATGCCCGCCGTGCTGGAGCTCCCGGCCGACCGCCCGCGGCCCCCGATGCCCAGCCACACGGCGGGGGTGGTCCCGTTCGAGGTGCCCGCCGAGGTGGCGCAGCGGCTGCGGGCGATCGGCACGGAGCGCCATGCCACGCTGTTCATGGTGCTGCTGGCCGCGTTCGACGCCGTGCTGGCCGGGTACACCGGCGGCACCGACATCGTGGTCGGCGTGCCGGTCGCGGGCCGGGACCAGGCCGAGCTCGAGGATCTCGTCGGCTTCTTCGTCAACAACCTCGTGACGCGGGTGGACTGCTCGGGCGATCCGACGTTCGGCGAGCTGGTGGAGCGGGTGCGCGCGGTGTCGCTCGACGCGTTCGACCACCAGGACCTGCCGTTCGAGCGGCTGGTGGAGGAGCTCCATCCGTCACGGGACACCAGCCGGAACCCGCTGACCCAGATCGGCTTCCAGCTTCTCCAGGAGAAGCACACGGGGCGCTCACTCGATCTGCCGGGCCTCGAGTCCGCGCCGTTCGGCGACCACGGGGCCACGATCCACCTCGATGTGGAGATGTGCTGCTGGGAGACCCCCGACGGGCTCTCGGGCGAACTCGTCTACGCGGCCGACCTCTTCGACCACCCGACGATGGAGCGGTTCGCACGGCACTTCGTGCATCTCCTGGACCGGGTGGGCGCCGGCGTCCGGCTGTCGGAGCTGCCGCTGCTCACCGGCGAGGAGGCCCGCCGTCAGCTCGTCGAGTGGAACGGGACGGAGCGGGAGTTCCCGGACCGGACCGTGGTGCGGCTCTTCGAGGAGCAGGTTGCGCGGACCCCGCGGGCGATCGCGGTGTCGTACCAGGACAGCGCGCTGACGTACGCGGAGCTGAACGCGCGGGCGAACCGGTTCGCCCGGCGGCTGCGCTCGGCCGGTGTCGGCTCCGAGGTGGTCGTGGGGCTGTGCGCGGAACGCGGGCTGGACCTGATGGTGGGCATGCTCGCCGTCCTGAAGGCCGGCGGCGCCTATCTGCCGCTCGACCCGGAGTACCCGGCCGAGCGCATCGCCTACATGATCGAGGACGCCCGCTGCCCGTTCGTGGTCGTGCAGCGCGGACTCGACGTCGGCGCCGGTGACGCCGAGGTCGTCCACCTCGACGCGGACGCGGACCGGTCCTGGCCGGCGCACGATCTCGGTCCCGGGACGCACCCGGACGGCCTCGCCTACGTCATCTACACCTCGGGTTCGACCGGCCGCCCCAAGGGCGTCGAGGTCCCGCACCGGGGTGTGACCAGCATGATCCGCTTCCAGAGCCGGGAGTTCGGCCTCGGACCGCACTCCCGCGTCCTGCAGGTGGCGTCGATCTGCTTCGACGCCTCGGTGTCGGAGATCTGGATCACCTGGATCAGCGGCGGCGAACTGGTGGTCGCGCCCCGGCACCTGCTCGGCGGGGAGCTGTCCGGTCTGCTCGCCGAGCGGGAGATCACCCAGGTCGCGCTCGTGCCGTCGGTGCTGGCGACGCTGTCGGAGACCGAGCTGCCGCGCCTGGAGACCATCCTCATCGGCGGCGAGGCCGCCACCCCCGCCGTCGTGAACCGGTGGTCGAAGGGGCGCGAGCTGTTCAACGTCTTCGGTCCCACCGAGACCACGGTCAACGCCTCCTTCTTCCGCTGCGCCGGTGACGTCACCGCCGCGCTGCCGATCGGCCGGCCCGTCGACAACACGCGGCTGTACGTGCTGGACGCCCTGCTGCGCCCGGTGCCGGTCGGGGTGGCCGGTGAGATCTACGTCGGCGGTACCAACGTGGCCCGCGGCTATCTCGGCCGTCCGGGGCTCACCGCGTCGCGGTTCGTCGCCGACCCGTTCGGCGCCGACGGCTCGCGGCTCTACCGGACCGGCGACCTGGCCCGCTTCCTGCCGGACGGGAACATCGAGTTCCTCGGACGGCTGGACGACCAGGTCAAACTGCGCGGTTTCCGGGTCGAGCTCGGCGAGGTGGAGGCGACGCTCGCCGAACATCCGGCGGTCGGGCAGGCCGCCGTCACGGTCCGCGAGGACGGGCACGGCGACCACCGTATGTACGCCTACGTCGTCCCCGCCGAGCGGGCGCGGGCCGACTGGGCGGCGGGCGACCCGCTGACGGCCGCGGAGCACGTCGCCGAACGGCAGCGGTTCTTCGACGAGGCCCACCGGGACGGCGGAGCCGGCCGGCCGGCGAACCGCACCGCCCTGGACCGGATCGCGCCGCTGCGCCCGGACCGGCTGCTGGAGATCGGCTGCGGCGGCGGAGCGCTGCTGCGGGAGCTGTCGCCCTCGTGCGGACAGTACGTGGCGACGGACTTCTCCTCGTCGGCGATCGACCTGCTGAGGTCCGCGCCGGACCTCAGCAGCGGGACCCGTCCGACGCTGCTGCACCGGGAGGCGACGGACTTCCGCGGCTTCCGCGACCGGTCCTTCGGGGCGGTCGTGATCGACTCCGTGCTCCGGCACTGCCCGTCGCTGGCCTACGCGGACGGCGTCGTCGGACAGGCGCTGGGCGCGCTCCGCGACGGCGGTGTCCTCGTCGTCACGGACGTACCGGAGAAGGCGGCGGACGGCGAACTCGCCATCAGCCCGCGTTACTTCACGGAGCTCGCCGGCCGGTGGCCCAGGGCCGCCTCGGTGGAGCTGGTCCAGGGGGACGGCGCCTTCGACGTGGTCGTCACGGCCGGCCCCGACCCGGCGACGGCGGCGGACGGGGCCGGGCACCCGGACCTCGGCCGGGACCTGGCGAACGATCCGCTGGGGGCCAGGCGCGCCGAGCAGCTGGCGCGGGAACTGCGCGAGTTCGTACGGGCGCGGCTGCCGGAGTACATGGTGCCGTCCGGGGTCCTCGTGCTGGACAGCCTGCCGCTGTCGCCGAACGGCAAGGCCGACGTACGGGCGCTGCCCGTCCCGGAGGCAGGGCCGTCGTCGGGCCGGGCCCCGTCGGGGCCCGCCGAGGAGGCCCTGTGCGCCCTCTTCGCCGAGGTGCTCGGGCAGGAGGCGGTCGGGCCCGACGACGGGTTCTTCGACCTGGGCGGGCATTCGCTGCTGGCGCTGCGCCTGCTCAACCTCATCGGCGAGCGGCTCGGTGCGCAGATCACCCTCGGCGCTCTGTTCCAGCAGCCGACTCCCGCCGCGCTCGCCGGACTTCTCATCCCACTCACGCCAGGAGGCATGACATGACCAATCCGTTCGACAACGAGGACGGCGTGTTCTTCGTGCTGCGGAACGAGGAGGGCCAGTACTCGCTGTGGCCCGAGTCCATCGAGGTGCCGGCCGGCTGGACCGCCGTGCACGGTCCGGACGGCCGCCAGGCGTGCCTGGCGCTGATCGAGCAGGACTGGACGGACATGCGTCCGCGCAGCCTCGCTCTGGCGACGGACGCCGACCGGGCCGGCTGAGCCGGCGGGTGCGTCTCACGGAGAAGGCCCGGGCCGGCCGCACGACGCGTGGCACACACCATCGCGTCCTGCGGCCGGCCCGTCGGCCGATGCAGACACCGACGGGGGCCGCAGTGGTGGCCGGGGGAGAAACGGTATGACGGCGATCACGACCGAGGTCGCGGACGAGAACGGCGGGCCGGCCCACCGGCGGCGGGCACCGGCGGACGCGGCGCGGGAGCTGGCCCTGCCGTTCGACCGGCCGCGGCCGCGCACCCCGGACCCGCGCACCGCGCGCGTCGCCCTGGACGTCGGGGCGGAGCTGCACGCCCGGCTCGGGGAACTGGCCGCCGCCGAGGGCGTGTCCCCGGTGACGGTGCTGCGGGCCGCGCTCGCCGCGCTGCTGTCCCGCCTCGGGGCGGGCACCGACATCCCGCTCGGCGGCAGCACCGCCGCGGGCGACCGGATCGTGGTGCGGGCCGATCTCTCGGGCGACCCCTCCTTCACCGAGTCGCTGCGCAGGCTGCACGACAGCGCCGAGACCGCCACCCGGTTCGGGGTCGCGGCCTTCGAGCGCGTCGTGGCGGAGCCGGCGCCGGACCGCTCGCCTGCGGTCCATCCGCTGTACCAGGTCGAGCTGATCGTCGAGGAACCGGTGACGGCCGCCGCCGGGCTCCCGGTGGACACGCCCGATACGGCCGCCGCCGAACAACCCCCGGGCGATGGGGCGTTCCCGCCGTGCGACCTGTCCTTCCGCCTGCGGCCGTACCTCGGGGCCGACGGCGGGCCGGCCGGGCTGCGCGGCCGGCTCACCTTCGCGGCCGGCCTGTTCGACGAGGCGACGGCCGAGGCGCTCGCCCGGCGTCTCGTGCGGGTCCTCGGCCAGGTCGTGGCGCGTCCCGGCCTGCCGCTGAGCGGGGTCGAGCCGCTCGACGGGGCCGAGCTGCACCGCCTGCTGGTGGACTGGAACGACACCGCCCGGGACGTGCCCGCGGCGACCCTGCCGGAGCTGTTCGAGGCCCAGGCGGAGCGCACCCCCGACGCCCTCGCCGTCGTCGACGGCCGGGTCCGGCTGTCGTACGGGGAGCTCAACGCGCGGGCCAACCGGCTGGCGCGGGTGCTCGCCGGGCACGGCGTGGGTCCCGAGTCACTGGTCGCGGTCGCCGTCGACCGCTCCGCCGAGCTGGTGGTGGCCCTGCTCGCCGTCGTCAAGGCGGGCGGGGCGTACGTGCCCGTGGACCCGGCGTACCCCGCCGAGCACATCGCCTACCTGCTCGACGACGCCGGTCCCGCCTGCCTGATCACCACCGGTGCCCTGCGCCCCCGTACCGCCGGCGCCCTCGACACCACCACCGTCGTGCTGGACGACCCGCTGACCGAGGCAGCCCTGCTCGGCCACCCCGGCACCGACCTCGGCCGGGCGGAGCGCACCGCCGAGCTGCGGCCGGCGCACCCCGCCTACGGCATCTACACCTCCGGCTCCACCGGCCGCCCCAAGGGCGTGCTGGTGACGCACGCGTCCGTGGACCGGCTGGTGCGCCGGACCGGCTACCTGGACATCGGCGCCGGGGACGTGGTCGGCCAGCTCGCCTCGCCGTCGTTCGACGCCACGACGCTCGAGGTGTGGGGCGCCCTGCTCAACGGGGCGGCGCTGGCGGTCGCGCCGCCGGGCGTGCTGTCCGTCGCGGAGCTGAAGAAGTTCACCGCCGGGCACGGGGTGACCGTCCTGTGGCTGACGGCGGGCCTGTTCCACCAGGTGGTCGACACCGATGTGACCGCCCTGCGGGGGCTGCGCCACCTGCTGGCCGGCGGTGACGTGCTGTCGCCCGCGATGTGCGCGGCCGTCGTCGACGGGCTGCCCGGCGTCCGGCTGTCCAACGGGTACGGGCCGACCGAGAACACCACGTTCACCACTACGCACGACGTGCGCGGGACGGATCTCACCGCCCCGGGCACGGTGCCCATCGGCAGGCCCGTCTCCGACACCCGGGTGTACGTGCTGGACGCCGCGCTGCGGCCGACGGCGCCCGGGGTGGCGGGTGAGCTGTACGTCGCGGGGGCCGGTCTGGCCCGGGGCTATCTGCGCCGCCCGGGGACGACGGCGGAACGCTTCGTCGCGAACCCGTTCGGCGAGCCCGGCGAGCGGATGTACCGCACCGGGGACGTGGTGCGGTGGACCAGCGGGGGCGTACTGGAGTTCCTGGGCCGTGAGGACGGGCAGGTCAAGCTCCGGGGCTTCCGGATCGAGCTGGGCGAGGTCGAGGCGGCCCTCGCCGGTCACCCCGGGGTGGGGCGGGCCGCCGTGGTGGTGCACGAGTCGGAGTCCGGCGACAAGCGGCTGGTGGGCTATGTGGTGCCGCGGCCGGGGGCAGCGGGTGCCGAGGCGGCGGAGGTACGGGCCTTCGTCGCGGAGCGGCTGCCGCAGTACATGGTGCCCGCGGCGGTCGTGCCCCTGACGGAGCTGCCACTGACGGTCAACGGCAAGCTGGACCGCCGGGCGCTGCCCGTTCCGCGGTTCGCCCCGGTGACGGCCTACCGGGCGCCGGGCTCGGCGCGGGAGAAGACCCTGTGCGAGATCTTCGCGGCCGTGCTGGACGTGGAGCGGGTCGGTCTCGACGACAACTTCTTCGAGCTGGGCGGGCATTCGCTGCACGTCACCCAGATCGTGTCCCGGATCCGCCGGGAGCTGTCGGTGGAGCTGCGGCCGCGCGTGATCTACGACATGCCGACGGTCGCGGGTGTGGCCGAGCGGCTCGGCACGGCCCGTCCGGCGCCGCCACCGATCGTCCGGCGCCGGTCCGGGTGAGAGCCGTGGCAGCGGGACGACACGTCGCCGCCCCCGTGAGGTGACCCTCACGGGGGCGGCGGCGCTCGTCGTTCCCGGCCCGCTCAGCGACCAGTGCGCTTGCCCGCTTCGGCCAGTGACGCCGGTGTCGAGGGCTCCTCCAGCAGGTTGTGGTCCTCCGGCCCGACCAGCCAGCGCAGCAGGACGCCGGCCATGCCCGTCGTGACGACCGCCATGACGACCATCTGCGAGTACAGGCTGTTGTCGAGCATCCCGATCTGCAGGCCGACACCGAGCACGATGAGCTCGGTCAGACCGCGGGTGTTCATCAGGGTGGCCAGGACCGCCGAGTGCCGCGAGGTCATCCCCTGGGTCCGCGCGGCGGTGTAGGTGCCCACGACCTTGCCGAAGACGGCGGTGAGCACGATCAGCAGGAGTTCCAGCAGTCCGCTGAAGCCCATCGTGCTGAGGTCGACCTTGAAGCCGGAGACGACGAAGTAGACCGGCAGCAGGAAGGCGGTGCCCGTCCGGGAGTGCTGCATCAGCTCCTCCCGGGCCTTCTCGGTGGCCTTCCGGGGGACGACCAGACCGAACAGGAACGCCCCGAACACGAAGTGCAGACCGATCAGTTCGGTCACCGCCGCCGAGGCGAACAGGCCGGCCACCACCGTGATGAAGCGCGTCACGGTCAGCGGGACGGCCTCGCCGTCGTGGGTGAGCAGCCGCTTCAGCAGCGGCCTGACGACGAAGGCGAGCAGTGCGGCGAAGGGCACCACCAGCACGGTCGTCCAGTGGGCGGAACCGTTCCCGCCCACGATCGCCTGGACGATCGCCAGCATGGTCCAGGCGGCGAGGTCGCACGACGCGGCGGCGGACAGCGCGATCGAGCCGACCAGCGTCCGGTTCATCCGCCGGTCCACGAGGATCCTGGCGAGGACCGGGAAGGCCGTGATCGACATCGCCACACCGAAGAACAGCACGAAGCCGAGGTGGTGCTCGCTGTGGTGGGTGTCGGCGAGGTACAGCGCCAGCAGGGAACCGAGTCCGAACGGCACCAGGGCGGCGCTGAGCGCGGTGACACCGGTCACCCGGCCGAAGCCGCGCAGCCGCCCGTAGTCGAATTCCAGGCCCACCAGGAACATGAACAGGACCAGGCCGACATTGGCCAGAGCGCTCAGATACGGGCGGAGGTCCGTCGGGAACAGCGTCTCGGACAGGGAGCCGTGCAGGAGCGTGGGCCCCAGGAGGATGCCGGCGACTATCTCGCCGAGCACCGCCGGCTGTCCGAGCGCGCGGGCGGCGCGGCCTGCGAGCTGGGCCACCAGGAGGATGAGAGCGAGGTCGAAGAACAGCAGCGCCACTTGGTTCTGGGTCATCTGCCCTCTCTTGGGTGGGAGTCGGTCAGAGCGAGGGCACGGCGCCACCGTCGCACCGCAGCGCGGTGCCCGTGACGTAGGAGGCGGCCTCACTGCAGAGGAAGGCCGCGACGGCACCGAACTCGCCCGGCTGCCCGTACCGGCGGGCCGGGATGGCCGCCTGGGCCCGCGCCGCGAACTCCTCCACGCCGACGCCCTCGCGGGCGGCCCGGTAGGTGTTCATCTGGACGGTGCGCGCGGTCTCGATGCGCCCGGGGAGCAGCATGTTGACCGTGACTCCGTCGCCCGCGACCTCGGTCGCGAGGGTCTTGAGGTATCCGCCCAGGGCGGCCCGGCCGATGTTGGACAGCGCCAGGCTGGGGATCGGGGTGACGACACCGATCGACGCGAGGGCGAGGACGCGCCCCCAGCCGCGTTCCCGCATGCCCGGCAGGACCAGGGACACCAGCCGCTGGTGGGGCAGCACCAGGGATTCCATCGCCGCGACGATGTCGGCGTCCCCGATGTCCTGCGAGCCGCCGGGCGGCGGTCCGGGGCTGTTCAGGACCACGATGTCGGCCGGCCCGAAGGCCGCCTCGGTGGCGGCGACCAGCCGGGCCGGCCCGTCCGGCGCCACGAGGTCGATCTCGACGCCGATCGCCTCGGGCAGTTGCGCGGCGATCTCCTTGGCGACGTCCCCGCGCCGCCCGCAGACCACCACGCGGGCCCCTTCGGCGGCGAGGGCCCGTGCGGTGGCCTCACCGAGTCCGGCGGTCGATGCGCAGACGATCGCGACGCGCCCTCGGATACCAAGGTCCATGGGTTTGATTACCTCCTAGGCATAGGTGAAGAGCCGATTTCCGTACGGGAAGGTCGATTCGGGTACGGGAGTCGGCTCGGGGTATGGAAAGTCGGTTCCGGTCGGTACGGAGGGCGCTTCGGGCGAGGGAGCGGGCCGGGCGGTGGAAGCCCGCGTCAGCCGACGTCCATCACGACGGTCTTCGCCTCGGTGAAGAACTCACGGGAGTGGCCGCCGCCCTCGCGGCCGATGCCGGAACGGCCGAATCCGCCGAAGGGCGAGCGCAGGTCGCGCACCCAGAAGCAGTTGACCCAGACGTTGCCCGCCCGCAGCCGTCCGGCGACCCGGTGCGCGCGCGCCAGCCGGCTGGTGAACACCATGGCGGAGAGGCCGTAGGGGGTCGCGTTGGCGATGCGTACGGCCTCCTCCTCGGTGTCGAAGGGGTGCACCGTGACGACGGGCCCGAAGACCTCCTCCCGGCAGATCGCCGCGTCGGGAGCGGCGTCCACGACCACGGTCGGGGCCACCCACCAGCCGTCCCGGGGGCCTCCGGTCAGCAGTACGGCGCCCTCCTCGGCGGCCCGGCGCAGATGTCCGGTGACCTTGGCGTGGTGCTCCTCGGAGGAGAGCGGCCCGATGTCGGTCCCCGGCTCGCGCGGGTCACCCAGGCGCAGTCGCTCCGCCTGCTTGACCAGCGCCGCGACGACGCGGTCGTGGACGTCCCGGTGGACCAGGACGCGGGAGCCCGCGAGGCAGATCTGGCCTGCGTTGGAGAAGGCCGAGTCGGCCGCGACGGCCACGGCCCGGTCGATGTCGGCGTCGTCGAAGACGACCGAGGCGCCCTTGCCGCCGAGTTCGAAGCTGACGGCCCGGACCCCCTCGGCGGCGGACCGCATGATCGCCTCTCCGGTGCGGGTCTCCCCGGTGAAGGTGATCAGGTCGACGCCCCGGTGGGAGACCAGGGCCTCGCCCGCGCCGGCGGGTCCGAGGCCGTGCACGACGTTGAGCACGCCGGGCGGCAGACCGGCCTCCAGGGCGAGTTCGGCGAGCCGGGTGGCGGAGGCGGGGCTCTGCTCGGCGGGCTTGAGGACGACGGTGTTGCCGTAGGCGAGGGCCGGCGCGATCTTCCACGTGGCCTGCATCAGCGGGAAGTTCCAGGGGGACACCGCGGCCACCACGCCGGCCGGTTCGTGGCGGGTGTAGATGTGGTGGCCGGGATGGCCCGGGAACGACGCGTCGGCGGCGAGGCGCGCGTCGTCGGCGAAGAAGCGGAAGTTGGCCGCGCCGCGCACCACGTCGTTGTCGCGGGTGGCCGTGAGCGGGCGCCCCATGTCGCGGGTGTCGAGCAGGCCCAGCTCGTCCGCGTGGGTCAGCAGCACGTCGGCGAAGGCGTGCAGGATGCGGGACCGCTCCGCCTGCGTCATCCGGGGCCAGGGGCCCTCGTCGAACGCCTTGCGGGCGGAGGCGACCGCCCGGTCGACGTCCACCGCCGCGCCGAGGGCCACCTCGGCCCAGGCCGTACGGGTGGTGGGGTCGACCGAGGTCATGGTGGCGCCGTCGGCGGAGCCGGTCGTCTCGCCGCCGATGACATGACCGAACCGCTCGAGCCCGGTCATGACGCGCCGTTCCGGGGGGTGGGCGCCGCGGTCACGACTCGACCTGGACGATCATCTCGATCTCCACGGCGAAGTCATGGGGCAGCGCGATCGCGCCGATGGCCGAGCGCGCGTGCCGGCCCGCCTCGCCGAACAGTTCCACCAGGAGGTCGGAGGCTCCGTTGATGACCTGCGGGCCTCGGTCGAACCCGGGTTGGCAGTTGACGAACCCGAGCAGCTTCACGATCCGCTTCACGCGGTCGAGGGAGCCGAGTTCCTCCCTGA
>Ga0308176_10001593_pt1 | contig 14294 bp, 12 predicted proteins | sample PhyCR2_3_FD_203890 | JGI IMG/M metagenome (GOLD analysis project Ga0308176, IMG submission 203890) | Soil microbial communities from UC Gill Tract Community Farm, Albany, California, United States - DLSLS.C.R2 | ecosystem: Environmental > Terrestrial > Soil > Agricultural land | place: USA...
GGTTGACGGGCACCAGCACCGAGCGGACCTCGACGACACCGGCGCCGTACGCCGCGTCCACCCGCTGCTGCAGGGAGCCGTCGTCGTGGACCACCTCGACCACCACGCCGGCCGGCGTCGGGGAGACGGTCAGCGTGCCGGGCAGCGGGGCGGCGAGCAGCTTGCGCCGCACCTCCTGTTGGTCGACCAGTCCCGTGCCGGCGTCCCCGCTCGGCAGAGCCTCGTCCGGGGCCGCCGGGTCGTAGACCGCCGCCGGGATCGCGCCGGTCACCGTCATCGTGGTCCCGTCGAAGGTGCCGGTGACGGCGTACTGGCCCCACCGGACGTCGTCCGAGGTGTCGTAGGTCCCGTGCCGGGCCGACCAGTCCCAGCCCTCGAGCGGGATGCCGCGGCACTGCGGCGGGTCGGACTCCGCCACCGGTCCGAGGCAGAGCTCGGGGCGGCCGGTGTCCATCACCGTGGCCAGACCGCGGGTGGTGACCTCTCCCCTTGCGGCCGGGACGGCGCCGGTGGTCGCGGACGGGCTCGACGTGGGCGCCGGGTCGGCCGCGGAACCCCCGCTGCCGGTGCCACCGTCGGTGCCGCAGGCGGTCGCCAGCAGCAGGCCGGCCAGGGCGAGTGCGAGCTTCATGCGGGTGGGACGCACGGGGGTGGCCGCTGGTTCCCGTGAGGTTGTCGGCCAGGTCTGGTGGTTGTCGGCCGTTGCACCGGCCGACAAGCATCGGATTCCCCGGTCAGCCGGGGAGTCCTGCAGCGTCACGGCAGGCGCTCGACCAGCTCCGAGACGGCCACCCGGGAGCCGGTGTAGAACGGCACCTCCTCGCGGACGTGCCGGCGGGCGTCGGAGGCACGCAGGTGGCGCATCAGGTCGACGATGCGGTGGAGGTCGTCGGCCTCGAAGGCCAGGATCCACTCGTAGTCGCCGAGTGCGAACGACGCGACGGTGTTGGCCCGGACGTCGGGGTAGCCGCGCGCCATCTTGCCGTGCTCGGCGAGCATCCGGCGGCGCTCGGAGTCCTCGAGGAGGTACCACTCGTAGGACCGCACGAACGGGTAGACGCACACGTGCCCCTTGGGCTCCTCGTCGTCCATGAACGCCGGGGTGTGGCTCTTGTTGAACTCCGCCGGGCGGTGCAGCGCCATCTGCGACCACACGGGTGCCAGCCGCCGGCCGAACGCCGTACGACGGAAGCGGTGGTAGGCCGCCTGGAGCGCCTCGGAGGTGGCGGCGTGCCACCAGACCATGACGTCGGCATCGGCCCGCAGGCCGCTGACGTCGTAGACACCCCGCACGATCACGTCGGACTCGGCGAGCTCCGCGAAGAGCTTCTCCACCTCGGCGCCCTCAGCGGTGCGGTCGGCGTCGTCACCGAGGACGTCGTCGAGCCGGAAGACCGACCACATCGTGTAGCGGATCGCGTCGTTGATCTCGCGTGCGCGGGCGGCCTTGGTCTGGGTCCTGGTCTCGGGCGGGGTCGTGCTCATGCATCCATTGTGACGCCCGCTCAATCGCGCCCGAAGCCCGCCTCCCTCGCCTTGATGATCGCGGCCGCCCGGTCCGGGGCGTGCAGCTTGGCGTAGACGGACGAGACGGTGTTGCGCACGGTCTTGGACGAGACGTAGAGCTCCCGCGCGATCGCGTCGTTGGAGCGGCCGGCGGCCAGCAGGTCGAGCACCGTCCGCTCGCGGTCGGTCAGCTCCGGGAAGGGCACCGGCGCGGCCTGGGACCGCCCGGAGAAGAGGGCGGCGACCCGCCCGGCCAGCGCGGCGCCGAACACCATGCCCCCGGCGTACGCCGCCCGGATCGCGTTGAGCACCTCCTCGGCGCCCGACCCCTTGAGCAGGTAGCCCGACGCCCCGGCCCGGATGGCCGAGAGGACGGTGTCGTCGTCCTCGTTCATGGTCAGCATCACGACCCGCACCCCGGGATGCCGGGCGGTGATCCGGCGGGTCGCCTCGATCCCGTCGAGCCGGGGCATCTGGATGTCCATCACCACGACGTCGGGGACGGTCTCGTCGACCACGTGCAGGGCGTCCCGGCCGTCCGCGGCCTCGCCCGCCACCGTCACTCCGTCCAGCGCACCGAGGAGGGACACCAGCCCGTCCCGCACGATCTGGTGGTCGTCGACCACGACGACCCGGATGTCCTGCTCGCCCATCAGCCCTCCTCCGCCGCCGTGGCGGCCCGTCCTGCCGGTCGTCTCGTCGGCAGCCAGGCCCGCACCAGGGTGCCGCCGCCGTCGGGGCACGTCACCTCGCTGCGGCCACCGAGCTCGGCGGCGCGCTCGCGCAGGGACAGCAAGCCCACCCCCGCCTGGGCTGCCGGGTCGATGCCGACCCCGTCGTCACGCACCTCGACCACCAGCTCCGCGCCGTCGGGGCACAGCCGCACCGTGCAGGTGCGGGCGGCGGCGTGACGGGCCACGTTGGTCAGGGCCTCGGCCGCGATCCGGTACGCCGCCACCTCGACCGCGGCGGGCAGCACCCCGAGGTCGTCGGCCTCGACGCGCACCTCGAGACCGGCGTTCTCGACAGCCGGGGTCGCCAGCCGGTCGGCCTGCTGGCGCAGCGCCCCCACCAGGCCGAGGTCGTCCAGCGCCGGGGGCCGCAGGTCGTGGACGAGGCGGCGTACGTCGGCCACCACGTCCTGGACGTGCTCGCTGGTGGCCGCGAGGTGACCCTTCGCCGCCTCCGGGTCCCGGTCGACCAGCAGCCGGGCCGAGTCGAGCCGGAGGACCACGCCGCTCAGCGCCGGGCCCAACCCGTCGTGCAGGTCGCGACGGATCCGCCGGCGCTCCTCCTCGCGGGCGACGACGAGCCGCTCGCGGCTGTCCTGGAGCTCGTCGGCCATCCGGCTGGCGCGGGCCGCGGTCGCCGCCTGGCGGACGAGGTCCCCGAGCAGCCGCTCGTCGCGCGCGGTGAGCCGGCCGCGCAGGCCCCGGGCGGGCAGCACCAGCCGCCCGACCTCGGCGTCGCGATAGGTGATCGGCAGGGTGCGGGTCTCGCCGGGCCGCTCGCCGTACGTCGCGACCACGCGCTCGCCACCGGTGCGGTCGACCTCCACGCTGACGAAGCCGACCCCGAAGGCCGCCCCGACCGCACGGGCCACCGCGGCCAGCTGGCCGGGCCCCTCGTCGGCGGTCTCGAGGCTGGCTGCGAGCCCGGCCACCGCGTCGTAAGGCGCCGCGCGGTCGCCGAGCACCCACCGGCGCACCCCGAGGGAGAGCCGCTGCCGCAGCGGTCCGTACAGGACGGCGGTGAGCAGCAGGACCGTGAGCACGACCTGGCGCTGGTCGAGGCCGTCGCCGAGCACGGCGGTGAGGGCGCCGAGGGCGGCGAGGTCGACGAGGACGAGCAGCAGCGAGAGCACGCCGTAGACGACGGTGCGGCCGACGAGGTCCTCGACCGGGACGACGGTCGGGTCGACGATGCCGATGGTCATCGCGATCGGCGGGAGCGCGGCGACGAGGAAGACCACCACGTCGTTGACCGCGGGGACGTCGACGAGGAGGCCCAGCGCGATCACGACCGCCATCGCGATCACCGACCAGAGCAGCCAGCGCATCCGCTGGCGCTCCAGGCCCCGGGAGCGGCGGTAGCGGACGACCACCGAGGCCATGGAGAGCAGGACGCCGAGGACGGAGAGGGCGACGACGACCGGGAGCGCCCGGTCGGCGAGCGCCTGGGGCAGCGGGAGCGTGAACGCGTCGAGGTCGACGCCCTGCGGCAGGACGACGTCGGACTGCGACGGCCCGGTCGGGGCGACGAGCACGAGCAGGACCGAGAGGACCATCACGGCCAGTCCCGCCTGGCAGGCACGGCCCCAGCGCCCCTCGAGGAACCGCCCCGTCGGGAAGATCATCAGCAGGACCGCCACGGTGACCGGGAGGAAGGCACCGAGCCGGTTGAGGTTCCACAGCGCCAGGTTCTCCCCGGGCAGGGCATGGTCGGCGCGGATGCCGAAGCGGACGTAGGACTGGGCGAGCCCGTCGGTGGCCCAGAAGACGCCGAGCCAGGCCAGCGCCCAGCCCCAGCCCTGGCGGACGTCGCGCAGCAGGATCACGGTGGCGAGGCCGCACAGCAGCGGCCCGAGCAGGGCGTAGGGCCACCCGTAGCCGGGCGCCAGCTCGACGCCGGGCCCCGACGCCGGCGTCGCCAGGTCGAGCCCGACCGTGAGGGCCAGGCAGGCGGTCGTGAGCAGGGGCAGGACCAGCAAGGACAGGGCGACCGGGGGCCGGGCGCGCACGGTCCGGGCGCCGCGCGCTGCGTGCGGGGTCCCCTGCGTGTCCACCGGGACATTGTGCTGCCGGCCCGGCCCCGTGGGGGCCGGACCGGCAACTGTGGTCCGAGATCGTGCGTGCATCCCTCAGCGGACCGCGGCGCGGTGGGCACGGTCGCCGACCGTGAACCCGACGGCGGTGACCAGCAGCCAGAGGACGCCGGTGACGCCCGACATGTACTCCAGCGGCGAGATGCCCAGCAGCACGGTCAGGCCGCCGAGGACGAGGCCGACCCGTCCGATCCAGCGGGGCAGGACGCCCTGCCGGGCGGCGGAGAACAGCGCGAGCCCGGCGAGGCCGGCGAGGACCCACAGCCACGGGATGGTGCCGATCCAGTGGTTGTACATCGCCCCGGTGGCGTCGTCGACGAGCCCGTCCTTCTGGGCGAGCGGCATCATGAACTCGGTGTCGAGCCCGGCCCCGAGCACGGAGACCACGGCGGTGCCGGCGAGCCCGGCGAAGGCCACGGTCGGGGCGATGCTGTCCGGCATCGCCGCGCGCAGCCGGCGGAACAGGCCGGCCGCGAAGACGACCATCAGCACCGCGCCCAGCATGGCGATGGAGTGGAAGGCGAACATCACCGGCGCCTTGTCCTGCAGGTCGGCGGCCATGCCGGTCGTGGTGCCGGCGTACTTCTCCAGGTAGACCGTGTCGACCATCGACGAGGTGACGATGGTGCCGGCGCCGAGGAGCGCGGAGCCGATGCCGGCGATCGCCCAGGCCCGCGAGCCGCGGCCGGTGGAGGGGGTGGCGACCGGGTGGCCGGCGGTGTCGAGCACGTCCGATCGGACGGGGTTGCGGGTGGTGACGTGGGTGGTCATCGGGTTTCCCTTCATGAGGTGCGGTTGTCGATGACCTGACCGTGCCGGGCCCGATGTCCCGGACGACAGGGACAACGTGGCAGACCCGGCCGTCTGTGCGGGACTGCTCGGTGCGGGACTTCTCGGTGCGGGACTCTCCCGTGCGGGCCTCCGGGACGCGTCAGCCGGCGAGGTCGCGCACGGCGCGGTGGGCCGAGGCGATCACGGCCGGGATGCCGACCCCGTCGTACGACGCGCCACAGACCGCCAGGCCGGGGACCTGCGCGACGGCGGCGCGGATCCGGGCGACCCGGTCGAGGTGGCCCAGGGCGTACTGCGGCAGCCCGCCACCCCACCGCTGGACGTGCACGTCGACCGGCCGCGCGGCCAGGCCCACGGCCTCGCCCAGGTCGGCCAGCGACGCGGCGACCAGCTCCTCGTCGGTGGCCTGGAGCGCGATCTCCTCGCGGTGCCGTCCCAGCGACGTGCGCAGGTGCACGACGTCCTCCCCGTCGAGCGCCCTGCGACCGGCGGCACGGACCCAGTCCCACTTGGCGAAGGAGAAGGTCGAGGCCTTGATCCGGCGGCCCTCCATCGGCGGCACCAGGAAGCCCGAGCTGCCACCCGGGACGACCTCGGCGAGGTCGGCGGCGCGGAACGCCAGGGTCACGACCGCGACCGACGCGGACTCGATCGCCGCGAGCTCGGCCGCGGCGGTGGGGGCGAGGTCGCCGAGCAGCCGGGCGGCCGGCGCGGCCGGGGTAGCGAGCACGACGGCGTCGACGGCGAGCAGCTCCTCGGCGTTCGTGGGCCCCACCACGAGCTCGAACCCGGTCGCGGAGCGGCGCAGGCCCCGCACCGTCGCGTTCGCCCGGACCTCGAAGACGCCCGAGTCGAGCGCCTCGGCGAGCCGCCCCATGCCCCCGGGGATCCCGGCGAACACGGGCAGGTCGTAGCTCTGCGGGATCGCCGCACCCTGCTCGAGCAGCGAGCCGCGCTCGGCGTACGTGACCAGCTGTGGGACGGCCGCGCGCGCGGAGATCTCCCGCGCCCGTCCGGCGTACACCCCGCCCAGCAGCGGCTCCACCAGGGTGTCGGTGACCTCGTCGCCGAACCGGCGCGCCACCAGGTCGCCCACCGACACGTCACCGTCGACGACCTCGGGCGGGAGCTCCGGCTCGCGCCGGGCCCGGGCCAGTCCCTCCGCGGACAGGACCCCGGAGTCCGCGAGCTGGTCGAGGTCGAGCGGCACCCCCATCAGCGAGCGCGGCAACGGGCGCAGGGCGCCGCGGGTCCAGATCCGGGAGGAGACCACCGCGGGGTGCTCGATCTCCAGGCCGGCCGCCAGGGCCAGGGCGACGCCCTCCGGCCGACGGTTCAGCATCGCCTCGGCACCGACGTCGACGAGGACGCCGGCCACCGATTCACGTCGCAGCTTGCCGCCCACCCGGGGCGACGCCTCCAGCAGCAGCACGTCGGCACCCGCCGCGGCGAGGTCGCGAGCGGCGGTGAGCCCGGCGAGGCCACCGCCGACCACGGCCACACGGCGACGGGACTCACTCACCCGGTCAGGGTAGGGGGTGGCCTCCCCGGCCGGGCCGACGTGGGGTGTGCCTCCCGGACTCCGTCCCTTGCCGTGGAGTCGGGAGCCCGAGAGACACACCCGTGGAGACCCGGCCCCCGCCGCGGGTGCGCACGGCGGGGCCGGGAGATCAGGCCGCGAGCGACTCGCTCACGTCTCGTGGCGCCTCGGTGGTGGCACCGAGCCCGTCGAGGTCTCGGCCGCGGGTCTCGGGCAGGAACCGGGCGCACGTCAGGCTGATCGCGGCGACGACCACGTTGTATCCCGCGACCCACCACAGCGTCCCGCCGCCGATGCTGACCAGCCACGCGGCGATCAGCGGCGTCAGCCCCGAGGCCACCACGCCCGACACCTGGTAGAGCGAGCTGAGCGCGGTGTAGCGGAACCGGGTCTCGAAGAGCTCGGACCAGAAGGCCGCCAGCGGTCCGTAGACGGTGCCGTAGACGAGGCCGAGCCCGGCGACCAGCGCGACGAAGATCGCCGCCCGGCCGCCGCTCTGCACCAGCGCCGCCACCGGGAAGGCGAGGACCAGCGCCGCCCAGGCCCCGGCCCGGAAGACCGGCTTGCGGCCGACCCGGTCGGAGAGCGCGCCCGCCACCGGGACCAGCACGACGCCGAGCGCCGCGCCGGCCAGGATCCCGTTGAGCGCCCAGGACTTCGGCAGCCCGAGGTCGGTGACGACGTAGGCGAGCAGGAAGACCGAGAAGAAGTTGAAGGTGAACCCCTCGACGAAGCGGGTGCCCATGCCGAGCAGGAGGGCTCGCGGCTGCCGGCGGAGCAGGTCGCGCAGGGGGATCGCGGCGACCTTCTTCTGCTCCTGGACCCGGGCGAAGGACGGGGTCTCCATCACCGACAGCCGGATGTAGGCGCCGATCCCGAGCAGCACGACGCTGAGCACGAAGCAGGCCCGCCAGCCCCAGGCGAGGAACGCCTCGTCCGGCAGCAGGCTGGCCACCGAGAACGCCGCGGAGGCGAGCAGCAGGCCGCCCGGGACGCCGATGTGGGCGAAGCTGCCGAGGAAGCCGCGCCGAGAGGCCGGGGCGTACTCCACCGCCAGCAGCACGGCGCCGCCGTACTCGCCACCGACGCCGATCCCCTGCAGCACCCGCAGGACGACGAGGGCGATCGGGGCCCACACACCGATCTGGTCGTAGGTCGGGAGCAGGCCGATGGCTGCGGTGCCCACGCCCATGATCACCAGCGTCATCAGCAGCATCTGCTTGCGCCCGATGCGGTCGCCGAAGTGGCCGAAGATCAGGCCGCCCACAGGGCGGGCCAGGAATCCGACGGCGAACGTCGCGAAGGCCGCGAACTGGGCGGCCGGACCGTCCAGCCCGTTGAAGTAGAGCTTGTCGAAGACCAGGCCGGCGGCGGTGCCGTAGAGGAAGAAGTCGTACCACTCGATGGTCGCGCCGACCGCGGAGGCCAGCGCCACCCGGCGCGGACTGGGCGGTGCTCCGGCCGCGCCGGTCACCGCCGCCATCAGGCGACCCGCCCGTCGTCGATGCGGGCGAACGCGCTGCGGTGGAACACCAGGGGCAACGAGGTGTCGGCGTGCTCCACGGCGTGCAGCCGGAGCAGCACCACCGTGTGGTCGCCGGCCACGACCTCGCGGTGGATGGAGCAGTCGAAGCGGGCGAGGCCGTCGTCCAGGGTCACCGCGCCGTCGTCGCTCGTGGTGACCGCCAGCCCCTCGAAGCGCTGCTCGATGGGCCCGGCGAGGCGGCGGCAGACCTCGCCGTGGTGGTCGGCCAGGACGGTGAGGCCGAGCCGGGCCGACGTCCGCAGCGTCGGCCACGTCCTCGAGGTGTTGGCGACCGAGAAGGACACCAGGGCCGGCTCGAGGCTGACGGAGGTGAACGAGCTGGCGGCGAGGCCGGCCAGCTGTCCGTCCACCTCGGCCGCCACCGCGACCACGCCGCTGGGGAAGACTCCGAACGCCTCGCGGAGACGCTTCGGGTCGAGGTCCTGGTTGGTCGTGAGGGCGGTGACGGTCATGCGGGGACTCCTGTCGTGTCGTGGAGCTGGGAGGAGCTGAGCCGGGACGTGACGAGGGGACGGACGGCGGCCAGCCAGTCGGCGTACGCCGCGAGGTCGTCGTGGGCGCTCTCGAGGACGTAGTGGCCGCGCAGGGTTGTGCCGCCGATCTCGGCGAGCACCGGGCGCAGCGTCAGCTCCGGGGCCAGCGCGTGCGCCGGTCCGGCGCCGAGCATCAGCGGTACGGCGAGCCCCCGCAGCCCGGTGGTGCCGAAGCAGTCGAGGAAGAGCTTGAGCAGGCCGGTGTAGGTCGCCTTGTAGGTCGGCGAGGCCACGACGACCAGGTCGGCCTCCCCCACCGCCGCGACCAGGGCGCCGACGGTCGGGTCCTGCCAGTCGAGCAGCGCCGGCCCGAGCTCGGCGAGGTCGACGACCAGGTCCGGCTCCTCGCCCGTCAGCTCGCGGGCCACGAGCCGAGCGGCGGCCAGGGTGCGCGAGGAAGGCCTGGGGTTGCCGACGACGACGGCGACGCGGGCGGTCACGACGCGACCTTGCGGGCCTCGGCCGCGAACGGCACCTGGGCGCTGGAGGAACGGGGGTGGCCGGCGGTCGGGTGGGGGTGCTCCCAGAGGCCTCGCCGCGCCAGGACCGGCAGCACGCCCTCGCCGAACCAGTAGGCGCCCTCGAGGTGCGGGTAGGCCGAGAGCACGAACTCGTCGATGCCGACGGAGTGGTACTCCTCGATCCGGTCCGCCACCTCCTCGTGGCTGCCCACCAGTGCGGTGCCGGCGCCGCCGCGGACCAGGCCGACTCCGGCCCAGACGTTGGGGTGGATCTCGAGGTCCCGCTTGCTGCCGCGGTTGAGCTCGAGCATCCGACGCTGGCCCTCGGACTCCGAGCGGCGCAGGCCTTCCTGGACGCGGGCGATGGTCTCCTCGTCGATCCCGGCGATGAGCCGGTCGGCCTCGGCCCAGGCCTCCTCGGAGGTGTCCCGGGTGATCGTGTGCATCCGGATGCCGAACTTGATCTCGCGGCCGTGCTGCTCGGCGAGCCGACGGATCCACTTCACCTTCTCGGCGACGGCCTCCGGCGGCTCGCCCCAGGTGAGATACACGTCGGCGTGCTTGGCGGCCACGTCGCCGGCGGCCGGCGACGAGCCGCCGAAGTAGATCTCCGGGACCGGGTCGGGGACCTGGCCCAGCGAGGCGTTCTCCACCCGGAGGTGCCGGCCCTCGAAGTCCACGGTCTCGCCGCGCCACAGGGCCCGCACGATGGTGAGGAACTCGTCGCAGCGCTGGTAGCGCTCCTCCTTGTCGAGGAAGTCGCCGAACATCCGCTGCTCGTGGCTCTCGCCGCCGGTCACGACGTTGAGCAGGAGCCGGCCGCCGGAGAGGTTCTGGAAGGTGCCGGCCATCTGGGCGGCCAGGAACGGCGAGACCAGCCCGGGGCGGAACGCGACCAGGAACCTCAACCGCTCCGAGACCTGGCTGAGCATCGCCGTGGACAGCCAAGCGTCCTCGCACCAGGCTCCCGCCGGGGTGAGCGCGGCGTCGAAGCCCATGTCCTCGGCGCCGCGGGCAACCTGGCCGAGGTAGGCCACGGACGCCGGACGGCCGGACGCGGGGGCGTCCACGCCGTGCCCGCCGCCGACGACCTGGCGGCCGTCACCGCCGTTGGTGGGCAGGAACCAGTGGAACTTCAGGGGGCTGGTCACGTCGTTTCCTCTCGGGTCGCTCGGGTCTGGCCCGGGGGCTTCCACCCCCAACACATAGATCACTTATGTCGAGCATGTTGCTGTACTTTGGAGCCCCGTTCAAGCCGAACGGCCTCGCCACGCGGGCGGAGTCGTCGATGGGGTGAGAGGCGTTGCCTCTCACCCGAGGAAGGAGCCGGTCGTGCGGATCGAGCAGCTCGAGTACGTCGCCGCGGTCACCCAGCACGGGTCGTTGCGGCGCGCGAGCGAGCACCTGCACCTCTCGCAGCCGGCGCTGAGCGAGGCGGTGAGCAAGCTCGAGCGCGAGCTGGGGGTCACCCTCCTGGACCGGCACCGGTCGGGCGCCCGGATCAGCCGGCGCGGGCGCGAGCTCCAGCAGAACATGGTCGAGGTGCTCGAGGCCGTCGCCCGGCTGCGCACCGCCGCCGGCGACCAGGCCAGCAACACCCGGGTGGTCCGGATGGGCACGGTCAGCACCGCGACCTCGACCCTGCTCGCCCCGGCGCTGACGGACTTCCGGACCGCCCACCCGACGACCACGGTCGAGGTCATCAACACCCAGCAGTCCGAGATCAACCAGGCACTGCTCGACGGCACCCTCGACCTCGGCCTGGTCAACGTGCTGGAGGGTGACGACGCGCCACCGGACCTGGTCAGCCAGGCCCTCGTCCACGGCCGGCCCGTCGTGGTCTGCCCGGTCGACCACCCCCTCGCGGCGCAGGAGCAGGTGACGATCGAGCGGCTGCGCTCCGAGCCGTTCGTCGCGATGCGCGCGGGCTACCTCATGCACCGCTTCGCCCACCGGCTCTTCGGCACCGAGATGCCGCGGGTGAGCTGGACGACCGACGGCGCCGAGCTGGGCAAGGTGATGGTGGCCGAGGGTCTCGGCGTCACGGTGCTGCCCGACTACAGCGTGGTCGGCGACCCGATGGAGCGGGCCGGCCTGATCACGCATCGCCCGATCTCCGGGGACCGCACCGCCATCACCCTGGTCCTGCGGCAGCGCCGCGGCGAGCGCACGCCCCAGCCCGTGCGCGACCTGCAGGCGGCGCTGGTCGCGCACGCCCGGGGCTACCGCCAGGGAACCTCCCAGCTGGAGCCTTCGTCCCAGTCCTCATGACCTGCCGACCCATCGCTCCCCGACGGCCCGCCATCGCCACCCTGGCCCTCCTCGCCCTCGCCGTCGGGCCGACGGCCGCCCTGAGCGCCTGCTCGTCGGGCTCGGGCTCCTCGAGCTCCTCGGACTCCTCGGTCTCGTCGGTCGACCGCGCGGGCAGCGGCGCCGACGCGCCCGCCGACGCGAAGGTCGCCGCACCGGCCACGGCACCCGAGGCGACGCAGGCCGACGTCGCGAACCTGGCGCCGACCCCGCGCAAGGAGATCTCCCAGGGTGACGTCTCGCTGCGCGCCGCGGACGTCTCCGCGGCGCGGGAGGACGTACGCCGGGTCGCGCACCGGTACGGCGGTGAGGTGACCTCCGACAGCACGGAGTCCGACGACGCCGGGCACGCGCTGGGTGCGCACCTGGTGCTGCGGATCCCCACGGGCCGCTTCGACCGGGCCATGCAGGCGCTGCGCGGGGTCGGCGAGCTCACGTGGGCCCGGGCGCAGACCCGGGACGTGACGACCCAGGTCATCGACACACGTGCCCGGCTGCACGCGCAGCGCCGCAGCGTCCACCGGGTCGAGACGCTGCTGGACCGGGCCGCCGACCTGCGCGACATCGTGCTCATCGAGTCCGAGCTGTCCCAGCGCCAGGCCGCCCTCGACTCGCTCGAGCAGCGGTCGGCCTACCTGGCCGACCAGACCTCGCGGAGCACGATCACCGTCGAGGTCGACCACCTGCCGCGTCCGGTCGCGAAGCACCACGAGGAGGACCACACCGGGTTCCTCGCCGGTCTCGCCAGCGGCTGGCACGGGCTGACCGCGGTCACGGTGGCGCTCGCCACCGTGCTGGGCGCCGTCCTGCCGTTCACGGTGGTGCTCCTGCTGCTGGGCCTGATCGCCCTGCCGGTGCTGCGCCTGGTCCGGCGGCGCCGGCACGCGCCGCCGGCACCCGCGGCCTGACCCGCGCGGCCGCCGGACCTGCGCGAATGGGCCGCCCGCGTCGGCACGGCGTGCGAGGCTGTCCGCGTGCCAGCCAGCAAACGCCTCGCGGTCCTGATCGACGCCGACAACACCTCGGCGAGCAGCCTGAGCGCGCTGCTCGAGGAGCTGACCAAGTACGGCGTGCCGACGGTCAAGCGCGCCTACGGCGACTGGACGACCCAGCAGCTGGCCCCGTGGAAGGACGAGCTGCACCGGCACGCGGTGCAGCCGGTCCAGCAGTTCGCCTACACCACCGGGAAGAACTCCACCGACTCCGCGCTCATCATCGACGCGATGGACCTGCTCTACTCCGGCAACCTCGACGGGTTCGCGCTCGTCTCCAGCGACAGCGACTTCACCCGGCTGGCGACGCGGTTGCGCGAGTCGGGGAAGACGGTGATCGGCTTCGGCCGGCGTCGTACCCCCGCGTCCCTCGTGGCCGCCTGCGACCGGTTCATCTACCTCGAGGTGCTGAGCGATCAGGCGATGGGCAACCAGGGCACCGGCAACGGGGAGAGGCCCGCCGCCGCCTCGACCGAGGACGAGGCCGCCATCCCGCTGCCCGACCTGCGCCGCATCGTGGAGGTCGCGATCAACTCGACCTCCCAGGACGACGGCTGGGCGACGCTCTCGGCCGTCGGCAGCCACATCAGCACCAACCACTCGGCCTTCGACCCACGCAACTACGGCTTCCCCAAGCTGGTGGAGCTCGCCCGCGCCCAGAACTACGTGGACGTCGAGCAGGCCCCCGGCGCGCCTGTCCGGGTGCGGCTGCGCTCCGCGAGACCGCCCCGCAACGGCTCCCAGAAGAAGACAACCGCCAAGAAGGCGGTCACGAAGAAGGCCGCCTCCAAGAAGGCAGCTCCCAAGAAGACAGCTCCGAAGAAGGCCGCCGCCGAGAGGGGTCAGGCACCGGCCAACGGGTAGGACTGCACGAACTCGGTCAGCCGCTTGAGCTGGTCGGGGTCGGTGGAGGGGATGACCCCGTGGCCGAGGTTGAAGACGTGGCCCCGCGCGGCACGGCCCGCCTCGATCACCTCGGCGGCGCGCGTCGTCATCACCTCGGTGGGCGCGAACACCAGCGTCGGGTCGAGGTTGCCCTGCACCGCACGGTCGCCGACCAGCGGGATCGCGTCGCCGAGCGGCATCCGCCAGTCGACCCCGACGACGTCGGCGCCGGCCTCACCCATGAGGGGAAGCAGGTTGGAGGTGCCGACCCCGAAGTGGATGCGCGGGACGCCGAGGGCGCCCGCGCGCTCGAGGACGTACGCCGAGTGCGGCATCACCTGGGCGCGGTAGTCGCCCGGGGTGAGGGCACCGGCCCAGGAGTCGAAGAGCTGGACGGCGCTCGCGCCGGCGGCGACCTGGACCTCGAGGTAGGCGGCCGCGATGCCGGCGATCTTGCGCATCAGGGCGTCCCACACGTCCGGGGCGCCGAACATCATCGCCTTGGTCCGCGCGTGCTCCTTGGAGGGCCCGCCCTCGACGAGGTACGACGCGACCGTGAACGGGGCGCCGGCGAACCCGATCAGCGGGGTGCCACCGAGCTCACCCACCAGGCCGCGGACGGCCTCGCTGATGAACGGCACGTGCTCGGGCGTGAGGTCGGGGATCGCCTCCACGTCGGCGAGGGTGCGCACCGGCTCGGCCACCACCGGACCCACGCCCGGCTTGATGTCCAGGTCGACGCCGACCGCCTTGAGCGGCAGCACGATGTCGGAGAAGAAGATGGCCGCGTCGACGCCGTACCGCCGCACGGGCTGCATGGTGATCTCGACGACGAGCTCGGGGTCCATGCAGGACTCCAGCATCCCCACGCCCTCGCGGACGCGGAGGTACTCCGGGAGCGAGCG
>Ga0308176_10001594_pt1 | contig 14290 bp, 15 predicted proteins | sample PhyCR2_3_FD_203890 | JGI IMG/M metagenome (GOLD analysis project Ga0308176, IMG submission 203890) | Soil microbial communities from UC Gill Tract Community Farm, Albany, California, United States - DLSLS.C.R2 | ecosystem: Environmental > Terrestrial > Soil > Agricultural land | place: USA...
CTCGGGCGGCTGCGGCCACGCGTCGGGGCCGAGCGTCGCGAGCGCGGAATCGTCCTCGAGCGCGGGCGCGCGCAGCACCTTGACCCAGGCGGCCTGCTTCGTGCCGAACTCACGCAGGCGCAACTCGCGGCCGTCCGCGATGCGGATGAGCAGGCGGCTCGTGCGATCGCGCAGCGAGGCGCGCTTGTCATAGAGCTGCAGGCGCCCTGCGCTCATGAGATGAACGAGCACCGCGAGCTCACCATCGACGTCGACGACGAGGTGCTTGCCGCGGCGGCGCACGTGCTCGATCGCGCGGCCGTCCAGCGCGCCCAGCGGGGGATCGAACGTCTTGAGCGCGTTGATGCCCGGCGCCAGCGTCGACTCGATCTGCGCGCCGGCCAGCGCTTCGTCCAGGCGCCGCGCCGTGATCTCGACCTCGGGCAGCTCGGGCATCAGCCGATCCGGTCGAGCTCGCGCGGGCGCAACAGCGCGATCAGCTCGCCCCGCGTACCGTCCATCCGCACACCCGCGATGCCGCCCTTCTTCAGGTCGATGCGCGCGCCGGTGAGGTCCTGCACGACCTGCGAGAAGTCGGGCTCGTGGCCGACGACGAGGATCCGCTCGTCGGCGTGCATGAGCTCGAGCACGTCGTCGGCGCTGAAGCCTGCGCGCAGCGGCGCGTGCTCGATGGGCTCGGCGCCGAGCGCCTCGCACGCGAGCCGCGCGGTGTCGCGGGCGCGCACCTTGGGCGACGAGTAGACGGCCTGGAAGACGATCTCCATCGCAGCCAGCGCCCGCCCGGCCGCGCGCGACTGGTCCTCCCCGCGCGCCGTCAGCCGCCGCTCGTCATCCGAGCGTGCGTCGTGCGGCTCGGCTTCGCCGTGCCGCAGGAGCCAGAGCTGGCGCGCCATGGGGGCACGGTAACGCACCGTCTTGGGCGACCAAACTCGCTATATGGGCGAACAAAGTCGCCCAAGGCGAGCGGTGGGGCGGGGGCTCAGCGGTAGATGCGAATCGGCGGGCCGCGGAAGACCGTGCCGTCCGGCGCGGTCCACTGAAGGCGGAAGCGGCGGCCCTTGTGGTAGCCCGTGCGCAGTCGGAAGTAGCCGTGGGCGTTCGTGGTCACCGTCCGCAGTGTGTGGAACTTCTTATGACGGTCGGCGACGAGCACGACCGCGCTCGTGCGGCCGGTCGCCGGGCGCACGAGGCCCCAGAGCGACACGCGCGAGCCGCGCCGCTTGGCGGCTAGCGGCAGGCGGAACGACTGCATCGAAGGCTTCGGCTTGCCCGCGGAGGTCTGCAGGCCCGACTCAAAGCCGCCGTAGCGCGCCAGGCGCGGGCCGCGGCGCGGCAGGTCGTCGCGCAGCAGATACTGGGAGAACGCCGCGACGCGCGGGTTGTCGTAGGCGATGCGTTCGCTGATCGCCTGGTACTCGGCCTGGCGCGCGAGCGACACGCCGATCAGCGGGTCTGGCTTGCTCTGGATGCCGAACTCCGTCAGCCAGATCGGCATGTGGCGCTTGATCCGCCCGGCGCGGCCCGCGGCGTCGAGCGCGCGCGTCAGCCGGCTGAGGACGCCGATCGTCACGTCGTTGCGGCTCGGCGGCTTGAAGAACGGCCCCTTGCGCGTCGTGTAGGCGTGGTGCGCGTAGCCGGCGGCGGGCAGCTTGCGGCAGTGGCCCTTGCGGTGGTAGCGGCTGTTGAGGCACAGCACGCCGCGCAGGAACGTCAGCGGCGCGACGACATGGCCCGTGCCGCGCGGCGCGGTCTCGCCGACGAGCACCTGCGGCTTCACACCGGCCGCCGCGAACCCGCGCAGCGCCGCGAAGTACAGCGAGCGGTAGAGCCTCGGCGACACGGGGTGATGCCGGCTCGAGTACTGCGGGCGCAAGAAGTCCGGGTGGTTGGGCTCGTTCCAGATCGACCAGGTCGTGACCTTGCCCGCGAAGTGGCGCGCGGCCGCGGTGACGAACGGCGCGAACTCCTTCGGCCGCGGCCGCGTGACCGTGTCGCGCGCGCCGTTGGTCGCCCAGCGCGGCACCGGGCCCGACAGCGTCAGCAGCACGTTCCAGCCGCGCGCCTCGGCCTCGTCGACCACCGGGTCGTAGCGCGACCAGTCGTAGGCCGACGGATCGGTGGCATCGAAACTCGGCTTCACGCGCGCGTCCTTCGCGGGCGCGACGTCGTGCCAGTAGAGGACCACGCGGATCGAGTGAACGCCGAACGACCCGATGTCGTCGAAGGCCGTCCCGCGCTGGGCGGGGTCGAGCAGGTCGCGTGGCGCCTCGAAACTCGTGATCTGGGAGTGCGATGCGCGCGCCGCGCCCGCAGGGGCGAGCAGCGCAGCGAGCAGCGCGACGAGGACAACCGGGCGGAAGCGCATTGACATCCACCTTCCCAACACCACGTCCGCCCACACGTTGCGCCCGATGAGATACCTTCGAGTAGGTATGTCCCTGCGCGAGCCGCTCCTCGACGCCGCGATCGAGCGCTTCGCCGAGCACGGTCCGGGCACGAGCTTCGACGTGATCGCGGCGGACGTCGGCGTCACGAAGGGCGCGCTGTACCACCACTTCGGCAGCAAGGACGGGCTGGTCGAGGAGGTCTACAAGGAGGCGATCCGCCGCCACGCCAGGCGCGTCATGGACGCCAGCGCGGCCGGCGACGGCCGCACGCGTCTGCTGGCGCTCGTCGATGCCAGCGCGCGCCTGTACGGCTCACGCACGCCCTTCTACCGCCTGCTCACCACGCTACACCTCGAGGCCGGCACGAATCGCCGTCACCTCGAGGACATTGCGCGCCGAGTTCAGCGCCGACAGCGCCAGTACATGATCGAGCTCGTTCGCACGGGCCAGCAGGACGGCTCGATTCGCGCCGACATCGATGCCGAAGCCGTCGGCCTGACCGTCAACGCCGCGCTGGAGGGCTTCCTCGTCCAGCAGCTCGAGCCACAGTCCGCCCAGCGCCGCTGGGTCGCCAAGTTCCGAACCCTCCTGGAGAACCTCCTGTGATCGACTTCACCGTCCCGCCCGAACTCGAGGAGCTGCTGGGCCGCGTGCGCGCCTACATCGACGAGGAGGCGCGCCCGGCCGAGCAGGACATCGCCGACCCCGACGACGTCCTCAAGAGCTGGGACGTCGTCGAGCGCCTGCGCGACAGCGCGCGCCAGCGCGGGATCTTCGCGCCACACATGCCCGAGGAATGGGGCGGCCTGGGCGTGGGCGTACTCGGGATGGCGCTGATCTCGCAGGAGCTCGGCGCGGCGCCGCTCGCCGCGCTGGGCATGAACGCGATGGCGCCAGACGAGGGCAACATGCACACGCTGCTGATCGCGGGCAACGACGAGCAGAAGGAGCGCTTCCTGCGCCCGCTCGCCGAGGGGCGCACGCGGTCGTGCTTCGCCATGACCGAGCCCGACGTGGCGTCGAGCGACCCGACGAACCTGCAGACCACCGCGACCCGCGACAACGGCGAGTGGGTAATCAACGGGCGCAAGTGGTGCATCACCGGCGCCAACGGGGCGGCGTTCTCGATCGTGGTGGCCAAGACGGGGAGCGATGAGACCAAGGGCCACCGCAACTACTCGCTGATCCTCGTGCCGACCGACGCGCCCGGCTGGGAGGTCGAGCGCGACCCGCAGTGGATGGGGTCACATTCGCCCGGCGGCCACCCGATCATCGCGCTCAACGACGTCCGGGTGCCGGCGGAGAACCTGCTCGGCACGGAGGGCGAGGGCTTCGTCATCGCGCAGAAGCGCCTGGCCGGCGGGCGCCTCGCCCACGCAATGCGCTGGATCGGCATGGCGCAGCGCGCGCTGGACCTGAGCGCGACGCGCACGCTGCAGCGGGAGTCGTTCGGCAAGCACCTCGCGCGCCACCAGATGATCCAGTCGTTCCTGGCCGACAGCGCGATCGACCTCTACGCCTCGCGGCTGATGGTGCTGCACGCCGCGTGGAAGGTCGAGCAGGGGCTCCCGCACCGTCAGGAGGTCGCGATGGTCAAGACGTTCGTGTCCGAGGCATTCGGACGCGTCGCCGACCGCGCCGTGCAGATCCACGGCGCGTCCGGGATCGCGATGGACCTGCCCGTGGCGCGGATCTATCAGGATGCACGCGCAGCGCGAATCTACGACGGCGCCAGCGAGGTGCACAGGATGACGATCGCGCGCGAGCTGCTGAAGCTCGCGATGAACAACGAGTCCACGAAGCAAGCGTGCGGAGCGCTATGAGCCCAATCGAAATCGCCCCCGACGACATCGTCCGCACACCCGAGGAGGGCGCGGCCAACGAGCGCGAGCCGCTGCTGGTGCTCGACCCGCTGACGGAGTTCCTCGACGCGAACGGGCTGGGCAGCGGCGAGCTGCACATCGAGCCCGTCGGCGACGGGCACTCGAACGTCACCTACGCGATCACGCGCGACGACGGGACCGAGGTGATCGTGCGCCGCCCGCCGCGCGGGCCGCTGCCGCCGAGCGCCCACGACGTGCTGCGCGAGGCGCGCGTGCTGAGCGCGCTCCACGGCAAGGCGCGCGTCCCGCGCGTCTTCGCGGTCTCCGACGGCGGCGTCATCGGCTCCCCGTTCTACGTGATGGAGCGTGTGCAGGGCCACGTGATCACGGCGGCGGTGCCGGCGGAGCTCGACAGCGTCGAGGACAAGCGCCGCATGGGCGAGGAGCTCGTCGACGCGCTGGTCGAGGTGCACGCGATCGACTGGCAGGCGGCGGGGCTGGAGGGCTTCGGCAAGCCGACCGGCTACCTGGAGCGCCAACTCAAGCGCTTCCTCGGCCTGTGGGACCACAACAAGACGCGCGAGATCCCGGCGGTCGAGACCGTCGCCGACTGGCTGAAGGCGAACTTCCCGCAGAGCGGTCCTTCGACCGTCGTGCACGGCGACTACCGGCTGGGCAACACGATGTTCGCGCTGGACGCACCCGCGCGGCTGTGCGCGATCTTCGACTGGGAGATGTCGACGATCGGCGACCCGCTCGCGGACCTGGGCTACATGTGCACGATCTGGATCGACCGCGGCGACCCGTCGGTGGGCATGTTCGAGCTCAACGGGATCACGCGCGAGGAGGGCTTCCCGCTGCGCGCCGAGCTGATCGCCCGCTACGAGGAGCGCTCGGGCCGCTCGATGACCGACATCCGCTGGTACCAGACGCTTGCGCTGTGGAAGTCGATCGTGTTCATGGAGGGCAACTACAAGCGCGCGGTCGCGGGCGCCACGGACGACCCCTACCTCAAGGGCTTCGGCGAGGGCGTCGTGCAGCTGGCGCAGCGCGCGGAGGCGCTGACGCATGAGTAGGCGCGGGCTGCTGATCGACTGGGGCGGAGTGCTGACGACCGACCTCTTCGCCTCGTTCGCGTCGTTCTGCGAGGCCGAGGGGCTCGAGGCCGCGAAGGTGCGCGAGCTGTTCCGCGGCGACGAGGCGGCCCGCGGGCTGTTGATCGACTTCGAGTGCGGCCGCGTGGACGAGCCGGAGTTCGAGCGGCGCTTCGCGCCGATGCTGGGCGTCGCCGACGAGGGCCTGGTGGACCGCATGTTCGCCGGCACCGCGCCGGACGCGCGGATGCTCGGCGCGGTGAAGGCAGCGCGCGACGCCGGGGTCCGCACGGGGCTGATCTCGAACTCGTGGGGCGTGCACCGCTACCCACAGCAGATGATGGACGAGCTGTTCGACGGCGTCGTGATCTCGGGGCTCGTCGGGATCCGCAAGCCGGCGCCGGAGATCTACGCAATGGGCGCCGAGTCGATCGGGCTGCCGCCGCAGGACTGCGTGTTCGTCGACGACCTGGGCTTCAACCTGAAGCCGGCAAAGGAGCTCGGCATGGCCACCGTGCTGCACAGCGACAGTGAGCAGACGGTTGCGGAGCTCGAGGAGATCCTGGGCGTCGAGCTCTAGACCGGTTCGGGTCTGCCGAGCGGGCGGACGGTTCGAGGTGAGGAGCGAGGCGGGCGAGGGAACAATGGTCAGCGCCTGGATAGCTATGCGTACGATGGATCTCGATGCCCGCGGCTGACCTTCCTGCAGACGAAGAGGAGCGCGTCAAGGCGCTGCACGAGCTCGACCTGCTCGACACCGAGCCGGAGGCCGAGTTCGACGAGCTCGTGCGCCGCGCCGCCGCCGCGACGGACGCGCCGGTCGCGGTGATCACGCTCGTCGACGAGGCGCGCCAGTGGTTCAAGGCGCGCGTCAATCTCGAGATGCAGTCCTCGGACCGCGACCTGTCCTTCTGCGCGCACGCGATCCTCACGCCCGGCGACCTGACGGTGGTCCCGGACACGCTCGACGACGACCGGTTCTCCGACAACCTGCTGGTGACCGAGGATCCGAACATCCGCTTCTACGCGGGCGCGCCGATCTTCACTCCGGACGGCCACGCGGCGGGCACGCTGTGCGTCATCGACACCGCCCCGCGCGAGCTCAGTGAAGAGCAGGCGCAGTCGCTGCGCGAGCTGGCGGCCGAGGTGTCGCGCCAGATCGAGCGGCGCAGGCTGGCGCGCGCTAGCGCGAGCCCTCGATCCGAGCCCTGAGGTCGCCGCCGCGGCCGGCGGCGACGGCTCGCGATGCGCGCTCCTCCGTGAGCGCGTAGCCGCGTGATTCGGCCAGCTCGAGCAGCTCCTGGCGCTCCTCGGCCTCGCGGGCAGCCTTGACGAACAGCCAGGCGAACAGGCAGATCGTGAGGATCGACTGCTCGACCATCATGATCCCGCCGGCCGCGTTCTGGTCGCCGGCGGGAGAGATGTGCCAGTAGGCCTCGCCCTTCGCGTAGACGTCGTAGAACGCGTGGCCACCCCAGAGGAAGACGTTCGCCAGGATCGAGCCGAGCAGGCGGACGCTCAGGATGTAGACGAGCCGCGCCAGGTTGCCGAACCAGGCGGGCTTGGGCAGCGGGCCGAACAGGCACATCCAGGAGTTCGCGCCGAACACGATGAACAGCAGGTGCTGAACCGCGTGCGTGCCGGAGTGGCGGACGGCCGCCTCGTGGAAGTACGCGAGGTGCCAGAGGTAGAGGTTGATCGTCCACAGCGGCAGCGCGATCAGCGGGTGGGTCAGGATCCTGAGGCGGTCGAAGACCTTGATCCGCAGGACGGGCGCGAGCATCGGCCCGGTGAGGCCCAGGACGAGCAGCAGCGCGCCGATGTCGCCGAGCAGCAGATGCTCGGCCATGTGGGCGAGGAACAGCTCATCGCTGACGTGGCCGAGGGGGCTGGCGAGCGTGACGACGATGAGCGCCAGCCCGCCGTAGAAGCACGCCTGCCTGACCTTCGGGACGGCGCGCGAGGTGTTCCCGAGATGGTGCGCGCGCAGCGCGTAGAGGATGCCGCTGATGGTCGCCGGGGCGAGCTGCAGCGGGGCGAAGGCGCCGCCGCCGAGGTGGGCTTCGATGAGCGTCATCCGGCCGCGATGAGCGCCACGCCTACGAGCGCCGCGATGACGCCGGCGGCCTGCACCGCGCGCACGCGCTCCTCGAGGATCGCCCGCGCCAGAATCACCGTGGCGATCGGGTAGAGGCTTCCGACGACCGAGACGATGCTCAGGTCGCCGTGGGTGTTGGCGAGGCCGTACAGCGCGGTGGCGCCCAGGTCGGCCACGCCGGCGGCGCACAGCACCGCGAGGTCGTTGCCCCGGGGAAGGTGGATGTCGCGTGTGAGCAGCGCGATGCCGACGAACGGGATCGCGACGCTGCGTCCGAGCAGGACTGTCCAGAGGACAGAGTCGTCGGCTGCGACGTCGGCGCCGATGAAGTACAGCCCGAAGCCGACCGAGGCGAGCAGCGCGAGCAGGATCGCCGTTCGCGCGGCCGTGGCCCTCTGCTCATCCTCGTGGACCTCGCGCGAGGCCATGATCACGCCGATCGTGGTGATCACGAGTCCGGCGATGACGATCGGGCCGGGACGGTCGCCGGTGGCGACGCCGACGATGACCGGCAGGACGACACCGGTTGCGCTGATCGGCGCGACGATGGACATCGTCCCGATGGCCAGCGCCTTGTAAAAGGCGCCGAGCGCGACGATGCCCGCGGTGCCGGCGCCGAGCGCGCACAGCGTCGCGCGCGTGGACGGGAAGGGGTCCTGCGCGATCGCCATCACGACGATCGCGACGATGAGACCCGAGACCTCGATCGTGAACAGCACGGCCAGCGCCGAGTGGCGCTTGGCCTTCAGGCCGCCGAAGAAGTCCGCCGACCCCCAGGCCGTCGAGGCGGCGAGTGCGAACAGGATCCCCACGCCTGGATCGTGTCAGGCCGGGTCAACGAGGCTCACCACGGCCTCGACCGCGTCCGCGGCGGCCGGGCCGGCGAGCGGTAGCGGCCGCAGCGTCTCGGCGACGGCGGTGCCCGTGTCGTGGATCGGATGCGGCTTGGGCGCGGGCGGCGGCGGAGCGGGCGACGGCTGCGGACGTGCGGACTGCGCGGGGGCCGGGGCGGCCGGAGCGGGCGCCGGCGGCTGCATCACCGGTGCCATCGGGTGCCGCGCGGGCGGCCGGCGAGGCGCGGCGGCAGGATGTCGGTTCGGCACGGTGCCGGACTGAGGTGTCCGTTCCTTGAGTCCAGGGCCGGACTGAGGTGTCCGTCCCCTGAGTCCGGCGGCTTCGGCCGGTGGGACCGCCGGGCCGCGGAGAACCTCGCCGAGAGAGCCGACGTTGTGGCCGCCGCCGAGGACGGACAGAGCGATCGCCGCGGCGACCGCCGCGGGTACGAGGATCGCCACCCCTGACGCGCGCAGCGCCTGGCGGATCCAGGACCGGACCACAAACTGGACCGTACCGCGTGGGCGGCGCGGTACGTTGCGCATCGTGGGAAGGCTGTCGATCGCGCGCTCGCTGCGTGTCGCGCTGCTGGGCCTCGCGTTGGTGCTGGCGGTGATCGCCGGGCTGGGCGTCGCGGGCCTGTATTCGGCGCGACAGCGCTACGAGGACCGGCTCGCCGCGGCGTACGGGCTGCAGGCGTCGGCCGGGCGCCTGCTGGCGGCCGGCGTCGTGGCCGAGGCGTCGAGGAAGACCGCCGAGGGACCGCGCGCCCAGCAGGCGTTCGACGCCGAGCTGGCCCGGGCGCGGCGCCTGGCGAAGGGCGACGCCCGCAGCCAACAGCTCGTGTCCAGCGCCGCCGCCGGTGCCGGGACGGCGCGCGCGGCGCTCGCCTCCCTGTCGGCGCGCCAGTCGCAGCGAATCGCCGACGCGCGGCGCAGGGCGCGCCACGACACCCGCGTCGCCGTCGCGGTGATCATCGCCGGCGGCGCCCTCGCGATCCTCGCCGCGCTCACGCTCGTCGCCGCGCTCGTCAGCTCGCTGCGCCGGCCGCTCGACGACCTGGTGGGAGCGACCGGCCGCCTCGCCGAGGGCGACCTGAGCGCACGCGTGCGCGAGGACGGCCCAGGCGAGCTGCGCGCCCTCGGGGGCTCGTTCAACGCGATGGCCGCCGACCTCGAGCGCGCGACCAGGCGGATCGAAGACGAACGCTCGCGCCTCGACACGACGATCCGCTCGCTCACCGACGGTCTGCTCGTCGTCGGCGCCGACGGCACGATCGAGCACGCCAACGAGCGCGCCTGCTACCTCGTCCCCGACCCCTCGATCCTGCCGCCGACCGAGGATGCGCTCGGCCGCGAGGTCACACTCGAACACGACGGGCGCACGCTCGTGCTGACCGCTGCGCAGCTGGCCGGCGACGCCGGTGTGGCGTGGACGGTCCGCGATGCCACCGAGCGCGCTCGGTTGGAGCGCCTGAAGACCGAGTTCGTGGCGACTGCGTCGCACGAGCTGCGCAGCCCGCTCACGTCGATCAAGGGCTTCATCGAGCTGCTGGCCGCCGACAACACCCTCAGCGACCGCCAGCAGGAGTTCGTGGACATCGTCGCCGTCTCGACCAACCGCCTCGTCGACCTCGTCAACGATCTGCTCGACGTCGCGCGCGTGGAGGCCGGCCGCGCCGAGGTCCACCGCCGCCCGACCGACCTGCGTGAGGTGGTCCGCGAGGTCGCGACCCTCATGCACCCGCGGATCGACGACAAGCAGCAGCGGCTCCAGCTCGACCTGCCCGACGAGCTGCCGCCCGCGCTGGCCGATCCGGCCCGCATCCGCCAGGTGCTCACGAACCTCCTCACCAACGCCCACCTCTACACCGACAAGGGCGGACGACTCGCGGTCGGCGTCCGCGCGGCGGGCCGCTACGTCGCGCTTGACGTCGCAGACGACGGCCGCGGCATGACCGACGACGAGGCACGCCACGCGTTCGACCGCTTCTACCGCGCGGGCGCCGGCGACGGCTCCGGCACCGGGCTCGGCCTGGCGATCGTGCAGTCGCTCGTGGAACTACACGACGGGCGCATCGATCTCGCGACCGAGCCCGGCCGCGGCTCGCGCTTCACAGTCCTCATCCCACAGGCGCCGCCATTGGCCGGTGTCGAAGAACGCCCGCGCGACGCGCTGCGCGGCCGCCGCGTGCTCGTCATCGACGACGAGCCGCAGGTCGCGCAGCTGATCGCGCAGCGCCTCGCAACCTTCGACGTCGATGCCACGGTGGCCCACACCGGCACCGACGCGCTCCAACGTCTGCGCGCCGAGCCGTTCGACGCCGTGACGCTCGACATCCTCATGCCCGGCATGAGCGGCTTCGAGGTGCTGCGCGCCCTGCGCGCGGACCCGGAGCTGAGGGGCATCCCCGTCGTCGTGGTGTCCGTGTTCTCCGGCAACGCCGCGCTGGCCGGGGAGTGGGTCGTGGCGAAACCGATCGACGCCGACGAACTGGTCGACGCGCTCGGGTCCGCCGTGATCGCCGGCCGCGTGCGACTGCTCGTCGTCGCACGCCCGCAAGTGCGCGAGCAGCTCGCGCCGCAGCTCGCCGAGCTCGGGATCGAGCACGAGTGGGCCAGCAGCTCGGGTGCCGCGGCACGCCTGTGCCAGCGCCATCACTTCGAGGTCGCGCTGGTCGATGGCGGCGTCGTGCACCCGGAGAACGTGCTGGCCGCGCTGGACCTGCGCGGCCGCCGGCTGCGCCGCAGCGTGGTCGTCTTCTCCGACGGCGAGAGCGCGCCGCCGGGCATCGCGCGCCTGGACGCCGAGCCCGTACGGCTCGCCGACGCCGGGGCGACTGTCCTCGATCTCCTGCGCGGCGGGTAGATTGACGCGCTGTGGAGGCCGACCTCGTCGCGCGGCTTGAGGAAAAGGAGCGCCAGCTCGAGCGCTACGCCACCGACCTGCGCGAGACCTTCAAGGCCGAGCGCAAGCGCGCTCAGGAGCTGCGCGCGTCCTACATGGCGACCGTCCGCGCGCTCGCCAACGCGGTCGAGGCGCGCGATGCCTACACCGGCCACCACGCCGAGCGCGTTGCCGCCTACGGGCTCGAGCTCGCCCGCGCCGCCGAGCTGCCGCTGGCGCGCGACCAGCAGACGGAGTTCGGCTTCCTCCTGCACGATGTCGGCAAGGTCGCGGTTCCCGACGCGATCCTCTTCAAGCCCGCACCGCTCACGGACGAGGAGCGCGTGCTGATGGAGCAGCACCCGATCATCGGCTGGGAGATCCTGCGCGGGATCGACTTCCTGGGAGACGCGAAGCTCGTCGTGCGCCACCACCACGAGCACTGGGACGGCACCGGCTATCCGGATCGGCTCGCGGGCGACGAGATCCCGCTCGCGGCGCGGGTGTTCGCGATCGCCGACACGCTCGACGCGCTGACAACGGACCGGCCCTACCGCCCGGCCGGCACGTTCGCCGCGGCGCGGGCGGTCATCGACGCGGGCGCGGGGACGCAGTTCTGCCCCGCATCGGTCGAGGCGTTGCACCGCGTCAGCGACGAGCGCTTCGAGGAACTGCGCGCAGGCATCGCCCTGTGACCCGCTCGGTCCTGATCGTCGACGACGACCCCTTCATCCGGCGCCTGATCGCAACCACGCTGGAGGACGTGGCGGGGTTCGACATCCACGAGGCCGGCGACGGCATCGAGGCGATCGAGGTCGCACGCGCGACCGACCCGGCGATCGTCTTCCTCGACATCGACATGCCGCGCATGAACGGCATCGAGGCCTGCCGCGAACTGCGCGCGATCGCCGACGGCACGATCGTGATGCTCACTGCCGCCGGCCGCGAGGCGGAGGCCGAGGCCCGCGCGGCCGGCGCGGACCTCTTCCTCACAAAGCCCTTCTCGCCCCTGGATCTGCTCCAGCTGGTCGACTCGCTCAGCGAGAGCTAATCGCGCTTGCCGCGCCCCCAGAGGAGCTTGAACGCCTTCATCAGGCGGTCGGTGTTCTTCTTGGTGTAGGGGAACATGTGCAGGTCGCGCTTCATGTTGAAGCGCGAGACCAGCAGCGCCTGCTGGGCGCAGTACTTGCGGATGCCGCCCGCGCCGTGGCGGTGGCCCATGCCCGACGCCTTCCAACCGCCCATCGGCAGCTCGATCGCCGAGTAGTTGAGCATCGCGTCGTTGACGCACACCGCGCCGGCCTCGATGCGGCGCGCGACGGCCTCGCCGCGCGCGACGTCCTTCGAGAACACCGAGGCGGCCAGGCCGTACGGCGTGTCGTTGGCGAGGCGGATCGCCTCCTCGGCGTCGCGCACCTTCATGATCGGCATCGTCGGGCCGAACGTCTCCTCGCGCATGCACTCCATGTCGGGCGTGACGTCGACCAGGACGGTCGGCTCGAAGTAGTAGCCCTTGCCGCTGCCGCGGTGGCCGCCGGTGACCGCCTTCGCGCCCTTCGAGATCGCATCGTTGACGTGCTTCTCGACGATGTCCACCTGCTTGGGGAACGTCATCGCGCCCACCTCGACGGTGCCCGCGCCGCCGGACGGGTCGCCCTGGCGGATCGCGTTGACCTTCTCGGTCACCTTCGAGACGAACTCGTCGTAGACCGGCTCCTCCACGAACACGCGCTCGACCGAGATGCAGGTCTGGCCCGAGTTCTGCATCGAGTAATAGACCGCGCTGTTGGCGGCGCGCTCGAGATCGGCATCGGACAGGACGATCATCGGGTCCTTGCCGCCGAGCTCCAGCGAGACCGGCGTCAGCGTCTCGGCCGCCGCGGCCATGATCTTCTTGCCGGTGGCGGTCGACCCGGTGAACATCACCATGTCGACTTCGGGGATCAGTGCGGCACCGGTCTGCCCGTAGCCGGTGGCGACCTGGAAGACGTCGCGCGGCATGCCGCACTCCTCCAGGCCCTCGGCCATCAGCAGGCTCGTGAGCGGCGTGATCTCCGACGGCTTCAGGATCACCGCATTGCCGGCCATCAGCGCCGGGATGCAGTCGCCGAACGAGTTGGTCAGCGGGTAGTTCCACGGCCCGATCACGCCGATGAGGCCGAGCGGCTTGTAGCGCTGGACAAGCTTCTTGCCCTTGACGAGCACCGCGCTGGACTTGACCTTCTCGTCCTCGAGGTACTTCTCGGCGTTCTTGGCCCAGAAGCCGAACGCGTTGGCGCCGTAGGAGATCTCGGCGAGCTGGGCGTCCTCCCAGGACTTCCCGGTCTCCTTGACGATCGTCTGGATGACGCGCTCGGCGTTGTCGAGCAGCCACTTCTGCATACGCAGCATCACGCGCGCACGACCGGCGAACCCGAGCGCCTCCCAGCCGGGCTGCGCCGCGCGGCCGCGCTTGGCCATCTCGCGCACCTGCTCGGCAGTCAGGTCGGGGACGTGCGCGATCACCTCGCCCGTCGCCGGGTTCTCGACGGGAACCTGCCCCGCCTCGTGGCCATTCGTCGTGGTCGCCTCGGGCGCGACCTTCTCCTCGGTACCGGCCATGTAAGACCCTCTCCAACGCTGAAGACTGGCTGTGCAGCCAGGATCCTACGCGAAGGTGACCGACTCGATGCGCATGTCCTCGATCGGCTTGTCGCGCCCGTCGGTCTCGGTGCCCTCGATCTTGTCGACGACATCCATGCCGTCGGTGACCTGGCCGAAGACGGTGTGCTTGCCGTCCAGCCACGGGGCGGCGTCGGTCGTGACGAGGAAGAACTGCGAGCCGTTGGTGTTCGGGCCGGCGTTGGCCATCGCCAGCGCGCCGCGCACGATCTTGTGGTCGTTGAACTCGTCCTTGAACGTGTAGCCAGGACCGCCGGTGCCCGTGCCCTGCGGGCAGCCGCCCTGGATCATGAAGTCCTTGATCACCCGGTGGAAGATCAGGCCGTCGTAGAAGCCATCCTCGGCGAGCTTCTTGAAGTTGGCGACCGTCTCGGGCGCGTCCTCGTCGAACAGCTCGAGGCCGATCGGGCCCTGGTTGGTCTGCATGGTCGCGTGGCTCGGCATGGTGGTTACCCCAGGATCTTGAACTCGCGGATCTTCACGGTCGGGCTCTGCTTCGGCGGCACG
>Ga0308176_10001595_pt1 | contig 14287 bp, 14 predicted proteins | sample PhyCR2_3_FD_203890 | JGI IMG/M metagenome (GOLD analysis project Ga0308176, IMG submission 203890) | Soil microbial communities from UC Gill Tract Community Farm, Albany, California, United States - DLSLS.C.R2 | ecosystem: Environmental > Terrestrial > Soil > Agricultural land | place: USA...
CGTAGGCGGCGCCGTCGGCCTGCACCACCATCACCGACACGTTGTGCGCGACGACGTCGTGCAGCTCGCGCGCGATCCGGGCGCGCTCGGCGGCGACCGCGACCTTGGACTGCGCCTCGCGCTCCCGCTCCAGCCGGGCGGCGCGCTCCTCGAGCTGGGCGAAGTAGGCGCGACGGGTGCGCATGGAGTCACCGAGCACCCAGGCCAGGGCGAACGGCACCGTCTGGAACACCGCTATCGCAAGCTGGCCCAGCACGCTGGTGTGGTCGGCGGGCCAGCGGATCTGGGCCAGGGCGGCCGCGAACAGGCTGACGGTGAGCGCGAGCCGGGAGGCCCAGCGCGCGCCCATCGTCGCGACCGTGTAGGTGATCACCAGCATGGCGAAGTCGGCGGCGGTCGACTCGACGTCCAGGATCAGCTGGGCCAGCCCGGTCGCGAGGGCCAGCAGCAGCATCGGCTCGGGGAAGCGGCGGCGCAGCGCCACGACGACGCACAGCACGGCGGACACCGCCAGCCCCCCGACGACCGGCATGTGGTGTCCGGGCGCCCTGCTGAGACTCACCACGCTCACACCGGAGAGCCCGAACAGGACGACGGCCCAGAAGGTGTCGACCCATGTCGGGTGCCTGCGGAGAAAGTCATAGAGGCGCTGCACGTAACCCAGAGTAGGGAAATGAAATGAGTGCAGGGGTCAACCGGAGGGCCGATCCCCACGGGGCACGCGTACTCCGCAAGGTGGAGGAAGTGATCACCTGTGCGCCTAGTCTGTCTCGGTGACGGACGAGGCGACGGCGCGAAGCGGGCGCGAGGGACGCGGGTGGCGGCAGGCGGCCCAGGAGGCGCTGTACGGGCCGGGCGGCTTCTACCGGCGGCCCGAGGGCCCGGCCGGGCACTTCCGTACGTCGGTGCACGCCTCCCCGCTGTTCGCACGAGCCGTGGCCCGGCTGCTGTGCCGGGTCGACGAGGCGCTCGGCCGGCCGGGCACCCTGGACTTCGTCGACATGGGCGCCGGGCGGGGTGAGCTGGTCACCGCCGTGCTCGCGGCGCTGCCGGCCGGCGTGGCAGACCGCGCGCGCGGGTACGCCGTCGAGCTCGCCGCGCGTCCGGCGGCGCTGGACGAGCGGATCACCTGGCTGAGCGAGCCTCCGGGCACGGTCACCGGGCTGCTGTTCGCCAACGAGTGGCTGGACAACGTGCCGGTGGACGTCGCCGAGGTGGACCCGGCGGGAGTGCCCAGGCTGGTGCTCGTCACGGCGGACGGCACGGAGCGGCTCGGGGAGCCGGTGTCGGGGGCGGACGCCGACTGGCTGGCCCGGTGGTGGCCGCTGCCCGCCGAGCAGGGGCTGCGCGCGGAGATCGGACGGCCCAGGGACCTGGCCTGGGCGGCCGCGGTGGAGCGGGTGGAACACGGGCTCGCGGTGGCCGTGGACTACGCGCACACCGCCGGCGCGCGCCCGCTGTTCGGGACCCTCACCGGGTTCCGGGAGGGGCGCGAGACGGCGCCCGTGCCGGACGGCTCCTGCGACATCACGGCGCATGTCGCGCTGGACGCGTGCGCGGCGGCACGCGCGGAGGCTTCCCCGCCCGCGCGCCTGCTCACGCAACGCGACGCCCTGCACGCCCTGGACCTCACCGGCGCGCGCCCCCCGCTCGCGCTGGCCTCCACGGACCCGGCGGCCTATGTGCGCGCCCTCGCGAGCGCCGGGGAGGCCGCCGAACTCACCGCCCCGGACGGGCTCGGCGGCTTCTGCTGGCTGCTCCAGCCGGTCGGCGTCCCGGACCCGCTCGCCTGAGCCCCGCCGGCTCCCCGGGCGCTACTTGTCGATGTCCCCCACCACGAAGAACAGCGACCCCAGGATCGCCACCATGTCCGCCACCAGCGTCCCCGGCAGCAGTTCGGTCAGCGCCTGGATGTTGTTGTACGACGCCGAGCGCAGCTTCAGCCGGTACGGGGTCTTCTCACCCTTGCTGACCAGGTAGTAGCCGTTGATGCCGAGCGGGTTCTCGGTCCACGCGTACGTGTGCCCCTCGGGCGCCTTCAGCACCTTGGGCAGCCGCTGGTTGACCGGCCCCGGCGGCAGCTCGGCCAGCCGGTCCAGGCAGGCGTCGGCGAGGTCCAGGGCGTTGTGGGTCTGCTCCAGGAGACACTCGAAGCGGGCCAGGCAGTCGCCCTCGTCCCGGGTGACGACCCTCAGGGTGTCCTGGAGGTCGCCGTACGCCAGATAGGGCTCGTCGCGGCGCAGGTCGAAGTCGACGCCGGAGGCGCGCGCGATGGGCCCGCTCACGCCGTAGGCGTGCACGGCCTCCGGCGCGAGTGCCCCCACGCCCCTCGTGCGCCCCCGGAAGATCTCGTTGCCGAGCACCAGGTCGTCGAAGACGTCCATGCGGGAACGCACGGCGGCGACTGCGGCACGCGCGCGTGCCGTCCACCCGGCCGGCAGGTCCTCCTTGAGGCCGCCGACGCGGTTGAACATGTAGTGCATACGCCCGCCGGAAACCTCCTCCATGACGTTCTGGAGCACCTCGCGCTCCCGGAACGCGTAGAACACCGGCGTGATCCCGCCCAGCTCCAGCGGGTACGACCCGAGGAACATCAGGTGGTTCAGCACCCGGTTCAGCTCGGCGAGCAGCGTGCGCGTCCACACCGCGCGCTCGGGGACCTCCATGCCGAGCATCCGCTCCACGGCGAGGACCACGCCCAGCTCGTTGGAGAACGCCGACAGCCAGTCGTGGCGGTTGGCGAGCATGATGATCTGCCGGTAGTCGCGCGCCTCGAAGAGCTTCTCCGCGCCCCGGTGCATGTAGCCGATCACCGGCTCCGCGCGCTGGATGCGCTCGCCGTCCAGCACCAGCTTGAGCCGCAGCACGCCGTGCGTGGACGGATGCTGGGGGCCGATGTTGAGCACCATGTCGGTGCTCTCGGCGGCGCCGCCGACGCCGACCGTGGTCTCCGTCGCAGTCATGGACCCAGTCTCCCCTACGTACGCTGGCCCCATGGAGACGGGGAGCCCGGCGGAGACCGGGGTGACGGGGGACGAACCGGTGTGGCGGGGGCTGCCGCCCGGGCTGCTGCGCATGCGCCGGCTGTTGCTGGTGGTGTGGACGGGCGTGCTCGCCCTGGCGGCGGGGCTGCTGCCCGGACTGCTCGCGGGACCGGCCTGGGGCGCCTTCGCGCTGCTCCCCCTGGCCCTGGCCGCGTGGTTCTGGCGGCTGCTGGGCCGCAACTGGCGCTCCTGGCGATACACCGAGCGCGCCGACGACCTGCTGATCCGCCGCGGCGTGCTGTGGCGCGAGGAGACCGTGGTGCCGTACGGGCGCATGCAGCTCGTGGAGGTCACCTCGGGCCCCCTGGAGCGGTACTTCGGGCTGGCCAGCGTCCAGCTGCACACCGCGGCCGCGGCGACCGACGCGGTCGTCCCGGGCCTGGACCCGGCCGAGGCGGAACGGCTGCGCGACCGGCTCACCGAGCTGGGCGAGGCCCGGTCGGCGGGGCTGTGACGGCCCCGGTCCCCGGCGGCGTGCCGGACCGCCCGCCGGTCGCCGAGCGGCGGCTGCACCCCGTCACGCCGTTCCGCCGGGCCTGGGCGCCGGTCGCCGTACTCGCCGGCTGGGCCGTGCACGACCCGAACGCGGCGCAGGAGCAGTTGACGAGGCTGACCGGCACCATGCTGCTCATAGGGCTCAGCGTGCTGGTCCCGGCGGCCGGCCTGTACGGCTTCCTGTCCTGGTGGTTCACGCACTTCGCGGTCACCGGCGGCGAACTGCGCATCCGCACCGGGCTGCTGTTCCGGCGCACCGCGCACATCCGCCTGGAGCGCATCCAGGCGGTCGACGTCACCCGGCCGCTCCTCGCGCGCGTGGCGGGGGTGGCCAAGCTCCGCATCGACGTCGTCGGCGCCGCCAAGAAGGACGAACTCGCCTTCCTGGGCGAGCGGGAGGCGCGTGCCCTGCGCGCGGAACTGCTCGCGCGCGCGGCGGGCTTCGCGCCCGAGACGGCGCGCGAGGTCGGCGAGGCACCGGCGCGGGAACTGCTGCACGTGCCGCCGCGCGCGCTGGTGCTCTCCCTGCTGCTGACGGGCGCCACCTGGGGCTCGCTGGCCGCGGCCCTGGTCGTACCGCCCCTGCTGTGGTTCGCCACGCACAGCGTGTGGACGGTCCTCGCCACCGCCCTGCCGCTGCTGGGCGCCGCGGGCGCGAGCAGCGCGGGCCGGTTCGTCACCGAGTACGACTGGTCGGTGGGCGAGTCCCCGGACGGGCTGCGCATCGACCACGGGCTGCTCGACCGAGCACACGAGACGGTCCCGCCGGGCCGGGTCCAGACGGTGCGGATCGTGGAGCCGCTGCTGTGGCGGCGGCTGGGCTGGGTGCGGGTGGAACTGGACGTGGCCGGATCCGACAACTCGGTGCTGGTGCCGGTCGCCCCGCGCGCGGTCGCCGAGTCGGTCATAGCGCGCGTGCTGCCCGGCGTGACCGTACCGGCGTCACCGGCCCGGCCGCCGCGACGGGCCCGCTGGTGCGTACCGGTGTGGTGGCGCGGGCACGGCCTCGCGGTGACGGACGCGGTGTTCGCCGCCCGGCACGGCCTGCTGCGCCGCCGGCTGTCCCTGGTCCCGCACGCCAAGGTGCAGAGCGTACGGCTCACCCAGGGGCCCTGGGGTCGGCTGTGGCGGCTCGCCGACGTGCATGTGGACACCGGGGCCGGCAGGACCGTCACGGCGCGGCTGCGCGACGCGGACGAGGCCGCCCGGCTGCTGCGCGCCCAGGCGGAGCGCTCCCGCACCGGCCGCCGGGACGCCCGCCCGGACCGCTGGATGGCCTGAGCGGGTCGGCCGCCGGGTACGACGGAGCCCGGCTCCCCTCATGGGGCGCCGGGCTCCGTTTCCCGTGGGTTCGCCGTGCCGGCTCAGGAGGCCGCGCTGCGCAGCCCCTGGACGTCGATCTGTTCCGTCTCGTCGTGCGCGGTCAGGTCGATGACCTGGCCGACGCCGCGCGCCCGGTCGTCGGCGGTCTTGAACTCGGCCTCGGCCTCGGCCTTGTGCAGCGCGAGGGCCTCCTGCCCGACGACGTCCGCCAGGTCCTCGTTCTGCACGGACTCCAGCGCCTCGGACGAGGCGTCCTTGTGAGTGCCGAAGAAGTCGAACCCGCCCTCGATCACGGGGCGCCGGGCGGGCGCGGCCGGTACGACGGCCACCGCGGTCGGCACCGTGAAGTGCCCCGCGGGCTGCTGCCCGGCGGACTTGGCGGGCTCGGCCGTTCCCGTCGGGGTGGCGGCCGGGCGGGTGTGCTCCCCGGCCGCCCCGGGCTTCCCCTGCGCCTCGTCCTCCTGGACGGCGCCCTCGCTCCGGGGAGCGCCGGCCGCTTCGGTCACGCCGTCCGCGGCGCCCTCTCCTTTGGCGGCCGCCCCGGGCGGCACGGACCCGGCGGACCGGGATTCGGCCGACGGCTCGGCGGCGGGCTTCACGGAGCCGACGCCGGCGGCAGGCCTGCCGGGAGCGCCGGTGCCGGGCTTCGCGGGAGCCTCGGTGCCGGGCTCGGCGGGGGCGTCGGCGTCGGGCTTCACGGGGGCCTCGGCGTCGAACCGGGCCAGTGCCGTCGCGGCCCGCAGGTAGAGCCGCGAGCCCTCGGGCGAGAACACCACGCCGGGCTCCGGATTCTCCTCGTCGGCCGTCTCCGCCGTCTCCGCCGCATCGAGGGCGTCAGGGGCCTCGGGCTCGGCGCTGCGCGCGGGCGGCAGCGCGAGCGCGCCGGACGGCTCGCCCGCCTCGATCTCCAGCAGCCGGCGCCCCTCCAGGGCGCTCGCCCGCTCGGTCTCGGCGGTCGCGTAGCGACGCAGCAGGGCCGCGTGCTCGTTGCGCAGCCCGGCCAGCTCCGCGCGCTTGGCGCGCAGCCGCCGCTCGAGCTTGGTGCGCAGCTCCCGCGACTCCTCCAGGTCGGTCTCCAGTTCGGCGAGCCGCTCCTCGAAGCGCCACTCGTCGCTGGCACGCGCGCGTGTGAGGTCGGCGACCCGCTTGCCCGCATGGGTGTCCCAGCGGCGCATCACGACGGCGCCGGCGACGGCGGTCGCCGCGGCGACCGCGGCCAGCACGCGCAACACCGTGGCCTCGGAGAACACCCAGGGACCCAGCGCGCAGACGACGGAGATCCCGGCGATCGCCGACGGTGGCAACAGCCGGTGCAGAGGCGGGGAATGGCGGTGGCGTCCACGTGGCATGGCCAGAAACTTACCGCGCGTAGGCGAATCATGGGTCCCCGCCCCGTAAAAACACGGCCACACCGACAGCTTCGCCGGCCCCGGCGGTACCAGGGGTCAGCGGTCGCTCAGCCTTCCGCTGATCCATTGCAGCGTCGGCGGGATCTCCCGTCGCCAGGTGTTGAAGTTGTGGCCGCCGCTGTCCAGGATGATCGACGAGATCCGGGTCGTCTTCGTGGCCTTCACCCGCTCTATGAACCTGAGCGTGTCCCGGTAGTTGTGCTCGCCGACCCTGCTGCTGGTGACGAGCAGTGAGGTGTCGGGCGCGGGGGCGTGCTTGAGGACCCACCACAGGTTGGCGCCGTCGCGCAGGTTCCGGTCGCCGCGGAAGAGGTCACCGGTCGTTGGGTCGATCGGCGCCTTGTAGTACGGCGACAGGCCCGCTCCGGCCGCGTACACGTCCGGGTGGTGCATGGCCAGCTTCAGCGCGCAGTAACCGCCGGTGGAGTCGCCGATGACGCCCCAGCTCCCGGGCCGCTTGCCCACCCGGTAATGGGCCAGCACGGCCTCGGGGAGGTCTTTGGCGAAAAACGTCTCCGTCCGCGGCCCGCCCGGGACGTCCACGCACTCGGTGTCCCGCGGCGGCGCCACGGTCGGCCGCAGCATCACCAGGATCATCGGCTGCATCCGCCCGTCCTTGGCCAGCTCCTGCGCCGTACGCGGATAGTTGAGCTTGTTCACCAGCGCCTGCGCCGTACCGGGGTAACCGGTCAGCACGACCGCCGCCGGGAACGTACGCGTGCGGTACCGCGCCTGGAAGTACTCAGGGGGCAGGTAGACGTACGCCGGTGAGGCGATGCGGGATCCGCGGCCCACGATGTCGACCTTCTGTATCTGCCCGGCCGTCCGCGGCCGGGAACCCGTCACGCCCGGCACCGGGGAGGTGGAGAGCACCTGCAGCGGGCCGCCCGAGCCGCCGCCCGAGGTGTGGTCGACGACGATCCCCTGTTCGGTCTCCCGGCCGAACAGGTCCGCCCAGCCGGCGTAGAAGCCGAAGGCCTGGTTGGCGCCGATCCCGAGGGAGGCGAAGAGGGCGAGCTGGGTGGCGAGGAGCAGACCGACGCGTCCGCTGACGGACCGCCAGCTCCGCCGGGCCAGCCGTGGCCACAGCCACACCGTGGCGACGAACAGAGCCACGGCGAGCACGATCGCCAGCAGCAGCACCTTGTTGCTCGTGAGACCCATGGGCTGTTTCCGCCTGCGCTTTCCGCCCGTGCGCCGCCCACACATCTTCGCGAGGGCTTGCCCGGGGCTTTCCTTGGCCTTTGACCCGGCTTTCCGTAGGGGAGTGAACCTCTCTCCCCGAGACACCGTCCTAGAGGGCGCAATGTCGCCGGATGCCCCGATCGGCACCGGGTTCAAGGTCTCTCGCAGAACTACAGGATGCGATGTCTGTCAGGATAGATGGGGAAATGTCGGGCGAGGTTCCGAGCCGATCAAGCCGGGCGCGGCGCATCCTGCGCGGCCCGCGCCCCGAGGCCGTTCCCACCCTGGTCGCCAGGGCGTGCGCCGTCGTGGGCGTTCTGGACATCGCCGCGGGCGTCTTCCCGCGCTTCCGCCACAGCCGTATGCACGCCATGGCCGAGGTGCTGCCCGGCTCCTTCGGACCCTTCGCCGCGGCCCTGTCGCTGAGCTCCGGCGTGCTGTTGCTGCTGCTCGCGCACGGGCTGAGGCGGCGCAAACGCCGGGCATGGCGTGCCGCGGTCGCCCTCCTCCCGGCAGGCGCGGTGGCCCAGTTCGTCTACCGGCACTCCCTCATCGGCATGCTCATATCGGTGGCACTGCTGGTGCCGCTGCTGCGCCACCGCGACGAGTTCGCCGCCCTGCCCGACCCCCGCAGCCGCTGGCGCGCGCTCGCCAACTTCGTCCTGATGAGCGCCGGTTCGCTCGCCCTCGGCCTGGTCATCGTCAGCGTCCACCCGGGCCGGACGATCGGCGACCCGAGTCTCGCCGACCGCCTGACCCACGTCCTGTACGGCCTGTTCGGCTTCGAGGGCCCGGTGGACTACGCAGGCAACACCTCGTGGACCGTCGCCTTCTCCCTGGGCGCGCTCGGCTGGCTCACCACGGCCACCACCGTCTACCTGGCCTTCCGTCCCGAGCACCCGGCCGCCCGCCTCACCGAGGAGGACGAGGCCAGGCTCCGCGCGCTGCTGGACCGGCACGGCCGGCGCGACTCCCTCGGCCACTTCGCGCTGCGCCGCGACAAGGCGGTCGTCTTCTCCCCCAGCGGCAAGGCGGCCGTCACCTACCGCGTCGTCTCCGGCGTGATGCTCGCCAGCGGTGACCCGATCGGCGACGTCGAGGCCTGGCCCGGCGCCATCGAGCGCTTCATGGACGAGGCAAGGGCGCACTCCTGGACGCCCGCCGTCATGGGCTGCTCCGAGACCGGCGGCGAGGTGTGGACCCGCGAGACCGGACTCGACGCCCTGGAGCTGGGCGACGAGGCGGTGGTCGACGTGGCGGATTTCTCACTGGCCGGACGCGCGATGCGCAATGTGCGCCAGATGGTCAAGCGCATCGAGCGGGCCGGCTACGAGACCCGGGTACGGCGCATCCGTGACCTCGGCGACGCCGAACTGGAGCGCATCCGCCGGGCGGCGGAGGACTGGCGTGGCACCGACACCGAACGCGGCTTCTCCATGGCACTCGGCCGCATCGGGGACGCCGCCGACGGCGACTGCCTGATCGCCACCGCCCACAAGGCTGAGGAGGAGCCCGGCGAGTACGGGGACCTGAAGGCGATCCTGCACTTCGTGCCCTGGGGCGAGGACGGCGTCTCGCTGGACCTCATGCGCCGCGACCGGGCCGCCGACCCCGGCATGAACGAACTGCTGATCGTCGCCGCCCTGCAGGCCGCCCCGAAGTTCGGCGTCACGCGGGTCTCACTGAACTTCGCGATGTTCCGCTCCGCCCTCGCGCGCGGGGAGAAGATCGGCGCGGGCCCGGTGCTGCGCGCCTGGCGCGGGCTGCTGGTCTTCCTCTCCCGCTGGTTCCAGATCGAGTCGCTGTACAAGTTCAACGCCAAGTTCCAGCCCCGCTGGGAGCCCCGCTTCGTCGTCTACCGCGCCTCGGCCGACCTGCCCCGCATCGGCTTCGCCACCATGCAGGCCGAGGGCTTCCTCGACCTCGCCCTGCCGCTGCCGCGCTTCCTGCGCCGGCGCGGGGCGGCCGTCGAGCGCCCCTGCGCGCACGCGGTCGTGGAACGCGACATCCGGGCGGCCTGAGCCGCGCGACGGGCGCCCCGGCCTTCCGCGGCGCCCCCACCCGGCACGGGCGGGGGCGCCGCCGCGCGTTCACGGCACCCCCCTGGGCCTACGCTGAAGGTATGAACAACCTCAGCGGGCGCGGCCGAGTGGCAGGCCTTCCGGCATGGGACCGGTGCGCGGTCATGGGAGTCGTGAACGTGACCCCCGATTCCTTCTCCGACGGCGGCCGCTGGTTCGACACGACCGCCGCCGTCAAGCACGGCCTGGAGCTGGTCGCCCAGGGCGCGGACCTGGTCGACGTCGGCGGCGAGTCCACCCGCCCGGGCGCCACCCGCGTCGACGAGGCCGAGGAACTCAGGCGCGTCATCCCCGTCGTCCGCGGCCTCGCCTCCGAGGGCGTCGTCGTCTCCGTCGACACCATGCGCGCGCGTGTCGCCGAACAGTCCCTCACCGCCGGCGCCGCCCTCGTCAACGACGTCAGCGGCGGCCTGGCCGACCCCGCGATGATCCCCGTGGTCGCCGCCACCGGCGCGCCCTTCGTCGTCATGCACTGGCGCGGCTTCCTCGAGGGCGGCAACGTCCAGGGCGCCTACGAGGACGTCGTCGCCGAGGTCGTCGACGAACTGCACGCGCGCGTGGAGGCCGTGCTGGCGGGCGGCATCGCCCCCGACCGCATCGTGGTCGACCCCGGCCTCGGCTTCTCCAAGGAGGCCGAGCACGACCTCGCCCTCCTCGCCCACCTCGACCGTCTGCGTGCCCTCGGCCACCCGCTGCTCGTCGCCGCCTCCCGCAAGCGGTTCCTCGGCCGCGTCCTCGCCGGCCCGCAGGGCGCTCCGCCGCCGGCCCGGGAACGCGACGCCGCCACGGCCGCCGTCTCCGCGCTCGCCGCACAGGCCGGCGCCTGGGCGGTACGCGTGCACGAGGTACACGCCAGCGCGGACGCGGTACGGGTCGCGCGCGCCGTGGCGGGAGCGCGCACGAAACGGTCCGCGCGGGGCGCGGGCGGCGAGCTCGGGGCGGAAGGAGCCCGGTGAGCGCCCCCCACACCGACGTCGAACAGGTGGAGGCCGCCAACACCGCCTTCTACGAGGCGATGGAGCGCGGAGATTTCGAGGAACTGTCCTCCCTCTGGCTCGTGCCCACCGACCTGGGCGTCGACGAGGAGTACCACGACCCGGCCGACACCGGCGTGGTCTCCTGCGTCCACCCCGGCTGGCCGGTGCTCACCGGCCGCGCCGAGGTCCTGAGGTCGTACGCGCTGATCATGGCGAACACCGACTACATCCAGTTCTTCCTCACCGACGTACATGTCTCGGTCACTGGTGACACCGCCCTGGTGACCTGCACCGAGAACATCCTCAGCGGCGGCCCGGCCCCCGAGGACGGCGCCGAGCTCGGCCCCCTGCTCGGCCAGCTCGTCGTCGCCACGAACATCTTCCGCCGCACGCCCACCGGCTGGAAGCTCTGGTCGCACCACGCATCACCCGTGCTGACCGAAAGCGACGAGGATGACGAGAACGGTCAGGACGGGATCAACGGCGTGAATCCGGACGACGATCCCCTGCTCTGAACGGCCGCGCGCCCCACAGGAGCCGAGAAGTGGTTGGAATCACGAACCGGGGGTAGGAGCGGCTACCAGCCCATGACATGGCCGGGTTCCCGGGGAGAACACGCGATGAAACCTCCGGGTCCCGGCCCGGCCCGCGCCCCGCTGCCCCGGCTCTGTCAGCGCCCGGAGGTAGATTCGTCCAAGGCCGGTGTGCCGTCCGCACGTGGCACCGCCCGGCCGTTCCCGACGATTGCAGGAGTGATTCGCGTGGATCGTGTCGCGCTGCGCGGCCTGAAGGCCCGCGGGCACCACGGCGTGTTCCCCAAGGAACGCGAGGAGGGTCAGACCTTCCTCGTCGATCTCGTCCTCGGCCTGGACACCCGGCCGGCCGCCGCCGACGACGACCTGACGAGGACCGTGCACTACGGCATCGTCGCCGAGGAGGTCGTGGCCGTGGTCGAGGGCGAGCCGGTGAACCTCATCGAGACCCTCGCCGAGCGGATCGCCCAGACCTGCCTGAAGCACGAAGCGGTCCAGGAGGTCGAGGTCTGCGTCCACAAGCCGGACGCCCCGATCACCGTGCCCTTCGACGACGTGACCGTCACCATCACCCGGAGCCGAGTATGACCCGACCTTTCACCCAGGGTCACAGCGACCCGACCGTCCAGCCGGTGCCCGCCGCGGTCGTCGAGCAGGTCGACGCCGCCGACACCACGCTGAGCAACCCCAAACGGGCCGTGATCTCCATCGGCTCCAACCTCGGCAACCGCCTGGAGACCCTTCAGGGGGCCGTCGACGCCCTCGAGGACACCCCCGGCGTCCGGGTGAAGGCGGTCTCCCCCGTCTACGAGACCGAACCGTGGGGGGTCGAACCGGGCTCGCAGCCCTCCTACTTCAACGCGGTAGTGGTCCTCAAGACCACGCTGCCCCCGTCCTCCCTGCTGGAGCGGGCCCACGCCGTCGAGGAGGCCTTCCACCGGGTCCGCGACGAGCACTGGGGACCGCGCACCCTGGACGTCGACATCGTCGCCTACGCCGACGTCACCTCCGACGACCCGCGGCTCACCCTCCCTCACCCGCGCGCCCACGAACGCGCCTTCGTGCTCGCGCCCTGGCACGACGTCGACCCGCAGGCACAGCTCCCCGGCCTGGGCCCGGTGGCCGATCTGCTGTCGGGCGTCACCCGCCACGGCGTCGAAGCACGCACGGACCTGGAACTCCGACTGCCCGAGTAGTCGTTAAGGTCAAGACGACCACAGTCCGGGACGGTCCGGGGGAGCTGAAGGGACACCGTGAAACAGCTGCGCATCAGGGTGCTGGCCGGCGTGTTCGTCGTGGCCGGAGTCCTGTCCTGGGCGGGCGCCCGCCTCTGGAACTCGATCGGGACCCTGCCCGGCGTCCCCCTGGCCGCCCCCGTCGTGCTCGCCCTGATCGCGGTGGTCCTGCTCGCCACTGCGCTCTCGCTGCGCGCCCGCTTCAAGGCCCAGCGCGAGCGGCGCCCCGGCGCGAAGGGGGTCGACCCCCTGATGGCAGCCCGAGCGGTCGTCTTCGGCCAGGCCAGCGCCCTGGTGGCCGCCCTCGTCGCCGGTATGTACGGCGGCACGGGCGTCTTCCTCCTGGAACTCCTCGACATCCCCGCCCGCCGCGACCAGGCTCTCTACGCCGGCTTCTCGGTCCTGGCCGGCATCGCCGTCATAGCGTCGGCCCTGTTCCTCGAACGGGTCTGCAAACTCCCCGAGGACGACGACCAGAACCACACCGGCGCGGAGCCGGTGGCCTGAGGGTTCACCAGGGCTGACGGGCCGGGTGGCCGTCGACCAGGAAGCCAGGGAGCGGGTCCAGGCGGTAGCTGAAGGTGAAGTGGTCGGTCACCACCTCGGCGACCTCGCGGGCCTGCAGACCTCCACCCACGGCGTACACCGCCTGCTTGCTCGGTAAGCCGTACTGCACTCGATCCCCCTTGATCAGTGATCACATCACTGATCAAGGGACGGTGTCGGGCACCGCTGCCGATCGGGTCAGTGCGCCAGTATCAGGCTCATCGCCTCGGCACGGGTCGTAGCGTCCCGAAGCTGGCCACGGACCGCCGATGTGGTGGTCTTGGCGCCGGGCTTGCGGATGCCCCGTACCGACATGCACATGTGCTCGGCCTCGATGACGACGATCGCGCCACGCGCTTCGAGGATCCGGACGAGGGAGTCCGCGATCTGGGTGGTGAGTCGCTCCTGCACCTGCGGGCGGCGCGCGAACACCTCGACCAGGCGGGCCAGCTTCGACAGACCGGTGATCTTGCCTGTTTCGGCCGGGATGTAGCCGACATGCGCCACGCCATGAAATGGCAACAGATGATGTTCGCACAAGCTTACGATTTCGATGTCCTTGACCAGGACCATCTCGTCGTGACCCAGGTCGAACGTCGTCGTCAGTACGTCCTCGGGCTTCTGCCAGAGCCCCGCCAAGAGCTCCCGGTACGCTCGCGCCACCCGCGCCGGCGTCTCCCTCAATCCCTCGCGGTCCGGGTCCTCGCCGACCGCGATCAGGAGTTCCCGAACGGCGTTCTCGGCGCGCTTCTCATCGAACTCGCCGATGAAGCCTTCGCCGGCCAGCGTCACGGGGTCGGTCATCTGGTGCCTCGTTCCTGTACGTCTTGCCCGCGGGCATACGAAAATGCCGCACCCCCCAGGCTAGAACCTTGGGGGGTGTGGCATTCATTCCGGGCCCGTTGGCCGGAGCGGGTCAGCTCTCGGGGCGGTCCTCCGGTGTCTGCTCGGTCACCGGGACGGTGTCCGAGACCGTGGACTTGGCCGTGCTGATGGCCGCCGTCGCGCCGTTCGCACCGTTGGTCAGTGCCAGCTCCTTGGGGGAGAGCACCGGCGGGCGGGTGGAGGGGGTGCGGCGGGAGGAGCCGGTCCACGCGGGCCGCGGCGGGCGCTTGTGGATCGTGGCGAAGACCTCGGCGATCTCCTCCTTGCCCAGGGTCTCCTTCTCGAGGAGAGCCAGGACGAGGTTGTCCAGCACGTCGCGGTTCTCGACCAGGATTTCCCAGGCCTCGTTGTGAGCGGTCTCGATGAGCTTCTTGACCTCTTCGTCCACCAGCGCGGCGACCTCTTCGGAGTAGTCGCGCTGGTGAGTCATGTCACGTCCGAGGAAGGGCTCGCTGTTGTCCCCGCCGAACTTGATCGCGCCGAGCCGCTCGGTCATGCCGTACTGCGTGACCATCGCGCGGGCCAGATTGGTGGCCTTCTCGATGTCGTTGGCGGCGCCGGTGGTCGGGTCGTG
>Ga0308176_10001596_pt1 | contig 14277 bp, 13 predicted proteins | sample PhyCR2_3_FD_203890 | JGI IMG/M metagenome (GOLD analysis project Ga0308176, IMG submission 203890) | Soil microbial communities from UC Gill Tract Community Farm, Albany, California, United States - DLSLS.C.R2 | ecosystem: Environmental > Terrestrial > Soil > Agricultural land | place: USA...
ACCCGGCCAGCGATCCGGGAGGGACATCATCCGTGATGACGGACCCCGCTGCAATCCAAACGTCGTCGCCAATCTCGACCGGAGCATCGAAGACAGTGTCCACGCCGGTCCTGACGTTGCGGCCGATCCGGGTGCGCCCCTTCGGCTCGCCCGGCTCGTGCGGGAAGTTGGCCGTGATGTTGCCGGCCGCGACGTTCGTCCCCTCCCCCACCTCCGCGTCGCCGACGTACGAGAGGTGCGGGATCTTCGCGCCGGCGCCGACCGCCACGTTCTTGACCTCGACGAAGGTGCCGATCTTCGCTCCCTCGCCGATCACGCTCGCCGGCCGGACGTAGGCGAACGGCCCGATCTCGGCGCCTCCCTCGATCCGGACGCCGCCGCGGATGACCGTGTACGGGTGCACGACGACGTCGGGCTCGATCTCGACGTGCGCCTCGATCCAGGTGGTGGCCGGGTCGACGATCGTGACGCCCGCGAGCATGTGCGACTCGTTGATGCGGTCGCGGAGTGACGCCGCGGCAAGGGCGAGCTCGGCGCGAGTGTTCACGCCCTCGGCCTCGAGAGGATCGTCCGCGAGCTGCACGGCGCAGGGCTCGCCGTCGGCCACGAGGAGGCCGAGCGTGTCGGTGACGTACAGCTCGCCCTGGGCGTTGTGCGCGTCGAGACGCTCGAGCGCCGGCCACAGCTGCTCGGCCTTGAAGACGTAGATGCCGGAGTTGACCTCGCCCAGCGCGAGCTCCTCGGGCGAGGCGTCGGCGGCCTCCACGATCCGGGCGAGCCGACCGTCGCCGTCGCGCACGATCCGCCCGTAGGCGCCCGCGTCCGCGGGCTCGAAGGAGAGGACGGTCGCGGCCGCTCGGGCTGCGCGGTGCGTGTCGAGGAGCGCGCGGATCGTCTCGGGCCTGAGTGCCGGGACGTCGCCATTGAGGACGAGGACGTCGCCGCCGAAGCCCTCGAGCGCGCTGCGCGCGCAGCGGACGGCGTCACCCGTGCCGAGCGGCTCCTCCTGCACGGCGACCTCGACTCCTTCGAGAAGGTCGCTCGTCTGCGGCGAGGCGACGACGACCATCCGCTCCGCGCCGGCATCGCGCGCGGCGTCCACGACCCAGTCGACCATCCTCCGGCCGAGGATCGGGTGCAAGTGCTTCGGCGTCGCACTTTTCATGCGCGTGCCGATTCCGGCTGCCATCACGACTGCTGCGAGCTCGTCTGCCATGTCAGGGAGAAGTGGCTGGGGCGCCAGGATTCGAACCTGGGATCACGGGACCAAAACCCGTTGCCTTACCACTTGGCTACGCCCCAGGGGCACGGAAGTCTACCGGCGGTCGAACCAGAGGAACGCGAGCGCGATGACGGCGCACGCGATGAGGCCGAGGATCAGCAGCCATTTGAAGAAGACGGCGAACAGGACGAGCACGACGGCGATCAGCTGCGAGACGACGAAGATCCACAGGGCCTGTCGAATCCCGTTCGAGCGGCTGTTCCGGCCGAACCACCAGGCGATCCCTGACACCGCCGCGAGCGCGACGACTGTCCACTTCGAGAGGTCGGCAGAAACCGCGACGATGACGCCTTCGGCGGCGGCGACCCAGAGCGCGAGACGGTGGCGACGGACCCTCAACCAGGCGCCCGGACCGCGCTCGGCGGGGGTCGACGACGACTCGGTCAACACGCGATCAACCGTACCACGCTGGTGCCGCGAGCCAGGTCCGGCCGAGACCCCGGAGCGCCCGTCTCGCGGCGTCCGCGTCGCGCCGATGATGGAAGAGCCCGTACAGCGCAGGGCCTGCTCCCGTGACGTCTGCGCGGAAGGCGCCCGCGGCGCGAATCGCCTCTGCGAGCGGTGAGCGCACGAGATCGTTCGGCGGCAGGGCGGCCAGATCACGAGGACGCTTCACCGCGGCGAGCCCGTCGAGCAGCGCCTGGCGCCGCTCGGCGAAGCCGGCCACGTCGTGGCGCGTGTCGAAGACGGCGTAGACGTCGGCTGTCGAGGTCTTCGTGGCATCGCGCGGCAGGAGGACGACGACCCAGAAGTCCTGCGGCAGGTCGAGCGGCTCGAGCTCGCTGCCGTCCCCCGAGCCGAGCTGCGGGCCGTCGGCGAGAAAGAACGGGACGTCGGCTCCGCTCTGCGCGGCAATGCTGCGCAACTCCTCGGCCGGCAGCGGCTCGGGCAGCGTCTCGTTAGCGAGCCGAAGCGCGGTCGCGGCGTTGGAGCTGCCGCCGCCCAGCCCGGCGGCGACCGGGATGTGCTTCTCGATCCGGACGCGCCAGCGCGGCTCGACGCCCGCGCCGCGGGCGAGGTCTTTGAGCGCCGCACGCACGAGCGTGTCGTCCGCGAAGCCCTCCACCCGAAGCTCCTGCGCCTCCTCGAGCTCGATCCGGTCGACGAGGTCGATGCGCTGGAGGACGGTCAGGACCTCGTGCTTGCGATCATCGCGCAGCGGGCCGACCACCAGGGCGAGGTTGACCTTGGCCGGAGCGGGAGCACGGCTCACGGCAAAGCCTTCACGAGCGCGACGAACTCCCGTGGGGCGAGCGCCTCGGCGCGGGTCTCGGCGGGCCGGCCGATCGCCGCGAGTGCTGCGGCGGCCTCCTCGCGCGAGGCGACCCCGGCCTGCGCAACCGAGTTCGGGAGCGTCTTCCGCCGGTGGGCGAAGGCGGCGGTGACGAGCTCCTTCACGCGGCCGAAGTCCGCCGGCAGCTCCGTGCGCCGGAAGACGACGAGCGCCGAGTCGACGTTCGGCTGGGGCCGGAAGACGGTGCGGGAAACCGCGTGGAAACCCGTGCGCTCGGCGGCGAGCTGGACAAGTACCGAGACGGCGCCGTACTCCTTCGTTCCAGGCTGCGCGAAAAACCTGTCGGCGACTTCCCGCTGCACCATCACACACCAGAGCCCGATGTTCGGCAGTCCGTCGAGGCTCTCGACGACGAGAGGCGTTGCGACGTTGTAGGGGAGGTTCGCAACGAGCTTCGTCGCGTCCTGCGGAAGCTGGATCCGGAGCGCGTCACCGAACACGATGTCGACGTTCTCACCGAGGCCGCTCAACGCCGGCTCGAGCGAGCGGTCGATCTCCACGGCGTGGACGCGGCTGACCCGCTCGGCGAGGAATCGCGTGAGCACCCCCTGTCCGGGGCCGATCTCGAGCACGACGTCGTTCGGTCCCAGCTCTGCCAGCCGCCCGATCACTTCGAGGATGTTCGGGTCGCGCAGGAAGTGCTGCCCGTATTCCTTCTTGGGGCGGGTGCTCACGGCAATGAGAAGCACTCGGCGGCGTTCCGCTCGATCTGCCGCTCGAGCTGGGCCGGCTCCTCGCCGCGCGCCTGGGCGAGCGAGGCGAGCGTGTGGACGACGTACGCCGGCTCGTTCCGCCTGCCGCGCACGGGCTGCGGCGCGAGATAGGGCGAGTCGGTCTCGGCGAGGATGCGCCCGGCCGGAACCTGCGTCGCTGCGAGACGGAGGTCGACGGCCTTCGGGAAGGTGGCGTTGCCGGCGAACGAGACGTACCAGCCGCGTTCGAGCGCGGTCGGGAGCATGTGGGGCGAAGAGAAGCAGTGGAGCACCACCGTGCCCGCGTGGTCGGCGAGCCCGACGAGCGTGTCGTCATCGGCCGCGCGCGTGTGGATCACGACAGGCTTGCCGAAATCGGCGGCGAGCTCGAGCTCGGCGGCGAAGAGGCGACGCTGGTCGTCGCGCGGCGCGTAGTCGCGGAACCAGTCGAGCCCGGTCTCGCCCACCGCGACCGCCTTCGGATGCGCGAGCAGCTCGCGCAACGCGGCTAGGTCGTCCTCGGTCGCCGTCCCCGCGTCGTGCGGGTGGATGCCGAGGATCGCGAACACGCCCTCGAGCCGCTCGGCGAGCTCGAGCGCGCGGCGGCAGTCGTCCACGCTCGTCCCGACGGTGAGAATCCGCGTGACGTCCGCCTCGGCTGCGCGCCGGATCGCCTCGTCGGCGTCGTCGAGCGAGGTGAGGTGCGCGTGCGTGTCGATCACCGGAGCTCGGCCGCGAGGACTGCCTCCGCGTCGAGCTTGCGGAAGAGCGGCCGCGGCTCGCGCAGCGTCTGGCCAGGCGGCAGCTCGCTCGGCGCCCAGGAGCCGACCCAGGTCGCGTAGTTGCCCGTGAGGATCTCGTGCGTGGAGCCGTCGGCTTCCTCGACGCTGCGGCGCTCGAGCGGACCCGCCATCCAACCCTCGTAGCCGAGCAGCTCGTGCAGCGCCTGCGAGCTGAACGGGAGGAACGGGGTGAAAAGCGTCTTCAGTGAGTCGACGACGCGGAGCGCAACGTAGAGCACGGTGCCGGCCCGGTCGCGGTCCGTCTTCACGACGGACCACGGCGCCTGGTCGGCGAGGTACTGGTTCGCGAGCGCGCTGGTAGCCATGCCCTCCGCCAAGGCGGCTCGAAAGCGAGCGTTCTCTATGTGCTCCCCCACCGTGTCGAATGCGCGCTCGACAGCCTCGAGTAGCGCCCGGTCGCCCTCGGTGTGAGCGCCAGGCGTCGGGACTGCGCCGAAGTTCCGCTGGGCGTTCACGAGCGTCCGGTTGACGAGGTTGCCCCAGTTGGCGAGCAGCTCGTCGTTCGTGCGGCGGACGAACTCCTCCCACGTGAAGTCGCTGTCCTGCGTCTCGGGACCGGCTGCGGTGAGGTAATAGCGGAGCGCGTCGGGCTCGTAGCGATCGAGGAAATCCTTGACCCAGATCGCGTGACCGCGGCTCGTGCTCGCCTTGCTCCCACTCATCGTCAGGTACTCGCTCGAGACGACGTTGTACGGGAGCTGCAGGTCGTCGCCGTACCCCATCAGCATCGAGGGCCAGATGACAGCGTGGAAGACGATGTTGTCCTTGCCCATGAAGTAGAAGCTCCTCGCGTCCTGGCTCTGCCACCACTCGCGCCACGCCTCGGGCCGGCCGACGTTGTGCGCCCACTCGATGGCGGCGGAGAGATAGCCGATCACGGCGTCGAACCAGACGTAGATGCGCTTCGTGTCCTCGGGGTAGCCCTCGACCGGTACCGGAACGCCCCAGTCGATGTCGCGGGTCATCGCACGCGGCTTCACCTCCCGCGCAAGGTTGAGCGCGAAGTTGCGGACGTTCGGCCGCCAGTGGGTCTGCGCTTCGATCCACTCGACGAGCCGCTCGCGGAACGCAGGCAGATCGAGGAACAGGTGCGTCGTCTCGCGGAACTCGGGCGTCGAGCCGTCGACGACCGAGCGGGGGTCGATCAGGTCGACCGGATCGAGCTGGTTGCCGCAGTTGTCGCACTGGTCGCCCCGCGCCTCGCCGTAGCCGCAGATGGGGCAGGTCCCTTCGATGTAGCGGTCGGGGAGCGTCCGGCCGGTCGCAGGGGAGATCGCCCCGAGTGCCGTCTGCTCGATGAGGAATCCCTTGTCGTAGAGCGTGCGGAACATGTCCTGAACGACGGCGTAGTGGTTGCGCGTCGTCGTCCGCGTGAAGCAGTCGTACGTCATGCCGAGACGGACGTAGTCGTCCAGGATCAGCGCGTTGTTGCGGTCGGCGAGCTCACGCGGGGTCACGCCCTCGCGGTCGGCCGACACCATCACGGGCGTGCCGTGCTCGTCCGTCCCACTGATCATGAGGACGTCGTTGCCCTTGAGCCGGTGATAGCGGGCGAACACGTCCGACGGCACACCCGGGCCGGCGACATGGCCGAGATGCCGCGGGCCGCTCGCGTATGGCCACGCGACCGCGACGAGGATTTTCTGCGGCGCCGACACCGGCGACAGCTTAGGCCGCGCGCGACACCTGCCTGAGCTCATCTTCCGGCAGCGGGAGATGAAGGACCTGGGCGCTCACGGTCGGGCTCGTGTTCGAGCGTCGCCGTCTCGCGGCGAACACCGCACCGAGCGCGAACAGCGCGGCCGCCCAGTCGCAGACGAACGCGCGCAGCGGACTGGACGGCTTGCGACGCGGCGGCGTGGCGTAGGCGCTCGGCCGGATCTCGTGCCTGGCATCGAGACCGCTAGGCCTGGGAGCCGCCCGTTCGACGATCGGCCGCCGGAAAGAGCTCTTCGTGGGCTCGCTCGCAATATCTCGGACAGCTGGGCGTTGCTGCACCCGGACCCTCCCGGTATGCGCGCGCGGCTTCTGAACGCGCTCTCGATGGTGGACACGGACTTGGCTCCGGACTGGCTCGGCCCGCTTTGCTCGGGCGCTTGCCACCCGCGGTTTTTTCGGCGCCGAGGGCGCCGGCTTGCTCGCGGGGGCGGCTGCCCCAGACACTCCGCTCGAGACCGGCTGCGACGCGGTCGTGTCGGTTTGCGTCGGGGCGCTCTCCGAGGCCGACGGGAGCAGACCAAGCGGATCGACGTACCCGTTCGGATCGGCCGCCACGCGAATCCCGAGGTGGACGTACGGCCCGTCCACCTCGGGCGTGCCGCTCGGGCCGATCGTGCCGACGACGTCCTGCTCGGCGACCGTCGCGCCCTTGGTGACGGCGATCGAGCCCAGGTGCGTGAGCGTGACGGAATAGCCGTCCGCGGTCTGGATCGTGACCGCGCTCCCGTTCGTCGGCACGGACCCGGCGAAGCTGACCGTGCCGGCCGTTGGCGCAACCACGGTCTCGCTCGCAGCGTCGGCACCGATGTCCATGCCGCGGTGCTGACCCGACGCGTACGGATGCCCCTCGTCGTACGAGAACGGCTGCAGGACCGGCCCCTGCACCGGCCAGCTCCAGGCGTGCGCGGCAGGCGCCCAGGCTCCGAAGACGAGGAGAAGGACTGCCAGCCGCCGTATCGTTGTCAGAATGAGCAACAGACGTAGCAGAATAGCGCGCAAAGCATTCGTTGTCAAATCTGCTTACAGAGACTGCTTGTAGAGCCGATTCCGCGGGATGCCCACGAGGCGCGACACGATCTCGGCCGCCCGCCGCCGTGGCAGCCCGGCGGCCACGAGCTCGGCGACGGCGGTAAGCGCAGGCTCCTCCGCACCCTCGGCAAGCAGAGCCGCTCCCGGCCCGAGCACGAGCGTGATCTCGCCCTTCGGCGGCGCGCCGAACCGCTGCACGAGGTCCGCAGCCGGCCCGCGCACGACCTCTTCGAACCGCTTCGTGAGCTCGCGGCAGACGGCCACTTCTCGCTCCGCATCGGTGGCCGCAAGCGAGCGCAACGTCGTGGGCAGCCGTTGCGGAGACTCGAAGGCGACGGCCGGCCACGGCCAGCCGCGTAGCTCGTCCCACAATGCCGCGAGCTTCGACTCGCCCCGCGGGAGAAAGCCGAGGAAGCGGTACTGCTCCGCCACCAGGCCCGAGGCGACGAGCGCCGTCTCGACGGCCGACGCGCCGGGCAGGACAGTCACGTCGACCCCCGCGTCCAGCGCCGCGCGCACGAGCCGCACACCGGGGTCGGACACGCCGGGGAGGCCGGCGTCGGAGACGAGGGCGATCCGCTCCCCCGCCTCGAGCCGCGGCAAGAGCTCGGTGGTCCGCCGAGCCTCGTTGTGCTCGTGGTACGAGAGCAGCCGCGCCTTGATCCCATGCCGCTCGAGCAGGCCGCGCGTGTGGCGCGTGTCCTCGCACAGGACTACGTCGGCGGCGGCCAGCTCGGCGAGCACGCGCAGCGTCACGTCCTCGAGGTTGCCGATCGGCGTCGCACAGACAGCGAGCGGCATTACGCCGCGTCCAGCGCCTCGAAGGCGACGAAGGCGGCGCCGATGAAGCCGGCGGCCGTGCCGAGCTCTGCTTTCGCCAGCCGCACGGAGCTGCGCATCGGCTCGAGGGCCTCCTGCCGAGCCACCTCCTCGGCCGGCCCGCGCAGGTAGTCGAAAGCTGCGACTCCGAAGCCGCCGCCCAGCAGGACGAGCCGCGACCCGAAGAGGTTGACGAACGAGCCGATGCCCGAGCCGAGGTAGCGAGCGAGCTCCTCGAGCAGCTCCTTTGCCTGCGCGTCGCCCTCGTTCGCGATCCGCACGAGTCGGTGCGCGTCGGCCGACGGGCCGAACGCGTCGCGCGCAGCCGCGGTCGCCGCGCTGCCGCTCACGTAGGCCTCCAGATGACCGCGCCCGGTGCACGCGCCCTGGCAGGGCCGGCCACAGTGGACGATCACGACGTGGCCGAACTCGGCACCCAGGCCCTTCCGGCCGCGGAAGGGCTTGCCGCCGGAGATGACCCCGCCGCCGACGCCGGTCCCGAGCGTGAGCATCAGGAGGTCGTCGTCGCCTCGGCCGGCGCCCGCCCGCCACTCGCCGATCGCGGCCGCGTTCGCGTCGTTGTCGAGCCCGACCGGAAGGCGGAACCGCTCGTGCATGCGGTCGCGCAGCGGCGCGTTCTCGAGCGGCAGGTTGACGCAGCGGACGACGACACCGTTCTCCTGGTCGATCGGAGACGGCGAGCCGAAGCCGACCGCCGCCACCGACTCGTCGAGCAGCTCGGCGACGGCAGCCTCGAGCTCTGCGAGGACGTGCTCCTGCGAGTCCTGCGGGGTGGGCCGCTCGTGACGGCGGACGACGGTCCCGTCGCGGGCGACGACCCCTGCGAGGATCTTCGTGCCGCCGAGGTCCACCCCGATCGCCTGGCCCGCCTGCACAGTGGGTACCGTAATCCCCCGCATGGCCGCCTCCGGGGAGAAGCCGTATCGCGTCTATCGCGGCGGCCGGACGAAGGGCAAGGTGCCGCTGCAGCGGCGCGACCGGGAGGCCCGGCGGGCCGTCCGCAGCGACGGCGGCGGCCCCGGCAAGATCGTCGAGCGGCCGCCGCGCCGCCGCCGTCTCTGGCTCGGCTGGACGTGGCGCCGGTGGACGGTCGTCACGATTCTCGGCCTGATCGTCCTCTCGGTGATCTGGGGAGCCCTGGGCTACCTCTCGGTCTCGAGCGGCGTGAGGGACGCGAACAAGCGCCTCCCGAAGAACGTGCGGCCGGTGCTCACGCCGGACAGCGGTCTCCTTCTCTCCAGCCCGACGACGATCCTGCTGCTCGGCTCCGACCACGCCACGGGAAAGGGGAGCACCGGCCGGGCCGTGGATCAGCACTCCGACTCGATCACGCTGCTCCACACAGATCCCGGGCACCACCGCCTCTACTACCTCTCGGTGCCGCGCGACCTGCAGACGGAGGTGCCCGGCCACGGCCAGGAGAAGATCAACGCGGCGATGCAGTTCGGCGGGCCGAGGCTCGCGGTGCAGACGCTCGACGCGCTGCTCGGCAAGTCCTTGCCCGTCAATCACGTCGTGATCGTCGACTTCAACCAGTTCGAGAAGCTGATCGACGCCGTCGGCGGGATCACGGTGAACGTGCCGGAGAACATCGTCTCGAATCGGTTCGACTGCCCGTACTCGACGACGGCGCGCTGCTCCCGGTGGAAGGGTTGGCGCTTCAACAAGGGCCCGACGCACATGGACGGTCACCAGGCGCTGATCTTCTCGCGCGTCCGCGAGAACCAGCTCAACCCGTCGTACACCGACTTCGACCGCCAGCACGACCAGCAGCTCGTCGAGCAGGCGACACTGAGCAAGCTGTCGAGCCCGGCGCGGTTCTTCTCCCTGCCGTTCAGCGGCGGCTCGCTGCTGCAGCCGATTGCGACCGACCTCTCGACCTGGAAGCTCATGCAGCTCGCGTGGGCGAAGTTCCGGACGGGCACCACGGTCCACTGCCGGCTCGGCGGTACGGGCATCACGAACTCGCTCGGCGACGTGATCATCGGGAGCCCGGCGAACATCCAAGTGATCGACACGGTGCTCGGGCAATCGGCGCCGCAGCGACCGGAGCAGGGAAACCCCTACGCGCCCGGCTGCATCGTCGGCAACGCCGGCTTCGGCAAGTAGCTAGTCGCCGCTTGCGGCGGCCTTCTTCTCGGCCGGCTTCGCGTCCGTCGTCTTGCCGCCATCGCCGCCCTTGCCGTCACCGCCGGACGAGCCGCCCTCGCCGTCCTTCTTCGCAGCCTTCCCCTTGCCGTAGTCGGTCGTGTAGAAGCCCGAGCCCTTGTAGTGGATCGCGATCGGGAAGAGGACGAGCTCGAGGGGGGATGCGCCGCACTCGTCGCACGCCTCCGGCGCCGGGGCCGTCATGGCCTGGAAACGCTCGAAGTGGTGCCCGTTTGGGCAGCGGTACTCGTAGATCGGCACGAGGTGGCAGACGGTAGCAACGAGCGCCGACGTGGCTTGTCGCGCCGAGTCCGGCCGGGCGATTGGCTCAGCCTGCCGTCACCAACCGGGCCGCCGAGTGGTCTCGAGTGTCGAGTTCAGGACTGTGCCTGCGGCGACCGGATTCGCGACCAGCCGGTTCTGCCAGAGATCGGCCTCCGATTGGAAGCTTGCCAACACACCGAAGCCTCGCTTCGTCCGGAGTCCTGATGACCTGTCCGGCCGGGTGCCGACGACGGTGTTGTGGTCGAACATGCACATCGAGCGGTCGTTGCAGTAGAGCCCAACTCCGACCGCGTTACGGATCACGTTGTGCGACGCCGTGCCCATCGACATCTCGTCGACGTCGATCGCCTGCCGACGTGTGCGGCTGACGCGGTTGCGCATGATCTCCGTCATCGAGGAGTGCGTGGTGATCCCCTGCATCCCACCGACGATCGTGCAGCCCTCCACCACGCTCATCCCCATGTCCATGTTGAAGGAGATGTCGATCCCCTGGCCGAACCGCGCGCCGAGCATGTCGATCGTGCAGTCGCGAACGACGATGCCTGCTGCTCGGACGTGGATGCCGTCGAGCTTCGCGCCCTCCACGGTCACATTGTCGAGGACCGTGCCGTCGACGCCGTCCACGGTGATCCCGTTCGTGCCGCCGAGCACGGTGACATTGCGGATCTGGACGTCGTCGTGCGCCACGACGATCCCGCCGCGGACGACCGCGCCCGGCTTGCCCTGCAGGATCTCGCGCTGCCGGATCACGAGCGGCCCCTTGTGTACGCCGGCGGAGAGCGTCACGACCGGCGGCAGGCGCACGTACCAGGTCGCGGCGGAGCCGATGAGGGCGAGCAGGACAGCTCCCGCAGCGGCCGCGCCGATGCGGCCGAGCTCTCCGCCGTCCTCTGCGTAACCGAGACGAAGCAGCGGGAAGCCGGCCTGAGCGAGGACGAAGGACACGAGCCACCCTGCTCCGAAGAGCCCGAGCGACGGCACCAGCGGCGCGTGCAGGCCGAAGCCGTAGACGATCGCCACCAGCGCGGCGAGCTCCACCGCTCCGAGCGGCACGGTGGCCCAGGCCGGCTGGTACGGGAGCAGTCGGTGCCAGACCTCGAGATCGAGGAAGAGCCCGACGCCCGCCATCAGTGCGACCAGCTCGACCGGCCACCAGCGATGGAGCGCTCCCGCAAGCGCGCACGCGGCGAGCAGCACCACGAGAAGGGCCGCCACGCGCGTCTCGACCCGTCCCCTCAGCGTGTACGACACGTCTCGATCCTCCGCAGGAATCCGTGGGCGGCGTACCGCGCGCCGGCGAGGCTGTCGGCAGCCGGGAACGCCCATTGCGCAGGCGCGCCCGCGACCGCAAGAGTCCGTGTGGCGTCGCTCAACCCCGGCACCGTCGAGTCCGGATTGAGCACGAGCCAGCCCTCCGTCGTCTCGAGGCCGTGCTCGGCGACGAGGCGCGCGAGCAGCCGGTCGTGCCGAAAGCCGCGTCGGAATCCCGTCGCGCAGATCACCTGGGCGCTGCCGTTCACCGTTTGCTCCACGCGGAACCGGCCCTCTCGAGCCGCCCGCTCGAGCGGCTCGTCCCATTGGGTGCCGGGTGGGTAGGACGGCGCCGTCAGCGCGCCGAGTCGCTCGACCCGCTCATGCGGACCCAGGCAGTGGAAGCCGGCGAGCCCCCGGCGGGAGAAGTACTGGCGCGGCACATTGAGCGGTCGCCTCGTCGGCTCCCGGCGCCGCACCGACACGACCTCGGCGCCTGCCGCGAGCGCGTTCAGCCACTCCGTCGCTGCGGCGAGACCTGCGCCGACGACCGTGACCGTCGCCGCGTAGTCGTGCGGCTCGTACGAATGCACGGCGCGCGGATCGTCGCGAAGCTCGTCGGGAACGTTGAGACCGGGGTGGCCCGGCGCGAGCAGCACATGCGCGAACCGCTCCCTCCGCGTTCGCCGAAGGCGGGCGCGGGAATTTCGGCCGGGCGCCGGCGGCTCGGCCGACGGCGCTTCCAGCCATTCCAGCTCGAAGCCGCCGTCGGTTGCCCGCACCCGCTCGACGGTGCGCAGGACAAGGCTCTCGTCCCAGCCACTCCGCTCGCGGAGTCGCTCGACGTGGGCCAGGAACTCGTCCACCGTCGGGTGATAGCGATCGAGCAAGGAGTCGAGCAGCGGCCGGGGCGAGCGGCGCCGGCGGACGCTCGAGATGGCGAGCCCCGGGAACGAGGTGGGCAGGCAGTGGCCGTCGCTCTCCGAGCGCATCTCGCGCTGCCCGATCGCCGCCGCTCGCACGCGCCAGGCGGCCGCCGGATCGGCGTCCGTCCCGAACACGGCGATGTCGCCCGGCGCGAGCGCGCGGCGCAGCGTCTGGTACGCGGTGAACCCCGCGAGGCCCGAGCCGACCACCGCCACCTGCGGCATCACTTCACCGAGCCCGCCAGCAGTCCCTGGACGAAGTAGCGCTGGAAGGAGAAGAAGATGACGAGCGGGATCACGAGCGAGATGAACGAGGCCGGCGCGATGATGTCGATGCTCGAGGAGAACTGACGCAGCTGGCCGAAGATCCACACGGTGATCGGCGTGACGTTGAACGTCAGCGAGACGATCAGGTCGTTCCACGTCCAGAGGAACTGGAAGATCGCGAGCGAGGCGATCGCGGGCAGCCCGAGCGGCAGGATCAGGCGCAGGAAGATCCAGAACTCGCTGGCTCCGTCGATGCGGGCCGACTCGAGGATGTCCTTCGGTATTCCGATGAAGAAGTTGCGGAGGAGGAAGATGGCGAAGGGGAGCCCGAACGCGGCGTGGAAGAGGATCACGCTCAGCACTGTCCCGCCGATGTGGGACGTGTTGTAGAGCCTGAACATCGGGATCAGCGCCATTTGCAGCGGCACCACGAGCAGGGCGATCACGCCGATGAAGATCCAGTCGCGCCCGGGGAACTCGAGCCAGGCGAACGCGTAGCCGGCAAGCGCCCCCACGATCACGACGAGCAGCGTGTTGCCGACCGCGATGTAGGCGGTGGTCTTCATCGCTTGCGTCAGGCCCGCATTGTGGAAGAGCGCGCTGTAGTTCGAGAACGTCGCGAGGCTGGGGTGGGCGAAGATCTTCCACCAGCCCGCAGTCGTGATCTCGGACGCGGGCAGGATCGAGGTGATGAAGAGGCCGACTGTCGGCACCAGCCAGAGCAGCGCGATCACGGCGAGGAAGATCTGGAGCGGCAGCTTTCCGACCGCCCGTAGGATCTTGGCGGCGACCGGGTCGCGACGCGCGGCGGCGGGCAGGCGGACTGTCTCGGTCGCAGCCATCAGGCGTCTCTCCGGAAGCGTCGGATGTTGAGCGCGAGCACCGGCAGGACGAGCAGGAAGAGGAAGACCGCGATCGCCGAGCCCGTGCCGAAGTCGAAGCCGGTGAAGGTCGTCCTCCACATCGCCAGCGCGATCACGCTCGCGTTCGCCTGAGTCGACTCGGGCGCGAGGGCGATCACGATGTCGAAGACCTTGAGGACGTTGATGATCATCGTGATGAAGACGACGCTCAGGACCGGCGCGAGCAGCGGGACTGTGACGCGGCGGAAGACCTGCAACTCGGTCGCGCCGTCCGTGCGGGCGGCCTCGAGCACGTCCCGCGGCATCGCCGCGAGGCCAGCGGCGATCACGACCATGGCGAAGCCGGCCCAGATCCAGATGTAGGCGATGAGGAGCGCGGGCGTGATGAGCTTCGGCCCGAGCCAGGAGTAGCCGCCGAACGGCTTCGCGAAGGTCGCGGCGCCGATGCCGGCGTTGTACGTTCCGGGCGAGAGACCGGTGAACCGGAAGCTGCCGTTCGGCTCGGTCTTCGTGCTCTCCTCGACCTTGCCCGACGAGTCCCTGAGCTCGACCGTGACGCCCGGGAGCCCGAGCTCGCCCTGCTCGACGACACCGGGCTTGCCGCCGCCCGGCTTGAAGTCGCGCCAGACCACGCCGTCGATCGCGCCCGACTGCCCGGACGGCTTCACCGCCTGCTGCGCTCCCTGTGGCATGTCCCCGGGAGCGATCCCGGTCAGTCCGAGCAGGGCGACGCCTCCGGGATGGAGCGGCGTCTTCAGGAGCAGGCCTCCCCCCTTGCTCTGGAATGCCTGCGTCGACGGCAGGGCGTTCGACAGCACCCCGGGCGAGGAGACCGCATCCGAGACGGTTCGGCCCAGGGCATTGATCGCCCCCTGGTT
>Ga0308176_10001597_pt1 | contig 14274 bp, 11 predicted proteins | sample PhyCR2_3_FD_203890 | JGI IMG/M metagenome (GOLD analysis project Ga0308176, IMG submission 203890) | Soil microbial communities from UC Gill Tract Community Farm, Albany, California, United States - DLSLS.C.R2 | ecosystem: Environmental > Terrestrial > Soil > Agricultural land | place: USA...
CCTTGCTCCAGCCTGCCAGCGCGCGGGCAGCCTTGACCGCGGCCTGCGCGTCGACCGGGCCCATGGTGAGCGGAAAATCGCGCGTCGCCGGCAGCGTGCCCCAGGCCAGGTCCCACGTGATCACCACCGCCTTGACGGTCGCACCATCGAGCTTGAGCGTCGCGAGCTTGATCGAGGCCGGGTCGAACGCCAGCCCCCATCCTGTCAGCTTCGGCTTGACCTGATCGCGGAACCACGGGAGGTACGCGTCCGCGGCGTACGTGGGATCCTTCGAGAGCACGCGCTCGTTGGCGGCCAGCTCGCGCGCCTCGCCATCGCGCTGGACGGCGGTCGTGGACGCCCCGCCTGGGCCGTACGACGACAGCAGATCTCCTGCCGGCTCACCGCGAACGACGCGATCGGCGACGGCATCGGCGTGGCGTTCATGCGGATCGCCCTCCGCGCCGACGCCGCCCTTGAGCTGGACACCGCCCCGTTGCTGCACGACGTGCGCGGCCTCGTGCGCCGCCGTGTGGAGATCGGGGGAGTCGCGGAAGGCGACGTTGGAACCCGTCGCGTAGGCGCGCGCCCCGATCTGCTCGGACGCGGTCGCCGCCGGGCCGCCCACGTGGGCGCGAACGCCCGACACATCATGCTCGGGGCCAAACGCGGTCTGGATCTGGTCGAGGTGCGGGAGCGCGCCGCCGCTGCCGCTGCCCCCCGCCGCCGCCGCATCGTGGACGGCACCGTCATCGAACCGCTGCGCGGCCGGGCCGTCCGCCTTGCGCTGGACGCTATCACCGACGGGCAACGCGCCGGTGAGCGTGGTCTTACCGGGCGTCCCCATTGCCTTGGGGGACGCGAGGTCAGGTGCGGAGCCAAGCTCCGAGGTCCGTGATTTCTTGCCGGTATTCTCCACGTTGACCCCTTGGTGCGTACGCCCAGGCGCGTAGCCGACGGTGACGCGCGTGCTCGGTAGCCTGGTGGCTCCAGCGTAGCTCAGACCTGTAAGCGACGCTATTCGTGCCACCTCCGACCTCGGCGGCGCTGCGGGCGATCCCGTTGCAGGATGCGACCGGTGCGATCATGACAATATCTGCTGGTGGAGTCATCTTGATGCGCACTGCCCCGCTGCTATTCGTCGCGGTCCTCCTGGGCGGCTGTGCACGGGATCGCAGCGTCACCTCGGAGAAGGTGGTCGCGTTCACGCGCGCCTTGTCGGCCTGGTACGACCAGACTGCGGCTTCAGGCCTGGCTGGCACCATCGATGCCAACGAGATGACGAATCGGCAGGTCGAGGAACTCTCGATGCTCAAGACCCAGATCGGGCTGGGCCCGGGTGACATCGACGCGATCGACGCGATGGCTCGCGTCGTTCTGGCTCCCACCCCCGTCACGATCGACGCCGCCCAGCGGGTGGTGCTCGAGGCTTGCAAGCCGGCGCTGACCGACTATGCCGAGCACCAGCAGCGCTTCTACACAGCCCTCTCGACCGTAGCCTCACGTCGTCCGTGAACTCGGCGAGGTCGGCCATGCCTGCCCTCGCTGGGCGTCAGTCCACGCAGCGAACTTGGCCTTCCTCGTGACGCGGCAACCGCGAGCCGATCCCATCAAAATCTCTGCGACGACGAGGAACTAGCTGCCCTTGTGGGCCCCGAGCCGGGATCGACGAACATCGCTGCGGCCTCCTCGGGCGAGACATATGGCGCCTGACCTGATACCTCGTGCGCCCGCGGGTCGAACGGGTCGTAGTCGGGGTTGCCCTCGAGCGCGATGAATTCGTCGCGTGTGAGGAACTGCTTGGTCTCCTCGACGCCGCCCCGGATCATTTGCTTCAGTGCGGCAACATAGTCGTCCTCGGTCACGTCGCCGAGCATGAACGCCGCGCGCTCTGCCCGGAACTGATCCTCATTGCGATCGGCGAGCTCGACGAGCTGGTCGCATTTGCCAGGTGCAAGCGTCGGGTAGAGCCGCATCGCCTCGTGGATGAGGTACCTGTGCCGAGCCTCGCGCTGTGCGGCTTGTTCTTGGATGGTTTCGCGTACCTCGGCCCCGCCCGGCGATCCAGCATTGCGCCGCACTTCTTCAACGGCAGCGCCGAGCGCGCTGCCGAGCGCCGCGAGGTCGCGACCGGCGTTCGCGCTGGCGGCGGCTGTCCCGGCAGGGGCGAGCCACGCCGGGGTTGCCGCGGCAGACCGTTCGCGCTTCGAGGCACCTAGAACGTGCCCGGCCCAAAACACCGCGCACGCGGCGATAATGATGGCGAGCTTCCGCATGTCACTTCACCTCCGGTTGCGTGGTGACGGCGAGTTCCTGCGGCCCCTCGAGCCCGAGCTTGAATCCCTCAGGCTGATCGATGCCCCACCGGCTCAAGGTCAGGAACATATCGTTGCCAGGCGGGACGCCATCAAGAGAAAGCTGGTCGTCCCAGGTCATGAACTGCTCGAGCGCAATCTGGCGCTCAAGGAAATGCTGGTGCCACAGCGCCTGGAACGTGGCGCTGTCGATCTCGCCGCGCAGCAGGCGCCGCCGCGTGTCCACGAACTTGGGGCTGACCCGAGCCGTGGCCTCGTAGACCTTCTGGCAGGTCTCGTCGTTCGCGGTCGGCAACTTCGTATGGCAGCTCTCGAACACCTCGTCGCGGAGGCCGTGCTGGACGAAGTCCGCGAACTTCGCGTCGTCGAAGCGCAGCAGCTCCTGGTCGTACTTTCCGGGCACGAAGTTCGCGGGGAGGTAGTTCGGCTTCGCCCGCGCGGGCTGCGTTAGTCCGCGCAGGCCGGTCGCCACCGCCACGGGTCCCGGCGACGCGGGCGCGTGGTCATGGTCGTGAGCGGGCGCGGTCAGCCAGCCGGTGCCGAAGCAGGCGGGCAGCAGCAGCAGCAGGAGCCCAGTGCGGGCCGCAGCGGGGTGTGCGGTACTTGCGGCTGGAGAAGTTGTGGCACATGGTCGTCGAGTCGGATGGTTCGCGTGCATAGTGGGCTCCTCCATCACGGGCATGAAAGGCCGTAGCCCCACGGCGAGTACTTTCCGCAGGTACCAAACGCGCTCTGGCTCGCCCGTGAGCCGAGCACCCCGTAGTCCGCGACACGCTTGAGTCCGCTCTGACGCGACGCTCGGTTCGTCGCGGTGTGGCACACGCCATTGACCAGGTAGATCATGCCGCCGACGGCCTTGTCCCAGTTGTGGCGATCCAGGTACCAGTTGAGCTTCGAGCCTGTCGTCGAGTACCAGGCGCTGTGGCTGTACGACCAGCTCCGGTACACCTTCGCACAGCCAGAGGTGCCCCAGGTCCAGCACCGCCCTACCCCAGACATCCAGCTCTGTGTCGCATCTTGATTGTCCTGCGAACTCCAGGCGTCGCTCCACGTGTGCCGCACGGTCCACCAGCCCTGACCGAGAAAGGGAGTCTCGTGCGAGGCGACGATCATGTAGTTCCACGAGTCTGCCTCGGCGTCGTGCCGAAATATCGAGATCGTCATCATAAACGCAAATGCCAGAATCGCAATCTTCATAGTTCTCTCCTTTTGGGATGATCGCATTCAACTATTAAAGCAAATAGTAGCAAATACGAGCAATGGCCTTCGGTGTCGCTATGACTCGTGTACCCAAATGGATTGTGCACATATTCCAGAGTGCTCTTACGAACATTGACAGGCAAGTCCAATTATATGGATGCCGTTTGTTGCCATTCGTTATTCCGTATAAAGACGCTTGCTTTCGTCCCCTTCTCTGTGCGCAGACGCTCACCCAGTCTTTTACCTGTGCGCAGACGCTCGTTTTCTCCGTCCGTTCTATGCTATGCGCAAACCCGTTCGGTTACATCTTGCGATGCCTTACTACGCCCCTTTGATCCGCAGGCGCACAAGGTACCGGGCCAGACGCCTATGTCTCGCTCGAACAGCCGCGGCGATTTCTGTGGCCCCCGACGCCGGGCTGCACAAAGGCCAGTCAGGAGGCCAGCTGATGATCCGCCGTGAAGAGCCGCCGCGCGGGACCACAGGCCGACACCGCCAGCGTTACGGCATAATGTGCATTGGCCAACGCCGTCTCGTTCACGCCGAACCATTACAGCTACAAAACTGCCTGCAATGTGACCCGGATCCTCGAGCACCCCAGGCCGAGCAGTTCGAGCCTGTCCAGCCGGTCCTCGATCGCCGCATCGGCTGCAGCAAGCTCGGGCGCTTCAAGCGGCTCGCCGACTTCGATTGGTCATCGCCCAAGCGCATCGACCGCGACGCCGTCGAGTCCGCCGCATGGATCGATCTCCTTGCCAGCAGATGCCCTTGCGCGAAACCTGCGCGAAAATCGGTGGATGATTCGGCGAATCGCGCCGGACTTCCCAGATCGCGAGGGTGCGCTATCGTTGTATGATGGAGAGTCATCGTGAGCAGGATCCGGCCCGGACCGCCACGGCAACGGCTAGTGCGAAGACGAAGACAAAGATGGTTGCGGGGGCAGCAGCCGGCGCCATGCTGGGGCGCTATCGGCTCGAGTGCGAACTCGGTGCCGGTGCGATGGGGGTCGTCCACGCCGCGTTCGATCCCGATCTCGAGCGCCGGATCGCACTCAAGGTGCTGAGGGACACGGCCGCGACTCCCGAAGCCAAGGACCGGTTGATGCGCGAGGCCCGCGCGATGGCGCGACTCACGCACCCCAACGTGGTCACCGTGCACGAGGTCGGCACTATCGGCGGCCGCGACTTCGTCGCGATGGAGTTGATCCTTGGCGAGACGCTCGCCGAGTGGCTGCGCTCTAACAAGCGGCCAACCACGGCGATCATCGACGCCTTTCTCGCCGCGGGGCGCGGGCTCGCGGCTGCGCATGCCGCAGGTATCGTACATCGCGACTTCAAGCCGCACAACGTGCTGCGCGGTCGCGACGGCCGGATCGTCGTCACCGACTTCGGGCTCGCCCGCGAGGCCGAACACGGGATTCCGGCTGAGCTCGAGACCACCTTGCCGGTGGGCGTGAGCACCACCCCGCCAACCTCACTGGCGAAGTTTACGGTCACCGGAGCACTGCTCGGCACGCCGGCCTACATGGCGCCCGAGCAATGGACGGGCGGCAAGATCACACCTGCGACCGATCAGTTTGCGTACTGCATCGCCCTGTGGGAGGCGCTAGCCGGCGAGCGGCCGTATCGCGGATCGAGCCGCGAGGAGCTCCGGAAGCAGGTCGCGCGCGGCCCTGCAGCGCTCGATGTATCGCGCATCCCGCGCCGGCTGCGCAGCCTGTTACGACGCGGCTTGGATCCCGATCCAGCACGACGCTGGCCAAGCATGAATGCAGTGCTGGTACAGCTCGTGCGCGCTAAGCGCAGGCCGCGGATCGCGCTCGCGGGCGGTGCACTGATCGCCGCGGCTGGTGTGTTCGTCGCGCTGGATCCCAACGACGCTCCTGCTCCAGCATGCGAGTCCCCGGCGCGCGATGTCAGCACCGTGTGGTCGCCGGCGATCGCTGCCGAAATGCGCGCGGAGACGTCGGAGGCGCACGTCGCTGTGCTCGAAACCGCGCACCGCGCCTGGCGAGCGACGCGTGCGAACGCGTGCAGCGCACCGCCTCAGGTCAAACAAGCCCAGTTACAGTGCCTTGACGGTGTACTCAGCCGGTTCGCTGCGTTGCGCCAAGCATACGTGCACGTACCATCTGCTTCCGCCCAATGTCTCCAGGGCCAGCTGATCGATCCTGAAATTTGCCGTAAGCCGGCGGTCGTGGACGTGCCGCGCCTCACGCTCTTGCCGACACCCGACGTAATCGCGGCGTACGAGCTCTACGGCCGGAGCGACACCGAGCACCCGCCGAGCGATGCCGAGTTGGCGGCGCTCAGCAGCAAGCCGAGCGCCGACCCATGCGCGCGCGTGATCGCGACCCTCGCGTTCGACATCGCGTCCAAGGACGTGCCCCGCGCGCGCTCGCTCATGAACGACGCCGTGAGCACCGTCGATCAGTGCGGCGACGAACGCCTGCGGGCGGATTTGCTGATCCAGGCGGCGCCATATCAAAGGGAGCGACCGATGATCGGGCCCAAAGGCGAGTCCGCGATCAGGCAGGCGGAGACGGCCGCGCAGCGCGTGATGCAGCCCGATATCGAGGCAGCGCTCGCCTCGCAGCGCATCGACATCGCGCAGCAGAACAAACACTGGGACGAAGCGTTCCGGCTGGTCGAAATTGAGATCGCAGGCTATGGCGCGCGCGGGCTGCAGCTGCAGCAACTGCGCGGGGTGATCACACGCAACAGGTTGCGGCTCCAGCGTGCCGATCCGGACGACCTCGTGGCCGTCACCACAGACTCCGCCACATGGCGGCCTCTCGCCACGGCAAGCCACAAGCTCGATTTCTCGACCCTGCTCGATGCGCAGGCCGCCTCTGCGCGGCTCTGGTTGGGGGATGTACCGACCGCACACGCCGAGCTGTTGCGGGTATGGCAAGCCCTCCCACGAACGGAGCGGACCGGAAAAACGCGAGAGATCCACGGTGAAGTCGTCGACGTGCACGGCCGTCCCGTCGCGGGCGCCAGCGTGGCAGCGGCAAGACAGCTCGGCGCCGATTCGGTCGGCATCGGCGTGCCGCTATCCGGCTTCGAAGACAGCCTGCGATTCACGACGACCGACAACAACGGACATTTCGTAATCAGTGACTTCAGCGACGCCCCCCGGGCGGGTGCTATCGCAGCGCAGTTCGCTGACCGCCGTTCACGACCTGCGCCGATCGCAACGCACGTGCGGCTCGTAGTTGAGCCGACCCGCAGCTTGAGCGGCACGGTCGAATTCGGTGGCACCCCACACACACGCGTGGCCGTTAGGTGCGAAGCCGCGGACGATCCGATCGGCTGGTTCCCGAACATCGCGCCGGTCGCAGCTGACGGCTCGTTCATCATTGCGGGCGCCCCCGTGGGCGCCGTCCGGATCAGTGCATGGGTCCGAGATGACGGGCACATCAAGTACCAAACTTACCCCGCCTCGCCAGCACCCATCACGAACCTTCGGCTCGCTATTCCCTCATCGACCCGGATCGTCGATGTCTTCGTGCGGAGCACGTTCGACATTCCACTCAACAATGCCCAGATCATCTTGCTGACGGGCAAACAGCAAATCCGCAATACCGGCGACCTCCTTCGGGTCCAGAAGACTGCAGCCGTGCAGAGTTCCTTCGCAAAGCCCATCATCGGCAAGAACGTTCCCAAGGCGATGGCGAACAAGATCCGCGCCGGCGATCTCGTCGCGCACTTCGAAAATGCTAGCCTGGATGATCTCACCGTCTGTGCGATCGATATACCCGGCGATCTATCCGACCCGGAGTACCTCCGCCGCCTGCGGGCCCACATCCTTCAGCTCACCCTCCAATGCGAGCAGATCGGTCCCGATACCACGGTCGTCGTCGTCACTGTTCCTCCGCAACAGCGCCTCGACTGATCCAACGACCTCCGGCGCTCAGTTGCTGAAGCCGCCGAACTGGACGACCTGAGCGCCCTGCGAGGTGCGGATCGCCGACTGCGAGAACACCGCGAACGCGCCGGAAACCGACCCGCGGGGAGCCGGGCACGGCGCTGGGCGCCTGCTCTGCACGATCTCATGCGATGAACGTGCTGCCGCGATGCCTACGCTCTTCGCCGGCATCTTCCTGGTGCGCAATGGCAATCGACGTCGAGGTGCGCGCCGGGGATCCGGATCTACTCTTGCGCACTGCGCGGGGCGATGCGCACGCGCTCGAGGCAAAGTGGCTGGGCGATCGCGGCACGCGTTGAGACGTTCGCCTCCAGGGACTGACGCGCTCCACGATTCACCGGGATGCCAGCGCGGCGGTGACTGGGCAACTCGTCCCGTTGGCGGCGTCAGTCCACGCAGCGAACCTGGCCTTGCTTTCCGGCGGCGAGCGTCAAGGTTCAGCTGTTGGATTTCGGCCTCCCTTGGTAGCGCTGTGGGCGATTTCGGGGTGCCGATTCTGCGCCTCCCTGATCGAGCCATTGCAGCGCCTAGCCTAGGCAACGTCCAGGGCTCGCGGCGTGCGGGGCCGCCTACCTGCCGTCGCCAGGCGAGCAGCGAGCAGCGCCCTGCCGCAGCGCTTCGCCGCAGCGACCGCGCCGCGCTACCGCCCGCCGCGCTTCGCCGGCGCGCTCGATCCCTCAATCTGGTCGAGCGCGCGGGTGAGCAGTGAGGGCACGGCATCGGCGCAGGTGAAATCCAGCCCGGGGTGTTGCTTCTTGACCTTCCTAGTTCTTCTTGGTGACCGACGCCATCCACTTCGGCGCCACCGACGCGGCCAGGTCGCGGTAGGGCTGCGGGATGTCGTCCGTGCCGGTGAGCTGACGGATCTCGAGCACGTCGGCCGAGGCCATGCCGACGGGACAACGCAGCGCCCAGGCCTTGGCTTCCTCGAGCGACGGCACCTCGATGACGTAGAACCCGCCCACGAGCTCCTTCGACTCGGCGAACGGTCCGTCGACCACCTTGCGCTTGTTGCCCGAGGAGACGACGCGGGCGCCCGGCGTGCCCGGCATTAGCCCCTCAGCCGCCACGAGGACGCCCGCGACGTGCAGGTCCTCGTTGAACTTCATGTACGCCTTGAACAGCTCGTCCGTCATGGGGGCGTCGGGGCGGGACTCGGGGGCAGTCGTCGAAGTGATGATGAAACGCATATGATCTCTCCTGGTTGCGAGGCGAGACCCTCCCGCCTCTGATTGGGACGACGAGCGGCGATGGGTCGAATCGACACCCCCTCGCCCTCAATTCTGGTTTTTTTCGCCGCGCGTGGCCGCCCACAGGACCGCCGCGATCATCAGCGCCGCGCTGGCGAATCGAGGCCGAGCGGCGCGGCGCCCAGCTCCGCGGCGAGCTCAGCGACTACCACCAGGGCGCCGGGTCGAACCGGGGCGCGGGTGACGTGCTCGGCACCAGGGCGCCGGGGGCAGCTCGGCGAGCGCCCCCAGCTCCGCGGCTCCGCGGCCAGCTCGGCGAACGCACGATCTCACGCGATGAACGTGCTGCCCCGATGCCTACGCTCTTCGCCGGCATCTTCCTGGTGCGCGATGGCACTCGATGTCGAGGTGCGCGACGGGGCTCCGGATCTACTCTTGCGCACCGCCCGGCGATGCGCACGCGCTTGAAGCGAAGTGGCTCGGCGATCGCGGCACGCGTTGAGACGCTAGCGTCCAGGAGCCGACGCGCTCCACGGTCCACCGCGACGCCAGCGCGGCGACGTTAGGGCATCTCGTCCCGCTCGCTTGCCCGTCAGTCCACGCAGCGAACCTGGCCTTGCTTCCCGGCGGCGAGCGTCAGGGTCCAGCTGCTCGACGCCGAGACCGGCGCAGCCTCGACGCCCGGCTTGTCCCAGGTGTCGAGGAAGACGCCGTGCAGCCCCGTCAAGCCGCAGCCCCAGCCGTTCGCGGGGGCCGGCACGATCGTCTCGACGAGCGTCGCGCTGCCGGCGCGGTAATCCCAGCCGTAGAGGCCGATCGCCGGGATGTCCACGCACACCGCCTCGCTGTGGCCGCCATAGATCACGCCGTTGGGATTATCGTTCATGACCACGGTCTCGTTCAGGATCCAGTTGCCGTTGACGATCGCCAGCGAGACGCCCGGCGGCGAGCCCGACGCCAGGTTCTCCGACCACGAGTTGCCGTAGGAGCGGACCGAGGTCAAGAAGCACTGGCGATCCGGCGTCGCTGGCACCGAGGTCGGGCCGTAGTGATTCGACAGCGTGACGCGGTTGAGGGTATTCGGGATACACGTAGCCTGCCCCGACACGCCGGGCCCCGAGCCGTGGAAGGTGTAGAGATCCCAGTTGCCGTTCTGCACGCTGATCACGGCGCCGGCCTCGGTGACCGTGGTGCCCGGGCCAACGCCCTGGAGCGAGCCGTGAATGCCGCGCAGAAAGCAGGTTTGCGTCGAGCTCGGACCGAGGTTCAGGTGGCCGTCGAGCTGGCCCCACGACCAGATGCCGAGCGAGCTGAGGTCATGGGTGGTCTGGGAGGTTTCGGTCGCGTCGGCGAGGCACGCGGCCGTCGGGACGAGCGAGGTGAACAAGGCGAGATACCGAAGCTTGGAAGACATGCCCAGGTAGATGCGGGTCGTGACATGTCGTGACGCGGTTTTTTCGGAATCCGCAATGACCCGCAAAATCGCTCGCCGCTGCCACGCGCCCCCGAACCTCTCGCACGCTGGCGTGTCGTCCCGTGCTATCGCGGCTTATCGCGGCTTAGTGGTCCCGGCGGCACGCCCGCCGCCGCAGCCTGCGCGCGAACATAGGCCCGCCGCGTGGCAAGCCGGTCACGGTAGGCGGCGAGCTTGTCGGGCAGAGCCCCGTTGCGCGTACCCGACGATCGGCGCTACATCTCGAGGTGGACGCAGCCACGGACCACGCCGGGACCGCCTTCACAGTGTTGCTCGTACGTGGCTGTGAGCCGCTTGACACTATTGTTGGCGATGGCTAGGTCTTCGATCTGAAAGCGGCCGGTCAGCGTATTGCAGCCGCGGCCATCACCGGAGAGCGAGAGCCCCGGGTGCTGTGGAGCCTGAAACGGCCACCGCTCCGCGTCTTCGTATACGGTCGTCGTGAGCGGCTTGCCAAGTTGTGACGAGTCGAAGTAGACGTCCCACCACAGGCCCTGCGACGAAACCGCCGGGGTGAGGCCGACGTGCACGTTGTTCGTCGATGCGTTCGAGTTCCACGAAGCCTGCGTGACGGTCTGGGTGCCCGAGTAGACCCAGTCGTTCATACCGTCGAAGAACATGACGTTGCCACCGATGAGGCAGGGTGCGGGCGATCCGACCCCGGTCGGCACGACGAGCTGCAATGGGCCGGTGGTTGCCACGAGCATGCTGGGGTCTGATTTCAACGCAATGTTGACCTCGAACAAGCCCGTGCATCCGGCATCGGACGAGCTGCACGGCGTGAAGAAGCTGCTGGTGCCCAGCGCCGTGAGTGTAGGCTCTGCGGGGCTGATCGTACCGGCCGATGTGGGTGAGACCGTAAATACGAGTTGATCAAGAGCGGGAGTGCCATCGTCTTTCGTGCCGATCGCGAAGAATGGAATCTTGGAATATCCGTTTGCTGGAACCGTCTCGACGGTGGACCGTACGAGGTATCCAGGGGTGAGTGGAACGCACTCTCCGCCGAGATCGGCGGTACCCGGCCCACACGTCAGGCTGCCACTACCCGATCCCGGTGCAGGGACACACACTCCATCCATCTCGACGGTTCCGGATCCACAGCTCGCGCCGGTGCTACCCGGTGCCGCCACGCACACGCGTCCCTGTTGCACCGTCCCGGGCCCACAATCGAGGCCGTCATCCATACAACCCCATAAACCACTTACTCCGATCATCATGACCAACCCCAATGCCTTCATTTAGTCCTCCTTCATGTTCGCTGGTGAGCACGCTGACCTTCGCGCACCCTGAATGCAGCGCCTTTTGTAGCAGCTGGCAACCGCGCGCACACGTGTGCCTGCGCGAATTGCAGCATCGCTGTAGCGCACAGCGTTGCGCACGCTACACGCAGCCCGGGCGCTACACGCGGCGGCGATCGGTGCTGGCTACGGATGCCGCGTGGGCGCAGGGACCCTACCTCGCCCCCCCAGCCCGGCCCCAGCACCGACAACGCCGACAAAGACCCCAATTTACGACAGTTCTTCATGACGCAGCGTTTTGTGGCCGTAGCCGTAGCCTTCCCTCCCCAAGGCGACGGGCCCCCTTGATCCACGACAAATAAACGACCGGCGAACGACAATTCTTACCACCACGGCCTCCTCCACGAGGAGGGCACCAAGGTTGCTCGAGACCCAGCCGCCCCGGAGATGTGCATCGACACGTCATGTGCGGGTTCCTTCGGCCAGCCGCAAGCGCGTAGATCGCCGTGGTACCAACAGGCATGCGAATCGATCGGGTCTACACGCGCGGCGGTGACAAGGGCGAGACGTCGCTGATCGGCGGCGAGCGGGTCTCGAAGGCCTCGGGGAGGATCGAGGGCTACGGCACCGTCGACGAGCTCAACGCGACGCTGGGGCTGGTCGGCGAGGCGCTCGCCGCGTCGGCGGCCGGGCCGCACCTCTTGCCGATCATCCGGCGGGTGCAGAACGAGCTGTTCAACCTCGGCGCCGAGCTCGCGACCGCCGATGCCGCGCGGCGCGCGAAGCTGCCGCGGATCGAGCAGCGCCACATCGACGGGCTCGAGCGCGACATCGACGGGGTCAACGATGATCTGCCGGCGCTCACGTCGTTCGTGTTGCCCGGCGGCGGCTGGGCCTCGGCGTACTGTCACCTCGCGCGCACGGTGTGCCGGCGCTGCGAGCGGCTCGTCGTCGGGCTGGCTGCCACCGAAGATGTCGGCGAGCTGTCCGTGCAGTACCTGAACCGGCTGTCCGACGCGCTGTTCGTGTGGGGCCGGTGGGCCGCCCTCAAGGATGGCAAGGCCGAGCCGCTGTGGGACTCGCGCACGACGTGACGGCGCGCTACGGCGACCGCACGCGGGGCGCGCAACCGGTGGCGACGCTCAGTGGCCACACTCGCGTCCGTCGACGACGGCGGTCAGGAGGCCCGCGGCGGCGGTGAGCTCACGGCTGAAACAGCCGCCCAGCGAGTCGGCGGAGAAGAACCGCTGCGAGCTGGCCTGGCCGGTGGAGCCGAGGAAGCTACCGCTGGGGTCGAAGTTGAGCGTGTCGCTGGGCGCGACGGCGTTCGAGACGACGCGGAACACGGCGAGCCGGCCGTTGTCGAGCTCGCGGTCGGTGCGCTCGAAGCGCTGATCGATGGTCGTGGTCTGCGCCGAGGAGCTGTCGGGGTTGGTCGCGAACGCGAAGTCGACGTCGAGCGGCCAGGCTTGCTCGACCCGCTGCTCGCGGTGACCGCCGCGCTCCTCGCTGGTCGTCACGGCGGAGATCGTGGTGGTCTGGGCGATGCGCTGGCGGTACAGCGTCGCGGTGATGTCGAACTGCTGCCGGTTGGCGAACCGGATCTCGGCGGCGACCTCGGTGCGCACGCGGCCGTGCGAGGTGTCGACGTAGCCGGCGATGCGGAACCGGCGGTTCGCCAGGACGCTGACCGAGCCGGAGATCGTGCCGTCGGCCGCGGTGGTGATGGCGGGCGAGACCGTCGGGCGCGGCGCGGCGTCGAGGGTATCGAGGGTGACGGCGCCGCGGACGTGGCTCGCGTGGTGATCCTCGAACACCAGGAGCGACGCGGTGGTGGCGAACAAGTTGTTCGCGTTGAACACGCTGACGGCGACCTGGTGGGGCGCGCCATCGCTGAGCACGCCGGCAAACGGCGTGAGGTCGACGCGGAACGGCGTGAAGTCGAGGGTCTGCACGCCGGGGATCGGCTTCCACAGGTTGGGATCGATCCCGCCGGTGAAGATCCACGGGTACACCGGCGCGACGCCCGCGGGCCGGCCATCGACGGTGATCTCGGCCTCGCGGAACCCGGTGCCGCCGCAGCTCTGCAACGGGCCGGTCAGATCGTCGGGAACGCAGGTGTACCAGAACTCGTCACCGGACTGGCTCTGGGTGTAGACGTCGAGAAAGGCGCGCTCGATGTTGGTCGGCAGCGTGAAGGTCCGCGACAGCGTGCTCGCCGTGGTGGCCAGGCCGACGGCGCCGCCGGTGGGCCCGGCGGACAGCGGCAGGACCAGGTCGGCGGCGGGCGGCGCGGCCGTGTGCGGCGCGACCGGATAGAACCGCAACTCGGCGCTGCCGGACAGGACGCTGGTGAAGGTCGCGTTGACGAGGTTGTCGAGCTGCACCATGCCCGGTTGCGGCGTGGCGAACAGCGCGCCGTAGTCGGTGAGGTCGTTCTCGACGTGCCATGCCGGGCTCACCGTTCGCGACGGCTCGGCGGTGGTGCCGAAGTAGAGGTTGGCGCCGCCGAGCCAGATGCTCGCGGTGCGATCGAACTGCCGGCCGGCCGTGACCGAGAAGTCCGCCGCGAGGACGACCTTCGCAAAGGGACCCGGACACGCCGCGGGCGGCGCGAAGCTGAACAGCTTGGGCGAAAAGTCGGCGAACGTGAGGTTCGCGAACAGCGACACCACGCATGGGGTCGTCGGTGGGACCGAGACCGGCGGATCAGCGGTGGCCGTGTTGGGGGAGCCCACGGTCGGTGCGCCGTCGGCTACACCGAGGAGACCGAGGCTGCCGGTGACGGCAAGCAAGAAGCAACAGACACGAGCCATCAGCCGAGATCGCATGACGAACCTCCAAGCGGGTGCGCACCGTAAGTCCGCTGGGGTTCCTGGTCAATCAACCCACGCCCAATCAACGCCTGGCAAGTAGCCAGTCGTGGGGCATTGTAAGGCGTAAACTTC
>Ga0308176_10001598_pt1 | contig 14267 bp, 12 predicted proteins | sample PhyCR2_3_FD_203890 | JGI IMG/M metagenome (GOLD analysis project Ga0308176, IMG submission 203890) | Soil microbial communities from UC Gill Tract Community Farm, Albany, California, United States - DLSLS.C.R2 | ecosystem: Environmental > Terrestrial > Soil > Agricultural land | place: USA...
GCGCCCCGGGCCATCATGAGATGGGGGGCGTCGAGTTGGTGCGGCGGCGGCGGGAAGAGGCGCGCCGGGCGGCGGAAGCTCTCGGGGTGGAGTCGCTCGTCATGGACGCCAAGGACGGGGAGCTGGAGCCGACGATCGAAAATCGGCGGGAGTTTATTCGGTTGATTCGCGAGTTCCGGCCGGATTTAGTGCTGACGCACCGGCCGAATGATTACCACCCGGACCATCGGGCGACGTCGGTGCTGGTGCAGGATGCGGTGTACCTGGTGACGGTGCCGAACGTGTTACCTTCGGTGGAGGTGATGCGGGAGATGCCGGTGGTGATGTATCTGTCGGATTCGTTTCAGAAGCCCAATCCGTTCGTGGCGGACGTGGCGGTGGGGATTGACGCGGTGCTGGAGCGGAAGGTGGATGCAGTACACTGCCACGCGTCGCAGTTTTACGAGTGGCTGCCGTGGAACATGCGGGTGGAGGAGCGGGTGCCGAGGGACGAGGCGGGGAGGCGGGCTTGGATGCGGGAGGCGCGGGTCGCGCCGGACCGGGAGGCGGCGCGGAAGTGGTCGGAGAGGCTGGTGGAACTGTACGGGGCGTCGCGCGGGGGTGAGTTTCAGTACGCGGAGGCGTTCGAGGCCTGCGAGTACGGGGCGCGGCTGAGCGGGGACAAGTTGCGGAAGCTCTTTCCGATGATCAATTCGTGAGCTGCTTCCAGGTGCCGGGGGTGGGGAGCATTTTGACCTGGGAGCAGAAGCCGGGCGGGGGGTTGTTGTAATAGGTGTTGTCGTAGGTGAGGTCGAGGGTGGTGGTGCCGGAGCTGGACCAGGTGCAGGTGAGGCCGGAGGAGCCGGAGCTGCCGGCGACGATGACGCCCTTGACGACGGGGTGGTTGCCGGTGGTGAGGGAGCCGGAGCAATAGATCAGGCCGTTCTGCTGGCTGGGGTAAGTGTCGGTGGTGTCGGAGTCGGTGTTGGTGGTGGTGTAGGGGTAGGGTACGCCGGTGGGGTTGAAATTGAATGCGGGGGCGGTGCTTTCGGAGAGGCTGGTGTTGGTGGGCTTGAAGGTGAGGGAGCCTTTGACGATGAGGACGGGGTAGTTGGGGACGGCCGGCTCCCAGGTTTGTGAGCCGGAGATGGTGGGGCCGAAGCCGATGGTATTGATGAGGACGAGGGTGCCGACGAGGCGGCAGTTGGAGATGGTCAGGTTGCTGGAGTTGCAGTCGATGATGTAGATGCCTTCGGAGTTGGTGGCGGCCTGGCCGGAGACGGGGTAGGGGTTGGTGATGGGGCTGATGAGCTTTCGGTCGAGGGTCTTGACGCCGAGGACGGTGGGGATCTGGGCGAAGTCGATGTAGGCGCCGTGGGAGAGGTAGTAGGAGAAGTTGGAATTGAAGGCGGAGGCGTCGGGGAAGGTGCGCGGCGAGGCGTTGTTGGTGATCGGGGGGCTGGAGGGCGTGCAGAGCAGGGCGGTAACGGTGCTGGCGGATTCGAGGCGGGTGGAGTTGAGGGTGCAGGAGGTGAAGGTCATGGAGGAGTTGGAGCTGACGGTGGAGGAGCCGGTGATGGTGCAGGAGCTGAGATTGACGGAGCCGGAAATGTCGGTGGCGACTGCGAGGCAGCTCATGGGGCTGGCGTTGGCGTAGAGCTGGACCTGGAGTCGGCGTTTGGCGCGGCCTTTGTAGCCCGTGGCGGTGAGCAGGACGGGGGAGGTGGCGTTGGAGGAAATGGGGCCGCCGGAAGTGTCGGTGACGTCGAGGTCGATGGCGCCGGCGTTGTTGTTGGGGGTGAAGGTGGTGGTGCTGGTGGTGGTCGAGCCTCCGAGGAGGTGCAGGCCGAGGAGGTTGATGCCGCCGGTCTGGGTGGTGGTCGTGGTGGTGTTGACGTTGGACGGCGGTCCGCCGACGGGGGCGCCAACGACCCAGTGGGTGCTGGTGGCGTAGTCGGAGCGCCAGTTGGTGTCGGCGGCGATGCAGTAGCGGCCGAGGGCGATGGCGGACTGGGCGTAGAACTGTGCGGCGACGGCGTCGGCGTTGGCGGACAGCGAGCGGGTGCGGAGCCGGGCGGCGAGGATGGCGGATGCGCCCAGGACCGAGACCAGCAGCGCCATGCCGAGGATGATGATGTAAATGGAGCCGCGCGGGGGGTGCGGCCGCGGACGAGACCGTCGGGGTGTGGGGGCTGGGTACATGCGTCTAGGGGGCTTGTGTTGCAAAGCCGGTGAGGGTGGCGGCGGGCGCGCCCTTGTAGGAGGCGGTGACCGTGACGCGCTTGATGCCGGTCTCGGTGAGGGAGGCGGGGCCGTTCAGGTTGTCGATGGCGACCCATTCGACGACGACCGATCGCGTCCAGCCGGTGGTGTTGGGCAGCGCGTTTCCGGACTTGTCCTGGGGGGTGAGCTCGGCGTAGTTGCTGTAGTCGTCCACGTCGTCGAAGGTGGGGCGGGTCTCGCCGACTTCGGGGCCGAAGAGGGGGGTGGCGAGGGGGTCGCTGTAGGATTGTTCGAGGACTTCCGAGAGCAGGGCCTGGGCGAGGAACTGGCCGCGGGCGCGGTTGGTGACGGTGTAATCGGAGGCTCGGGCGGCGGCGACGGTCTGGAGGGCGGCGCAGAGCATGACGGCGACGATGACGGTGGCGATCACGGCTTCGATCAGAGAGAAGCCGGGGCGGGCGGCGGCGAGGTCGGGTGGGGCTTCGGCGCCCTCGGCGCTGCCGATCCACTGGCGCAGCCAGCGGGTGAGGTCGGAGGCGCGGTAGGGCTTGCGGACGATTTCCTCGACGCCGAGTTCCCTGGTGCGTGCGACGAGCGCGCGGTCGAGGGACCCGCTTGCGACGGCGACCTTGGTGGGGAGTGCGCGGCGGCGGATTTCTTCCAGGACGGTGATGCCGTTGCCGTCGGGGAGGTTGAGGTCGAGGATGAGGTAGTCGGGGCTGCGCTCGGCGAGCGAGCCCAGGGCCTGCGCGACCGTGGCGGCTGCGGCGACCTCGAAGCCCTTGATCTGGAGGATGGTGACGATGATCTCGCGCAGGGCGCGGTCGTCCTCGACGACGAGGACGCGGCGGCCGGGGGGGGGGGGGGGGGGGGGGGGGGAGTCCGGGGGCGAGATCATACGGCGTTTCCGGGGTGCGATCGTCTGGCGAACAAGTGCCCGCTTACCCCCCCATCGGCTGCGTTTTGGGCGGGGATTAGCGGGGGCGGCTCAGGGTCCGGTAACCTGCGGTTGGTTGAGGACCTGGACGGTGGTTTCGGCGCGGGAGGCGGAGTTGGCGTTGGGTCCGGCGGCCAGGGCGACGGCGACGGAACGGAGGTAGTACGTGCTGACGGTCTGCTGGGCGGTGCTGGGGTAGGTGTAGGTGCCCCAGACGGTGAAGGGGATGTCCTGCTTGTCGAGGGCGCCGGCGGGGTAGACCCAGGTGGTGCCGGAATCGCCGCTGCCCATCATGGCGAAGTTGTCGTGGGCGGCGGTGTTGTTGGTGAAGTACTTCAGCTGCCCGTAGGCGGTGGTGGAGGTGCCCTTGACGACAATGCACAGGGGCTGGGTGGCGGTCGAGGCGGTGGCGCCGGAGAAGGTGAAATTGGTGGCGGCGTAGCTGGTTGAGAGGGTGCCGGAGTTGAGGGTGGCCTGTGTGCCGAGGGGGGTGGATTGGGGCGCGTAGGAGCCGCTCTGGGCGGGGTAAATGCCGACGGTGAAGTTGCTTCCGCCGCCGCTGGAATTGTCCACGTTTAGCTGGACCTTGGTGACGGTGACGGCGGTGGCGCCGGCGGGGATGATGCCGCCGGGGACGAAGTACTGGCTGGCCCACCCGCCGGTGGTGCCGGTGCCGGTGGAAGTGATGGCCCAGTTCTTGGTGCTGGTCGTGCCGCCGGAGTAGGTGGAGAAGCTGGCGAGGGTCTGTTCGGCGGTGGTTGCGGTGGTGCTGACGGTCTGTTGCGTGTCCACGCGGAGCTTGTCGTAGGCGAGGGAGAAGGACTGGCAATTGGGGAGGAGGACGGCGTCGGCGCCCTTGAAGACGCGGCGGAGGGGGTCGCCGGGGGTTCCGGACCAGTAGTAGTGGACGGTGACCGTATTGGGATCGGCGCCGCGGGGGGGCAGGGTGACGGTCAGGCCGACCGTCGGTGCGGCGTCGAAGGTGGCCGAGAGCGCGTACTGGAGGTCGTTGGAGAGGAGCGCCGCGGCGTCGTGCACGTCGGCCGCCGGCGTAGCGCCGGTTGACGGGTCGGGGATGGCGCGGCTGGCGAGGACGATCGCGGAGGCGACGGCTGCCATTAGAATGACGAGGATGACGGAGCTGACGGTCAGCTCGATGAGGGTGAAGGCGCGGGCGCGGCGGGCGAGCCCGGCGGCTAAACGGAGTCGATGAAGGCGGGGGAGCGCGCTCATTGCACCGTGGCTTTGCCGTTGGCGGCGGTGAGGGTGACGGTGCGCTGGAACACTCCGGACTGGAGGGTGACGGTTCCGTCGTTATCGGGGGAGCCGAAGCCGTCAAAGGTGACCTGCGTGGAGGTGGAGACCCCGCCGCCGAAGGAGGCGGAGGAGAGTTTGGCGTTGTAGGGGTCTTGGGAGAGGGACACGGTGTAGGCGGCGTCGGGGTGGTCGGGGTCGGCGATGTTGAGGACCTGGTAGGAGTTGGAGGCGGGGCTGAAAACGACGGTATAGCTGGTTCCGCTGGAGCGGGCGGTGGAGCGGGCGAGGTCGAGGTCGGCTACGATGCGCCTGGCGGCGGCGTCGGCGCGGTAGCGGGCGAGTGCGTTGGCGTAACGCGGGACGGCGAGTGCGGCCAGCACGCCCATGAGCACCAGGACGAGTGTGAGCTCGAGGAGGCTGAAGGCGCGGCGGCTGGGGGCGGGGCGGGGGATGGGCGTGTGTGCCCGCATATTAAAATATCGGATAAGCGCGACGTGGGGACAACTTGCCGTGGAAACAAAAAAAGCCGCCCGGTTCGCAGTGGCCGCGAACCGGGCGGAGAGGTCTTGCGGGTGGGTCGAAAATTAGTAGGCGTTGTAGGCCTTGCCGGAGGAGTCGGTCTCGGTGACGGCAAGGTTGGCGGTGATGGTGTAGGTGTTGGCGGTGTGGTCGGCGGCGTAAACCCAGCCGATGGTGGACGGGGAGGCGGTCAGAATGATCGCGACGCCCGACTGGCCTTTGTTGGAGCCCAGGGGCAGGGTGGGCACTTCCCGCAGGTAAGGCCCGTACACGAAGGCGCCGGTCTTGGTGGCGCTGACGGTGCCCTGGTCGTCGGTGTACTTGGTGAGCTGGTCAACAAAGTTCTTGGGGGTGACGCCGGGGTCGGCGGGGACGACGCCGCCGTGCTCGGTCATGTACAGGTCAACCGCGGCGCGGAGGACGCGGAGGTCGCCGTGGAGGGCGGACTCGGCGGCGCCTTGCGAGCCGCGGCTGAGCTTGGGGACTGCGATGGCGGAGAGGATGGCGATGATCACGACGACGATCACCATTTCGATCAAGCTGAAGCCGCGAAGGCGGCGGGAAGTAAAATTGGACATCCGAGTCGCTCCTGTAAAAACCGGTGCCGCCTTGGCCTCGGGGTGGCACCAGCGGTCCTTCGGCTGGTGGCCGTGTTCAATTCGGTCGAGGTTTCACACGCCGCATGCACTTTTGCGGCGGAATCGACAGATAGGAGATCGTCGATCAATGCTGCAAACTTGAATCGCGCGCGTTGCGGCGGCGGCGGCGGGGAGGGGGTCCGGTAAGAAGCTTTTGTCGAGGGGTGTTTTCGCGGGTACGGCGGGTCAGGGGTTTGGGTCCTGGAGGTGGAGCTTGACCCGGGCGCCGTTGGCCTCCCAGGTGGCGGACTGTTTGTCGAGGGCGACGAGGCGGAAGCCGTCGAGGGTTTGGGAGAGGTTCACGAGGCGTCCGTCCACGATGGCGGCCGATTCGCCGCGGTCCTGTCCGACGACGACGGCGGCGAGGTGGTGCGATTGTGCGAAGCGCTGTGCCGCCTGGGCGGCCTGGGCGAGGGGGTCTGCGGCGTCGTGGCGGACCCAGTCGGCGGGGAGGCGGAAGGCGTCCTTGGCCTGGGCGGGGTCGATGCCGGCGGCGGTGGTTTCGAGGCGTGCGGCGAAGGCGGACAAGTCGGCGGCCGAATCCGCCGGGGCCGGTGGCCTGGCGGCGGCGGGTTTGCCGTCGGCGGGCGCGACCAGGAGCTTGGCCGGATCGGGCAACGAGGCGCCCTGGTCGGCGAAGATCGTACGATCGGCGACGAGGGCGACGGCGCCCAACGAGAGGACGGCGGCGTAGATTTTCTGGCGTGTGTTGAGTGGCATGGCCGGGGTGAACAGACGATACGTTCGGCGCGGAGTCAAACGGGCGGGAGAATTTTGGCGGGTCCGATAAATCGGGGCGGCGGTGGCGGGCGCTGCCGGCGCGCGGGTGGGAGGGTTATGCCGAGAGTTATGCGGTGGGGGCGGGGAGGCCGAGCTCGCGCGTGACGGCGTCGGCCAGGCTTTGGAGGTCGTCAGGATCGAAACGGCCCGCCACTTCCGCGCCCTGCCAGTGGCCGGTGCGGTGGTGGGAATCGATGCGGAGCGCGCCGGGCAATGCGCGGACGGCTTCGACGTGCTGTCGGGGCCAGGATTGCTGCCGCCACTCGCTGGAATCGTCGGGCCGGCGGACTTCGAGCGTCAGACGTTTGGCGGTCAGCCGGACGGTTAGGCCGAGACAGGCGTCTGCCGCGGCGTTGGTGCCCAGGAACTGGAAGGCCGTGACGCAGCCGACCAGCAGGAGGACCAGTCCGGTGGCGGCGACGGCGGGCGAGCCGAGTCGTCGGCCGTAGGCGGTCAGAGCGGCGGCGGCGAGGATGACCAGCATGAGCGCGACGGACGTCAGACGGCGGACGGTGCGGGCGCGCGGCGAGCCGGCGCGCGAGGAGGAGATTGCATCGAGGCGGATTGTGATTCCTTCGGCGTCGTGGGAGACTTCGAGGCGGGCGGCGGGCGGCGGGCTGCCGTATTCCAGAACCGGCGCGGCGTTCGGCTGCGGTTGCGAGGTTGTTGGGTTCTGTACCACGCGCTGGTTAGGCCTATGCGATGTCCAACTCACTGCGAAGGGCAGCAGCGAGCCAAGCGGCGTCGCGCGAGTCTACTTGAAAGGTAAACGGGCGACGGTTGGCGAAGCGGAGTTTCACGTTGATACCGTAGCAAGCGACCTTCGTGATCTGATCGCGCTGCCAGCGGCGGTCGCGGGTTTGGAAGGGCTTGACGGTGCGGAGGGTCACGTGTTCGGGGTCGATGCGGATGGTCAGGCCGCAGCGCCAGTAATACCACCTCTGGAGGTATTCCACGACGGTCCAACCAATGACGCAGGCAACGTTGCCGAGCACGAAGCCGACGGTCGGATGGGAACGTTGGGCGGCTGGCATGACGGCGCAGACGGCCGCCAAGTAAATCAGCCAAAATGGGCCGTAGCGCCTGAGCGTGATCCTTGTGAGCCATGCGCTGAACAGCGGCAGCGGGTATGGTTCTACGATGAACGACACGCCGCCCGCGCCATAGAGACGGTGGAAGCGCGAACCGGGCACCTGGGACGTGTAGACCAGTGGCGGGATGGCGGCCTGGGTCGTCACGACGACGCTCAGTTTAACTTCTTTCCATGACCAGCAGCGCGTACTTTTTGTTGCGGGCGAAGGTGTCGGGGTTGACGACTTCGAGGTTGTCGGCCAAGGCGGCGTGGAGTTCCTGGAGGGCGTCTTCGACGAGGTAGTGGATGGCGGGCTGCTTGCGGCGGAGTTTGCCGAAGGCGAACTGGAGGACGGGGAGGCCGAAGCGGGAGCCCCACATGTAGAGGCAGCGGAGGGTGGGCAGGACGTTGGGGGTGATGTCGGCCTGGTGGGCGACGCGCCAGCCGCCGGTGGCGAGGCGGGCGTGGAAATCGTCCCAGTGGTGGCCGGATTTTTCGACGCGGCCGGGCTTGGCGGCTTGGCCGTTGGAGCCGGGCGTTGGCTGGGCGGCGTGCGTGCGGAAGTAGTCGCAAGCGACCCAGCGGCCGCCGGGCTTGAGGAGCGAGGCGATCAGCGGCAGGGACTTGTCGAGGTTGAGGTACTGGAGGGACTCTGAGGTGACGACGGTGCCGTAGCGGCCGAGGTGCTCGGCGTGGTCGGGGGCGGCGAGCTCTTCGAACTTGAGGTGGAGCGTGGGGACGTCGGGGTAGGTGTTGCGGACGTACTGGATCTGCGTGCGGTCGGGGGTGAGCGCGACGGGGGAGAAGCCGTTGGTCTTGAGTACCGGCAGGAGCCCTCCCATGCCGCAGCCGACGTCGAGCACGGGGGCGGAGCGGTCCTGCATCTGTGCGATGAGCACCTGGGCGTAGCGGGCCTGGGCGCGGACGATGTCGTTGAGGCTGATGTCTTCGGGCTGGCGGGAGGGGTCGTCGAAGTAGCCGTAGTGGAGGAAGGCGCCGGGGAGGATGCGGCCGATGAGGGCGAGCTCGGCGTCGTCGCGGACGCGCTTGGACTCCTTGCGGCCGCGGTGGAGCTTGACGGCGTGGTAGAGGTGGCGGGGGTCGGCGACGCGTTTGAAGACGCCTTTGGCCAGGGCCGCCGCCTTAATTTTCTTCGGCATGGTAAATCCTTTCACGCGCGCCTGCCCCCGCGCCGCAGGATACCCGCGGCGGGAATGCGGCGGTAGCCGGAGGGCGGCGATCGCGTGAGTATGGCATGGCTATGGCAGCGGTTTGCTCTCGGCTTCGGTCGCGGGGCGGGGGTATTTGGGGGGCGTTTTGGCGATTTTTGAGATTTCCACGATGACGTGGTGCTCGGCGCCGGGGAGGTCTTGGACCTTGTGGACGAGCGGCGGGCCGCCGCCGAGCAGGCGGATGGCTTTGGCGGCGGCGGGGAGCTCGTCGGCGAGCTTGGCGCCTTTCATGGCCAGGACCTTGCCGCCTTTTTTGACCAGGGGCAGGCACCACTCGGCGAGCCAGACGAGTGCGCCGACGGCGCGGGCGACGGCGACGTCGAAGGTCTCGCGCGTCGCGGGTTCGCGGCCGGCGTCCTCGGCGCGGCGCGGGCAGACGGTGACGTTGGCGAGGGCGAGCTTTTCCGCCGTCTCGCTTAGAAAGGCGGCTTTCTTCTTCGTTGCCTCGATCAGGACGACCCGGGCGTCCGGGCGGGCGATGGCCAGGGGAATGCCGGGGGCGCCGCCGCCGCTGCCGACGTCGGCGAGGCGATGGGGTCCGGCGGGGAGGTGGGGCAGGAGCGTGAGGGAATCGGCGACGTGGTGGACCTCGGCGGCGGCGCGGTCGGCGATGCGGGTGAGGTTCATTCGGTGGTTGGCTTCGAGGAGGAGGTCGAGATAGCGGGAGAGCAGGTCGGCCTGGCGCTGGTCGAGCGCGACGGCGGCGCGCTGGGAAAGGTCTGTCCAGAGGGGGTTCATTGGGACAATCTTAAGTCTCACGTGCTCGATGAAGTGAGCACGGCCGCGTGAGGGGAAGAATGGCGCGGGTTAACCGCCGCGGCGCTCGTCGAGCGTCTGCCTTACGTGGCGGAGCGATTCTTCGATGCGGAAGAAGACGATCACCATTTCGCAGGCGATGCGGAACGCGATGGGTGCGATGAGTAGATAGGCGAGGGCCGTGAGTACGGCCGGGAGGCGGATGCCGAACGGGTCGTAGATGGCCGCATAGAGGGACCAGGCGCCGTAGGCGATGATGAGCAGGGTGCCGGCCCAGAACAGCGCCCTCAGGACGGGGACGGCGATCATTGTGCGGAAGGCGAAGAAGTCGGCCAAGGGGCGCCGCGGGGCGGCGGGGCGGGTGGAAACGTATTCGAGCGTGACCGGCGCGGGCGCCGGCGCGGGCGCGGCGGCAGGCGGAGCGGGCGCGGGGACGGGGGCCGGCGCCGGGGGAGGTTCGAGGTCCGGTGCCGCCGGCGCGACGGGCGCGGGTGCGAACGCACCGGCGGGCGCGAGCGCAACCGGGGGCGCGGGAGGAGCGGCGGTGACTTGCGGCTGGGGGGGTTCGGGCAACAACTCGGGGGCGGGTGACGGCCAAGGGGTTGTGGGGGTGGATGCGACGGGCCGCGGGGGCGGCGCCTGGGGTTGGGGGGGCTGGGGTTCGGGCGCGACATGCGGGGCGGGGGCGGTGCGGGTGCGGGGGGATTGCCCGCCGGTGCCGGCGGGGGTTCGCGTGACCGAGACTTTCTTTGCGCGGCCGCCGGCGCGGGGAGTCGGAGGTGGGGGCGTGGGGCGCGACGGCGGGGGCGGCAGGGTAAGGGGCGGCGAAACCGCCGGCGGTGGCTCGTCCACGAGCACCGGCGGGGGCGCGGCCGGTTCTACCGCGTGGGCGTCGGCCGAGTCGTCCGTCCAGACCGGCCATGGGGCCTCTTCGTCGGTGACGACGCGTGCGACGGGAATGCCGTCCTCGCCGATTTCGGTGTCGCCGTAAGGGCCGGGGGGAATCCGATTGGAGAGGAGCGGAGGCGCGGCGGGCGGGGCGGGGGCGAGCGGCGGGGTGGTGGGCTGCGAGGCTGGCTGCGGGGCGATGGCGGGGGGCGGTGGTGATTCCTCGACCATTTCTGCTTCGGCGGCTTCGTACCAGACGGGGCCGGCGGCGGCGGGGTCGAGCGGGGGGATGACGGCGTCGAGCACGGTCGCGTCGCCGGGTGGGGCGGGCCAAACGTCGGGAGAGACTTCGGGGGCGGCATCGGCGGAGGGCTGAGGCGCGGGGTGGGGCTCGGGCTCGGCGGGGGCGGGGCGTGGGTCGATGGCCGCCGGAAGCGCGGCTGTTTCGGGGATCGTGGGCTGGGCTTGCGCGGTGAGGAGTGGAGGCGTGTCGGGCGGCGCGGGTGGGTCGGGGAGCGCGGGGATCGTGAGCTCGGTCGGAGTGGGTTGGGCGGGAGTCGGTTCGGCCGATGGTCGCGTGATGCTGAACGCCGCGAGGACGACCGAATCCGACGAGGGGTCGAATTCCGTGGTGACAACGAGGGGCGGAGGCGCGCTCGGCTCGGCAACCGGCAGCCGCGCCAGCGCTGACTCCGGCTGCGGCAAAGGCGCTGCGGGGGCGGCGGGGGCCGCAAAGGCGGGGTCATCGGGGTCGGGCGACTGCGGCGCCTGTGAAACGGCCGCGGGTGGTTCGGGCGCGGCGGGCTGGGGCTGGGGTTGAGGCTGTGGCTCCTGTGGGGTTGCGGTCGGGGGGGAAATCTCTGCCGCTGCTGGTGGCTGGATCGCCCAGACGGTTTGCTCCGTTGCGTCGATCGCAAGCGGTTCTGGCTCGTCGGCGTCGGCGGGCGAGGGGATGATGAAGGACTGTTTGCACTGCTTGCAGGTGATCGATCTGCCGGCGTAGCGGAGGAGTTGCTGATCGGAGAGTTGGTAAATCTGCTGGCAGTGCGGGCACTCGATCTCGCGGAGCTGTGCGGCCGGGGGTGGGAGCGGGGGCGCGGCGGGTTGGCGGGGCGGGGGCGGTTCGATCGACGGCTGAGGCGCGCCGCCGTGCCTGGCGGCGGCGGTTCCGACTCCCGAGCGCGCGGGGCGTCGGAGGGCGCCGCTGGCGGGGGCGTCGGCGGCGGTGCTACCACGCGGGGGGCGCGAGCCGGGGCGGGACGGGCCGCGCGAGGCCGCGGGTTTGGGGTCCTGTTGTGACATCGGTTGTGGCATCCGTCCGGTCCTCTGACGCCGATGGAGCTCCAGTGCGGGCCCCTACTGTACGGGTGAGGACCTGGCGTGCAATATGCATTTCCGCCGGCTCATTCGCCGGGGATGTAACTGATGACGCCGTCGAAGGGACTGCTGGCGGTGGCGTAGCGCTTTTTGGGGATTCGGCCGGCCTGGAAGGCGAGGCGACCGGCTTCGAGGGCGTGGCGCATGGCGACGGCCATCTTCACCGGGTCTTTGGCGTGGGCGACGCCGGTGTTGAGCAGGACGCCGTCGGCGCCTAGTTCCATGGCGACTGTGACGTCGCTGGCGGTGCCGACGCCGGCGTCCACGATGACGGGGTAATGTGGATCACCCTCCTTGAGCAGTTCAAGGCAGAGGGAGATGTTGAGGGGGTTGAGGACACCCTGCCCGCTGCCGATGGGGCTGCCGGCGGGCATGACGCTGGCGGCGCCGGCTTCCTTGATCCGCACGGCCGATCGCGGGTCGTCGCTGGTGTAGGCGAGCACGGTGAAGCCTTCCTTGACGAGCTCGCGGGTGGCTTCGATGGTGCCGAGCGGGTCGGGGAGGAGAGTCTTTTTGTCGCCGAGGACTTCGAGCTTGACCCAGCCGGCGCCTTTGTTCTTCTGTTTTTCCAGCAGGTCGCGGCCGAGCATGGCGACGCGGATGGCGTCGTCGGCGCTGAAGCAGCCGGCGGTGTTGGGGAGAATGACGTACTTGTCGAGGTCGAGGAATTCGAGGAGGGAGCGGCCTTGCTTGTCCACGAGGCGTTCGCGGCGGACGGCGACGGTCACGACCTGGCAGCCGCTGGCGTCGAGGGCCTGCTGCATGAGCTCGTAGGTGGCGTACTTGCCGGTGCCGACGAACAGGCGGTTGCGGATTTCGAAGTCTTTGATGCGGAAGACGTCTGGCATGAAGGCATTTTAGCCACGAAGGGACGGAGACACGAAGGAAAGTGCCGGCGGTACGCCGACGAGTTACGCGACGGCGGCCCTGGTCGTGCGGGAGCGGCGGACCCACTTCCACAGGCCGTAGGCGATCAAAGCCCAGGGCAGTACGAAGCAGAGGCCGACGACGACGAGTTGGAGGCTCCAGAGCAGGCCGGTGACGCTGGCGGAGAGGCCGCGCTTGACGGCGGACCAGAGGCCTTCGTCGCGGGCGACGATCATTTCCTCGTTGCTGAGGGTCACGTCGAAACGGGCCTTGGCCAGGCGGCCCTGCGGCAGGCGCGTGTCGCGCGAGTCCTGCTCCATCAGGACGTGGCCCATGTCGGCGATCTTCGTGCGGGTTTCGAAGGCCTTGTCCAGCGGCACCTCGATGACGACCTTGGCGATCACGCGGCCGTTGGACTGGGTGCTAGAGCCGGAATCCTTCACCGTGCCGAGGGAGCTGATGGCGGCCATTGACTTCGACACGTCGGAGACGCGCAGGCCGAGCACCGTCGTCTGGCGCGGCGGGAGTTGCTCGGCGCTGCTGAGCGTGACCTGCACGAGGACCTTGCTGTCCACGGTGTTCTGCACGTCCTGCGAGCGCTGGACGGAGCGGGAGATCGCGTCGCCGGCATCGGCCAGGGCCTTGTCCACCGTCGCCTTGGCGTCGCGCTTGATCTCGAAGTTGAACGTTGCCGCGACGTTGTTCTGGTCCTGCTCGTTGAGCTGGGAGGTGAGGACGCGCCCGCCGGCGGTGTGGACGGCGTCAGCGATCTTCGCGTAGGCCTGGGCGACGTCGGTCGCGGCGATCTGCGTCGTGACGGTCTCTCGCGCGGGCACTTGGGCGAGGGAGTCGAGCTGGATGACGAAGCCCTGCTTGGTGCGGGTGACGTTCTGGGTGTCGGGGTTTTCGGTGACAGTGAAGTGCATCACCTCGCCGGCTTTGCGGAGTTCGGCCTCGATCGCGGCGGCCTGGTCGGATTTGACCTCGGCGTTGATCGTGCCGGAGACCTGGTCGGCCTTCTGGCGATTCAAGTTGGAGCTGACGACGCGGCCGCCGGCTTTTTCGACCGCGGCGAGGATCGTCCGATAGGCGGCTTCGACGTCCTCGGCGGCGACGGCGGCGTTGGTCGTCAGGCGCGGGGCGACGTTGGCCAGGTTGTAGAGGGAGATGGCCAGGCGGGTGTCGCGGCGCTCGACCTTGATGCCCTGGGGCGCGCCGGTGCCGCCGGCGGTGGTCTGTTTGCGGTCCACGTCGAGGCGGGCGACGCGGCCGAGCTGTTTGAGGCGGTCGATGACGGGGCCGGCCTGGTCGAAGGCGACGTCGGCGACGATGTTGGCGGAGTATTGGCCGGCCTCGTGCTGCTCGAGCTTGGATTCGATCACGCGACCCTTGGCTCCGTCAATCGCCGCCAGCGCGTCGGCGCGGGATTTTTCCACGTCCTCGGTTTCGACGCCGATGTTGACCTGCTCGGTCTCGTAGGCGGCGGTGGGGGTCTTGATGTCGCGCTCGTAGAGGGTGATGGAGAGGGTGGAGAGCGACACGAGGTTGTTGTAGTAGCGGAGCTCGCCTTCGATCTTCTCGATCTTCTCGCGCCAGACGCCGAGCTGTTTCTCGGCCTCGACCAGGTCTCTGATGGTGCCCTTGCCGTTCTTGATGATGTCGAGCAGGCGGTCCTGCATCGCCTGGGCCGCCTTCAGCTCGCTCTCCAGGTCGGTGTAGTGCTTCGTGACGTCTTGGGCACC
>Ga0308176_10001600_pt1 | contig 14258 bp, 15 predicted proteins | sample PhyCR2_3_FD_203890 | JGI IMG/M metagenome (GOLD analysis project Ga0308176, IMG submission 203890) | Soil microbial communities from UC Gill Tract Community Farm, Albany, California, United States - DLSLS.C.R2 | ecosystem: Environmental > Terrestrial > Soil > Agricultural land | place: USA...
GGGACGTTGAGACTAAAATCCTTGTTCAGCGTGATCCTGGCGCCGCCGGCCGGCACCTTGACGTGTTGGTACATGGGGTCTCCTGGCGGAACGTGGGCTCGCCGCGGCGTCTCGCAATCGATCGGCCGCGCGAAGGACCGTTGCAGGCGGTCCGCCCGGGTGCGCGCCGCGCAACGCGCATCGGGCCCGACCTGCGCAATCGACAGCCGCATGGACCGCGACCGGCAAGTCGTTCAAAACCTTCGATTATCCTCCAAATTGGGACGGCTTGCCACCGCGCAAGGGACAGCCGGGCGCGCGCCCAGCGCGCGGCACGAGGTCGTGCTCCTCAACAAGCCGTACGGCGTGCTGTGCCAGTTCAGCGGCGACGGCACGCGGCGCACGCTGGCCGACTACGTCGACGTGCCGGACGTATATCCGGCCGGACGCCTCGATGCGGACAGCGAAGGCCTCGTGGTGCTCACGGCGAACGGCGCGCTGCAGGCGCGCATCGCGCATCCGCGCGCCAAGCTCGCCAAGGTCTACTGGGCGCAGGTGGAAGGAACGCCCGCCGACGAGCATCTGGCCGCGCTCGCACGCGGCGTTGCGCTGGCGGATGGCATCGGCCGGGCGGCGCGCGTGCGGGCGATCGCACCACCGGCCGGGCTGTGGGACCGTGAACCGCCCATCCGGGTGCGCAAGGCGATTCCCACCGCCTGGCTCGAGATCGCGCTCACCGAAGGACGCAACCGGCAGGTGCGCCGGATGACGGCAGCCGTGGGGTTGCCGACGCTGCGGCTGGTGCGCTGTGCAGTGGGCCCATGGCGGGTCGACGGGCTCGCGCCGGGGACGTGGCGGCGGCTGGCGGTCGACGCACGCATGCTATGATCCGCGCCCTCTTGCCCGCCCATTCTCGCGGCCTCGTTCTTCGCCGCATTCCTCGCCCCGCGCAATGATCCGCCGCCTGCTCGCCCGCCTGCTTCCCGGCCGGTCGGCGCGCAAACCGCGGGTATACGCCGCCGCGCAGCATCCCGTGCGCGCGAGCCAGCTCACGCCTGCCGCACGCACGGTCATCGGCAAGCTGCAAGGCGCCGGCTTCAAGGCGTTCGTCGTGGGCGGCGCGGTGCGGGACCTGCTGCTCGGCATCGAGCCCAAGGACTTCGACGTCGCCACCGACGCGACGCCCGAGCAGGTGAAGCCGCTCTTTCGCCGTGCGTTCGTGATCGGGCGGCGCTTCCGGCTCGTCCATGTTCACCAGGGCAACGAGGTTGTCGAGGTGTCGACGTTCCGCGCTGCGCAGACGGGCGACGACGCCACCGACGAGCACGGGCGCCTGTTGTCCGACAACGTGTACGGATCGCAGGCCGAAGACGCGCTGCGGCGTGATTTCACGATCAACGCGCTCTATTTCAATCCTGCCGACGACACGATCATCGACTACACCGGCGGCGTCACCGACATTCGCGCACGGCGCCTCAAGCTGATCGGCCCGCCCGTCACGCGTTATCGCGAGGATCCGGTGCGCATGCTGCGTGCCGTGCGCCTGGCCGCCAAGCTCGGCCTTGCCATCGAGCCCAAGACGGCCGAGCCGATTGCGCGCCTTGCGCCCCTCATGTCGAACGTGCCGCCCGCGCGCCTGTTCGACGAGATGCAGAAGCTGCTGCTCTCCGGCCACGCGGTGGAGACGCTCAAGCGCCTGCGCACGCACGGGCTCTCGCACGGCCTGCTGCCCTTGCTCGACGTGATCCTCGAGCAGCCGCTGGGCAGCAAGTTCATCGATGCCGCGCTTGCGGGCACCGATGCCCGCGTGCGCGACGGCAAGGGCGTGTCGCCCGCGTTCCTGTTCGCCACGCTGCTGTGGCACGAGGTGCTCGTCACGTGGAACGCCGCGAAGGCACGCGGCGAGCGCCCGCTGCCCGCGCTGTTCGAGGCGATGGACAAGGTGCTCGAGGCCCAGGCCGCGCGCATCGCCATCCCGCGGCGGTTCGAGGCGACGATCAAGGAAATCTGGGCGCTGCAGCCGCGCTTCGACCAGCGCGCGGGCGCACGGCCGTTCCGGCTGCTCGAGCATCCGCGGTTTCGCGCCGCGTACGATTTCCTGATGCTGCGCGCCGAATCCGGTGAAGCACCTGCCGAGCTGGCGGAGTGGTGGACGCGCTTCCAGGACGAGGGGCCGGAGGGTCGCGAGGCCATGCTGCGCCAGGACGAAGGCCGCCCGAAGCGCCGCCGTACCCGCAGCCGCGGCCGCAAGAAGAGCCTCGATCACCAGGCGGGCGGCGAATCGACCGGCGCCGAAGCGCCGCCCGGCGACGGCGGCGAGCCGTAAGGGCGTCGCGCGCGTTGCAATGAGCGCGGCCTTCGCCTTCATCGGGCTGGGCAGCAATCTCGCGCACCCGCGCCGGCAGCTTGCATTGGCGCTGCAGCGTGTGGCGCGCCTGCCGCGCACCGAGTTGTTACGCGTGTCGCCGAGCTACCGCACCGCGGCGCTCGGCGCGCCGAATCCGCAACCCGATTACGTGAATGCCGTGGCGCTCGTGCGCACCGCGCTGGCGCCGCGCGCCCTGCTGGCGCGCCTGCATGCGATCGAGCGGCGCCATGGGCGCCGCCGCGGTGGCGACGTGCCGCGCAACGCCGCGCGAACGCTGGACCTCGATTTGCTACTATACGGCGCCCGTCGTTCGCGGACTCCTGCACTCACCCTTCCGCATCCGCGAATGCACGAGCGCGCCTTCGTCCTCCGACCCCTGACCGACATCGATCCGGCGGCCGTCATTCCCGGCCGCGGCCTTGCACGTCCGCGCCTGCGCGCGCTGCGCGGCCAGGCCATCGCGCGCACGCACGCGCGCGCCCTGCCCTGACGCCATGGAGCTCGAGAAGCGCCGCTATATCGTCGTCGAAGGGCCGATCGGCGCGGGCAAGACGAGCCTTGCGCGCGAGCTGGCGACGCACCTGCACGCCGACATGCTGCTCGAGCAGCCGGAGGACAATCCGTTCCTCTCGCGCTTCTACGACGACATGCCGCGCTTCGCCCTGCCGGCGCAGCTGACGTTCCTGTTCCAGCGCGTGGACCAGCTGCGCGGGCTCGCACAGCTGGACATGTTCCGCCGGCCCACGATCGCGGACTTCCTGCTCGACAAGGACCCCCTGTTCGCGCGGCTCAACCTCAGTGACGACGAGTACGCGCTCTACGACAAGGTGTACCGGCACTTGAAGCCGCAGACCCCCACGCCGGATCTCGTGATCTACCTGCAGGCGCCGGTGGACACGCTGGTGGAGCGCGTGCAGCGGCGCGGCGTGCCGTACGAGCAGGCGATTCCCGAGACGTATCTCGCCCGCCTGGCCGATGCGTACACCCGCTTCTTCTATCAGTACGAAGAGGCGCCGCTGTTGATCGTCAACAGCGAGCGGCTGAACTTCGTCGACGATTCGTCCCACGTAGGCCTGCTGCTCAAGCGCATCCATGCCATGCGCGGACAGCGCGAGTTCTTCAACCTGGGCGCGAGCGCCTGACCTTGAGCGGGGGTCGCATGGAAGTCATCAACACGACCGAAGCCTTGCGCGCGCGTCTTGCCAAGGCGGGCCGGGTGGCGTTCGTGCCCACCATGGGCAACCTGCACGAAGGGCATCTTTCGCTGATGCGCATCGCGCGCGCACACGGCGACACGGTGTGCGCGAGCATCTTCGTCAATCGCCTGCAGTTCGGGCCCAACGAGGACTACGACCGCTATCCACGCACCTTCGAGCCGGATTGCGCCGGGCTGCGCAGCGTGGGCGTCGACGTGCTGTTCGCGCCGCACGAGCAGGATGTGTACCCGACGCCGCAGGTGTATCGCGTGATGCCCCCGCCGCTCGGCGAGGACCTCGAAGGCCAGTTCCGGCCGCGCTTCTTCGAAGGCGTGTGTACGGTCGTGTTGAAGCTCTTCAACATGGTGCAGCCGGACGTCGCGGTATTCGGCAAGAAGGACCGCCAGCAGCTCAAGATCGTGCGTGGCATGGCGCAAAGCTTCAACCTGCCGATCCAGATCGTGCCCGCCGAGACCATCCGCGCCGACGACGGCCTCGCGCTGTCGTCACGCAACAATTACCTCACGCCCACCGAGCGCGCGGAGGCGCCGCGGCTGTATCGCACGCTGCGCACGGTCGCCGATGCGATCGCGGACGGCCGCACCGACTATGCGAATCTCGAGGCCGAAGGACGCGCCGAGCTCGCGCGCAATGGCTGGAAGGTCGATTACCTGGCCGTGCGCCACGGCCTTGCGCTGCGCATCCCGCATCCGGAAGGCTACGATCACCCGAACCTGCTGATCGTCCTGGCAGCGGCAACGCTCGGCACCACGCGCCTGATCGACAACGTCGACGTGGTGCGCAAGGACGGCGAAGACTAGCCGCTCACGCGGCCCGCGCGCTCCGGGCACCGCGCGCGCCGGGCGAGCGCAGCGCAATCCAGTTGGCCAGCACCGCGAGTACCACGCCGAGCGCGGCCACCCACGACCAGCGGTAGCCTTCGAACAGCGTGGAGAACACCAGCGCAACGACCGGTATGCCGATGTTGACGTACGCGGCCGACCCGACGCCCACTTTCTTCAGCAGCGTCAGGTAGGACCCGAACGCGATCACGCTGCCGAACACGCTGAGGTAGACCAGCGACGCGAGATAGGGAAAGCTCGCGTCGAAGCTCCAGGGCTCGCCGCGGACGAGCGCGATGAGGACTGCAACGATCGCGCCGTAGAGCATGCCCCAGGCCGTGCCCGGCAGGATGGCAATGCTCGCACGCTGGTTGCGCAATGCCGCCATGTTGCCCGCCGAGGCAAGCGCGGTGGCGCCAAGGCCGAACACGATCCCCAATCCCGCGTCCACGCTTTTGCGCGCCTCGAGAATCTCCGGCAGGAACAGCAGGGCAACGCCCGCTACGCCAAGCGGCGCGGCAACGAGCGTGCGCAGCCCGAGGGGCGTGCCGAACAGCATGCGGGCCGCGACGGGGTTCATGAAGACGATCGTCGAGAACAGCACGGCGACCAGCCCGGACGTCGCATGCTGCTCGGCCCAATAGATGCCGATGTAGTTGAGGCTGAACATCAGCGCGCCCTGCAGCGCGATGAACTGGTGCTGCCGAGGGGTGTAGCGGAGCGAGCGGCCGGTGAAGCGGCACCACGCGCCGAGGATCAACGCGGCGAGCAGGAACCGATAGGCGACCGACAGCTCGGGCGACACGTTACCGAGCTGGTACTTGATCGCGAGCCAGGTGGAGCCCCAGATGATGGTCGCGGCGGCGAAGAGCGTCGCAGCGGCGGGTGAGTCGTGCTTGCGCATCGCGTGATTTTACGTGCGATCAGGCTGCGTACCATGTTGCGTCCCCGCGAAGGCGGGGATCCAGGGTCGTTGGCCGCGATTGGTTGACGCAGTCAACGATCTGCCTTGCGCGGCCGCTCGCTGGGCGCAGCGTCGCTGCGCGTCATGAACGCCTCGAGCCGTGCGAGCTCCTCGTCGAGTGCGCGCGCGAACGGCCGGCCGCGCGGCGGTGCTGCAACGAAACCAGTGGCCACGTCGAGCTTGACGCCGCGCCGCGCGATGTTCGCCCAGCCGATCACGCGCTCCCGCCACGCGAGCGGCAAGGCGTAATAGCCGTAGCGCCGCTTGGCCGCGGGCGTGTACGCCTCGAAGCGGTACTCCCAGCCGTTCAGCTGTGCGAACCGGCGCCGGTCCCACACGAACGGGTCGAACGGCGCGAGCAGGCGCACGCGCTCCTCCGGTTCTGCCGCCGCTCGCGTGTCGTCGGCGGGCCAGACGTAGCGCACACCATCGAGCTCTCCCGATCGCACCGCTGCAGATTCGATCAATCGCGTGACGATGCGCTCGCGTTCGTCCGTCGACACGTCCACGTCGCTTGCCATGAGCGCGAGCTGTCGCAGCGTGCTGACGTGCAGCGGTGCATAAAGACGCACGAGGAGCATCAGAGCCCGCGTGGCGCGCGTGCGCGACGGCAATACGCCTCCGAACGGGGGCGCGAGCCCGTACACCTTGATGCTGCCTTCCCGGCGCACGACATGCAGCCGGCCGCGGTAGTGCAGCACTTCGAGCATGCGCGTGGTCGCCGCACTCTGCCCGCCCCACGCGTTGACGATCGGATCGCGTCCGAAGGCCTTGTGCAGGTCGCGCGGATGCGTCGGCCCGTGCCGCGCGATGAAGTCAAGGATCGCGTCGGCCAGCTGCGGCCGCTCGCGCTCGACGTGCCAGGTGCGCTGCGTGGCGCGCGGGTGCAGCAACCGGCGCAGCCCGGCCGGCAGCACGCCATGCACGTGCACGAAGTCTTCCGTCAGCCCGAGCGAAGCGTATGCGCGGTCCAGGTCGCCCTCGCGATAGCCGGGCACGCGCTGCCGCAGGATGAGGTCCTGCGCCCGCGCCGGCGCGCGCAGCGGGTCGATCTGCACGAAGCCGAGCGCGTGGATCGCGTCGGCGAGCGCGCGCGGGGGCTCGAACGTGCGCGCTGCCGCATGGCGCCGCAGCCCGGCCACCGTCAGACGACGCAACCGCCTCACGCGGCGCGCAGCGCGTCGACGATGCGCAATCGGGCGGCGCGAAACGCGGGGAGGAAGCCGCCGACGAAACCCATGATCAGCGCAAAGAGCAGCGAGGTGACGACGATTCGCGGCGTGAGCGTGAAGCTGAAGGCGATCTCGGCGAAGGTCTGGAAGTTGGTCGTCGAGATCGACATCGCCTGCATGGCCGCTGCGCCGGCAAGCCCCAGCAGGCCTCCGGTCAAGCCCAGCAACAGCGCTTCGGCCAGGAACGCGACGAGGATCTCGAAGCGCGAGAATCCGAGCGCGCGCAGCGTGCCGATCTCGCCCACGCGCGACGCCACGCTCGCATACATCGTGATCATGGCGCCGATGATCGCGCCGATGGAAAAGATGATCGAGATGCCGGTGCCGAGGTACGTGAGGAACGTCGCGAGCGCCTGGGATTGATCCGCATAGAAGCGGCGCTCGCGCTTCGCTTCGACCGTGAGGCGCGGATCGCTCTCGAGCGTGGCCTTGACCGCATCGAAGCGGTCGGCGTCGGTCAGCTTGAAGAGCATCGACGAGTAGCCCACGCGCCGGAACGCCTGCAGCAGCTGCTCGCCGTCACCCCAGATCTCGGAGTCGAAGCCGCTGCGGCCCGCATCGAACACGCCCACGATGGTCCAGTCGCGCGACGCGAAGCGAACCGTCTCGCCCAACCCCGCGCCCTGGAAGCCGTCGGCAATGGCGCGTCCCGCGACGACCTCGGCGCTGCCCGGCCGGAACATCCGACCTTCGACGAGATGCACTTGCGGGCGCAGCGCAAGCCCCGCGGGCGTCACGCCACGAATGACCACGTTGGCCGGCTTGCCGGTCTTGCGCTTGGGCAGGTTGATGAGCACGACCGATTCGCGCGACACCAGGCGCTGGCCATCGGGGCTTACGTCGATGTCGGGCAGGCTGTCGACGATGCCGGCCTGGCCGCGGTCGATGCCGCTCTGCACCTCGGTTTGCGAGCCGCGCCGGATGACGACCACGTTGTCGTCCTGCCCGGTCGAGACGAGCGTCTTCTCGAGACCCGCGGCGAGCATCATCACGGTGGCGAACACGTAGACGACGAGCGCCATGCCGCCAGCCGTCAGCACCGTGGTGAGCCGGCGGGCCAGCATGTTGCGCGCGACGTAGCTGAAGGGAATGGCCATCGCGTCAGCCGATCGTGCGCAAGCCTTCGACGATGCGGATGCGCGCCGCACGCCATGCGGGCACCAGGGCCGCGATGATGCCGATGACCACAGCCGCACCCAATTGCAGCAGCACCGTTTCGCGCGAGACGTGAAAGCCGCTCAGCAGCGCTCCAACCGCGTTGGCGAAGCCCTGCGCGACCGGGAAGGTGAGCGCGATGCCGAGCGCTGCGCCGATGAGCGCGATGCCGAGCGACTCGGCGAAGATCAACGCGGCGACGAACCCCCCGCCGAAGCCCAGCGCCTTGAACGTCGCGTATTCGCCATAGCGCTCCCGTGCCGTCATCGCCATCGTGTTCGCCATCACGGCCATGATGATGACGATCACCACGAAGCTGACGGCCTGGATGGCGCCGATGATCGCTTCGGACATGGACACGAAGCCGAGCTGGAACGCCTTCTCGGTCTCGGTGAGCGTTTCGGCGAGCGAGTTGCGGAAGGTTGCGTCGATCGCCTGCGACACGGCGGCCGCTTCTTCCGGATCGCGCAACTGCTCGATGAACACGCCCGCATAGTCGGCGCGGCGCGGGAATTGCCGCTTGATCGTCTCGTTGAGATAGTCGAACTGGAAGTAGAACGCCGACGTGTCGGTGGACGCTTCGGCACCATCGAAGATGCCGCGCAGGTTGAACGTCCACGTTCCAGGATAGATCGTGCCGCGCAGCGGGATCTGGTCGCCGACCTTCCAGCCGTACTTGTCGGCGAGCTTGCGGCCCGCGATGGCGCCGGCACGGTCGGCGAGGAACGACCTGCGCTCCTCCGGCGACAACACGAACTCAGGGTACAGGTCGAGATAGCTCGCGCCGCTGATCGCGAACTGCGGAAAGAAGTTGCTCTCCTTGATGTACACGCCGCCGAACCAGTTGGCCCACGCCACCGCGGTGACGCCCGGGACCTGGCGCATCTTCTGCGCATACGTGAGCGGCAGCGCGAAGGTGAGCGACACGGCATTGCGCGTCACCAGGCGCGCCGACGAGCTCGCTTCCACGCCGGCATACCACGCGTCCACGATCGTGCGCAGCACGCCGAACGCCACGATGGCCACCACGATGCCGACGATGGTCAGCGTGGTGCGCAGCTTGTGCCGGAAGGCGTTGCGCAGGACGAGGAGCGGCAGGAACATCGGACGTCAGTCGACGAGGACGCCTTTTTCCAGATGGACGAGCCGGTGCGCCTTTTCGGCGGCCTTCGGATCGTGCGTCACCATGATGATCGTCTTGCCGAGCTCGGCGTTGAGACGGTCGAGCAGCCCCAGGATCTCCTCGGCCGTCGTGCGGTCGAGATCGCCCGTCGGCTCGTCGGCCACGATCAGCGCAGGGTCGGTGATGAGCGCGCGCGCGATGGCGACGCGCTGCTGCTGCCCGCCCGACAGCTCGCTCGGCAGATGCGTCGCGCGGTCGGTGAGGCCGACGAGCGCAAGCGCGGTCGCGACGCGCTCCTTGCGCTCGGCGCGCGACAAGGCGGTCAGCTGCAGCGGCAGCTCGACGTTCTGGAACGCGCTCAACACCGGAATCAGGTTGTAGAACTGGAAGATGAAGCCGACGTTCGCCGCGCGCCAGGCGGCCAGGTCGCCTTCGGACAGGTCGGCGATGTCCACGCCCGCGACATGGAGCTCGCCCGACGTCGGCTTGTCGATGCCTGCGATGAGGTTCAGCAACGTCGACTTGCCCGACCCCGACGGACCCATCAACGCGATGAAGTCGCCTTCGGCCACGTCGAGATTGATGTCGACCAGCACGGGGATGACCTGGTCGCCGCGCACGTAGTACTTCGACAGGCCGCGCGTGGCCACGAGCGGGGGCCGTTCCGCGGGCGCTGCATGCGCCAGCGCAGGCGGCTCGGACGCGGCAGCGCCGGGCTCGGTGGGACCCCGCGGCGCCGTGGGCATCATGCCGCTACTTAGTGACTACCTTGACCGCGACGCCGTCGACGAGATCGGCCGGCGGGCGGAGCACGGCCTTGTCACCGGATTTGACGTTGCCGCTCACGGCGGTGAGGTCGCCGATGCGCGCACCCTGCGTAACAGGCACGCTCGCCGCCTTGTCGTCGCGCACGATGAACAGCACCGTGCGTCCGTCGCGTTGCGCGAGCGCATCGGGGCTCACCGCGATCAGCGGCTTCTGCTGCTCGGGCGTCACCTCCTGCGTGAGGAAGCTCACCTTCGCGCTCATCTCGGGCAGCACGCGCGGATCGATGGCGTCGAAGCGCACCTTCGTCATCACGGTTGCCTTGGCGCGATCGACCGTGGGCACCATGCGGCTGATGTGGCCGCGAAAGCGGATGTCGGGCAGCGCGTCGAGCACGATCTCGGCGGGCTGGCCCACGCTGACCTTCGACAGGCTCGACTCCGACACGTCGGCCTCGACCTCGAGCGTGCTCATGTCCGCCATCGACACGACGGCGCCCTTCGAATCGGTGGCGCTGGAGAATGGCGTGACCAGGTCCCCCACGTTGGCGCTCTTCGACAGGATCACGCCGTCGAACGGCGCACGAATCGCGGTGTAATCGACGGCGACCTCGGCATTGCGCGCATTCGCCGTGGCCGCGCGCAGCATGGCTTCGGCATTGCCGACGCCGGCCGCGGCGCGGTCGGCGCGGGCGCGCGCCGTGTCGAGCGCCGATTGCGAGATGAACTGCCTGGACACGAGGTCCTGGTTGCGCGCGAGCTCGACGTCCGCGTTCCTCTTTTCCACGCGCGCCTGCTCGAGCGCGGCGCGCGCGGCCCCGACGTTCGCCTCGGCGCTTTGGGCCTGTGCGACGACGTCACGGTTGTCGATCCGCGCGATCACGTCGCCGGCCTTGACGCGCGAGCCTTCGGCCACGCCCAGCCATTCGAGCCGGCCCGTCGCTTTCGACGAGATGGCCGCCTTGCGCTGCGCCACCACGTAGCCGGTCGCGTTGAGCACGACGAACTGCTGTGACGGGTAGGTCGTCACGACCGGCGTCGTCTGTACGCTCACGGTCTTCGGCTGCAGCGCGACGAACACGGCGCCGGCGACGATGAGCGCGGCGAGCACGCCGAGCCACACGTAGCGGCGGGTGCGCCGGCGACGCACGGGTGCCAGACCGCGGTCGATGCGCAGCTTGGAAAGATCGGGCGGGGCGGTGCCGGTCATGGGGGGACGCTTGAAATGACAGCGCCGCCTGGCCGGGCGGCGCGCGGGCTCGATTCTACCGCGCGAGCGCGCGGCGACCGGCGGGTGCGAAGCGTCAGTGCGGCCGGGCGGCCGGCATGCGCAGCGTGTCGCGCGGCGCGGCGAAGCGCAGGCGCAACAGCAGCGGAACGATGGTCCAGTACGCGGCGAGCATGAGCACGGGAAGCAGTGCCGGCTTGGCGCGATAGCCCGTGAAGGCGGAGATCAGGCCGCCCACGCGTCCGCTATCGTCGAGCCACGCCGAGGTGTCCCATACCGGGTCGATCAGCCCCGATACTGCGCCGAGGCTGATCAGCTTTTCGACGCCGTTGACGAGCAGCGCACCGGCGAGCAGCAGCAACAGCGCTTCGCTGATGCGGAAGAAGTGCCGCCACGACAATACGCGGCCGCCACGCTGCAGCACCCAGAACGTCGCCAGCGCGGCACCGACGCCGAGCACGATGACGACCGGGAAGTTGACGTTGGCATTGCCCGCGCCGAGCCCGTAGAGGAAGACGACGGCCTCGGAGCTCTCGCGCCCGACCGCGAGCGCGACGACGACGAGCAGGCCCCACCAGCGCGCAGCGCTCGCTTCGCGCGCCATGTTGCCCTCGAGATCCTTCTTGAACGTGCGGCCGTGGCGGCGCATCCAGAACACCATCTGCACGATCAGCGCAGCGGCGACGAGCATGACGATGAGCTGGAAATAATCGAGCGCCTCGCCCGACAGCTCCGAGGCGATGCCCAGCATGACGAACGCGAGCGCCAATGCCAGTCCCGCTCCGGCCGCGACGCCGCCCCACAGGTAACGCATGCCGATGCGCGCATCGGGCCGGCGCTTGAGCCACGCATACAGGATGCCCACGACGAGCATCGCCTCCGCGGATTCACGCCATACGATGAAGAGCGCATTGCCCATGGGTGGGCCTTATTTCGCGACGAGCTTGCCGCTGTTCGATTGATCGAAGTCGTCGACGTACTTGTATTCGCCCGGCTTGAGCGGGCTCACGTACACCGTTGCCTTGGCGCCCGCGGCAATGACTTTTTCCTGCTTCAGGTCCTTGCTCTCGAACTCGATCGGCTTCTTGCCCTCGTTGGTGACCTCCAGGCGGAAGCGCTTGCCGGCCGCGACCTCGAGGACGGCAGGGTCGAACTTGCCGTCGCGGGCAACCAGCTTGTACAGCGCGACATCCTCGGCCTGCGCGGCCGCGGCGAAGAGGGCGAGGGTGGCGAGGACGAGGAGGCGGGGGATGGACATGATGGTGGGTGTCGGGTCGGGGGCCGCGCCATGGGGCGGCTGTCAAAGGGCAGGATAACAGCGGGCGACCGGCCTGTAAATAGGAATGATTTGCGTTTAGTCAATGTTTGGTGCCGCCCGGTTCCCTGCCCGGCCGCCGCAGCCGCCGGGTCGCCGGCCGGCATGGCGCGCGGCCACCTGACCGCCTAGCCGCCTTCCCCGACCACCCCGATCGCGCTGGCCGCCTGGGCCGGACTGCGAAACGCCAGCCAGACGAGCACGGCGAGCCCCCCGCCGATGCAGCCGATGCCGGCCCACTCGCTGCCGGTGAGGCGCTCGTCGAAGATGACCATCGACGAGAGCAGCGCGATCACCGGGATCGCGAACAGGTTGAGTGAAGCCGTGCCCGCAGGCAGCCAGCGGAGGACCTCGATCCAAGCCAGGAATCCGAGCGCCGTGGCCACCACGCCGATGTGCACCAGCAACAGCGCCTGCGTGACGCTCCAGTGCGTCGGCGGATATTCGTGCAGCCCGGCCAGCAGGACGAACGGCACGGTCCCGATCAGCATCTGCCAGGCGATGAAGTTCAGCAGGTCGAGCTTGCGGTCCCGCTGGAAGTACTTCATCGCGACGGTGCCCGCGGCCCAGCCGAACCCCGACAGGATCGCCCACAGCTTGGGCGTCAGGTCTCCCTGCCAGTGCCATGGGTCGACCACCAGCGTGAGGCCGGCCAACGCAAGCGCGATGGCGAGCCATTGCAGGCCCCGCACGCGCTCGTGCAGCAACGGCCAGGCGAGCACCAGTGTCCAGAATGGCATGGTGAACACGAGCACCGATGTGCGCCCGGCGCCGCCGCCGGCCAGTGCCATGACGGTCGAGCCGAAGTTGATGGTGGTCTGGAACAGCGCGGTGACCAGCACCGCCCGCCATGACGGCGGACGCAGCGGCGTGCCGGACGCGACCATCGCGGCGAACAGGACGATGACGGCCAGCACCGAGCGCTCGGCATTGAGCACGACCGGATGCGCATCGCGCAGCGCGAACTTCATGGCGATCCAGTTGAGCCCCCAGATGAGCGTCAACAGCGCGAGCAGGCCGTAGGCGCCGCGGCGCGTGCGCACACGCAGCAAGCTCATGCGTGATCCTTTCGCGCTGCGCGCCTGCGGCGTCTTGCGTGCTCGGCTCGGCCGGTCGGCCTCATCGACTGCGGAGGAATGGCTCGATCGCGCGTGCGACGGCGTGCGGCTGATCGTGGTGCAGCATGTGGCCGGCGTCGTCGATCAACGCCAGTGCCGCGCCGGGCACTTCCTTCAGGCGCTGGCGCACGCCACCGAGGCCGTCGGCGCCCATTTCGCCTTCGGGATGCGTGTCGAGCCAGCGCGGGATGTGCGACTGCGCGGCGGCCACCCACAGCACCGGCGCGGTGATCGCGCGCCAGATCGCGAACGTGTCTTCCATGCGGTACACCGTCGGATAGGGCAGCTTGTGACGCGGATCGGACACGAGCGTCGCACGGCCGTCGTTCGTCACCCTTGCCCAGTGCGCCGCCAGGAATTCTGCCTTGGCGCGCGTCAGGCGCGGATTGTTCTTCTGCAGGCGGTCGGCCACTGCGCCCAGATCGTCGTACGGACGAAACACCGGCGGATCGCGCAACGCATCGAGCCAGGCGGTCATCTTGCGCGGCGCGATCTGCGCTTGCTCGAACGGGATGCCGAAGCCTTCGAGCGAGACGAGCGCGCGCACGCGCGCCGGTCGCGCGCCTGCGTAGTGCATCGCCACGTTGCCACCGAGGCTGTGACCGACCAGCCGCACGGGCGCGTCGGGCGACAGGCACGTGAGCAGCGCGTCGAGGTCGGCGACGTAGTCCCAGAACCAGTAGCCCTGCGCCTGCCACTCCGAGCGGCCGAATCCGCGCAGGTCGGGCGCAACGACGTGCCATGGTCCGTCGAGCGCATCGACGAGAAACTGGAACGACGCGCCGACGTCCATCCAGCCATGCAGCATGACCACGAGCGGAGCGCCAGGCTCGCCCCACTCGAGCAGGTGATGACGCATGCCGCGCAGGTCGATGAAGCGCGAAGCGGCTCGCTTCAGCGCTTCTTGCACAGCGTCACGCCGTCCTGCCAGCCCGTGCGGTAGTTGGGGTCGCTGCCGAAGCGGGTGCCGTCCT
>Ga0308176_10001602_pt1 | contig 14257 bp, 11 predicted proteins | sample PhyCR2_3_FD_203890 | JGI IMG/M metagenome (GOLD analysis project Ga0308176, IMG submission 203890) | Soil microbial communities from UC Gill Tract Community Farm, Albany, California, United States - DLSLS.C.R2 | ecosystem: Environmental > Terrestrial > Soil > Agricultural land | place: USA...
AACTCTTCCCTTCTTCCGACTGACACGATGAAGAACACCGTCTACGTTCTTGCGAAGCAACTGCGCTGGGCAGATATCGAGACGTTCGGGCGAGGAATTACCGGCCACTTCCTCTCCCGAGTGCCACATGTCCACCAAGTGACTGTTCAAATCGAGCAGGTTCCCTGGGAGCGCATCGGGGAGCATGCCGCGGCCTTCAGACAGGCGGGAACGGAACGGCGCACGGCTGAGATTAGTGCCACGCGGTCGGGCCGGCAGTTCACATCAGGTATCCGCGGTCTACAGGTCTTGAAAACCGCAGACTCGGCGTTTGCAGGCTTCATAAAAGACGAATGGACCACCTTGGGCGAAACGGGCGACCGTCTGCTCGGGACCGTCGTCTCGGCAGATTGGACTTATTCCCGCCTGGATCTTGATTTCAACGGCACTTTCACCCAAGTCCGGGACACATTGATGCAGAAATTCGCCACCCACCAGAGTCTCTCCGTCCAGCAGACTCTGTTTGCTATGGCCGAAGCCGTCCTGGCCGGTTGCCCGGCCGTTCAGGAAATCCACCTTACGTTGCCCAATAAGCATTGCCTTCTCGTCGATTTGGAGCGGTTTGGGATAGAAAACCCAAATCAGATCTTTATGCCCATCGACGAGCCATCCGGGTACATCGAAGCGCGCGTGATGCGCTAGACTGATAAAATTCTCAAGTAAGATATCACAGCGGTTCGTAGCTCCGGGTCCCTGATCACTGAGTCGTTTTCTAGTGGCCCGGCCTACAAAAATCCGATCGATAGCACTTCGTGCGTGCAGGCTCCGTCGCCCCCGCGTGAATCGAACCGCATAGAGACACAGATTAGGAGATGAATGCCGACCGAATTGCAAGACCGCTTGAGCCTTAGCTACGCCGAACTGGAAGACCTGAACCTGAAGTTCAAGGAAGAGCGTAAGAGCCTTTCCGCAGACAAAATCAAAGAAGACAGGCTCAAATATCTCAACGATGAAAAACGAGTCAAGGCCGTTACGGTGCTGTTTAGCGACTTGGAAGGTCGCCTGCACATGCTCGACTATGACAAGAAATTTCTTGTTAAGAGCTGGGACAACCTGACATTTGATGGCTCGTCCATCCGCGGGTTCACTGCTCAGCGCGAGAGTGATCTGAGACTCGGTCTCGATTGGGGCGCTTCCTACCTGCCGCCCTCCGATATATTCGGCCCGGGCAAATTCCTGGTGTTCGGTGAGGTAATCGATAAGGACGGAACCCCATACACTGCTGATATTCGTGGTGTTCTCAAGGGCTACGCCGCTGGCCTGAAGCAAAAGCACGGTTACACGCTAAACGCGGCAAATGAGATTGAAGGCTTCCTGTTCCAGGGCGTAGATGCGGAACGGAACTTTTTCAAGACTGCCAGCTTTGATTACGTGAACACGGGCGGATACTATCACTCGCTCCCGGGCGATCCTCTGCGCACGTTCATCGATAGCTCGGCGGACGTCCAACGCGCGATGGGATTCCAGAACGAAAAGGATCACCCCGAAGTCGCTCCCTCGCAGTTCGAAATCAACTATAGCTACGCGGAAGTGGTGACTGCGGCCGATCAGATTCAACTCTACAAGCTCGTCTGCCGTCAGGTCGCGACGAAGATGGGGCTTACCGCTTCTTTCCTGCCCAAACCGGTTGTCGGTGTGAACGGAAATGGCATGCATACCAACGTTTCCATTACCAAAGACGGGAACAACCTGTTCTGGGATCCAAAAGGTGAGGAAAAGCTCAGCAAACTCGGATGGGAGTTCATTGATCGCATCCTGACGCACGGGAACGATATTTGCCTGCTCCTGAACGCGAGCGTGAACGCTTATCGCCGTCTCGATCCGCACTTCGAAGCGCCGAACCAGATCAAGGCATCTGCGGTCGATCGCGGTTCGATGATTCGTATCCCGATTGGCAACGAGAGAAGCATGCGGGTCGAAGTACGCTCGGTCGCACCGGACGCTAATCCGTACCTGGTGCTCCTCTCGATTTTCCGTACCGGCCTGGAGGGCGAAACCGCCAACGTCGAGAATCTTCGCTCTGCGCAGAGATTCCTGCCCGACAATATCTACGACGCGCTTGCAAACTTCCGCGGCGCTGAGTGGATTACGAAGCTCCTGGGCGCGGACGTCAAAGAACGGTATGCGGATCTCAAGCAGAGTTCGGCGGATCGATGCTCCCGCCTACTTGGCAATTTCGTGAAGGTACCCGAAGTGCAATACCATCACGAAGTGTACAACCAATATCTCTGGAATCAATTCTAGAAAGGGCGGAAAAAGCTTCGTTCGACGGAGAGCAGCAGCTTTCCCTTCTCGATTGTAATTGAGGCCAATCGTCTGGGGAAAACGGCGTCACGTCTTTCCTGGTGCTCTTCGTCATCGCTCAAAAGGAGCACTTCGACCAGCTTTCTGCGCTCGATTTCACGCAAGATCTGTTCGCCTTGCTGAAGAAGTTCACGATCGTGAAGCTCTCGATAGAAGTGCGACATACGCATAATCTTACAATTCGTTCGCCGGAAGACAAAACCGTTCGCGATAACTAACGCAGACCTAGTTCAGGGCTTGCGTTCTCCCAGTACCAGGCGGTCCGGTGAAGCCAATCACCACGGGTGGCTGCTCCAGCTGTCGTCTCCCGGAAGCCGTCAGCCGGGACGTTATAGCCTCAGAAGATAACTGGCTTTGCGTTGCGATTGCGCAGTATGAAAGTAATTCCCATTCTCCTGGTTCTTCTGACCACCGCTGCGTTGGCTCAGAATCCGACAGTGTCGAACATCACGGTGACTGACTTGAGCCACTCGACGCTGCTGTTGCACTTCGATGTCTCGGCACGCTGGAACAACGTTCGAATCCGATATGTCCCGACTGCGCAGGGCGCCTGTGATTCCGGCAAGGGCGGCATGGTGCAGCCGAGCACGTATCCCGGCGATACGGGCGGCAACTACCGGCCACAGAAAGGATTCAAAATCATCCTGGGCGGCCTTCAACCGGACACGGAATACCGGATCTGCCCGGAAGTCGCCACGCACGATGACGGCTCCGGGAAGGGAGATTATTCCTCGGGCCAGGGAATCACGGTCAAGACGTTGCCGCAGCCGCCCGTTCATCCCGCCTATCCTCTAAAGCCGGTTGAATACCATCCCAAATACCCTGACACCTCCAAATATCGTCAGGTGCAGATTGCGGAAGATTGCAGCGACTTCCAGGCTCAATGGGATAACGCGGTCCTACACCAGAATGAGTGGGGAACGGTATTAAACCTCAGCCCCAAGACGACCTGCCAAAGCCTCTACCAGCCGAAAGGGAATCCGCCGGACGTTACTGTCTTTCCGGCCGCGGCCGTGAAAACTGAAGACAGCACCGTAACGATCCCGAACAGCAACTTCAAAGAGGGACAGCAGCTAATTTTCGGAGCCAGTTACTCGGCGCTTCCCGGTACGGACCCGGCGAGCGGGAGCCCGGGAGACATCATGGAGTTGCCCACCAGGTGTACCGGTATTCTCAGCGGAGTTGTGTACTACGCTCATAAAACCGGTCACAACCCCGATAGCTTCCAACTGACATGTACGGCTCCCTTCGGGGCGCCGGGTACTCAATTGATGCGATTTGTTACACCCGGCTGGGGAAATAAGCTTTACGTCGTCAAATATCCGCGGCCGCTGAATTGGATTGTGATCCGAACATCCACTCCGGAAGCGCAGTTTGCGCCTGAGGGCACTCGTGTGAATCCACGTTGGGCGTCCAAGATGCCCAAGTTTGTTCTAACGGTGCCTGGCTTAACCATGGGCCCCGGCGGAGCTCTGCCGAACGGCGCACCCGTCGTCGTTTTGAACTTCGGCAATAACGACGGCAATGATCAGCACATGCTTGCAAACACCTGGATTGAAGGTGTCGAGTTCACCAGTCTGAACGGTCGTGACGCCCAAACCAGCACGAGTCCGTCGTTCTGGAGCCGTTTCGTCACTGTTGCGAACACGAACCAGGATATTGTTTTCGACCGCGTGTACCTCCACGGACAGGGCGCCCCCAACCGCTACTACCAGTCAGTGATCTGGGACGGACACAATGTCGCCTGGATGAATAGCTACATCGACAAGCTCGACATTTTTCAAAGCGTCCGCGAAGGCCTTACGACCAAGGTGGTCGGAAAGTACGGAACGCAATTCGTGATCGATCCGGGCGAGCATCATCTGAACGGGCTCCACAAGTACGTTCAGAAGACACCGGTAACAGTTAGCGTCTCTGGAACGGGTAGCGGCAACGGGTTTGTGTACGCCAGTATGGACGGTTCGCGGGTAAAAGTCGCGTTGCCTCCTGGAGTCAACGGCACATGCGCCGGCGGCTCTTGCGATGTGTTTACGACGGATAGCAAGGGGGACGGCGTTCTTCATCAAGGCTCTTCTGGCTTTCCCAGTGAAAGCAGTGGAGGCAACTCGTTTTCGGTGGATCCAATCTTTTCGTCCTCCAACTCTTGTTCTGCTCCACAAACAATTTTTGACGAGCCCTCATTATTCCGTTTCGGTGGCCCAAACACTTATGAGCTGGGTACTCGCTTCACAGTGATCACGTCCGGTTTTGTGTGCGGTGTTCGGTTCAACAAACCGCCTTCGGACAAAACGAATGGGCATACCGTTTCGCTCTGGGATGTCAACGGCACGAGACTCGCCACGGGGGTTGCGTCTGGCGAACAGGATTCACCATGGGTTAGCGTCAAATTCGATAAACCAGTCGAAGTAAAAGAAGGCGCGGTCTACACTGCGTCTTACTTTGTCCGCAACGCGCCGTTCTGGTTCAACACGAATCTGGTGCAGAACGGGGACTACGGATCAGGTCCCGTTCGCGCCTTAGGTCGCTACCAGGCGGGAAACGGCAGCTGCAATTTCAGCGACGCCTGGCCGAAGAACGTGGATGGAAACACGGCCGCAGGAGAGATCGCGTGTCTCAAGTTCGCGGGCGGCAAACTGACCGAAATCAAGAAGGGAGATGAGCAATCGTGGCAGTTGAATACGGATGGCTGCCAGTGTTTCATCGCCGGGATTGGGCCGGGTCCATACCTGTTCGAGAACAATTACTTTTCGGGAACCGGTAACCTGATGCATCACGACGAGGGCGGCCGTGCTATCTCCGACAATCCTCACGGCCCCGGTTATTCCCAGCAGCATTGGGTTCGTGGAGATTACTACTATCGACGCGACACGTTCCACGTTCCTTTCGAACACATGTACACTTACCCGCCTGGCTCTGTTCCCGATGAGCATCGTCCTGCGGGAATCCCGGCGTCCGATGGCTTGATTTATCGCAACCGCCAGCCGCTTGAATGGAAATCGGGAGAACGGATCAAGGTGGATGGGCTGATCTTCGATGGAAACTTCAACATGGCGATCGGCAGCAGCCAGGAGATCGCAATGACGAGCGTTTGCGATCAGGGAATTCGGGACGCCGAGATTACGAACACAACGTTTCAGCACGTCCCGGGCATTATGGTGGGCATGTCGTCCACGGAAGGCGGATGCACTCAGACGAAACCACCCATTCGCCTCTGGTTCCACAACAATCTCGGATGGGATATCCAGGAGATGTATTGGTCGAAAATTGGAGGATTCAACTCGGGAAACGGCTGGGTCCTAGAGGCGCTTGGATACGAAGATGCGCGGGTGGAACATAACACCGTTTTCAGGAACACCGGCCGGGCGCCTTCGATTGCTTACCTGTTTGACAATCGCGTCGAGGGCGTCAACATTACAGACAATATCTTCTTCTTGAGCAACGGCGATCCCGGCATCCGACAGGAAGGAGGCAGCTTCCATAGCGGACCAAACGTTTGCGGAACCCGTCCACCCGGGAAAGCATTTATCGATTGCCAGTTGCCCGGCCACGTGTTCGCGAACAATCTGCTGCTTGCCGACAGGGGCAGAGGAGACGTGCAGGACTTATGGCCGGGCAATGACAATGTCGTCCCATCCAATCCAAGTAATCTTAATGCGGTCGGATGGATGAGCTTAAGCAGTAAGCCCAACTTTCGGCTCCGTCCGGATGCTGGTGTAAGGGCCATGACTAAGGGCCGTGGGAGGGATCCGAAGGATCTTGGTGCCGACATCGATGCACTCGAGGCTGCGCAGGGCAAGGTCACTCTTAACGAACCTTCGGCTATCACTGCCGATGGAGCAAATATCAACTTTGTCGCACCCGACGCGCAGGGCTGCCCGGTGGATTATTCCAGTAAGGACGGGAACCTGATTGATGACTTCAAACGGGTGCCGGATAGCGGAAAAGAACGCACGCGGACAGTTCACCTCTCGGGACTTGTCAGCGCGACTGCCTATAACTATCGGGTCAATTGCATGGTTGAGCAGCCCACCGGTGAATTCCGGACGAAGTGATCGATCGTCCGCCGGTGGGCTTGCAGCGAAGCCAATGAACTAGCGAGGCGGACGGAATATCCCAGTAAATGCGACAACGAATACGCCTGCGGCCGAGTTGCCTAGCGAGGGTCCAACGCCGACGAGTAGATCGCTCATCGCATTAAGGGTTAGGAGCGACTTGGTCCCGAAGACCACCAGTTGCATGGTGTGCGGCGACCCCAACCCAATTGTCATTCCCAGTTTCTCTGTCGCGTTTGCGTTAAATGGCTGACGAGGAGTTCGCCCGAAGCTCCCGGGAGGTGGTGGAGGATCGATGTCCAGCTTGCGATCGCTGAAGAAGAATTGCAATTCCTGTCCTGGACCGGACTCAAGCCGTGCGGGACGAAATACGGGGCCGCCCAGTATAACTCCGCCGCTCGCTTTGTGGTAGACGAGATCCCCCACCGCGTAGCCTACAATACCGTTGTCCTGATTGGAGGCCAATGTGACGCCAACGCGGTCTCCGTCTCCTACTTGTGTAAGTATCTGGTCTAGAGTTTGACCCAAAGTGTGCTCCCTTCATCGGGGCTGCGATTTACTTCTTGCTTCTTGCGCGTGCCTCGAAGCAAGTTTATGAGCTAGCTCTGCAATCCGCAAGTATATTTACGACACGAACGCGTTCTACTCTCGTGACCCGATGTCATCCCGTAACGTTCGGATTCAAAAATCTTGCAAACGTGTGTGGCCTACACTGCTCATTCCGTGTGAGTCAATGGGGAGGTTTGTTCCAGGAGAACTCTGCCATTGTCTATTGATCGCAACGTTTCCCTAGCGCCCGCCGCAGGCCGCTTAGGTATCTTGATGCCCGGGATGGGAGCTGTAGCCTCCACATTCATAGCCGGTGTCGAACTCATCAGAAAGGGTCTGGGCGAGCCCATTGGATCTCTCACACAACTCGGCACGATCCGGCTTGGAAAACGCACTGAGAATCGCACTCCCAAGATTAGTGAACTTGTTCCACTGGCGAAGTTGGACGATCTGGTCTTTGGCGGATGGGACATCTTCGAAGACAACGTTTATGAGGCTGCAGTTCGTGCGCGAGTCTTAGATGCCCCTCTGCTCGAACAAGCAAGGGAGCCACTCTCAACTATCAAGCCAATGAGTGCGGTGTTCGATCAGAATTACGTTCGACGTATCAGCGGCCCGAATACGAAGAAAGGCAGGAACAAGAGGGAACTGGCTGACGCCCTGCGATCCGACATCCGCGACTTCCGCCAGAAGCACGGATGTGCTCGCCTGGTTATGATTTGGTGCGGTTCCACCGAGGTTTTCGGAAAGCCGGCCCCGGTACACGAGACACTTGCCAGCTTCGAGAAGGGGCTCTTTGAAAACGACCCATCGATTTCACCGAGCCAGATCTATGCTTATGCGTCGCTGCAGGAACGTGTTCCTTTTGCGAATGGCGCGCCCAATCTGACGACGGATGTTCCGGCCCTTCTCGAGCTTGCCAAGGCAAACGAAGTTGCTATCTGCGGCAAAGATTTCAAGACCGGCCAGACATTCATGAAGACACTCATTGCGCCCGGGTTCAAGGCTCGCATGCTGGGTGTGAAGGGTTGGTTCTCGACCAACATACTGGGTAATCGTGATGGAGAGGTTCTGGAAGATCCTGGTTCGTTCAAGACGAAGGAAGAAACCAAGCTGTCCGTTCTCGAACAGATCCTCCAGCCGGAACTCTATCCGGAGCTCTATAAGGATCTCTACCACGCTGTTCGCATCAATTACTATCCACCTAGGGGCGATGCAAAAGAGGGATGGGACAACATCGATATCACTGGTTGGCTTGGGTATCCGATGCAGGTCAAGATCAACTTCCTTTGCCGGGATTCCATCCTGGCCGCACCGCTTGTTCTGGATCTCGTGCTGTTCATGGACCTGGCGCAGCGCGCAGGAATGAAGGGCATCCAGGAGTGGCTATCGTTCTACTTCAAAGGCCCGATGACGGCGTCCGGTCTCTATCCTGAGCACGACATTTTCATCCAACTCATGAAGCTGAAGAACACGTTGCGCTGGATGCGAGGCGAAGAGCTCATTACACATCTCGGGCTTGAGTATTACGACTAGGCCACACGTGTCACGTCAGATTCTAAGAGGCGTAACTCGGTCAGGCAGAATGGGTATATAGTTTTCTAAGGTCATGCCCATTCAGATCTCAAAAGCCGCAATGTTTGCTGCCCTTCTCGCGGGGGCAGCGCTGGCCTCTGCACAAGAGACGCAGGGAGCGAAACCGCAGGACACCGAAGTATGGGAGCCGGTCCCGAAGGTGGTCACGCCGGGGCCGCACAACACCGAACCCCCTTCTGATGCTGTTGTGTTGTTCGACGGTAAGAATTTGGACAACTGGGTTTTAGCCAGCGATCAATCGCCAGCGAAATGGACCGTTGCCGATGGCGTACTCACGGTCAGCAAGGAGAAGGGAGTAGGTAACATCGAGACGAAGCAGAAGTTCAAGGACTACCAGCTGCACGTGGAATGGAAAGTGCCCGAGGATATCCAGGGAACGAGCCAGGCACGCGGAAATAGCGGCATTTTCCTTGCTTCCACGGGGCCAAAGGATGCCGGTTACGAGCTGCAGGTGCTGGATTCGTACAACAACAAGACCTATGTGAATGGCATGGCGGGCAGCATCTACAAACAAGCGATCCCGCTTGCAAATCCATGCCGAAAACCTGGGGAATGGCAGTACTACGATGTCATCTGGACTGCTCCGAACTTCAACGACGATGGGTCGGTAAAGACGCCAGCTTACGTAACCGTTCTATTCAATGGTGTTCTGGTTGAAAACCATTTCGAGTTGAAGGGCGAGACTCTCTATATCGGTAAGCCGCTGTACAAGAAGTACGACAGAGCGCCCATCAAGTTGCAAGCTCACGGGGACGCAAGCAAGCCGATCAGCTTTCGGAATATTTGGATCAGGCCGCTCGACTAGCATCAAAACGGTGCCGGGGCGAACCGAATCGCTCGCCCCGGGAATTCGAGCTGCCTTGAAGCGATTACTTCAGCGAAGCTATATCGATCACGAACCGATATCTCACGTCGCCTTTGAGTAGACGATCGTATGCCTCGTTGATCTGCTCTATCCGGATCAGTTCGACATCTGCCGTGATGCCGCGTTCGGCGCAGAAGTCCAGCATCTCCTGCGTTTCAGGGATGCCGCCGATGAGAGAACCAGCCAATTGCTTGCGTCCGGCAATCACGCCAAAGGCCGACACTGGCATAGGATTCGCCGGCGCACCCACCAGTGTCAAAGTCCCATCGCGCTTCAGCAGGCCCAGGTACATGTTGAGGTCATGCTCGGCTGAAACCGCGTCCAGTATGAAATCGAAACTCCCGGCGTGTTTCTGTACGGCATCCGGGTCCTTTGAGACTACAACCTCATGCGCACCCAATCGTCGCGCATCTTGTGCCTTATTCGGTGAGGTTGTAAAGAGCACAACATGCGCGCCCAAAGCATTGGCAAATTTCAGCGCCATGTGCCCGAGACCACCAAGCCCTACGACGCCGACCTTCTGTCCCTTTCCGACCTTCCAGTGCCGGAGAGGCGAATATGTCGTAATACCCGCGCAGAGGAGGGGTGCGGTACCCGCCAGATTCATCTTTTCCGAGACACGTAGGACAAAGGCTTCGTCAACAACCAGGCTTTCCGAGTAGCCGCCATAAGTGACTCCTCCAAGGATCTTGTCTGGGCCGTTGTATGTCAGAACAGGGAATTGAACACAGTATTGCTCCAAGCCGTCCTTGCAGTTCGGGCACACCCCGCACGAGCCGACCATACAACCGACGGCCGCAATATCGCCTTCTTTGAACTTTTTGACCGCGCTTCCCGCCTTCACCACGCGACCCACAATTTCGTGGCCAGGAACACAAGGATAAGCGGTGGGCATCATACCCTCCCATTCATTCCTTGCCTGATGTAAATCCGAGTGGCAGACACCGCAGTAGAGGATTTGGATGTGAACATCCTCGGGCCGCGGGTCCCGGCGCTGGATCTGGTGAGGTCCTAAGGGCGAACTGGAACTTTGGGCGGCATATGCTTTCGCTGGAAACGTGCCCGGGGCTTGCGATGCGGCTCCTTGCGGAATAGTAGATGTACTCATGTCGGTTGCTCCTAGTCTTAGCCGCTTGGTATTCGGCTCAACTAGCATGACACGCCAATGTACTCGCACGCCGTGGCAGTTACTCCGAAACGGAAGCACGCCCTTAACGATCGGCATACTTGACCGGCTATGAATTTCGAAATCTTAGAACATCCGGCGGACGTCGGGTTTCGTGCCAGGGGAACGTCGCTCGAAGAACTTTTCGGAAACTGCGGGCTGGCTCTGATGTCGATTATCCTCGACCCGTCCGGTGTGGATTCCCGTGGATCTTGGGAGTTGACGGCTGACGGGGTTGATCTTGACTCTCTACTCGTCAACTGGCTCAATGAGGTGCTCTTTTACGTCGATACAAGACGCCTGGTATTTAGTTCCTTCTCTATTCAGATAGCCGATCCGTTTCAGCTTTCGTGTCACGCCATGGGCGAGGAACGGACGCCGGCAAAGCACCCGGTCAGAGTTTCTGTTAAGGCGGTCACCTATCATCAACTACGCATCGCGAGAAGCGGGGAGCAATGGATCGCTGAGGTTTTCGTTGATGTCTGATATACAGTTAGAAGCCCTAGACAATTACCGGTACCGCATTGCTCGCGACGAAGCCTCGGGAATGCGTACGAGCGTCCTTGTGTTTTCGAGTCCCGCTCTGATTGCGCAGGTAAAGAAAGACCAATCGCTCGCGCAAGCGATGAACGTCGCTACACTGCCGGGTATCGTCGGTCCCAGTCTGGCGATGCCCGATATTCATCAGGGCTACGGTTTTCCCATTGGCGGTGTCGCCGCAACCGACTTGGAAGAAGGCGTTGTGTCGCCCGGCGGAGTCGGATTCGACATCAATTGTGGAGTGCGGCTGGTAAGGAGCACGCTGACGCGAGCGGACGTCAAGGGACGCATCAAGCAGCTTATCGATCAAGTCTTTCGGGATGTGCCGTGTGGCACGGGAACCGAGGGCCGTGTGAAGTTGAAGCGCGGGGAGATCGACGAAGTCCTACGCCGCGGCGCTCAATGGATGGTCGAGGGAGGTTACGGTGAGCCGGGCGATACCGAACGAGCTGAAGCGACAGGAGCAATGGAGGGTGCGCTGCCCCGCAAAGTGTCCGATCGCGCAAAAGAGCGAGGCACTCCCCAACTCGGAACCCTAGGCAGCGGGAATCATTTCCTGGAGATCCAATATGTAGATCGGATCCACGATGCGCCGGCGGCGCAGACCATGGGCATCGAGAAGGATCAAGTGGTTGTTCTCATCCACTCAGGTTCGAGAGGGCTCGGGCACCAGGTCTGTACTGATTATGTCGCCCTCATGAACAAGGTGATGCCGAAATACGGAATCGAATTGCCCGACCGGCAGCTGGCGTGTGCACCGATACCTTCTGAGGAGGGCCAGTCTTACTTAGGTGCAATGGCGGCTGCGGCGAACTTCGCGTGGGCAAACCGGCAAGGGATCCTCCATTTTCTTCGTCAAGCGTTCCGGCGTGCATTCGATACGGATGTTCGGCTGGACCTTATCTACGATGTTTGCCATAACATCGCGAAAGAGGAGACTCACCTCGTGGACGGTCGCCGGCGAAAAGTGCTGGTGCACCGCAAAGGTGCAACGCGGGCGTTCGCTGCAGGCCATCCTGAATTACCTGCAGTTTATAAAGACCTGGGCCAGCCGGTGTTTGTGCCTGGCAGCATGGGCACTGCGTCATGGGTTTTGACGGGTCAGCCTGGCGCCATGGCCGAGAGTTTCGCAAGTGTGTGTCACGGAGCGGGCCGCCTGATGAGCCGTACAGCAGTACGGAAGGGCAAGAACGTAACGGATGAGCGGCGCAAGCTGGAGGAGCAGGGCATTCTCGTACGCAGCGAATCTCGGGACGGCATCCTGGAGGAGCTGCCGGAGGCTTACAAAGACGTGGACGAAGTGATCGAAGTCGTACACAACGCAGGCCTGGCTAAGAAAGTGGCCCGCCTGCGCCCCATGGGTGTCATTAAGGGTTGAGGGTCAGGCCGGAATTACCCGATCGTGCCGCAGGCGATCGAAAAACAAATGGAACATGTCTTCTGTGTCGATGCAGTCTTGAAAGCCGGCGCGCCTCGCTTTGACCGTGCTCGAGATGTTGTCAAAGCCGCTATTGAAAATGAAGTCGCCAAAAGCCCAGGAGACGAGCTGGGGATACGGGATGGGCTGCAGGTTGTGTTTCTGCACGATCCGGTCCCACAGCTCAGCTTTATCCTGCATGTACACAGTCAAAGGAGTTGGCACCGGATCGGCGACTTCCATGCCGAACATTCTGGCGATGCGAGGCCACATATGCTGCCACCGGAAGTAGTCGCCGTTTGTGATATTGAAAATCTCGTCACGAGCCGCCTCGTCCGTGCCCGCCCAGACAGTAGCGCTCGCTAGAATGTCGGCTGACGTGACCTGATAGAGCGCTCGATACGCAGCTTCGGTACCAGGAAAACGAAGCGGTAACCCGAGTTGCTTCGAAAGCGTGGCGTAAACAGCGATGACCATGGCGAGGTTCATGGGATTACCGATCCCGTACCCGCAGATTGCTTCCGGGCGGAGCGCCGTCCAATGCCAGCGTTTGCCCTTTTGCCGGGCTCGCAGAAAGTCTTCCTGATCGTAGTAGAAGTTGGGTGGCATCAGCCGCGGATCATCTTCCCGCGCCGGCGTCTTGAACGGGCCAAGATCCGCGCCGTATGCCTTACCGCCTTGATAGAACGTGATGTGTTGCAGGCTATCTGATCGCGACTCCAGAGCATTGAGCAGGTTCCTCAGAATCGCCACATTCACCGCGGACTTCTCCGCTGCCGTAGACTTTTCGATATACGCGCCGAAAACCACGTGCGTGACGCCCTGAACAGCAGTGAGCTTCGAGTTCACGTCTTCCGCGTCGAGAAGGTCAACACGGATAGGATGCACCCCTTCCGGAATGGCCGGAGTACGGCGCGAGAGCCCGTAGACGGTCGTATGGGCAATGCGGCTCCAGTGTTCAGCCGCAGCTCTTCCGCTGACGCCGTGGACTCCGGCGACGACAACCACGTTTCGACTAGATGCCACCCATTCTCCTCAGGCCGGCGACATTCAATGCGCCGTCATGAGGATAGATCGGCACGCCGCCGGGCTAGTTCCCGGCAGAACTCACGCCGAAAGCAGTCTACGGAGTGATCGTTGACGATGCCCACTGCCTGCATCCAGGCATAGACGATAGTGGGGCCGACAAACTTAAAGCCATGCCGCTTCAGCTCTTTCGAAAATGTATGGGAAAGCGGGGAACTGGTGGGAACCGGGCCTGTGTTCTGGATCGGTTCGCCGCCCGCCAGTCCCCAAACCCACTGTGAAAAGTTGATGCCCGCGTTCTCCATGGCGAGGAAAGCGCGGGCACCGTCGATGGTTGCCTGAATCTTGGCGCGGGACCTGATGATTCCCTCGTCGTTGACGAGCCGGACCACATCCTTCTCTCCGAATCGCGCAACTTTGCCCGGGTCGAAGTTAGAGAACGCTTTGCGAAAGGTGTCACGCTTACGGAGAACTGTGATCCAAGCCAAGCCGGCCTGGAAGCCCTCGAGGGTAAGTGTTTGCCAGAGCGCGGCGCTGTCGAACTCGGGCACGCCCCACTCCGTATCGTGATACTCACCGAGCAGAGGATCGCCCTCTGCCCATGAGCATCGCTTCATATTAGAAGTTGAATTTAAAACCAAGCTGTACGTTGCGGGGGAAGTTGCTTTGGTTTGCCGCAACAAAGCCGAAGTTCAGGTTGGACG
>Ga0308176_10001604_pt1 | contig 14250 bp, 5 predicted proteins | sample PhyCR2_3_FD_203890 | JGI IMG/M metagenome (GOLD analysis project Ga0308176, IMG submission 203890) | Soil microbial communities from UC Gill Tract Community Farm, Albany, California, United States - DLSLS.C.R2 | ecosystem: Environmental > Terrestrial > Soil > Agricultural land | place: USA...
AAGGCGAAGCCCGGAGAAACCTTCCGGTCAGGAGGGGCTGGAGCCTTACGCGCATCGTCCGGTTGAGGCGCACTTTCGGCTATCTTTGTCTTCTGCGGTGCGGTCGGCACAGTCCGGGTGGGTGCCTCCTGCTCTGGTTGAGGTGTGGGACGGCTTCGAGGCGGCTCTACAACCACTGCTTTGGAAGGATGTTTGCCCGTCGCCATAAACATCACCACGCCGGCACCCAGAAGCAGGATCACCGCGCCTCCGGCCGCAAATTTCCAGATCTTGGAACGACGTCGTTTTTCCTGTAACCTGGGTTGGCGGAACTCTAAACTCGGCAGCTTTCTGGCTACGGGCGGGGGGCTAGTTGGCTCCCTGTGATTGTCTGACGCGCCTTCCGAAGGATTGAGGGCAGCGTCTGGCGCACGCTGCCCGGAAAAGAGGCTCGTTGCGGAGAACGAGCTTTGAGCTGCTTTGACTTGCTGATCGCGTGACGTTTCGAGCAGATTAGGTGAAGCCTGCGACACGGATGGCGTCCCCACCGCCGCAGCGCTCGCTGAAAGTGCCCGAGGTGCAGGTGCGGCGGGCTCTTCCGACTTCTTCCTCAGCTCCCCGTTCTGCGCATCGAGAGCAGAGCGAAGACTGTTCCGTGACTGCGACAGTCGGATCTCGCCCGGGTACTCTTGCAGGCCCTTCTCGACCATCTCGAGAGCCTTCGTGAGTTCATGCCCGGCCTGGAACTGTCTCGCATCTGTCAAGTAGCGTTCGATCTGCTCACGCTGCCGTACATCTTCTAACAACCGGGCTACACTGGTCGCACCGGGATCGGCGGAATTGATCGCCAATGCTTCTTCAACGAAGGGCAAGGAGGCGCGCCAGTCCCGCTCCGCGAGGCTTCTGGCATGTTCGACGAGAGAGGAACATAAGGCCGAGACAATGGACTGGTCTTTGCCGTTAAGCGCCCGGGCCGCCCGCAATTTCGTGATCGCTCCCAGATGATTACCCGACGCAGCGAGTCCATAACTCTCCTGAACCAGAACAGAAGCCTCGCGGTTCTTCCGCGCCTTTTCCGCTACTTGCTGTTGGAGCTGCAATAGCTCGCCATCGCTTGGCGCCTCTGTGAGAGCGGCACGCACCAGATCCTCCGCTCGAACATAGTCGCCCGAAGATAAAGCGCGATCGATGTTCTCTACGCGCGAGGCCTTCGCCTCTTCCTGCGCGTGTAGTTCCTGCTTTCGGGCTAACCGCTGAATCTCGAAATCAAGCCCCGGATATTGGGGGTAAACGCTGTGCAGGATGTCCCATTGATTGGAGGCCTCCAGGAACAGACGCTGGGATTCGTATTGACGTGCCCGGGAGACAATGGAATTCACCAGGTCACGTCGCTCCTTGACCACCTTCAACGACTGAGAAAATATCTGCTCATCGGGAAAGTCCTTGGCAGCTTCTTTCAGGCGCGCGAACTTCCGGTCAAGGTCTGCCTCGGATTCTATCTGGCTATGAAGGTGCGCAATAGCGGCCGAGTTTGCCTGGCGTTGAAGATCCTCAGTCTCGATCTTCAAGGCTTTGAATAGCGGCTCGCCGGGGCGTCGATCTAAAACCTTCGCACATATATCGAGTGCTTTCGCGAAGTTCCGCGATTCAACAGCTTTCTTGCCCTCCGTATATAAGTTGTGCAACTCGTCACGTTCGCCGCGAACCTGTTCGTAGAAGGCCAGGTACTGCGCATCGGTATTCGGATGTCCGGGTGCCCGCTTCCCCAGATCGATAACTTCTTCGAGTTTTTTAAGAGCGCTGCTGATTTCGCCATTGCGATACAGCGTGAGAGCCGAATCATACAATTGCTGCTTTCCCTTGCGCAGCCTGGCCATCTCCTGTTCAGAGCCACTGATTTGCTCGATCAGGTTCCGGGCAGGCCTGTTGGAAGGATCAATTCTTAATACCTCGTCGGCTGCCTGGCGCGCTTTCTCGAAGAGTCTGTTGTCGTAGTGCTGGCGGGCGATCTGAAGCCATTTCTCAATCTGACTGGCGCTTCGCTGGCGCTCGATGTCATTTTTCAGCGCGAGCGCGTCAATGTTCGCAGGGTCGATATCAAGTACCCTCTGAACATTTTGCAGGGCGAGAGGATATTCTTCTTCCTCCATCCGGGTCCGCGCGCTTTGAATCAGCTGATAAATTGCCTTCGATCTTGTCGCCTGCTCCGCTCGCATCCGGAGTAAAGGCATTTCGGGATCGATATTCCCCTCTGATTCCAGTTCGTCGAGTATGTCGATCGCCAGTTGGTAATCACTCTCGCTCAACGCTCTGTTAATTCGATTGATGCGCGGCTGAATTCTGGTGCGATCGAACATCTCGATGTGCTCATTCCGCAATGAGCGCTGCAGGATATCCGAGAACTCCCGGACACTGGAAAAGCGGTGGTACGGCTGTTTTGCCATCGCTTTATGCACGGCCCGGCTCACCTGCTCGTTGATCGCAGTGTTTAACTCTGAAACGGGCGCCGGCATATGAAACCGGATCGCCTCAACAATTTCCTGGTCAGTACTCCGCTCAAAAGGTTTACGTCCGGTCAGGGCCTCGTAGCAGACCACTCCGAGCGAGTAAATATCGGATCGTGCACTCGCCGGTTTCAGTTCCAACTGCTCAGGCGCCATGTAGGACAGCGTGCCTCTGATGCTGGTTCTGGATTCGGCTTCCGTCAGGTGTACGATTCCGAAGTCGATAATCTTCACTGTGTCATCGTTCATTACGAACAGATTGCTGGGCTTCAAATCACGATGGACCAGCCCCCGGTCGTGGGCTACCTGCAGCCCGCGACACGCCTGACAAACAATTTCGACGACGCGTTCCACCGCAAGCCGTGAACCGACGCCTTTGATCAGAGTGTTTAGGGTGCAACCCGGCAACAGCGGCATGACAAAGTAAGGCTTCTGCTGACCGTTATCGGTGTAATACCCGATGTCCAGAACATCAACAATGTTTGGATGCGACAACTGCGCGAGCACCGACCATTCCCTTTCGAACAATTCGAGGGAACTACGATCGACCTCGCCTCTCAGTGTTTTCAGAGCAACAAAACGCTTGGCTATGGTGTCAAAGGCTTTGTAGACAACGCCCATTCCGCCATGACCAATGGGCTGTTCTTCCGCGCGATAACGGCCGCCAAACATTCTTGTGACTCGGGAAATTAACGACTTGGACTAATAGAATATCAGGAAAGTAGGCTGATCTGATTATGCGCTCTCCCATGGGCAAGTCTGTTCCTCGAGGCTGTTTTGAGAACGATATAATCCTGGGATCACAAATTGGGAGTAGGGATGACACAGCCGATCGATGATGTTGCCGCTGTGATCCGGCGCGAACACGATGCTCTCGCGACAGAAACGCGAATTGCGCAGTGTCCGCCTTTTGTTGCGGTCAACAACATGGATGATGTCGCTCGGCTCCCAACGAAGCTGCGTTGGGAGCACAAAACGACAGTAAGAACGCTTCCTCAAGCCAAAGGCGCGGCCTTTATTGTTGATTGCACATCACTGAATTCCACGGCTCTTTGGGTGGCCACAGAGAATAACGCCTACCGGCCTGACTACCTCAACTTCCTAAACATCACCTACGGCCTCGAACTTTCCTCCATTCCGGCTCCTTATGACGTAGACCATCTATATAACCGAAGTCGGGCGCAGATGTATGGGCTCAGATTCATTCGCCTCGCTCTTGTCGGCCATGCTGCGAACCGGTCGCATGGAGCAGCCTACGAGAAGGACATCACTACAAACGAGGCTTTGCGCACACGCCGGGACATGAAGTTGATGGATGAGATTACTTCGATGAAGTATTTCGGATTCCTTTCGCCGCTTCGCAACGACCCGCGAGATGAAGAGATCTCGGCGTATTCGACATTCGCTGCGGCAAGATTGGGCCTCGACTCGATGGAGGTCCGCAAGAGTGTCTTATATCTGCGGGAGAAGGCATCGAAACCCTGGGCTGCCGAGAAGTAGTCCATGCACATTTTCGGATTCAGATTGAAGTCGCAGGCGCTCACTCCAGCCCCGTTGTCCCCGGTCGCATCGAGCACTCTTCTATACTCCAATTTGTGCGAACATCTTGGCTGATCACAATCTCTGTCCTCTTTGTTACTGGAGCTTTCGGGCAAGATGATTGGCCAACGTACGGGCACGACCCCGGAGGTTCGCGATTCTCTCCTTTGCGTCAAATCAACACCGGGAATGTTTCTCGTCTGCATCGGGCCTGGACTTACCATACGGGCGAGAAGCCGCCCGTCTCTGGATCGCGTGGACAACGACAGACGGCATTTGAAACAACACCGATCGTTGTCGATGGCGTCCTGTATTTTTCTACGCCCGCGAATCGCATCATAGCCCTCGATTCCACCTCCGGCCGCGAACTCTGGAAATTCGATCCACAGGCAGACTCTGTGGGGCCGGTCAAGTACCGGGCGCATCGTGGGGTGGCATATTGGCCCGGGGACACGAATACGCCGCCGCGCATCCTCTTCGGTACTCTGGACGGGCGCTTGATAGCACTGAACGCGCACACCGGGGCGAAGGTGCCCGGTTTCGGACGCGAAGGAGAAATCGATCTGCGACACGGCGTGGCCGATGAGTTTCCGGAATCCATATACGCGGAGACTTCACCCCCGGCTATATTTGACGACCTCGTAATTACCGGAGCTGAGGTGCCGGAAAGCCCGGGGCACGGGCCACGGGGTGATGTGCGGGCTTGGGATATTCGAACCGGCAAGTTAGCTTGGACCTTCCACACTGTGCCGGTGGACGGAGAACCGGGTCGGGAGACTTGGGAAGGCGACGGCCGGAAGAACCGGACCGGTGCAAATGTCTGGACTCTCATTACGGTCGATGTGCCGCGCGGTCTAGTGTTTCTGGCGATCGGTTCGCCTGCATTTGATTTTTATGGAGGTGATCGGAAGGGCGCAAACCTGTATGGAAATAGCCTCGTTGCGTTAGACGGGCACACAGGCAAACCGATCTGGCACTATCAATTCGTTCATCACGATATATGGGACTACGATCCTCCCGCCGCGCCGGCGCTGGTGACTGTACGCCGTGGAGGTAAGGAGATTCCAGCGGTAGTTCAAGTCACCAAAATGGGATTGGTCTTCGTTCTGGATCGCCGCAATGGCAAGCCGCTCTTCCCGGTGGAGGAACGGTCCGTGCCCCGGAGTGATGTTCCAGGCGAGGCATCCTGGCCGACCCAGCCCATCCCTCTGAAGCCCCCACCGTTATCGCGCTCCAGCATAATGCCGGAAGATATCACGGACGTGACGCCCGACTCGCATGCTGCCTGTACCGCAATCTTTTCGAAGCTGGAAAACCACGGACGTTATACGCCCTATGGGACGCGGCCGACTCTGGTTTTCCCGGGAACTCTCGGTGGCGCAACCTGGTCGGGGTTGTCGGCCAATCCAGCGCTAGGGTACATTTACGTCAACACGAACGAGATCGGCGCCATTGGCCAGATGGTCAAACAGGCAAAGGGCTCGGCAACGGCTTACCGGCGGACTAGCCCTGCTGGCGACTATGCGCGATTTTGGGACTCGAACTTGTGGCCTTGTCAGAAGCCGCCCTGGGGCATCCTGACCGCAATAAACATAAATTCCGGTGAATTTGCATGGCGCGTGCCTCTGGGGATAACTGAGGAACTCGAGAAAAGGGGTGTGCACAATACCGGAGCACCAAATCTGGGCGGGACGATCGCAACAGCCGGGCAACTCGTTTTTGTGGCTGCGACAAACGACAGCCGTTTTCGTGCTTTTGATGCACGCAACGGCCGGGAACTCTGGTCCACGATCCTTGATGCGAGCGGCCACGCAACGCCGGCAACCTATCTGGGAAAAGATCATCAGCAATACGTTGTGATTGCAGCAGGGGGAGGAGGCTTCTTCGGCAGCAAACCCGGCGATTCACTGATCGCGTTTAAGCTGGCGGAGTGAACTCGAGGACACGTGCATTCAGCCGGCCACCGTCGAAGCTTCTTGCAACTTCCTCGTGCCCGGTCTACTGACCTCAAACGGATGATCTCATCGTAGGCCTGTGGATCGGAAGTAGCAAGGGCAGTTGAGCCCTGCTCAAGGTAGAGTGTCACGTTACTCTTCAGGCGTATCGAACCGGACAACCAGGTGCCGGCAGGAAAATACACGGTTCCGCCACCTGCTGCGCTTGCGGCATCGATCGCCGTATTGATTGCTGGGCTATCGAGCGTCTTTCCATCCGGGACGGCTCAGCACTTCGTCATGTCGAAGAAGGACGGAAGTTGCTGCGCGCCAGCAATGCCGCACAACAGGAGGCACAAAGAGGGCAGAAGTTGTTCTTATGATTTCAAATTTGCTTGCGTAAGTTAATGCGCTGGAGCGCCTTGCAGCAGCCCGTAAACATTGACAGCGTTATCGTAATTCGGAACGTATACCTTGCCGGCAACTACCAGTGGCGGAACAAATTTCACCAGAGTCCCCATGCGGTCGCGCTTTGCGACCTGTTCGCTATTCCAGAGTTCTTGTAGGTTTTCTGCGTTGAAGGCGTGCAGCACCCCAGATGCGTTTCCGTGATCGGCGCTTCGCCCGTTCGTGACCGTGGCCCATAAGATGCCAGTACCCGATTTACTTCCGTCAGACGAGATCGTGAGTGTGCCGCCAGGTGAACCGTGCGATCCCACTTTGCCCTTCGCAGAAGGAGTCGCCTCGAGTAAATTGCCATGGAATCGGAGTGCCTCTGGAAAGCCAGTCTCGCACCAGATCAGGAGGACAGGACCGTCGGGCCCATTCCAAAACGCCGGCCCAGCCATGACTCGACCTGAATTTAGTTCCAGTGCTTGAAGAATACCGTCATTCGTCGGCGTGAGGTGGCCGAGATGCCTTGAGTCCAGGAGAAAGATCACACCATTCTTGTTGCCGCAAATCAAAACGCTAGTTCCTGGCACCAGGAGGGGGCCGGTTGAGCCCAAATCGGCATCTCTCGCGTTCATATTTTTATAAGCCGCTGGAGTGTAATAATCGTCGACAACAAAACCTTCCTTGTGAAGCGCGAGTTTCACTACAGAATTGCCAAAATTCCTTTGGCCGTCCCAGCCGCCATTGCCGATCTCGAAATATACATTGCCCTCAGAATCGACAGCGGGCCCTCTGCCTGACTGCCAGATTCCGCCATCGGCGGTGTCGGGTGTTGTGCAGAGCACTCCAGCTTGCGCAAGGCTCTGAGCATCGTAAGCCATCACCCACCCGTGATAGGGACGTAAATCTTCGTGAGAAGCCCAGGCGATTACCACCATTCCGTGAACCACTACGAGTGCCGGACGCTGATTACCGGCTCTCGGATCGAAATGCAGAAGCCCGTTGATGGCTTCGGGAGCTGAGCTCTTGACGGTGCCTCGGATGACGACTGGGGGAACCCGGTCCCGGCCATCTTTCACATTTAGCTTGTGTAACCGCTGTACGTACTGACCCTGCTCCTTTGTGCGTGCGACTAGATACAGCGACTCACTCGTTTCGTCAATCACCGGCGTGCTCTCAATTCCGACATTGCCGACAATATTCAAATTGTTGTTATTAGTAATGTCCGTTATTGGAACCGGAGTAATTCCAGTCATCTCGTCGGTAAGATCGCGCATCCAAAGCGGCGGACCACTTCGATCCGCATCGAACGCGTAAACTTTGTCGTTCATGGTGGCCACGTACATCACATTGTGCGTACCCTTGCCAAAAATCTGCACACCGGGCAAATAGAGAGGTTGCCCATACACCGAGCCGTCCACGTAATAGCTATACAATTTGCCGAACGTTGCCGCTTTAACGTCATCGGAGTTCAGCGTCGCCTCGCGCGAGTTTGCGCCCGTCGTGAACCGGTCGTAACGGTTCATGACCACGTTCACTTGGACGGCCGCACAAATAGCCGCAGCCGTTTGCAAAAGCACTATGCAAAAAACTTTCATCATTGTTGTATCGGTCGAGAGAAGTGCCTATAGAATTGGCACTGCGTCATAATTGTGTCACCTTGAGTCTAAAGGACGAAATTCAGCTCAAGCTGAATTTCCCTCGCGGCGAACACCGACAGATCGAAATCGGCCAAACCGGGCCCAAATGCCGAGTCTGCATTGCTCTCCCATGTGTGCAGGCTGGCGGAGCGGCGTCGCGGCTAGTGTCGAACCACTCGTGAACGGTCCTGATGGTCCCGGCGTGGGGGCAGGTAGGTTGACCCGATTATTGACGCCAGAAACATTCAAAAGGGACTGTGCCACCCCTATCGTCAGCAGAAATCCAGTATGCAGGCTCGTGATCCCGTTGACCATCCGGCCAGTTGGCTTCACGGCACCAAGTCGTCGACTACGTAATAGCCTCCGGATCTGATGACTCTCAAGCAATCCTGGAGACCGTCATAGGGCCCCGGCATTGAATCAGTGAAAACGAAATCGTAGCGGCCTGTGCCGCAACTCCGCAGCGTGCCTCGGATATTTTGTGACAGCCCATGAGTTTTGACTATGCACAGGGGTGTACCGAATTCATTTGCCTGTAAACACCGATTTGGTATCTCCCGAGCCAACGTCAATAGATGCGCAGGACAGTACCTCACCATGTTTTCCGGCAGGCTTCGCCTGAACGGCCTTGCCATCCAAGATGAGTGTTGCGAAGGAACCAGGAAAGCATGCCTTCCACATCAATGATGGCCCTTTGACGTTCTGCAGCTCCGATCTTCTGAGACCCTCGTGCCGTACGTTAATCTGGTTGGCTCGAACGGGCACCTGGTCCACCTCGGCCCATTCCGTTTGAGAAGTCAATCGTGGAGTTGTGACTACTGACCCTTCGACATACCGTGCATCCAGGAATGCTTTGCCGGGCTCTGGCGATTCGACCTCGATCCCCATCAGGCCGTTTACGATGGCTCCCACCACCGCATAGGAGATCTCGGGGTACTCTCGCCGGTCCTTGTCTTCGCGTGTCAGATCGAGGATCTGCTGATAAGCTGCCTCCGCTTTGCCATAGCGGTATAATATCTCGGGCAGATGAGACTGTCCCTCAACGCCCATTCGTTCTCTATGCTCAACGGTCTCAAGAATGGACTTAAGAACCGCAGCCGATTTCTCGCCGTCCTGCGCAACTTCGTAGTAGAGCAGAGATAAGTTGAGCCCGTGCCCTTCGAGTCGATGATCTAAGTTGACCCGAGAGTAGTAGGCGCCAGACTTCTTGTCCCACCAGGTCTCGTTCACGAACGACTTCACGGCTGACGCTCGCATTAGAAACTCATTGGCTTCACTCGTGTCCTCTCTGAGTTGTGCAAGCCGGGCATACGCCAGAAAACCAGCGTATTGCGCCGCCAGCTGATCGACTGCCACAACAAAATCCGGATTCGCCTCGTCGTAGCTCGGAATGCCCCTATTTCTTTGAAATCGGTTGGCGGGATCCAAGTGACCGCGGATGTTCATGATTCGTGGCCGCGTCATAATGTGCTCAAGCGAGAGATCCCACCTGTCGACATAGTCGTGAACAGTCCGGCGATAAAAGTTCTGAAATACCGGATCGCTAAGATAGCTGGAGTCACCACTCCACACGTACATGCGATAGCTGGCATCCAGCACATCGAAGTTTGCCGGTAAGTTGTACCAGAACTGAGCGTCGTCTTTATAGTCGATCGGTGCCGGAAGGTTGGCTCGGTTGATCTCCCAGTAGCTGCACCAGTCCTTCGACTCGGAGATGTTTTCAGCAAACCTTCGCAGCATGTTTCGGGTATAGGGCTCCAAGCCGAGAAAATGAGCTCCCATACTCTGGTGCGCAGTGTCGCGCATGCAGAACGCCTGCCGCCCTGGAAGGGCCGCCTCATACCAAAGGCCAACAGGGTCGCCATTGAAGGCGTAGGCTAGTGCCTGCTTTCTAGCCCAATCGAATGCGCTGGCAAGCCGGGCGTCGGACGTTCTGAATGTGATTGCGGCAGCGCTTGAGCTGGTGTGTGCAGTGAGTAAACACGCCCAGGCCGCTGCTGCAACTTTAAGCAACGGCCTAGAAAGAAACCTTTGCACCCAATTGAATGAGCCTAGGCGGAAGCCTGTCAGAGCTGATAGTTCCGAAGTTAGAGTTTCCAAGGGTTGTATTCGGATTACTGAAATGTGCCTGATTGAAAATGTTGAAGAAATCCGCCTCTATTCGTAGTTTCCGGTTTTCTGCGCCGAGGGTATTTTCTTTCGCGATAGAGAAATCCCAGTTGTTAATCCCCGGGCCGCGCACATGGCCAACACCGGAATTACCGAACGTGTATGCCGGGGGAGCGGCGAAGCAACCAGTATCGAACCACCGCTGAACTGTTTTGGGAGTCGAGACACTCGAACAGGTGATATCCGCTGAGTTACTTCCTCCGTTATTGTTGAGCAGATTGTCAGCCACGGTAACTCTCAAAGGCTGGCCAGCCTGAAAGGTCGTGATTCCGTTGACGGACCAGCCACTAACTAGCTGTCCGGCGATTCCGGAAGACCCACTCAGGAGAGGCTTGCCTCGGCCGAACGGTAGCTGGTAGTTATAGCTCAAAACAAGGTTCTGAGGAATATCGACGAGCTTGAAACCCTGGCTAAGCGCGTAATTGAGTTTGTCATTGTAGGGGTACAAGATGGTCGTGGTGTTATCCATTGTCTTCGACCACGTGTAAGAAGCCAGAAATGAGAATCCGGAACTGAATCGCTTCTCACCTTTAAGCTGAAGGGCGTTGTAATGCGAGGTGCCATCGCCGTTCCGCTGGTCCACCGTAGGAATGTTCGGTGCGACCGGAAAGAAGGGTAAACGCGGAGGGATGGGACCGGGTCCGGGCAAAGATTGATTTAGCTGCAAGTCTCTGTATAGATGAAGACCGTGCGTCCCGACATAGGCTGCGGTAAACGCCATATTACCAGGCAACTGTCGCTCGATGCTGAAGTTCCAGACTTGTGCCTGATCCTGCTTGAAGCCCCGTGCAACGAAGAACACGCCAAATCCTGGAGGCGGCGTCAGTGTCCCGCCTGGACTGTACGGGACGTCGATCGGCCGAGTCAGACCGGTTCCGCTAAGAGACCAAAAGGGAGTAAACGGCGTTGGCGTAATGTAACGGCCCAGCGTGAAGAACGGATAGTTCCGTTCCAGGGTCCCTCCCGTGGCTCCGAAGTTGTCAGGGAAATAGCTGATCCCAAAAGCGGCGCGGATCGCCGTCTTGTTGGCATCGGGCGAGTAGGCTAGACCAACTCGTGGTCCCCAGTTGCCGTAATTGTTGTCAACGTTCGGCCCTCTGTTTTTCGATGAGGCCACGTCAATCAGCCCCGTCGCTGGGTCAAAGTTCGATTGTCTATTGTATTTCTCGACGGGACGCGTGAAGAGGTCCCAGCGCAGCCCCGCATTCAAGGTGAGTTTTGGTGTGATCCGGAAGTCGTCCTGTACGAAAAAGCCTGCGAAGACCATTCGGACGGCAGGCACTGTGTTTACGAAATCCCGATATACCTGGTAGGGCTCCCCCAGCAAGAAGCTGGCGTATGCATTACCGGTGCCCGCCGCTCCCTGATTGCTGGTATAGTTGCCGTTGAAATAGAAGATGCCGCGGGGGTCATCCTGTGCGTTAGTCAGCGTTGACTGAATCTGCTGAACATCGCCCCCGAATTTCAGCGTGTGTTTTCCCTTCACCCATGTCAGGTTATCGGTGTAGTCGAAAATATTGGCGATGCGCTTCGCGTTTGTCCACCCTGGATCGCCGGTCAAACTGCTACTGCTGCCGCCGAGATTATTTGACACCGTGTAGCCGGAAATCTGAAATTGCGCAATACCGGATGTATACGCCAGGCCGGGAATATTGCCGTTCGGGATCCCGAGCGCGTTGTTTTCATCCACGCCATATGAGTTCGCTGTATCCACTACATTGAAGCGGTTGAACCCTAAACGCAGTTCATTCACCATCATGGGGGAAATCGTGCGGTCCCACCCGATGACCGCGTTCTGGTTGAGGGCTACCGAGTCTGGGCCACCGAACATGAAAATATTCGCAGGCGAGGGATTCGTGAAGTTCTTGTGGGCTGCGGACTCGCGTCCAAAGATGTGATCCTTTGCCGTCGCTTGAAAGTCGATTTTGACGTCACCCTGGGGTGCGTTCTCTGTGTTAACGGTGTTATCTATGTAGTTATTTGCGAGTCCGGGTTGGTTGGGAAGCGGGAATAGATTCTGTACCCTCTGAGCAACGGGATCCATTCGACTTGCCGGGATCGTGTTGTTGGGGAACGGCTGTCCGGTAAGCGGATCGTAAATGGCTCCCGATTTTCCTTCAGTCAGCAGCCCCTGCCGCTGTAACAACGTAGGCAACGTCAGAGTGTTTGTCTGCCCCTGATGGGCAATCAGCTGCTGGTAGTCGAGAAAGAAGAACAGCTTGTTCTTGATAATCGGACCACTGAAGAGCCCTCCAAATTGGTTTGACTTGTATGGAGCCCGGCTCTTGGCAAAGAAGTCTCGAGCGTTCAAGTCCTCGTTTCGCAGGAAATCGAAAACTTCTCCGTGGAACGAATTTGTCCCCGACTTGATTGCAAGATTGATAATTGCGCCTCCAAACGAGCCGTACTCGGCGTTCGGATTGCTGGTTTCCACTTTGAACGAATCGACAGAGTCGAGCGGCGGACTGATGCTGATGAAGGCGTTCAGCGGCTCGGTGTTATGAACGCCATCCACTAAGTAGTAATTACCCGACCAGGGGAGCCCATTAACGACAGCTTGCGTGGGTGTCAGGGCGCCCGCAGCGGAGGGATTCTCGGCAAAGTCGCTCCAGCCTGCTTGAACCGCTCCTGGAACGATGGTTACCAGTTGCTCGAACAATCGCCCGTTCAGCGGTAATGCTTCTATCTGCTGGGATTCAATCACGTGCCCCAGATCCGACGTCGTGCTCTGCACTAGCGGAGCCTCGCCCGTTACAGTGATTTCTTGATTCGTTTGACCGGGTGAAAGGCTGAAGTCGACGCGAGTCGTTTGCTGGACCTGGATGGGAGCGTTGGGCACCACTGCCGTTGCGAACCCCTTCAGCTGCGCAGTAATTTTGTATCTGCCTGGAGCCAGATTGGGAATGGTGTAGTCGCCTGTACCGCCGGTTACCGTCGACTGCACAATCCCCGTTTCGGTGTTGGTGGCTGCCACAGTAGCGTTTGCCACCGCCGCACCACTCGCATCGTGTACCGTCCCCACGGCCGTTCCCGTGATTGCTTGCGTCCACCCGATGCCTATGGAGAGCGCCAGGCAAATCAAGGAAAACGAGACTGTCTTTATCGCGCTGCTTACACACTGCTGAGACTGCTCTGACATGTGGGCCCCCTTAGGCGAAATTACATCACCAAACTCAGCGGTTGTACACGTTAATTAACGGTCAATTTATGGCGACCGTCCTCATTTGGCCCGGACCCACGGGAAGAACGACCCAGATTATTCGCTGGTTGTGCGAACCCAGTTCGATGTTGGCCCGGGCGGGTTTGCCATCCACGAACAGTTGAGGGCGTGTGTCGCTGGACGGGACCGGAAAACTAGCCTTCCATTGGAGCGGCGGGCCGAGTTGGTTCGTGAATGTAGTTTCCCTAACGCCGAGATGCCGGACCGTCACTTCGTTTTCGAGCACGGGGACGTTCGCCAGTTTCACCCACTTGAGGCCTTTCGGAAGTCGGGATAGCGTCGCTACCATGTGCTCTCGGGCATCCGGCGAGATCCCGGCCAATCCGGTTGCGGTCGCGCCGATTACAGCGAACACCACTTCGGGCATGTCTCGGCCACGGAAGTTTGGATCGGTCAATTCCAGCAGGTACCGGTAAGCGGAATCGTTTCTGCCATACCGGAAAAGAATTTCCGGATAGTAGGAGAGTTTCTGATCGAACTCGGGCCGGCTCTTTTCAAGCCACTCGAGGGCGGCTTCGGTTTTAAGACCGTCCTCTGTTAGCCCGAACAGGAGGGCGAACAAACTTGGCTCAGTGACATAGCCCGGGTAGAAACGATGATCAGCGAGCAGCATGGAGTAGTGACGTTTTTGAACTGGGTTCCACCACTCTGTGTTGTAGCGCAACCGCAGCTCATTTGCCTTTGCTAGGTACTCCGTAGCAAGCCTATTGGAAAGACTGCCTCGACTACCCTTTTGCTGCTGGATGGCAGCATACGTTGTATAGCCAACATATTGTGCCGCAATTAAATCGCCTCCGACCAGGAGCTTCGGCTCTTCCTGATAATAGGAGGCGATTCCCCTCGGACGAACCTTCGGGCTGCTCTCCATAATT
>Ga0308176_10001607_pt1 | contig 14237 bp, 10 predicted proteins | sample PhyCR2_3_FD_203890 | JGI IMG/M metagenome (GOLD analysis project Ga0308176, IMG submission 203890) | Soil microbial communities from UC Gill Tract Community Farm, Albany, California, United States - DLSLS.C.R2 | ecosystem: Environmental > Terrestrial > Soil > Agricultural land | place: USA...
CCGAAATCCGCCTCGCCCCCAAGGCCGGCCTCGACTTGCGCCAGATCGAAGACGTCCTCGGCGCCCCCAGCTATTACCTCGAAATCCGCACCGACCCCGGCTCCGTACGCACCCCCACCATCAAATCCACCCGCATCGGCAACGGCCTCACCTTCAAGCTCCCCGTCCCCATCCGCCTGCTCGACATAAAGGAGGTGAAAGTCTGGGACGAAAACACGATGCGCAAGGACACCCAGGTGGACCGCCTCGACAACACCGCCGGCACTCCCTCCCGCACCACCAGCGGCGAGCGCTTCACCTTCACCCTCACCGGCTACGAGCCAACGCCCCCGGCCGACCTCCGCATCGGCCTCTACCTCGCCATCGCCGGCGGCGCCGTCTTCCTGCTGACACTGCTGGCCTTCGTCCGCGCCCAGGTGATCTAACTAACACGGCAGACCATTTGCGTATCACACAACGTGGGGAACACGTCTTTGTAGTCATTTCAGGGAGGAGAGTATGTTGTACCTGCTCGCCGCCAGCCTCCTGATCAACGCCGCTCTGATCGCCGCCTCCGGCCGGCTGTGGCTCCGCTGTCACGGCAAACCCCTGCCGCGCCGCAAGCCCGATTTTGACGCGATCGAGCTGGCCCTCACCCACGAGCTCAAACGCCGCTCGCTCGACGACGTCGTCGAGCTCACGCGCTTCGAGCGCCGCGACTGGATCTGCCGCGCCACCCTCACCCACCGCGTGGCCGACATCCACGCCCACTGGAGCGAGATCCTCTCGCTCCTCCAGGCCGTCTCGCGACAGTGCAACCTCCCGGCGCGCCCCGCCGGCTGGGCCTTCGACCCCACCGAGCCCGACCGCATGACCGGCACGCTCCTGGAGTTCGGCTACTCCCCGGAGGTCGGCTACCACCACCACAACGAGTTCGCCTCCGACGCCGCCCTCGAATTACCGGCGCGCCAGGACGCACCGGCCGGGCAGCCCCGCCAGGCCGACCCGCGGATCACCATCGAGGCAATGGGCTAAGAATTTCAGCCGCGCGACGGGAACCACGGCAAACCGGCCAGCCCCCCCCGCCACCACGCCACCGCCCCCACGAGCAGAAGCAGAACGAACAGGACCGCCCCGGCCCACAGGTACTTTCGGCCCCCCGTGCGCCGCCGCAGCGATGGCGGCGGGTAGTACGGATCGGGCTCGCCCGGCGGCGCCCCGGCGCCCAGCAGCACCACGTTGTCCTCGGCGAGGATCTCGTCCACCGGCAGCCGCCGCGTCGCCGGCGTCTGCTCCGGGGGCCCGTGCGCCTCCCGCCACGGGTCCTGCTCCCGCAACGCTCGTTCGTCCGAACTCAGCACGTCCGAAGTCGCCACGTCCCCAGTATACGATGCGGCCGCGGCCGGTTGCGCCGCATTGGCGGGCGCGGCCGCGACCGGAGCCGGGCGAGCCTCCGCCGCAATCGCGACAGCTGCGGGGGCCGGCGATTGGGTTGGTGCCGGTTGTGTGGGTTGTGCCGGCTGTGCCGCGCCCCCCTGCTTGCGCGAGCGCGGGACTTTGGCCTCCGGCCGCTGCTCCGGCAATGCCGCCGGTGGAGCGGGCGTAACCGGCGGCCCGGCGAGCTTAGGCGGCTCGACTTGCCGAGCCACGGCGGGCTGCTCGGCCGCCGCCGCGGCAACCGTCTCGACGAGCCGCCCCGCGGGCGCGGCCGGCGCGACCGGTCCCGTCGTCTTCAGCGAGAGCGACGGCGACCCGCGCCCGCGCCGCTCGCCATCCGAAGTAGGCTCGCGAACAGACCGGAAGGATGCGTCGGCGGGCAAGGGCGCGAACCGCGCGCCGCCCACGCCGGCGAGCACGCCCCCGGAGCTGCCGTCGGAATCCCCCGCGTCGCCCGCGGGCTCGTCGGCTAGTTTCAGGTCGGCGCCGTCCCCGGAATCGTCACCGGCATCGTTTCGCGAAGATTTCCAGGACGAAAGCGCGTCGCCCGAATCCGCCGGTTCCTCGGTCGCGATCGAGACGCACCGCAGGCGGAACGTGCCGACGCCCAGCACGTCCCCTTCGACGATCTCCTGGCACCGCACCTTGATGCCATTGACCGTCGTCCCCGTGCGCGAGTTCAGGTCGCACACGTACCGCCGCCCGTCCAGTTCGACGATCGCGGCGTGCGCGCTGGAGACGCTGTGGTCCGTCAACGCCAGGTCGGTTCCGTCGCGGCGGCCGATCACGAAAAACGGCACGTCGATCGTGATTTCCTCGCCACTGCCCTCGACGGCAAAGACCGCCGGCGCCGCGTGCCATCGCCCGGAGGGAAAGCGGAAGACGCCCTCGTCGTAAAAGCGGAATTCGAACTCGCCGACCCGGAGCTGGTCGCCGTAGGTGAGGCGCCTCGCGCGGTCGAGCGCTTCGTCGTTGACGCGCGTCCCCGTGCGGCTGACCAGGTCGCGGACGTACACGTAATTGCCGCGGTTGATCAGCACCGCGTGCGCGCCGCTCACCTTCTGCGACGGCAGGCAGACGTCGGCGTCTTCCTTGGACCCCACGATGGTCACGAGCTTCTCGAGCCGCAGCGGCCGCGGCAACTCCGGCCGCGGCTTTACCTGCACCAGCAGCGGTGCCGGCGGCCGGCGCGAGCGCGATTGTTGCGGGTCACTGACCATCTTCGATTACAACGACCAGATGCGTCGCCCTGTTGACTCTGCCTCGTAATTTACGCCACAAATGCCCTCACCGCCCGACAACGACGGCCCGCACCATGTGCTAAGACGTAACGAATCAGCGGGTGGTTCGCAAATTAGGCCCCCCGGCCGTGTATGGTCCCATAAGCGCGGCGCCACCGTAACCCCGGCGGCCACAAGTCATTCCGGCCGACGCCCTTCCGCGTACGACAGAAAGTCTCCGCGATCCCGGCGGCCGTCAGTCGGCCGTCCCGAAGTGCCGCTTAAAGAACGCCAGCATCGCCAGCCCCTGGTCTTCCTTGAACGGCTTGCCGTTGCCGTTTACGAACACGTTCTCAATGCCCAGCGCGTCCATCCTCGCCTTGAGCTGTTTGCCGAAATTCGGGTGGTGAATGTTGTCCCCGGGCTTGGCATTCGGCGACGGCGGCACGTCCGGCTCGTTGTACACCATGTACAGCGGCGGGTCGTCCTTCGTCAGGTGATTGATCGCCGAGCACTCGTCGTACAGCTTTTTAATCTGCGGCGGCGGATCGAGCGCCTCGTCCAGTGACTTCAGCCCGTACACCTTCAGCAGCGACGGGTGCTGCCACGCCTTCCCGCCAATGAGTTTCTTGATCTCGATCGGGTCATACGTCCCCTGGCCGCCCATCGTCCCGATCGCGCTGATGCGCGTGCTGATCCGCTCGATCGGGTCGGGGCTGTCGGGTTTCGCCAGGTCGTCGTGAAATCCGATGTACATGGAGATCCCCGCGCCCGCCGACCCGCCGTAGCACGCCACGCGCGTCGGATCGATGTTCCACGCCTTCGCCTTCGATCGCAGGAATTGAAGCGCGCGCACCGAGTCCATCTGCGGCGCGGGGAAGATCGTCTTCTCCCCGTCCACGAAGCGATAGTGGATGGCGGCGAACGAGATTCCCGACGCAAGCCCCGCCTTGAGCATCGGCACGTTGATCGAGCTTTTGTCGCCGCCGACAAACCCGCCGCCGTGGATGTAAATGATCAACGGCGTCGGCTTCTCGCTCTCGGCCTTATAAAAGTCCAGCACGTTCCGCTCGTACGGCCCGTACTTCACGTCCGCCAGGTCCGGCGCCGGCTTGTTGGCAGGCCCCTTCTTCTTCTGCTGCCCCCGCGCCGGGACGGCGAGCAACGCCAGCAACAACAACACAGCAACCAGCGCACGTTCCAGCAGACCACGCATTCTCATGGCAACCCTTTCGCGTCATTCCCCGACCCACAGCACCGGCTGGCGGATCGGCAGGTTGCGAATCACTTCCTCGTTGGTCGGATTCGCCTCCAGCGTCTTCCACAGGTCGATGTACTTCTGCTCTCCATACGCCAGCCCGGGGAACAGCATCCCCGGCGACCGCACCGGCCAGAATTCCCAAAACATCACGTCCTTCTGGAACGGCCACGTGTTCTTGTCCTTGACGTACGGGTACATGAACTCCGCCGCCTTGTGCATGTCCCGCCCGTCCGCCGTCGAATACTCCCACAGGTCGTCCCCCGGCGTCGAGAGGATGTGGCACACCGTCGCCATCGCGTCGAGGTTGAACAGTGAATACCCGTACGGCTTGGTGCGCTTGAGTTCCAGCGGAAAGCTCCCGTCCTTGGCCATCTGGTCCGGCAGCAGCACCTCCTTATACCGCCGCCGGCACTCGGCCAGTTGCTTTTCATCCCCGGTGAACGAAGCAAACGCCGCCACCTGCATCACCCAGCACGTGCCGTGGTTGTTCTTCGCCTTCTTCTCATCCAGACCATTCTTGCTCGTCGTCATCCAGTGGACGTAGTCCGCGAACCACTTTTTGACCGCCGCCAGGTCCTCGCCCTGGAGCACGCCGCGCGCGGCGAGGATTTGCGCGCTCCGCGCCGGCTCGATCAGATGAACGGTGTCGATGATCCCAATCCCCCGCCCCGTCGAAACGCCCTTGATCGCCTGCGCATACTGCAGGTTCGGATTCATCCGCGTCTTCTCATCTACGAACCACGCCCGCAGGTGCTCGATCGCATGATCGGCGTACTTCCGCTCGCCGCTGATCTTGTACGCCGCCGTGAGCGTCGCGACCTGGATGCTCATGCGGATCATCGCGTGCCTGTGCGCGACGAAATTCTCCGGATTCGTCATCCCGTCCCGCTGCACGTACGGCCCGGCCGGGTCCTTCGGATTCGGCCACCAGTAGTCCCCTTCCGAAAAGAAATCGTGAATCCCCCCGGTGCTTCGCTCGGCCTTGAACGCCGTGACCGTGACGGGCCGCTCCGCCAGAAACTCATCGGCGGCCTTCACGACGCGCTCGCGGTCCAGCGCGGCGACATCAATGTGGACCTTGTCAGCCGCGACCACGGAAAGGGCAGTCAATCCCAGAAGGGCCAGACCGACGGCTGACGTGGTGCGCTTCACGCCCGCCAAGTTTAACCCCGCCCCCCCATAATCTATACTGCCCGCATGAAACCGCACTTCATTCTCATCCTTGCCACCATCGCCATGCTCACACTCTCCGCCAACGCCGCCGACTGGAAAATCGCCGGCGACACCATCACCGCCCCCTGGGCCGAAAAGGTCAACCCCGCGAACCCTCTGCCGGAGTACCCCCGCCCCCAGATGGTCCGCAAGGACTGGACGAACCTCAACGGCCTGTGGGACTACGCCATCCGCCCCAAGGACGCCCCGCAGCCGGACAAGTATGACGGCAAAATCCTCGTCCCCTACCCCGTCGAATCCGCCCTCTCCGGCGTGCGAAAGCCCGTCACCCCCAGCGACCGCCTCTGGTACCGCCAGGTCTTCAAAGCCCCCGACCTGTCCAAGGGCAAGCGCCTGCTCCTCCACTTCGGCGCCGTCGATTGGCAGGCCACGGTCTTCGTCAACGGCAAAGAAGTCGGCCACCATCAGGGCGGCTACGACCCCTTCACCTTCGACATCACCGACGCGATCAACCCCGACCGATGGGACCAGACCCTCGTCGTCTCCGTCTGGGACCCCACCGACACGCAGGTGCAGCCCCGCGGCAAGCAGGTACTCCAGCCAAAGGGCATCTGGTACACGGCCGTCACCGGAATATGGCAGACGGTGTGGCTGGAGCCCGTGGCAACGACCTACATCTCCGAGATCCGCTCCACCACGGACGTGGACCTCGGAAAGGTCACGGTGTCCATCACCATACGCGGTCCGTTGGATGGAATCGAACCTGAAATGACCCGCGAATTAGAGGGTGGCATTGAAACCGTCGGATCGCTTGCCAACGAACCGGTCAAGGATTTTTCCTTCACCATCCAAAATCCAAAGCTCTGGTCCGTCGAAAATCCAAACCTCTACGACGTGAAGGTTAGACTTAAGCGCAACGGCGAACCCATCGACGAAGTCTCCACCTACTTCGCCATGCGCAAAATCGAGGTCAAGCGCTCCACCGCCGATGGCCACATGCGCATCCACCTCAACAACAAACCCCTCTTCCTCATCGGCCCCCTCGACCAGGGCTGGTGGCCCGACGGCCTCTACACCGCACCCACCGACGACGCCCTCAAGTACGACATCGAAATCATGAAAAAGCTCGGCCTCAACATGGCCCGCAAGCACGTCAAGGTCGAGCCCGACCGCTGGTACTACTGGTGCGACAAGCTCGGCTTCCTCGTCTGGCAGGACATGCCCAGCGCCATGGCCGCCCCCGACACCCGCATCAAGCGCAACGACCCCAAAGACGCGACCTTCACCAAGGAGCAGGCGGAGAACTTCCGCACCGAGCTTCACGCCATGGTCGAATCCCTCCGCAACCACCCCTGCATCATCGCCTGGGTCCCCTTCAACGAAGGCTGGGGCCAACACGACACCAACGAAGTCCTCAAATCCGTCAAACAGCTCGACCCCACCCGCCTCGTGGACGGCCCCAGCGGCTGGGCCGACCGCGGCTGGGGCGACCTGCACGACATGCACCACTACCCCACCCCCGAGATGTACCCCGCCGAGCCCACCCGCGCCTCCGTCTTAGGCGAATTCGGCGGCCTCGGCCTCCCGCTCCCCGGCCACACCTGGGTCATCGAACGCAAATGGGGCTACCGCAATCTCACCACGCAGGCCGAGCTCCAGAAGCAGTACGAAGACCTCATCACCCAGCTCCCGCCCCTGATCGAAAAGGGCCTCAGCGCCGCCGTCTACACCCAGACGACGGACGTCGAAGGCGAGGTGAACGGCCTGATGACCTACGACCGCAAAGTCATCAAGCTCGACGCGGAGCGCGTCGCGCCGATGCATCGCAAGCTGTACGAGCCGTCGAAGTGACACGGATATAGAAAGCGCCCAGCACCCGCGCGGCGTGGTCACCTCCGGTGACCACGTCAATGCGATGGACGCAGGATTTCCACCGAACCCCGCGACCCAAGTTTCGTAGTGGCTTGAGAGGGGAGCGGGGGCATGAGCCACACGACAAACCAGTCTTTCCGGCAACCAAGCCGCCCCGCCCGCGCCGCGCGCCTGCACGCGTCCGAAACTGACCAAATCCGTCCGAATCTGACCGAATCCGTCACGCCCCCTCTTCCCGGGAAAATACGAACCCAACCTCCCCTCCCCACTTTGCTTCCCTCGCGCCCTTCGCGTTCTTTGCGGCTTCCTCTCTTCCAATTTGTCCCCGATTGTCCCCCGGCGTCCCCGCAAGTCCCCTCCCAAACACCTCGAACGGACAAAACGAAGCCAAACTCCGCCCGCGCAAACCCGCCCCTCCGGCCGATGCGTCACGACGCCTCCGCCCTTCTCACGCACTCGCCGACCGCCTCATCAAACATCTTCTCCGTCAGCTTCCCCGTGAACGTGTTCTGCTGGCTCACGTGGTACGACCCGACCAGCCACAGACCCCCACTCAACTCCACGACCGCCCCGTGGCTAAATTCGGCCTTCCCGGTGGGCCGGCTGTCGTGCCGCCTCGCCAGCCGCAGAATCGCATCCCACGCAATCCGCCCCAGCGCGAAAAACACCCGCTTGTTCCTCAGCAGCTCCCACTCCCGATCCAGGTACTCCGCGCAATTCGCGATCTCCCCCGGCAGCGGCTTGTTCCCCGGCGGCGCGCACCGCGCCGTCGCGCTCACGTACACGTCCCGCAGCTCCAGCCCGTCCCCGCGTGCCACGCTCGTCGCCTGGTTCGCCAGCCCCGCCCGCCACAATCCCGCGTACAGAAAGTCCCCGCTGCGATCACCCGTGAACACCCGCCCGGTCCGATTCCCCCCGTGCGCCGCCGGAGCGAGCCCCACAATCCAGATCCGCGCCCGCCCGTCCCCGAACCCCGGCACCGGCCGCCCCCAGTACTCCCACTCCCGGTACGCCCGCCGCTTCTCCCGCGCGACAGCCTCGCAGTACTCCCGCAGCCGCTCACACCGCCGGCAATTCACCACGTCCGCATGCAGTTGTTCTAATAATCTGCCCACGCAACGCATTGTACGGGAACCGCGCATACTGCCCACCCGCGGCCACACCGGATCGTATAATTCACAGGGAAAGAGGCGGCGTGACGATCAGCCCTCACGAGGAGCCGACATGCGCAAAACCAAATCCCACAACGGCCGCCCCCGTTCCTTCCAATCGGCAATTGCAAATCGCAAATCGCAAATGACACCCCGCTTCCGCCCCCGCATGCCCATGGGCGAATTCCTCTTCTCCTACCTCCACTCCCGCGGCGTGCGGCACTCCTTCGGTGTTCCCGGCGACTTCGCTCTCCCCACCTTCGCCTGGCTCGACAAATCCCCCGTCCAGTCGATCACCATGACCCACGAGCCCGGCGCCGGCTTCGCCGCCGACGCCTACTCGCGCCTCAACGGCATCGGCCTGTGCTGCGTCACCTACTGCGTCGGCGGCTTGAACATGCTCAACCCCATCGCCGGCGCCTACGCCGAGAAATCGCCGGTGGTGGTGATCTCCGGCGCCCCCGGCCGCAAGGACCGCGAGAAGGACCCGCTCCTGCACCACAAGGTCAAGACCTTCGACACCCAGAGGCGGATCTACGACGAGGTCACCGTCGCCAGCACCGTCCTCCTCGACGAGCACCGCGCCGCCGAGGAGATCGCCCGCTGCGTCGAAGCCTGCCTGCGGCACAAGCGCCCGGTGTACATCGAGGTCCCCCACGACATGGTGGACCGCGAAATCCCGGTGAACCTCCCGGCCGAGCTGCCACGGCCGCAGTCGGATCCCGATACGCTGGCGGCGGCGTTCGACGAAACGATCAGGATGCTCGCGCCCGCGAAGAAGCCCGTGGTCCTCGCCGGCGTCGAGCTGCACCGCTACGGCCTGACCGACCTGGCCATTCGCTTCGCCGAAAAGCTCAACATCCCCATCGCCGCCGACCTGCTCTCCAAGAGCGCGGTTCCGGAAAATCACCCCCTGTACCTCGGCGTGTACGGCGGCGCGATGTCCTCCGACCCGACGACGCGGGAGTACGTCGAGTCTGCCGACTGCGTCCTCATGCTCGGCACCTTCATCACCGACATGAACCTCGGCATCTACACCGCCAAGCTCGACCGCTCCCGCACGATCCTCGCGACCACCGAATCGATCAAGGCCGGCTACCACCGCTACGAGGACGTAGAGTTCCCCGATTACCTCAACGCCCTGCTGACGTGCTGCTCGGGCGCGACCGCCATCAGTCCCAAGCGTTTCAAACACCCCAACCCCCACACCGAGCCCAAACCGCTGGCGAAATCCGAGTTGACCGGCAGCCTGACGATGCAGGAAGTCATCCGCATCCTCTCCCTGCACCTCGATGAAAACAGTTGCGTCGTGAGCGACGTTGGCGACGCCATCTTCGGCGCCGTCGGCATCCGCACCGCCAAACGCGCCGAGTTCATCGCGCCGGCGTACTACCTCTCGATGGGCTTCGCCGTCCCCGCCGCCGTCGGCATCCAGACCGCCGCCCCCAACCTCCGCCCCTTCGTCCTCGTCGGTGACGGCGCCTTCCAGATGACCGGCACGGAGCTTTCCACCGCCGTCCGCCTCGGCCTCACCCCCATCGTCCTCGTCCTCAACAACGAAGGCTACGGCACCATGCGCAAAATCCGCGACGGCCGCTTCAACGTCATCTCCCAGTGGGATTACGGCAAAATCTGCGACCTCGTCGGCGGCGGCACCGCCAGCCGCGCCGCGACCAAGGGCGAGCTCGACGGCGCCATCCGCTCGGCCCTGGGCTCCACCAACCTGCACGTCATCGACGTGCAATTGCCGCGCGACGACATCAGCCCGCAGCTCGCCAACATGACCGCGGAAATGGCCAAGCTGAGAAACACCAAAGCCGCACGGATCAAGGCAGCCACCTGACCCCTCATGGACCCGGTCCGCCTCCTGCCAATCACGCTGCCGCTGGCGATCATCGTCTGGGTGGCGATCTTTTTCCGCATCCGAGGCTGGCTCCGCCAACGGCGCCAGCGCGGCGGGCCCGACGCGCGACTGCGACAGCCGACCGGTGCCCGCCGGCTCAAACCCTGGCACATCGTCCTCCTGGCCACGCTGGTCGCCGCCGGAATCGGCTCGGCCATCGTCGAAGAGCGCGGCCCCATCGCCGCGCGGCGCAGCGTGCACGCCATCCAATCCCGCCTCGACGTGGTGATGCATTACGTCGGAATCGTCCTCATCGTCCTGGTCGTTCTCTTTCTCCTGATCCATTGGCTAAGCCGCGATAAGGTCATCATTGCCGCCGCTCGCCTCGCCCTGAAGAAGCAGCACGACCAGGCCATCCAGCTTCTCCGCGACCACATTGCCCGCAACGGGGAAACCACGCAGCGTCTGGATGCCCTCGGCCTGCTCCTGCTCGATAGCGACCGCTACGAGGAAGCCCTCGCCCAGTTCGACCGCTCCCAGGCCGTCTCCCGCAAGCCCGGCAGCGCGGACAACAACCGCGCCGTCGCCCTCCACAAGCTCGGCCGCACCGACCAGGCCCTCGGCCTGCTCAAGGGCGTCATCGAACGCGAGCCCGACAACTTTGTCAGTACGTGCAACTACTGCCTTTTCCTGGCCGATGCCGGCCGCGAGCAAGAAGCCTTCGAGCAACTCGAACGCGCCGAGCAGATCTACGAACGCTACGACCCCAAGTACTTGAAGGCCTGGACGCCCCTCTTGGAGGAGTGTCGCCAGAAACTACCCACCGCCCACGGCTTCCCCGTTATCGTGCCGTCTCAGCCGAACGCGCCTACATAATTCCGCGCGGGGACTATTTTCCGACCGAGAACCCCCCATCGATAATCAACGCGCTCCCGGTCACGAACGCCGATTCATCCGACGCCAGGTACAGCGCCGCCGCCGCGATCTCCTCCGGCGTTCCCATCCGGTTCAGCGCCTGCGTGCCGGCCATCTGCTCGTACGCCTTCTTCGGATCGGGGTATTCCTTCAGCCTCGCCTGCACGAACGGCGTCTCCACGCGCCCCGGGCAGATGCAGTTGCACCGCACCTGCGAGTCGGCGTGGTCCAGCGCAACGCACTTGGTGATCCCCACGACGGCGAACTTGGTCGCGCAGTAGGCGAGCCGATCGCGGACGGCGACGATTCCCCCGATCGAGGCGAGGTTGACGATCGAACCGCTGCGGCGCTCGATCATGGGTTTGATGAACGCCCGGGTCATGTACATCACGCCCTTGACGTTCACGTTGTAGAGCCGGTCGAGGTCTTCGCCGGTGGTGGTGAGGATGGTGCCGACGTGGCCGATGCCGGCGTTGTTGACCAGCACGTCGCAGCGGCCGTGGGCGTCGAGGACGACGCGGGCAATGTTCTGGCACGAGCGCTCGTCGGCGACGTCGGTTTGCACGAACTCGGCCCCGCCGCCCCCCTGCCGGACGGCCTCTGCAACGCGAGCGCCGGCTTCGGCATCTCGTTCGGCAACGTAAACGACGGCGCCGGCGCCGGCGAACGCGTGGGCGATCGCCTCCCCGATGCCGGAGCCCGCGCCGGTGACAACGCTTACCTTGTTTGACAGGTTGAACACGGCGGCACATCCTACGGGCCGGCTATTTTTTAACGATTTATTTTCCTTTTCGATAATAAACTGCTATACTCCCGCCCGTATGCAATTGGAATCGCGACAACGTGGCTTGCTGCAACTGCTCTGGAGCACCGGCCCGCTCAGCCGTTTCGAACTGGCCGAGCGCACCGGCATCCGGCCGAACACCATCGGCTCGGACACCGCCGCGCTGCTCGACGCGGGGATATTGCGCGAGCGCCCGGCGCTGCGCCCCGTGCGCGGGCGCCCCCGCACGCCGCTGGAAATCGACCCGTCCAGGCGCAACGTCGTCGGACTGGCGATCCGCGTCGGCGGCGTACAGGCGTGCCGGCTCAACCTCCTCGGCCAGCCCGTCTCCGAAATCGAAGCCCGCACCGCCGCCAGCGGCGACGAGATTCTGGCGGCGAGCTGCGAGCTGCTCCGCTCCCACACCGACAAGCACACCCTGGCGATCGGCCTGACCACGCCGGGCCTGGTGGACCCGTCGCACCACTCCATCCTCTTCAGCTTCCTCACCCCCGCCACCGGCGGCGCCGCCGCCAGCGCCGCGACGGCCGGCATCAGCCTCCAGAAGATCTACGACTGCGCCGGCGACCGCCCCATGGTCCTCGAAAACGACATGCACGCGCTCGCCGCCCGCTGGCTCCTGACCCACCTCGCCGAGCAGCAGGAGGACGTGCTGCTGATCTACTTCTCCGACGGCGAGCTCGGCGCCGCCCTACTCATCGGCGGCAAGCCCAACCGGGGCTGTGTCACCGGGGCCAATGAGCTGGGGCACACGCGGCTGCCGGTCGAGACGGAAAAGTGCTTCTGCGGTGAAAAAGGCTGCCTCGAGCGAATCTGCTCCACGCCGTTCCTCCGCGGCGGGCGCGGCAAGGCCGGCACGCTGGTGCAGCGCGCCGCCGCGATGGAGAAGGGCGACGCACAGGTCCGCAGGATGGTGGACCTGCTCGGCATGGGCTTCGGCAACGCGGTAAACTTCATCCGCCCCAACCGCCTGGTCCTGGTCTCGGAACTCACGCAGCACCCGGCCTTCACCGAAGCGCTCATCGAGCGCATCCGCCACTACATGCTGCACAACCTGGTGCAGTACGTGAAGGTGGACCTGTGGGACCAGTCGGGCGCCAGGCCGGCGGAAAGCGCGGGATGGCTGGCGCTGGCCAGCATCTACTTCAAGGGCTGGGCGCGCGACGTCAATTTCAACGGCGCCGAGACCATCTCCCCGCTGCGGCGCGCGCTCGCCTGAGCAGCCGAACGCGACGAGCAACTTCAGAACCGCTCAGACTCAGAGGATTTCGAGGATTTCGATGACGAACGAAGAGGTCATGACACAGCGGGAAAAGATCCCCACCCGCATCTGCGACGACTCCAAGTCCTGCTCCAAGGCGGTGGCGGAGGAGATCGCGTCTCTGATCCGCGAATCGGCCAAGGCCGGGCGCAACTGCGTGCTGGGGCTGGCGACGGGCTCCACGCCGGTCGGCGTGTACGACGAGCTGGTCCGCATGCACCAGAGCGAGGGGCTGTCGTTCAAGAACGTGATCACGTTCAACCTCGACGAGTATTACCCGATGCGGCCGCACGAGCTGCAGAGCTACGTGCGGTTCATGCGGGAGCACCTCTTCGACCACGTCGATACCAGGCCGGAGAACGTGCACATCCCCGACGGGCAGGTCCCGCCGGACCAGGTGCACGTCTACTGCGCGAAGTACGAGCAGATGATCAAGGACGCCGGCGGCATCGACCTCCAGCTTTTGGGCATCGGCCGCACGGGACACATCGGCTTCAACGAGCCGGGCTCGTCGCGGAGCAGCCGCACGCGCCTGATCACGCTCGACAAGGTCACCCGCATGGACGCGGCGTCCGACTTCTTCGGCGAGGAGAACGTCCCCCGCCGCGCGATCACGATGGGCGTCGGCACCATCCTGGGCGCCCGGCGCGTCGTGCTGATGGCCTTCGGCGAGCACAAGGCGCCGGTCATCGCGCAGGCGATCGAGGGACCGATCACGCCCGCCGTCGCCGCCAGCTTCCTCCAGGAACATCCGAATGCACAGGTGATGCTCGACAAGGCGGCGGCGGCGAAGCTCACGCGCGCCGACACGCCGTGGCTGGTCGGCGCCGTGGACTGGAACCCGCGCCTCATCCGCAAGGCCGTCATCTGGCTCGCCCGGCACCTCGAGAAGCCCATCCTCAAGCTCACCGACGAGGACTACAACGAGGCCGGCCTCCAGGACCTCGCCGCCCAGCACGGCCCGAGCTACGACATCAACATCGCGATTTTCCGCGCCCAGCAGGAGACGATCACCGGCTGGCCCGGCGGGAAGCCCGCCGAGGCCAAGCAGCCCGGCGACCACCACCGTTCCCGCGACGACATCTTCCCCAAGCGCGTGGTGATCTTCTCCCCGCACCCCGACGACGACGTGATCTCGATGGGCGGCACGCTCCTGCGCCTGGTCGACCAGGGCCACGAGGTTCACGTCGCCTACCAGACGTCCGGCAACATCGCGATCTTCGACGGCGACGCCATCCGCTTCGCCGACTTCGCCCGCGACTTCAACCAGATGTTCGGCATCAACCCCGAGGCCACCGCCCACATCGAGCGGCACATCGAGGAATTCCTGCGGAACAAGCA
>Ga0308176_10001608_pt1 | contig 14232 bp, 15 predicted proteins | sample PhyCR2_3_FD_203890 | JGI IMG/M metagenome (GOLD analysis project Ga0308176, IMG submission 203890) | Soil microbial communities from UC Gill Tract Community Farm, Albany, California, United States - DLSLS.C.R2 | ecosystem: Environmental > Terrestrial > Soil > Agricultural land | place: USA...
ACGCTGATCGAGATCCTCGTCGTCATCGTGGTGATCGCGATCCTCGCGACGCTCGTCGCGCCGAACATCTTCCAGCACGTTGGCGCGGCCAAGAGCGCGACCGCGAAGTCGCAGATCGAGATGCTCGGCGCCGCGCTCGATGCGTATCGTCTCGACAATGGGAGCTATCCGACGACCGAGCAGGGGCTCAACGCGCTGTGGGAGAAGCCGACCACGGATCCGCCGGCCAATTGGCGCTCGCCATACCTGCGCAAACCGGTGCCGATGGATCCCTGGGGCCGCCCGTACGTGTACCTCTTCCCCGGCCAAGCAAATCCAAACGGGTACGACCTGGTGTCATATGGTCAAGACGGCAAACCTGGCGGCGACGGGGAAGCGGCCGACATCACGAGCTGGAAATAACGGTCGCCGTCCGGCGACCTGATGTCCTCGACTGTGACGTAATTCATGCCGACCTACGCGTATCAGGCTGTCGACGGCGCGGGCAAGCGAACGCGCGGCCAGGCGCAGGCCGTGAGCTCGGGCGCGCTCGCTCGCTCGCTCGAGGAGCGTGGGCTGTTCGTGCTCGACGTCGCGGAGTCGACTGAGAGCGCGTCGTCGAAAGGCAGCTTCAGATTCGGCCGCCGCCGCGAGGTGCTCGAAGTGACGCGCGCGATGGCGGCCCTGCTCCCGGTGGGCATGCCGCTCGCGCAAGCGCTGCATGCCGCGTCCGGCGTGGCGTCGGGTGACGTCCGCTCGGCATTACAAGAAGTCAAATCGCGCGTCGAGCGCGGCGACACGTTGTCGGCCGCGCTCGCCGGGCATCCCAATCTCTTCTCGCCGCTCTATGTTGGACTCGTGCGCGCCGGCGAGAAGAGCGGCGACATCGATGCCGCCTTCGCCCGGCTCGCGGATCAACTCGATCGCGACGAACAACTCCGCGGCAAAGTCGTCTCGGCCGCGATCTATCCGCTGCTGCTCGCGACAGCGGGATCCGTCGCGGTCACGGTGCTGCTCTTCTTCGTGTTGCCGCGCTTCGTGACGCTGCTCGAAGGAAGCGGCGCGACGCTGCCGAAGTCGACCTCCACGTTGCTTGCATTATCGGGAGCGCTGCACCGCTTCTGGCCGGTGCTGCTTCTCATTCCGCTCGGCGGCGTGGCATTCGCGGCATGGGCACGCAACACCGATGAAGGTCGTCGCGTGTGGTCGAGGATCATGCTCGCGCTGCCGGGCGTCGCGACGTTACGTCGCTATGCGCTCGCGGGCCGCTTTGCGCGACTCGTTGGCGTACTCCTTGGTGGCGGCGCGCCGTTGCTCGCCGCGCTGGACGACACGATCGAATCCGTTGGCGATCCCATCGCGCGCGACGACGCGGTTCGCATTCGCACGCGCGTGCGCGAAGGCTCCTCACTTCGAGCGGCAGTCGCGGAGAGCACGCTCTTTCCGGCGTTGCTCGCGCAGCTCATCGGCGTTGGCGAGGACGCGGGCCAGTTGCGTGTCTTTCTCATGAAGGCGGCCGACATCTTCGAGGAGCGAACCGAGCGGGCCACGCAACGGCTGGCCACTCTCGCGGAGCCGGCCATGATCGTGTTGTTCGGAGCGATCGTCGCGTTCGTCGCCCTCTCGCTATTGCAGGCGATCTACGGCATCAACGCCAACTCGTTCAAGTGATGCGAACATCGCCGGCGCGACATGCGAGGAGCAGTCGCTCGCAGGGCTTCACGCTCTGGGAGCTGACGATCGTGCTCGCCGTCATGGCGGTCGCTGCGACGCTCGCCGCACCGGCATTCGCGCGCTTCGGCACCGAGCAGCCCGCCGGCGCGGCTGACGCCGTGATCAATCTGTTACGCGACGCGCGGAAAGCCTCGCTTGATTTCAATGCGAATGTCACCGTGCGGCTCGATCCGAAAACACTACGCTACCAGGTCGACACGGCTGGCGTCGGCGGATTCGGCCAACTGGCCGACGGCACCCTCGACATGGGACTCACGCAGACGCTCGAGTCGCCGCAGCCGAGGGTGGCGTTCGTGTTCACGCCGACGGGCGCGACGTTCGCGGATTCGGTGATCGTTCGCGGCGGCGTGGTGCCGATGGTCGTGCACGTGGATGCGTGGAGCGGAGTCGCTCATGTGGACACGCTCAAGTAAGCGGCGCGGTGCGACCGCATCGCACGGGACGGGTCCGCATCTTCGCGCCCGCGGCGGCCTCTCTCTGCTCGAGGCGGTCGTCTCCATCACGATCGTCGGACTCACGTCCGTCGCTGCGCTGGAAGCAGCCGGTGGCGACATGCGGGCGACCGAGCGGTCGCGACGTGCGATCGAAGCGGAGGCGCTTGCGACGTCGCGGCTCGACATCATCGACATGCTGACGCAGCAGGAGCTCCAGGCGATTCCGGATTCGGTGGCGAACGGGAAGTTCTCCAAGCCGCTCGACGAATATCAGTGGACGACGCAATCGGCCGCGGTGTCAGACCAGGCGGGACTGTACGACGTGCGCGTCACCATCGCCTGGCCGCGGGGCTCGTACACGGTGAAGACGTACGAATATCGCACCCCGCCCATCGTGAGCCGCCGATGATGCGACCCACGGCGACGATTCCAGCGCTGCGCTCGCGCAGCGGCATGACGCTCATGGAGCTCGTGATCGCATTGGCCATCACGGGAATGATGGCGACGGTCGGCGCGATGACGTTCAACTCGATCATCGAGCATCGCACGGTCATTCGCACTGCGTCGACCTCGGTGGAGCGTGCGAGCGCACTGCGCAACATGGTGCATTCCTGGCTCGACGCCGGCAACGTTCAGGTTCCGCGCGGCGGCGGACCGCGCGGCCTCGGTCGCGGTGCAACCGTCATCTCGAACCAGAACGCAACGCAGGCGGCAGCGGCGGGCGACGAGCTGGTAATCACGACCGATGCGTTGACGCCCGCGCTCAGCGGCAACGTGCGCGTTCGCCTGTACGTCGACGCCGACCAGAGCACGCCGGAGAAAGGACTGTGCGTGGAATTCCAGGCGAATGCGCAGGAGCCGCTCATTCGGCGCATGCTCGATTCCACGATCGATTCGCTCCGCGTCGAGTACTTCGATCAGCGCACCAACAAGTGGTTCGCGGCGACCGAAGCGGCGACGATCAGCCCGATCGCGGTGCGTGCGACGCTCATCTCGCTCACGACGAATACATCGCCCATTCTGCAGTTGCCCATCGTGTATCCGTTGCCGGGAACACGCGTGAACGTTGGTGGCGGGATCACGGTCAGATGAGAGCGAGACGTGGAGCGGCGCTGCTCGCCGGCCTGTGGCTGGTGGTTGCGATCGCGGCGGTATCGCTGCAATTCAGCCTCGACGCGCACGAGCGGCGCCGACTTGGCACTCTCGCGTCCGAGCGCGGACAGCAGCGCGCGCTCGCGCAGGGAGCGCTCGCTCTCGTGCAGGCGCGGCTCGAGCAGGCGATTCGAGTGGGGCCCACGAATACCAGCGGGGCGATGGCCATTCTCGCATCGTCAGACCCGTGGCATGGAATCGATTCGTTGTATTCAGGCACGGTGCTCGTCGATAGTACAGCGGTCGAAGTCGAAGCACACGATCTGGGTGAGAAGCTCAACATCAACCGGATGTCGGAGCAGGAGTTTCAGTCGTTCTTCAGCTTTCTGCTTCAGGATTTCAGCAAATCCCAGCAGCTCGCGCAGGCCATCATGGATTGGCGGGACGCCGACAGCATTCCGCGGCCGAGCGGCGCGGAGCGTGATGCGTACATCAAGGCCGGCAATCTCGCGCTTCCAACGAACGGGCCGTTCCGTGACATCAATGAGCTCGCTGACGTGATGGGAATGACGCCCGAGATCTTCGCTGCCGCCAAGCCATATCTCACCACACTCGGCACGTCGCAAGTCAACCTGAACGACGCGCCGATTCCGGTCTTGCGTGCGTTGCCGGGGATGACTGACGCAACGGTCAACCGGATTCTCCAGCTTCGGTCGCAGGGACGGCGCATCACGAGTGTTCAGCAGGTCTTCACACAGAACGTCGCGGGCGGCGGGCGTGGGCGTGGAGTTCCGGGAACGCTCCAATCGCCTGCGGTGCTCGCGCAGATGCAGACGCAAGCCGCTGTGAATACCTCGCAGATCGAGCTCACGATCACCGCGCGGACCGGCGTGCAATCGTCGCCGACCAAGCTCACGGCCGTCGTGGCAAGATCGACCAATGGCGCCATCGTGAGGTTCAAGTCATGGTGACGTCTGCTCGAGCAGGCACCGCGCCGAAGAAACGCATCCGAACGGGCGTCGCGATCTCGACGACCGCCGTGTGCGCGGCGGATCTGCGGTTGCGTGGGTCGACGGATCGTTCGTGGCGTGCATCGCTCGATGCGCCGCCGGCAGATGGCGGCTCGTGGCCCTCGCTCGCGAATGCGCTCGTCGAGCTGGCGCGAACGCTCGGTGTTGCGGAAGGCGGAGGAACGCTCGACGTCGCGCTGATGCCGCCGCTCACGGAGGTGCGTCGGCTCGACGTTCCACCGCTTCGCGATGATGAGTTGCGGCGTTTGCTTGCGCGCAATGCGTCCAAGTATTTCGTGAATGCCCGCGGCGCGCAGATCGTGGGGGTGTCGGCGGTCGGCAAGCGTGCGCGCAATTCCCCGCGCACGGTCGTCGCGACGGCGGCGTCCGCGCGACTGCTCGACGCCATTCATGCGGCCGCGCGCCACGCTGGTTGGCAGATCGCGACGATTGCGCCGGCCGAGAGCGCGTGGGCGTCCGCGAGCCTCGCCGTGTGGCCGTCACTCGCGAAGCAGAGCGCGAGTGTGATCGTTGCGACTGAGGATCGCAGCGACCTGCTGCAGATGGAGGCCGGTCGTCTCGCGGGCGTGCGCCGATTCCGTGCGGGCGGCGGTGACGCCTCGATGGTGCTCGATTCGGCCGGTCCGTCCGCGCGTGTGTTTGTCGTCGGCGCCATGACACAGCGACGCGAGCTTGGCGCGGCGTTGTCGTCGCTTGGCCTCACGCCGACGCTGCCGTCGGGCGAGCTCGCACCGATCGCCGAGCGCGCGGACTTGCTCGCGGCGCACTTCGCGAGCTCGGTTGCCGGTCCCGACCTCCGAGCCGAAGACGCAGTCGTGGTCGAGAAGGCGCGTGCTCGGAAGACGGCGTGGATCGTTGCGGGCGCGGCTGCAGCGCTCTTGGTGCTCGCCGCGGGCATCGAGCTGTGGGGTGTGCATCATCAGCTCGATGTCGTGCGTGCTGAGCGCGCGAAGATTCGTCCCCAGATCGCGACGACGATGGTGGGACGGACGACGGTCGAAGTCGCGTACAAGCATCTGGCCGCGCTCACGGCCGCCGAGCGTGATGCGCCGCAGTGGTCGTCGGTATTCACGGCACTGAGCGAGGCCGTTCCCGAAGAGGCATATCTCACGGCGGTGCGCGCACGACAGGATACCGTCGTCATCGACGGACTCGCCGAGCATGCGGCGCGGGTGTTCGATGCGCTGGCGCAGACGCCGGGATTCGTCGACGTGAAGGCTGCGTCGCCCGTGCGACGCGAGCTGCAGGACGACGGCACGGCACTCGAGCATTTTGTGATTGCCGCGCGCGTCTCGCAGCCTCCGTCGACGACGATGACGGCGGCTGTCTCGCCGCGGAGGCCCGGACAATGAAGTGGCGCACCATGAGCGCACGCGATCGGCGCGCCGTGATGCTCGGCGCTGTGGTGCTGTTGCCCGGTCTCATCTTCATCTGGGGCGTGCGACCGTATCTGGCCGCGCTGTCGGATGCGCGCGATCAGTTGTCGACGGAGCGCGCCGCGCTCGCGCGCGAGCGAGCGGCCATCGCGACCGCCCGACAGAATCCGCGTCTGCAACATTCCGCGGATTCCGCCATGCGTGCGATGGGTCCTCGCTTGTTCGAGGGCAAGGACGACGTGATGGCCAGCGCGGAGCTCGCGTCGTACCTCAGCGACGTCGCGAAGAAGTCGCGCGTGTTCCTGCAAGACGCCGCGACGCGCGCGGCCACGCGCACACCTGAAGGGTTGCGCAACCTTCACGTGGAGATTCGCGCCGAGAGCGACGTCCTTGGCGCGATGATGTTCCTGCAGGCGCTCGAGCGAGGCGACAAGCTCGTGCGCGTGGATCGCGTCGACATCTCGCGTTCGGCGCGCTCCGATCAGAAGGACGTTGAAACGTTGTCGATCGCGGCAACGGTATCCGGCTTTGCCATCGACGATTCCATCATGATGGCTGGCCGCGCCCATGCCGGCGTCGGGGCCGCGAGCGGCGGAGACGTCCGATGATGACGCGCGACATGACGCGAACCGCAGGCATGCGCGCGGCCCTCGCGGCACTCGTGCTTGCTGCCGGCGTAACCGTGTGGACGCTCGCGCGCGCCATACGCGTGCAGACGGTTCCGGACACGCCCGCCCAGACGCTTGCGAGCCTGGAAACAGTCGCGCGTCGCATGCCGCGTGTACCGGCGAACATTCAGCAAGCAGTCGAGAATGATCTGTTCTCGCCCGACCGCAGCGCACCGGACACGCCGTATCGCATGCCCGGCGAAGCGCGCGCGGATGAGGCGCCAAAGCCCGAACCCGCGAAGCCCGTCGTGCTCGGAACCGCCGTCGCGACGGACGGACGCAGCTTCGCCACGGTGCAACTCGGCGGTGATCGACCAATGCTCGTTCACGTAGGGGATAAGATCGGCGAATGGACCGTGCGGGCGATCACGCGTGGCAAGCTCACGCTCGTGACCGCCGACGGCACTCGCGCCGAGATCACCGTGCCCAGGCCAGGACCCTGACATGCAGATTTCGAAAATTGTCATGCTGACCGCTCTGGCGGCCGCGATGTCGCGGCCGGCGGTCGCGCAACGGGGCGTGCCACCGAGCCGACCGAACCGGCCGACGCAGACGCCGACCAAGGCGCAGAAGACGGACACGGCCAAGAAGACGCCGGCCGCCGTGTCGCTCGACTTCCAGGATCAGGATCTGCGTGTGGTGCTCGATGCGCTCGCCGCCGCGGGCGATCTGAATGTCTCACTCACGAACATTCCGCAGCAGCGCGTCACCTTGCACATGGGGCAGCCCGTGGCGCGCGAGGAGATGCTGGGGCTGGTCAAGCAGTTCGCGGAGTCGCAGGGGCTCAAGGTCACGCAGACGCCGGGGCTGATGCAGATCGCCGGCCCGACGCCCGACCCAGCCTCTCGTCAGACGCCGGCGCAGCAGCTCGCCCAGCAGATCGCGCAGCAGAATCAGGCGCAGGCCATCCGGTTGTTCACGTATCGTCTCAAGCACGCGAGCGCGGTGCAGCTCGCGCCGACGCTCACGAACCTCTTCACGGGCGGCTCGGGTGGTGTGGCGGGCAACTTCCGCAACGGAACGACCACGATCATTCCGAACGGCAACGGTGGCTTCACGACGCTGCAAACCGGTCCACCGAACAACATCACGACTGGCGTCGCCGGGAACACCGCGATTCCGACTCCGTTCAATCCTGGACGCGGTGGTCGCGGCAATCAGGGCAACAACAACCAATTTGGCGTCGCTGGCGGAGGCAACGTCGCGCAGCAGCTCTCACAGGCGTTCCAGCAGATCTCGGGTGCGCTGTCGAATCAGTCGTCCGACATCCGTATCATTCCAGAAGAGTCCACGAATTCGCTCCTCATTCGCGCGACCGATTCCGATTGGGCGCTGATCGAGCAGGTGATCCAGGGCGTTGATCTTCGTCCGCTCCAGGTGCTCATCGAGGTCACGATCGCCGAGGTGCAGCGCACGCACGACTTCGATCTCGGTGTGTCCGGCGGCGTTCGTAAGACGGATGGCAAGGGCTTCGATTCGGTTGCGGCGGTGTCCGTCGCGAGTGCGCGAGATTTCATCGTGCAGCTCACGGGCGGTCACGGTGGCGTGAATTACAACGTCGCGATCTCGGCTCTCGAGGAGCGCGGCAACGTGCGCGTGCTGTCACTGCCGGTGATCATCGCGCAGAACAACCGACAGGCGACGCTCAACGTCGGTTCGTCGCGGCCGTTCGTCCAGCTCTCCCAGTCGATCCCGAACGATCCGACGGCCACCGTGCAGACGGTACAGTACATCGACGTGGGCACGGTCCTCACGATCACGCCGACGATCAATCCGGACGGCTACGTCAATCTCCAGGTGCAGCAGACGGACAACAGCGCGAGCAACCAGGTGCAGTTCAATGCGCCGATCATCAACAAGCGCGAGGCAACGACGCAGGTGTTCGTGCGCGACGGCCAGACGACCGTGATCGGCGGGCTCGCGGACAATCAGCATTCGCGCGACGTGTCAGGCATCCCGGGATTGAGCCGCATTCCGCTCATCGGGCCGCTCCTGTTCGGCAGCACCACCCGTAACGACGAGACGAGCGAGCTGTTCCTGTTCCTCACGCCGCACATCATCTCCAGCGACGAGGACATCGATCGTCTGAACAACGCCGTCCGAAACGGCAGCGAGCTGTTGAAGGACATGAACATCGGCCCGCGCATCGTTCCCATGGCGGACACGCTGCCGACGGGCACGAAGATCCGTCCGGATACGACGAAGAAGGATTCGCTCACGACCATGCGTCGTCGTCCGCCCGCCGACCCGAGCGATACGACGGCCGCGTTGCCGATCGCGCTCGTGCCGGCGAATGGCAGCTCCAGCACTTCTGCGAGCTCGCGAGGCAAGCAGCCGTGGCGGTAGTCGGTCGGCCGGACACGGAGCACTCGGCAACGGAGCTCCTCGAGGTCGAGCGGCTCACGACCGCGCTCTCGGCCGACTGGCTGGAGCATCATGCGCTGCTGCCGCTGCGTCTCGACGGCGAGAGCCTCGTGGTGGGCACGTGGCTCGAGCGCGTCGATCCGCTCGCGCTCGACGACCTCCGTCTGCTGTTCGGCGCGCGCGCGTCGCTCGAGCGCTTTGCCGAGAACGATCTGCGTACGGCGATTCGTCGTATTTACGCGCCGGAGGCCGCGACGGCCGAGGGCGTGATCGCGGGTCTGACGGGCGAGGCGCGCTCGATCGACACGGACGAGATTCCGCTCGACGATCTGCTGCATCTCGCGAACGAAGCGCCTGTCGTTCGACTGGTGAATCTGTTGCTGATCGAAGCGCTCGATGCGCGAGCGTCCGACGTGCATCTCGAGGGTTATCAGGACGGTTTGCGCGTTCGCTATCGCGTGGACGGTGTGCTCCAGAACGCGCCGTCGCCGCCGCCGCATCTGACCGCCGCGATCATCAGCCGCCTCAAGATCATGGCGGAGCTCGACATCGCCGAGCGGCGACTGCCGCAGGACGGACGCATTCGTCTGCGCCTCCAGAATCGCCAGGTGGACGTGCGTGTCTCGACCGTGCCGACGTTGCGCGGCGAGAGCGTCGTGCTGCGTCTCCTCGACAAGGAGCGCGGACGCATCTCGCTCCCAGAGCTCGGCATGGCTGCCGACACGCTCGAGCTGTTCAGCGAAGTGGTATCGCGGCCGCACGGCATCGTCCTCGTCACCGGTCCGACGGGATCCGGCAAGACCACGACGCTCTACGCCGCGGTCGAGATGATTCGCACGGGCCGTGAGAAGATTCTCACGGTGGAAGATCCCGTCGAATACGAGCTCGGCGGCGTGCCGCAGGTCCCGGTGAATGAGAAAGTTGGAATGACGTTCGCCGGTGCGCTGCGCGCGTTGCTGCGTCAGGACCCTGACATCATTCTCGTCGGTGAGATTCGTGACGCCGAGACGGCGCAGATCGCGACGCAGGCGGCGCTCACAGGCCACCTCGTGCTGTCGACGCTGCACACCAACGACGCACCGACGGCGCTCACGCGGCTGCTCGATCTCGACATTGCCGCCTACCTGGTGGCGAGTACCGTCGACGCCGTGCTCGCGCAACGACTGGTACGTGTGATCTGCACGCACTGCAAGGTGGAGACGACGCCTGACCGCGCCGCGCAACGGCGCATCGATGTCGAGAAGCACGGTCTCACGCGAGTGTGGAAGGGAAAGGGCTGCGAGCAATGTCGCGGCACCGGCTATCGTGGCCGCACTGGCGTGTACGAGCTGCTCGTGATGGACAACGATCTCCGGCTCGAGGTGCAGCGCCGCCACGGCTCGGAGGAGCTGCGCGGCATGGCGATCGCGAAAGGCATGCGGACGTTGCTCGACGACGGCGTTCGTGCCGCGCGAGAAGGGATCACCACGCTCGACGAAATACTGCGCGTCGCGCGAGCGTGAACGCATGATGCGTGAACGCATGATGAAAACCTGAAGAAGCCACTTCCGATTGATGGCCGAGGCCGCCGCCTGCCTCGCGCGTTTGCCAGCGGCAACGTGACCTGAGGGCAGCGACATTCCGTCAGCGGTCGCGATCGGCGCATGCAGGTTGCAGCAGCGAAGCCCGCGTACCCGAATGTGTCGGGTCCGGCAATGCAACCGATGCACCGAGGTGAACAGTGAAGAAGGTTCTCATCGCGGCCGCGCTCGTCGTTGTCGCCGCCGCAAATGCTCACGCCCAGGAGTGGTACCGCGCAAAGCACTGTGCTAGCTATGACACCGCCGCCGTTCGTCAGGTGACGATCAAGTCCAACCTGTACAAGGCAAACGCCGGCATGATCTCGCCCGATTCGGCGAAGGCCCTGGCTGTCTGCGCCGTTCCCGGGCAAGTGACATCCGGCGAGATGGAAACCGAGAACGGGATGACGCACTACGCGATCACCGTCATTCCCAACAAGAAGAAGACGAATACGAAAGTCATCATCGATGCGCAGACGGGCGCGGTGATGTCGTCGAAGCAGTTTGGCGGACTGCGCGGCGTCGCGGGCTGGGTCCGCGAAAGCGCTGAACACAAGGCAAACGTCAAGAAGCCGTGACGCGGTGATTCGCTCGAGCCGCGCGTCCCCGGCCTGGCGGCGCGCGGCCGAGCGGAACAATCGTCAGAAAACGGTCAGAGCAGCGCGCCATTCCCGAGCTCGGCCATTGTACGGCCCTGCGCATGACGGCACATTCCGATCATGGCGCTCGGCTCACCGCGCACCCGCCTTCCTGTTCGCATGTCGTCCGCCCGCCCGCGGTCGAACGCCATGCTGCTCGCGGCGCTCTTGGTCTGCACCCTCCTGCTGGCGACGATGCTCGCGTACGTCGCTCACGACGCCGCGCGCTCGCATCGGGCGACGGCGGAGCGCGCGCTCCAGGACGACGCCGCGGTCGCGGCGTGGGAGCTCGTGGCAGGCGTTACGGTCCGCCTCCAGTCGACGCTCGGCAGCGCGCTCGCGCCCGTTGCGCGTGCGCGCGCGGCGTCGCCGTACGAGCTGCTGCCGGCGCCGTCCGTACTCGCGTCCAGCGCGGACAACGTGCTGCGCTGCACGAATCCGTCGGACGATTCCGTTCGATTCTACTTCACGCTCGACTTTCGCGACGGCGCGCTCGCCACCGACGCGGTAGCGTCGCCGACCATGCGCACCTGGCTCCACGACACGATCACGGCGCACGGACGCACGGTCTATCAGCCGGACTGGAACTACGCGGTGATCGTGGGCGGGCCGAACGGTCAGAAGGCCTCCGCGATCGCCTACGCCGTGAAATACGCCGAGCACGGGGCGCCCATCGCGGCGTTCGGTTTCCGCACGTGCGCGGACGTCGTCGGTGCGCCGTTGTTCCGCGACGTGCTCGCGCGGCGCGCGCTGCTGCCGGCGTCCGTCACCGCCGGTGCGACCAACGACTCGGTCGTTGCAATCGTCGTACGCGACCGCTCGGGAACACCGGTCTTCGAGACGACCAACGCGCAGCTCTCGCCCTACGCCGCCGACGTTCCGCTCGATCAGATCGGCGCATATACCGCACACGCCGCGATTCGCGCCCGTGCCGTGAACGCGCTCGCACTCGGATCGGTGCCCGGCTCGCGTGTGCCGATTCTCGTCGGGCTCCTGACGTTGACCGCGGCGATGGTCGCACTGTCGATCCTGCAACTCAAGCGCGAGCACGAGCTGGCTCGGCTTCGTTCGGACTTCATCTCGAGCGTGTCGCACGAGCTGCGCACACCGCTCTCGCAGATTCTCCTTTTTGCGGAAACGCTCAACCTCGGCCGCGTACGTACGGAAGAGGAGCGTCGCGGTGCGACCGACGTCATCGTGCAGGAAGGCCGCCGCCTGATGCATCTCGTCGAGAACATCCTTCATTTCTCGCGGGCCGAGCGACAGATGACGCGTCTGGGTCCGGAGCCGCTCGACCTGAGCGTCGCCGTGCAGACGATCGTCGACGATTGGCTTCCGCTCGCATCGGCGGCCGACGTCCGAGTGCACACCGCGTTCGGTGGCGACGTCCATGCGCTCGCCGACCGCAGCGCGCTCCGTCAGATGGTACTCAATCTCCTCGACAATGCGCTCAAGTACGGTCGTCTCGGCCAGACGGTCATCGTCGGCACGGTGTCGGGCGATGGACGAGCGCGTGTCTGGGTCGAGGACGAGGGCGACGGCATCCCGCCGCGCGAACGTGAGCGGGTGTGGTCGCCATTCTATCGACTCGACAGACACGCGAACTCCGCGGTGGCGGGCAGTGGCATCGGCCTCTACGTCGTTCGCGAGCTCGCGCGGCTGCATGGTGGCGATGCGTGGATCGATGACCCGACGCGTCCGACCGGCGGTGCGCGCTTCGTGATCGAGCTGCCCTCCGCTGCTCGGGCTCCGGGCTTCACCGAGGAGCATCTCGCGGTCTCGTCGGCCGCGCGCGATCATGCGCTGGAGTCGCGGTCATGACGCGTGTTCTCGTCATCGAGGACAATCGCAATCTCGCCACCGGTCTTCGCAACAATCTGGAGATCGAAGGCTACGAGGTCGAAGTCGCGGCTGACGGCGCGAGCGGGCTTGCGAGTGCCCGTGAGCAGACGCCGCATCTGATCATTCTCGATCTCATGCTGCCGGGCATGGACGGCTATCGTGTGCTCAAGACGCTGCGCGACGACGGCGTCGACGTGCCGGTGCTCATTCTCAGCGCGCGCGGCGAGGAGACCGACAAGGTCCTCGGCTTCCACCTCGGCGCGGACGACTACGTCGCGAAGCCGTTCGGCTTGCTCGAGCTGCTCGCGCGCGTCGACGCGCTCCTGCGTCGCGCGGCCGCGAGCCGGGTGAAGAACGGCCTCACCGCACCGGTGGTGTTCGGTGACGTCGTCGTCGATCCGGGGACGCACGCCGTTCGTCGCCGCGGCGAGCCGGTGATGCTGCGGCCCAAGGAATATGATCTTCTCATCGCGCTCCTCGAGCGACGCGGACAGGTCGCGTCGCGGTCCGAGCTGCTCGAGGAGGTCTGGGGATACTCCGGTGAGGTGTATTCGAGAACTGTCGATACCCATGTCGCCGAACTGCGCCGCAAGCTCGAGGAGAATGCGGCCGAGCCGCGACACATTCTCACGGTGCGGAAGACCGGCTATCGGATCGAGCTCGTCTAGCACGAATTATCTCGTCGGCGCCTTCGCTCGTTGGAGCACACGCCGAGATTGAACCATGCGACCCACTGCCCAAGACACGGGACGGGTGGCGGGCCGGGGGGGGGGTAGACATGTGTTGAACATGCAATGCATTGTTCACACATGACGAAGATGATTCAAATCCGCCATGTGCCGGATGCATTGCACCGGCGGCTCAAGACGCGTGCGGCCCTCGCGGGCATGAGTCTCTCCGATTATCTGCGGCGGGAGCTCGAGTACGTCGCGGATCGTCTGACCCCGGCCGAAGTGCGAGAGCGTCTCGCGGTCGCGGAGCCGGTTCGTGTCCGCGAGCGTCCGGCGGCGGCGGTGCGCGCCGAGCGCGATTCTCGATGATCGTCGCGGATGCGTCGGCGCTGCTGGAGGTGTTGCTCAGGACGGAAACCGGTCTCCTCGTCGAAAGCCGATTGTTTCGCGACGGGGAGACGATTCATGCACCGGCGCTCGTCGATGTCGAGATCGCCCAGGTTCTTCGACGCTACGTGACTGCGGGAGCGATGACGGCGGCCCGGGGCCGCCTGGCGCTCGATACGATCGAGCGATTTCCGATGGACCGGTACTCGCACGAGCCGCTGCTGAAGCGGATCTGGGAGCTGCGCGATAACGTGACGGCGTACGACGCGGCTTACGTTGCGCTCGCCGAAGCGCTCCGCGCGCCGCTGATCACCTGTGACGCGAAGCTGGCGAAGGCGCCGCTCCGCAAAGTATCTGTAGAGCTCATTCGCTAGTCGCACCCACACCGCCCGTCCCCGTCGATGATGCCTCGCCGTTCTCTCTTCGCCGTCGCCGTATCGATCGCCTTCGCCTCGAC
>Ga0308176_10001609_pt1 | contig 14231 bp, 9 predicted proteins | sample PhyCR2_3_FD_203890 | JGI IMG/M metagenome (GOLD analysis project Ga0308176, IMG submission 203890) | Soil microbial communities from UC Gill Tract Community Farm, Albany, California, United States - DLSLS.C.R2 | ecosystem: Environmental > Terrestrial > Soil > Agricultural land | place: USA...
ACCAGGCGCGGCACTTGCGTACCAGGTCCTCCGCCCGGACGAGGATCCACTGATCGATTTCGAGGAGCTGATCGGCGGGAACGGCATCCGCCACCGGATCGAAGCCCGCGAGATTCCCCAGAGTGTAACGAAACGTATTTCGAAGTTTCCGGTAAGCCTCGGACAAACGAGTGAGTATCAGATCCGATAACCGTACGTCTTCCGTGAAATCAACCGAGGCCACCCAGAGCCGAAGAATGTCCGCTCCGTACTGCTTCACGATTTTCTCGGGCTCGATGATGTTGCCGAGCGATTTGGACATGGCCCGGCCATCCGCGTCGAGAGTCCACCCGTGTGTCGTACACGCCTTGTAAGGTGCTTGACCCCGAAGAGCCGTGCCAACCAGCAACGAGCTCTGGAACCATCCGCGATATTGATCGCCGCCTTCCACGTAGAGATCCGCAGGCCAGGGAAGGTCGTTTTCCGGTGTAAGCACAGCAAGGTGGCTTGACCCCGAATCGAACCAGACGTCGAGAATGTCGGTTTCTTTGCGGAACGAGGTGCCGGCGCATTTCGAGCATGCATGTCCCGGGCCCATTAGTTCAGCCGCCGTCTTCGAATACCAAACATCGGAAGTGTGCTGCCGGAATTCCTCGACAACGCGGTCGAGAACAGCGCGTTCCTTAAACGTTTCACTGCAGCTCTCGCAATAGAAGACGATGATGGGAACGCCCCAGGCTCGTTGGCGCGATATGCACCAATCGGGACGGGTCGCGACCATGTTAGCGATTCGTTCTTCGCCCCATTGGGGGTGCCATTGGACGCGTTTGATTGCATCTAAGGCCTTCTCGCGCAGCTGCTCGCGGTCCATGCCGATGAACCACTGTTCGGTGGCGCGGAAGATTGTGGGATTGTGACATCGCCAGCAATGGGGATAGCTGTGATCGATCTTCTGGTGTTTCAGCAGAGCTCCGTGCTTTTGCAGGAGCTCAGTGACAATCGGGTTCGCTTCCCAAACGGTTTTCCCGATGATCGCGGCCGGCAGCACACCCGCTGCGCCTTCCGCCTGAAAAAAACGACCGGCATGATCGACGGGACAGTAGACAGGGAGATCGTAGCGCCTGGCAATGACAAAATCATCCTGGCCGTGCCCTGGTGCGGTGTGCACGGCTCCGGTGCCTTGTTCGAGGGTGACGTGATCGCCGAGAATGCCAAGCGATTCCCGATCGAGGAACGGATGCCGGAAAACGGAGTGTTCCAATCTCGAGCCAGGGAAACGCGCAATCACCGCCTTGTCCCAGCCCAGTTCCTCGCTGACCTGATTGACAAGCCCTTCAGCGACGATCATGACGCCCTGAGGAGTATCGAGGGCGACGTATTCGTACTTAGGGTGAAACGCAATGGCGAGGTTGGCCGGTATGGTCCATGGTGTGGTTGTCCAGATTGCTGCGTAGACCTCGCGACCGGAAAGCGCGGCGTCGATGGCAGCCGGATCGGAGATCATTTTGAATTTGACGTAGATGGATGGGCTGGAGTGATTCTCGTACTCGACTTCCGCCTCCGCCAACGCAGTCTGATCTTTGAGGCACCAGTGAACAGGCTTCAGACCCTTATACACATCGCCGTGGCTTAGAAAGTCGACAAAGGCCTGAGCAATGACCGCCTCATAATGCGGGCTCATGGTCAGGTAAGGATCCTGCCAACGTCCGAAGATGCCCAGGCGCTTGAACTCGCGCCGATGGATTTCAACGAACTTGGATGCGTAAGCACGGCATTCGGTGCGGATTTCAGCCGCACTCATGGTTGCTTTGCGCTTCCCGAGTTCGCTATCCACTTTGAACTCGATGGGCAGCCCATGACAATCCCATCCGGGCACGTAGGGCGCATCGAAACCGGACATGCTCCTGGCCTTCACGATGAAATCCTTCAGGATTTTGTTGAACGCGGTGCCGAGGTGGATATTGCCATTTGCGTATGGCGGTCCGTCGTGCAAAACGAATACGGGCTTGCCTTTTCGTGCCTCTCGGATTTGCTCGTATAAGCCTTCCGCCTCCCACTGCGCGAGCATTTTTGGCTCGGCGATCGGAAGATTGGCCTTCATCGGAAAATCCGTCTTCGGTAGGTTTACAGTCTTCTTCAGATCCACGGTAGAGGCATTCATTGAGGCTTACTTCCATCGTATCGAACGGGGCGCTTCCGGCGAGGTCTTCGGCCTCGGGCGGCTGAATTGTCAGATGATCAGATTGATGTGGTTTAGCGCAGGCGACAAAATGCCGCTACGACTCCGAGTGGCAGACGGGACGCAGCCATGAAAACGGAAGGCGCCTCGGACCGCGATCACATGATCCGTTTGCTGCGGCGTCGCGGCATCCGCGACGAACGGGTGATTGCAGCAATGGACGCCATTCCCAGAGAGCAATTCATACCCGAGGCGTTTCGAACGGATACGTATGGCGATCATCCGATCTCGATCGGATTCGGGCAGACCATTTCACAACCTTGGATGACGGCATTTATGACGCAAGTGCTGGAACTGCGGGGTAGTGAACGTGTGCTTGAGATCGGGACGGGCTGTGGTTATCACACAGCGGTTCTGGCACAGACGGCCGCATCCGTGGTGACCATCGAATATATTCCGGAGCTTGCGGCGGTGGCCGAGGAGAACCTTCGTCGCCTGGGGCTGGAGAAGAATGTCACTTTCCTGTCGGGCGATGGGTCGGGCGGAGTGCCGGAACATGCTCCATATGACGCGATTCTGGTTGCGGCAGGAGCGCCGAGTACTCCCCAGGCCCTGCTGGACCAACTGGACTCAGATGGGCGGCTGGTGATTCCGGTAGGTTCGCTCGACGATCAGGAACTTCGGCTGATCACGAGGCACGGCAACGCGTTTCAATCAGAAACTGTTTCGCTGTGCCGATTTGTGCCGTTGCGCGGCAGCGAGGGTTGGGATCCGTCGTAAAGAAGATGGTGCTATCCATGAGTCACAGCGGATCGCTGGGGCGGTTCGTCATCGATCGAAAGAGAGCGTCGGGAGGGTGGGTGCTCCAGCAGTGATTTTGGGCATCAGACTATTTGAGTAACCGCAACACTGCCACTCGGGGGCGATCTCTTACATAGCTCGGGTGGGTAGGCAGGACATCAATGTCAGACGTTGCCTGCCGCTGCACTCGCCTTCTCACCGATACCAAGCTTCTTCATCTTGTACAGCAGCGCCTTGTAATCAATTCCGAGCAAAGTTGCAGCTTGTTTCCGATGCCAAAGAGTTGAGCTCAAAGCCGCGACAATAGCCTCCCTCTCCGCTTCCATCCGCGCATGGTCAACGTGCATCAGAATGGATGACGACGGCGGGACAGTTTGGGCGGGGGCAGGTGGGCCTTGTAAGGCAGAAGTTGACTCGCGCTGGATTGCCAATGCCTTCATTCGACTCAGCAGCGTACCGTAATCCATTCGCAACGACCTTGCCGCTTGCTCATGATTCCACTGAAAGGATTCGAGTGCAGTTCGGATCGTGGTTGCCTCGGACGATATCGCGAATGAATCTTCGTAGAGAGCCGAGGTGCTTGCCTTATAAGGGACGATGTCACTGCTCCTTCGGTGCTCTAGCGGCCTTCTGTTCTCAGGCCGCCTTCTATCTTTACGTCGAATCTCTTCCTTAATCAGGTCTACACTTCGAAAGACGAGGTACTTACGAATGAGGTTCTCGAGTTCTCGCACGTTTCCCGGCCAAAAGTGATCCAGGAGAACTTCTTGCAATGCGGGAGGGAGTTCCTCAGAGTGGCTTTCTCCCCCGTATTTTTTTATGAAGCACTCCGCCAATGGAAGAATCTCGGTCTTGCGCTGCCGGAGAGGAGGAATCGTGATTCCGATGATGTTGAGTCGATAAAAAAGATCTTCGCGAAACCGCTTTTCCGTGATTGCCGCTTCGAGATCACAATGTGTCGCGGCCATGATGCGTACATCAACGCGACATAGTTCTTTTGATCCCAACCGATGAAACTCTCGATCCTGTAAGACCTGGAGCAACTTCGCCTGAACCTTGAAATCCATTTCTCCTATCTCGTCGAGCAGGATGGTACCCCCGTTCGCAAGCTCAAATTTGCCTGGAGTATTCTTGAATGCACCCGTGAAGGCGCCCCGCTCGTATCCGAACAGCTCACTCTCGATCAATTCGGAGGGGAGAGCTGCACAATTTAGCTTCAAGAATGCACGGTTGGCGCGTCCGGAGAGAGCATGAAGCTTCCGTGCTAGCACCTCCTTGCCAACTCCGGTTTCCCCTCGCAGCAAAATGGGTACGTCGGAGGCGGCCACTTTGTCAAACATCGGTTCCATGAACTCGGACCATGCGCTCGGAATGGAACCGACAGTGGATTGCCGTAAGCGTGCATCTGCCGTGGTCAACTCGGTTTGCAATGAACTTCTCCTGATTGAAAGGGATCTGACAGAGCGAAATCTCTCTCACAATCAGGGATTTCCGTAAGATCGGGGTACCTCCTGTCGTACGTGTTCAAGCAGTTGTCGCCCGGCTGGACCTAGGGCGCGGGCGGCAACGTCACGTGAGACCGCAACCGGCTTGGTGATGATCAACTCGATCCGACGCATCTCGCTCGACCCGTAGATTCGGCCAGCACCCGTCATGAAGGTATTGACGATTGTTCCGGGATTGATTATTCCTCGTACGGTCCGCGATATTCGGACGATTCCACGTCCCTGACCAAGTAATGCGATTATTGAACCCACTTAGAAAGAAGGGGCTGCCGAACCACCCCACCCGAACCACCCCACCCCAGCCGCAGGGGTGTGGCGAACGGCAAGGGAGTATTAAACAACTTTCTCTGCGAACGAAACAACCATAAGGATACGGCGTCCACTCGATGGACGAAGCAGGGACGCAGCGTGAAAAGCAGATTTGCGACTTGAGAACTCGCGTAGACTGTCCCCCAGAGAAGGAGAACGCCAATGCCTACTGACCCCCGGGCAGGCAAAATTGCTGAGCCGTCGATGTTGGTGAATGTACCGCGACTGATCACGTCATATTACGCGCTGCATCCAGACCCGGCCGATAGGGACCAACTAGTAGCCTTTGGCACCTCAGGCCATAGGGGTTCCTCGTTCGCCGCGGCGTTCAACGAGGACCATATAGTCGCGATCTCGCAGGCGATCGTTCTTTATCGCAAACAGCAAGCTGTCGACGGGCCACTGTTCCTCGGAATGGATACTCACGCGCTTTCCGAGCCGGCCTTTGTCACCGCTCTCGAGGTGCTTGCCGCCAACGGCGTAGAGGTCATGATCGACAAAGACCTTGGATATACGCCAACACCCGCGCTGTCCAAAGCAATCCTGACGTACAACCATGACAGGACTGACCATCTTGCGGACGGAATTGTGATTACGCCCTCGCATAATCCTCCGGAGGACGGAGGATTCAAGTACAATCCGCCGTCGGGTGGGCCCGCGGATACGACAGCGACCAAATGGATTCAGGAGCAGGCGAATGCGCTGATTGCGAGCGGCGGCCTTGCCGATGTACGCCGCATTTCATACGAGCGCGCGCTTCAGGCAAGTTCGACACACCGGTATGACTATGTTTCCGGATACGTGAACGAGCTCGATGCCGTGATCGACATGAACGGCATCGCGGCGGCCAAACTGAAGCTCGGCGTAGACCCGCTGGGCGGCGCTGGTATCGCATATTGGCCGCGCATAGCGGAGAAATATGGCTTGAATCTCGAGATCCTCAATACGGAAGTGGACCCGACTTTCCGTTTCATGAGCGTGGATTGGGATGGAAAGATTCGCATGGACTGCTCGTCACCTTACGCAATGGCAACACTGATCGGCTTCAAGGATCGGTTCGATGTCGCATTCGCCTGCGATACGGATCACGATCGCCACGGCGTAGTGACTCGCAGCGCTGGACTGATGAACCCGAATCATTATCTGGCGGTTGCTATCAATTACCTGTTTCAGAACCGAAAACAGTGGCGCGCCGATGCCGGCATCGGGAAAACGCTTGTGTCGAGCAGCATCATCGATCGTCTCGCGACGGGCATCGGCCGACGCTTGGTAGAGGTTCCCGTCGGTTTCAAATGGTTTGTGGACGGGTTGCTGGACGGCTCCCTTGGATTTGGCGGCGAAGAAAGCGCGGGTGCTTCGTTCCTGCGACAGGACGGCGGACCGTGGAGCACCGACAAAGACGGATTGATTATGGGCCTGCTTGCGGCTGAGATCACGGCTAAGACAGGGCGCGATCCCGGCCAGCATTATCACGATCTAACAAGTAAATATGGAGCGCCGGTGTATCAGCGTATCGACGCGCCAGCGACGCCCGAGCAGAAAGCTATTCTCCAGAAGCTTTCACCGGAACAGCTTACGGCCACCGATTTGGCGGGCGAAAAGATCGAGGCCATGTTGACGACGGCCCCCGGTAATGGAGCGGCGATTGGAGGTCTGAAGGTGGTGACCAAGAACGGCTGGTTCGCCGCGCGGCCCTCCGGAACCGAGAACGTATACAAAATCTACGCAGAAAGTTTTATTGGTGAAGATCACTTGCGCCGCCTTCAACAGGAAGCGCAGGAACTGATCTCAAAGACGTTTACAAGCGCTGCGTCGGCTTAGGCAATGGAGCGGACCACGCCGCCGTCAACCCGTACGGCTGCGCCGTTTGTAGCAGAAGCTAAGGGGCTTGACAAATAGACCACCATCGGGGCCACCTCCTCGGGTTCGGCGAAACGCTGGATCAGGGAGGACGGCCGCACTCTTTGGAAGAACTGCTTCTCTACTTCGGCCAGGTCGGTAGCTTGCTGCTTGGCAAGATCCTGAACAAATGTGCCCACTCCCTCCGAGAGTGTGGGGCCGGGCAGGACCGCATTCACAGTCACTTTGGTGCCGGCTGTGGTTTCCGCAAGCCCGCGCGCAATAGCCAACTGCGCGGTTTTCGTCATTCCGTAATGGATCATCTCAGATGGGATGTTCAGGCCGGATTCGCTGGATATGAATATGATTCGACCCCAGTTCTTCTTCAGCATGATCGGCAGATAATGACGGCTGAGCCTGACTCCGCTCATCACATTGACGTTGAAGAACCGCTCCCAGTCGGCGTCGGTGATTTCGGAGAACTGCTTGGGTTCGAAGATGCCTAGATTGTTGATCAGAATGTCAATTTCGGGGAGCTTTTCAGTTAAGAGTGCCACGTTTTCCACGCGACTAAGATCGCCCGGGATGCCGGTGACTTTGACTCGCCCGTTGCGCGATTGCAGCTTCTGAACAGCTTGATTGACACGCTCCGCCGTGCGGCCGCTGACCACCACATCCGCACCTTCGTCAACGAATGCGGAAGCTATGGCAAAGCCGATGCCCGCGGTGGAACCGGTAACGAGGGCAGATTTTCCGGATAGTTTCAGATCCATATAGGAAGTGAGATTCGGCGGGCAGCAAAACGATGCCGTCGGAAATACGGGCTTCAGGATTTCGGCAAATTGGTAGCGAGAGCGGCGGTGATGGCGTCGGGATCGTAGACGCACCCGCCCCAAACCCCACCGCTCGCCTGGATCAATGCCGCCCAGAGCCGGGTGTCGTCGGGGAGCATGGGATCGGGCGCGAGATCTGTGCGCGCCGCGCGCGCAGCAAGACGGGCGCTGCCTTCTTCGGCACTGAACTCTTCTCCGTTTTCACCGACGAAATTGACAGACGCTTCCAGACGATTTCGGTCGACCACGATCTCGATTGTGTCGCCGTCCCGCAATTTGCCGACGGGTCCTCCAGCAAGCGCTTCCGGTGACACATGCCCAATGCAGGCTCCTGTCGAGACGCCGCTGAAGCGAGCATCCGTGAGCACCGCGACGTGCTTGCCGAACGGGAGATGCTTCAGCGCGGCGGTTACCTGGTAAGTCTCTTCCATACCCGCACCCATTGGACCGCGGCAAATGAGGACCATCACATCGCCCTCGCGGACCTGCTTGCTTTTGATCGCCTCGATGGCAGCGTGCTCCGAGAGGTAGACGCGCGCGGGACCTCGCTTTCGGAAGATGCCATCGGAGCCGACCACCGACGGATCGATCGCGGTGCTCTTGAGCACGCCGCCGTCGGGCGCAACGTTTCCATGAGGGAAGCAGACGGTGGAAGTGAGTCCGCATTGTCTGGCGCGATCCGGGCTCATGATCACATCGTCGGGATCGATGCGGTCGCGCTCACTGAGCAAAGCTCTCAAGGTGCGGCGGCGCTCGCTTCCTTCCCACCAATCGAGCATCGTCGCCAGCTTTTCGCCGGAGGCGGTGAGAACAGAAGTATCGAGTAGCCCGGCCCGGCGCAAATGAAGCATCACTTCGGGCACACCGCCCGCGAGGAACACTTGCACTGTCGCGTGATTCCGGGGACCGTTGGGCAAGGCGTCGACCAGGCGCGGCACGTTGCGATTCACTTCCGCCCAATCTAGCGCGGTGGGCCTGTTCAGGCCTGCATGAAATGCAATGGCGGGCACATGAAGAAGCAGATTCGTCGAGCCGCCGAATGCCGCATGCACAACCATTGCGTTCCGCACGGCAGCTTCGGTCAGGACGTCGTGACCGGCCAGATTGAGTTGCGTGAGGCGCACAATGGCCCGTGCGGATCGCGCTGCCATATCGAGCCAGATTGGATGTCCGGAGGGCGATAGCGCGGAGTGGGTGAGCGAAAGCCCCAGAGCCTCACCTACGACTTGGGAAGTCGCCGCGGTACCTAGGAACTGGCAACCACCACCGGGCGTCGCACAGGCGCGGCAACCCATGTCCGCAGCGTATTCGAGCGTCACACGGTCATAAGAAAATCGCGCTCCGAGGGTCTGCACGGCCCCCGCATCCTCGCCATTTTCGGGCAGGAGCGTAACCCCGCCGGGGATCAATACCGTAGGCAGCTGGCGCGTTGCGGCAAGGGCCATCATCATCGCCGGCAAACCTTTGTCGCATGTGCCGACGCCGATCACTCCGCGCCTGGTCGGGAGTGATCGGATGAGTCGCCGAAGAACCATCGACGCGTCGTTACGGAACGGCAGAGAGTCGAACATGCCCGTGGTTCCCTGGCTTCGTCCGTCACAAGGGTCGGTGCATGCGCCCGCGAACGGGATAGCTCGGAGGCGTTTGAGTTCACGGGCCGCTTCTGCAACCAGCAGACCGACTTCCCAGTGCCCGGTGTGATACCCGAGTGCGATTGGCGTTCCATCTTCAGCGCGAATCCCGCCATGCGTACTGAGCAGCAGATATTCGGGGCGGCCAAGCTCTGATGGGTTCCAGCCCATACCGGCGTCTTGCGTCAGCCCAAATAGATTGCCGGAGGATTCGTGTCGAAGCTGGTCAGCCGTGATGGGCAAATGGCCGGCCGGGCCGCGTGCATGCGTAGCGACATCGTAGAGCGAACGATCGGGGCTCTCGAGCACGCTATCCAGAGAAATGTCTGCCATGATCGCCTTCATTGTAGTGGGATGCTCGAGTGCGTATGATGATGGTCTCCGCGGTAGAAGGAATGATGGTGCCGTTCGCTACACTGAAGGCTTCGGCACTCATGTCTCAGTCGAACAGCGAGGTGGCGCGGGCCTGCGCGGTAGTTGCAATCTACCCTGGCTCGTTCGACCCGATCACAAATGGGCATCTGGACCTGATCGCCAGAGGATCGCGTCTGGTGGACAGACTGGTTGTTGCCGTTCTACAGAACCGATCGAAGCATCCCCTGTTTGATATCGAGGAACGCAAGGAGATGCTTAACGAGGTGACCGAGGCGTTTCCAAACGTGGAGATCGATTCCTTTGATGGGCTGCTGGTTGACTACGCGGCGCGGCGAGAAGCGTCCGTGATTCTCCGCGGCATTCGAGCTATCTCCGACTACGAACACGAGCTGCAGATGACGCTGATGAACCGGCGGCTTCGGCCCGAGACTGACACCATTTTTCTGATGGCGAGTGAGGCTTACTCGTTCATCAGTTCGCGGCTTGTGAAAGAGATCATTTCCTTGAACGGAAATGTATCCGATCTTGTGCCGAAGCTTGTAGAAGAACGGCTCAGGAAGAAGTTAGACCTCAGCAAGAAAGGATAACGGCAGTACGATGCAAGGCACTCTCGAAATCGCAGAACGAATTTCAACCATCAGTGTTTCTTCAACCATGAAGGTGGCTGCCGACGCGGACCGCCTGCGGCTGGAAGGCGTCGATGTTGTCGATTTCGGCGCCGGCGAGCCGGACTTCCCAACACCTGAAAACATCAAGCAAGCGGCAGTGAGAGCACTGGCTGCGAATTTCACCAAATACACGCCTGCCGGCGGAACACAGGAACTGCGGAAGGCGATCTGTGCCCGGCACCAAGCGGATTTCGGAACGGATTACTCCGTGCCCGAGTGCATGGTGACCGTAGGCGGTAAACATGCGATCTTCAATCTGATTCAGGCGCTGATCGATCCGGGCGATGAAGTCGTGATTCCGGTTCCTTATTGGGTCACTTACAAAGATGTTGTGAACTATGCCGGCGGTACCTGCGTGTTCGTAAACACCGATGAGAACACAGGCTTCGAGATCACGGCAGCCTTGTTGGAACCGCACCTGACGAATAAGACGAAGCTGGTAATTATCAATTCGCCCTGCAACCCGAGCGGCGGCGTCATTCCGCGTGACGAATTCCTGAAGATCTACGAGATGATCTCGCGGCGCGGCGGCATCTACCTGATGACGGACGAGTGTTATTGTCACTTCCTGTATGACGATCAGCCGTTTTCAATTGCGGCGGTACCAGGTGCAAAAGAGACCGTGGTTGTTGCGGGATCACTTTCGAAGACTTACGCGATGACTGGATGGCGCATCGGATTTGCGCTTGCGCCCGCGCCTATTATCAGCGCAATGACCAAGCTGCAGAGCCACAGCACGTCGAATCCAACATCGATTGCGCAGAAAGCGGCCGTGGAGGCGATGAACGGTCCTCAGGATTCTGTGCCGGAGATGCTTGCCGAGTACCGTCGCCGGCGCGATTTCGTGATCGATCGGCTGCGGCAGATTCCAGGTGTCTCGATTGTGATGCCGAAAGGCGCGTTTTACGCGTATCCGAACATCGCTGTCGCGTACAAGAGCGGCAAGGTGAAGAACTCACTGGATTTCGCTGAGCAGCTTTTGGCGAAAGCGCACGTTGCCGTTGTGCCCGGCGAAGCGTTTGGCACATCGGACCATATTCGCATCTCGTACGCGACATCCACGAAGGAATTGGAGCGCGGCCTGGATCGGCTGCACAAATTCATCGACGAAGTACGGTAGGCAGTCTCCTGCTCAAATTGTGAGCGGCATGGGCCGAACTTTGAAACGATGTCAGCCAGCTTGTGCTCATACAAACGGATGAAGCAAGGAGTGCAGCCCCGATGAAAGCCGTCGCCGTGTTCCCGGGCGAGAAGAAGCTAGCTCTGATCGACCACCCGGAACCTGAACTCGCCGACAGTCATCACGTGAAGATTCGGATGCTGGAGGTTGGTGTCTGCGGCACGGACCGGGAGATCTCGGCATTCGATTACGGCACGCCGCCGGAGGGATCGCAATATCTGGTCCTTGGGCACGAATCCCTGGGCAAGGTCGTCTCAACAGGCAAAGATGTAACACGCGTAAAGCCCGGTGACCTGGCCGTTATGTCCGTTCGGCGGCCGTGTCCCGAGCTCTGTCCGGCGTGCGCGGTTGGCAGGCAAGACTTCTGCTACACCGGCGATTACGACGAGCGCGGAATTGTCCGGCGTCACGGCTACATGACGGAATTTGTGGTGGAAGAAGAACGGTATATTCACCGTGTTCCCGCTGAAATTCGTGAGTTCGGGGTCTTGACGGAGCCGCTGACGATTGCAGAAAAAGCATTCGATCAGATTGAGAAGGTGCAACTTCGCATGCCGTGGACCTGCCCCGATCGATCGGGCAAACGCAACAGCTGCCATACGGCTGTCGTGCTGGGCGCGGGTCCGGTGGGTTTACTCGGAGCGATGAAGCTTGTAATCGAAGGTTTCAAAGTTTTCGTTTACTCGCGAGGAAAAGAATCGGAAAAACCGCCACTGGTGCACGCAATCGGCGCTACGTTTGTCGCTTCCGAAGAAACGAAGCCTCAGGATCTGAGTGCGGCGTGCGGGGGGCGGATCGACGTGGTTTACGAAGCCATGGGCGCGCCCAGTGTCGCGTTCGACGTCGTTCAGGAACTGGGAATGAATGCAATTTTCGTGTTTACAGGAGTGCCTGGGCATCAGGAACCGATGCCGGTAAACACGAGTATGATCATGCGGGACATGGTGCTGAGGAATCAGCTTGTGTTGGGAACAGTGAACGCGAGCCCGCAGCATTTCGACGATGCAATCAGAGATCTGGGCACGTTCGGGCAGCAATTTCCGAACGTTGTGAAAAAGCTGATTACGAAGCGATTTCCTATCGAAGATTACAGCGAGCCGATCGAAGCTCACGAAGGCATCAAGAACGTAATTGAAATAGCTGCGGCCTGAGCGAAACTGAAACGTTCCCGCGCGTTTCCTTTGTCGAAAGCCTGCTTGACGTCAAGATTGCTACTCTACCCCCATGAGGTGGCTGCTTATCTTGACCTTATCGCTGTCGCGGCTTTCATTTAGCCAAATCAGCGACACTGTTCAAACCACCACGCTCAAAAACGGCATGAAAGTGTTGGTGCAGGAGGACCACTCAATCCCGAGTGTTGCGCTGTACCTTTTTTACCGCGTAGGTTCGCGCGACGAGCGTCCCGGCATTACGGGCATTTCTCATTTTTTCGAGCACATGATGTTCAACGGATCACGCCGGTTCGGGGCGGGCGAATTCGACCGCCAAATGGAACAGCGCGGTGGCAACAATAATGCCTACACCACAAAGGACGTGACGGTTTATACAGATTGGTTTCCGCCGGATTCACTTTCGCTCGTATTCGACATGGAGGCGGACCGGATGACACACTTGACGTTCGATCCGAAACTCGTGGAATCCGAGCGGGGCGTCGTTTATTCGGAACGAAGATTACGTGTTGACAACGATAACGTCGGCGCCTTGTCTGAACAGGTAGATGCGACCGCGATAATGGCGCATCCTTATCATTGGCCCGTTATCGGGTGGTCGTCCGATATAGAGGCCTGGACGGCTCAGGATTTAGAAACTTATTACCGGCAGGGCTATGCGCCTAATAACTGCACGATGGTTGTGGTTGGCGACGTCAAAGCGGTGGACGTGGTGAATCTTTCGAGCAAGTATTTTGGGTCGATTCCATCTCACTCAACCTTTCCGGAGCCGCGGACGAAAGAGCCGGAACAACAGGGCCCGCGATTCGTTCGGATCGAGAAGGAGGCAGAATTACCGCTGCTGATTTATGCCTTTCACCTTCCAGAGTCCAGGAACGAGAAATATCCGGCAATCCAGGTACTGGAGTCGATAATGGCTACCGGTGACAGCTCGAGGCTTCACTCCAGGCTGGTGGACCGCGAGCAGGCGGCGCTGAGTGTGCAGATGGGCGACGAGCCGTCGATCGATCCGTTCCTGATGACGGTTCTTGTGCAGCCGAGGGCCGGCGTGCCGATCGAAAAGGTTAAACAGCTGCTTGATGATGAAATACGCAAGATTCAGCTGACCAAACCGACGGACTCAGAGCTGCGCAAGGCGAAGAACCAGTGGTTGGCCGCACACTATCGTGAGATGAAGACGATCGCGGGCAGGGCTAATATGCTTGGAACATTCGAGATCTTCTACGGCGATTACCGCCGGCTGTACCAGGAACCCGCAGAGATTGAGAAAGTGACCGCCGAAGACGTGCAGCACGAAGCAGCCGCACTCTTTGGAGAAAATTCAAAGACCGTCGGTGTCCTTGTGCCGCGGCCGTCCGCAACTCAGCAGGCGCAGCGATGAGGTTGATCTGCTGCATATTGTTGATGCAGATTGCCGCGGCCGTTGCTCCCGCTCAGATCACTTTCCCGCCGCATTCCCGTCAGGTTCTGCCGAATGGAGTCGTGCTTGAGGTGATGGAACGCAAGGGCGTTCCGCTGGTGGATATCAGCATCGCAATTAAGGGCGGAATCGAATCAGATCCGGCTGACGAACCCGGGCTTTCGAGCATAGTGGCCGACATGCTGCGGAAAGGAACTCAGACGAAAACGGCAGATCAGTTCTCTGCCGCGCTCGACGGGCTTGGGGGAACCATCCGTACGCGAGCCGACCATCAGGCTACTTTAGTCGAAAGCGAGTTTCTATCAAAAGATCTCTCGGCCGGGCTCGCGCTTGTCGCTGAGGC
>Ga0308176_10001610_pt1 | contig 14224 bp, 12 predicted proteins | sample PhyCR2_3_FD_203890 | JGI IMG/M metagenome (GOLD analysis project Ga0308176, IMG submission 203890) | Soil microbial communities from UC Gill Tract Community Farm, Albany, California, United States - DLSLS.C.R2 | ecosystem: Environmental > Terrestrial > Soil > Agricultural land | place: USA...
AATGCTGGAAACGATCAGCCGCCGGCGACGGCTGGCAGGATCGTGACCTCGTCCCCGTCGTTGATCTCGGTCTCCAGCCCCTGCTGGAAGCGGATGTCCTCGCCGGAGACGTAGACGTTGACGAAGCGGCGCAGGTCGCCGTTCTGGGTGATGCGCTCGCGCAGGTCGCCGTGGGCGTCGAAGACCGAGTCGAGGACCTCCCCGACCGTGGAGCCGCTGGCCTCGACCTCCGCCTGGCCGCCGGTGGCGGCGCGCAACTGGGTCGGGATCTTCACCGTGACTGACATCTATGCAGCTACCTCCTGGCGGAACTCGGCCTCGAAGCTGCCGAGGTCGGGGTCGATCTCGTGCATCTGGAACGTATCGCGGGTCGCGTCGAGGGTCTTGAGACCCTCGCCGGTGATGTAGACGACGACCCGCTCGCCGGCCGCGATCTCGCCCCGCTCGGCCAGCTTGCGCAGCACGCCGACGGTCACCCCGCCGGCGGTCTCGGTGAAGATCCCGGTCGTCTCGGCGAGCAGCTTGATCCCCTCGCGGATCTCCTGGTCGTCGACCGCGTCGACGCCGCCGCCGGTGCGCCTGGCGTGCTCGACCGCGTAGGGGCCGTCTGCGGGGTCCCCGATCGCGAGGCTCTTGGCGATCGTCTCCGGCCGCTGCGGCTTGCAGACGTCCCAGCCTTCGGCGAAGGCGGTGGCGACGGGGCTGCAGCCCTCGGGCTGGGCGCCGTTGAAGGTCGGCTGCTCGCCCTCCACGAGCCCCAGTTCCAGCCACTCCTGGAAGCCCCGGCCGAGCTTGGTGAAGAGGGAGCCGGAGGCGATCGGGCTGACCACCCGGTCCGGCAGCTTCCAGCCGAGCTGCTCGACCGTCTCGTAGGCGAGCGTCTTGGAGCCCTCGGCGTAGTAGGGACGCAGGTTGACGTTGACGAAGGCCCACGGCCGCGACTCGGCGAGCTGGGTGCAGAGCCGGTTGACGTCGTCGTAGTTGCCACGCACGCCGACCAGGTTGGTCCCGTAGACGCCGGTCGCGAGCAACTTCTGCTCCTCCAGGTTGGCGGGCACGAAGACGTAGGAGCGCAGTCCGGCGGCGGCGGCATGGGCGGCGACGGCGTTGGCAAGGTTGCCGGTCGAGGCGCAGGCCACCGTGTCGAAGCCGAGCTCCTGGGCTTTCGCCACCGCTACCGCCACGACCCGGTCCTTGAAGGAGTGGGTGGGGTTGGCGGCGTCGTTCTTGATCCAGATCTCCGCCTCGAGGCCGAGCCGCTCGGCGAGGCGGTCGGCTCTCAGCAACGGCGTCAGCCCCGGCTCCAGCGGATCGGCGGCGCGGCCGGCGAATGGGAGGAAGTCCGAATAGCGCCAGATGCCCTGGCTGCCCGCCTGGATCCGCCGCTTCACCTCCACCGGGTCGAGGTCGCTGTAGTCGTAGGCGACCTCCAGCGGCCCGAAGCAGTTTTCGCAGACGTAGCTGGCATCCAGCTCGTAACCGGCGCCGCACTCCTTGCATCTCAAGCCCTCGACTGACATCCGATCCTCTTTTCTCGCTCCTACGAAAAAACCTCCGCCGCTTGTGGGGCAGAGGTCCGGTCGGACGTCCCCCACATCTTCCAGGCCGCCTGCGCGACCTGCTGGAGTTGGCACCTCCCCTCGGACCGAGATCCGAGGTGGTTGCCGGGGCTTCACTGGGCCAGTCCCTCCACCCCTCTAGATGTGGCGCTTATGTTGGGAGAAGCCTACCAGGCCACCCTGCGGGTTTCCCATCCCCGCCAGCCGGTTAACCTAGACCCACGATGACCGCGCTGCACGACGAGATACCGGGCCGGAGCGATGCCGAACCTTCCGAAACCACGGCTGCGGCGGCCCGGCCGGCGCGGCCAGCTCGTCTCCCAGCCCGCGGCTCCTGAGCCGCAGGCTCCCAACGTCGAGCAGATCGACTCCTCCGGCCTGCGCTGGGTCAACATCGAGTGGCCGGGCTCGCTCGAGCGGACCTGGCTGGAGGAGCACTTCGAGTTCCACGCCCTCGACCTCGAGGACGTCCTCTCCCGCAACCAGCGGCCGAAGATCGACGTCTACGACGAGTACCTGTTCATCGTCCTCCACCTGCCCGTCTTCGACGCCGTGGCCGGCCGTCTCGGCACCGGCGAGCTCGACCTCTTCGTCGGCCCCGACTACCTGGTCACGATCCCCAACCAGCCGCTGCAGCCGGTCGAGTACCTGTTCGAGCGCTGCCGCGCCAAAGAGGACCTGCGCCAGCAGCTCTTCTCCCGCGGCTCCGGCTACCTGCTCTACCGCCTGGTCGACGACAGCTTCGACTACTGCTTCCCGATGCTGCGCAAGATCGGCAACAAGCTGGACGCCCTGGAGGACGACATCTTCGCCGAGCGGGCGGAGGCGGTCGTCCGCGACATCTCCAACGTCAAGCAGGAGATCATCAACTTCCGCAAGGTGATCCGCCCCCAGCGGCCGGTCCTGCGCGACCTCGAGAAGGTCAAGCAGCGCTATCTCGCCACCGACCTCGACCTGGAGATCTACTTCGACGACATCGTCGACGCCCACGAGCGGATCTGGGACATGCTGGAGAACTACAAGGAGGTCGCCGAGGCGCTGGAGGAGACCAACGAGTCGGTGATCTCGCACCGCCTCAACGACGTCCTGCGCGTACTGACGGCGATCAGCGTGATCATCCTGCCGCTCACCCTGATCGCCAGCATCTGGGGGATGAACGTCAAGGTCCCAGGCCAGGACAACCTCGGTGACTTCTTCGTGATCATCGGCGTGATGGCGCTGATGCTGATCGGCCTGGTCGCCTACTTCCGCAAACGCCGCTGGCTCTGACAAATGCGCCGTCTCCTGCGCAGGGCTTGGCCTGACCCGGGCCCTCAATAGGATGGGCGGCCCGTGGCAAATTTCCGCATCTGGGCGCCCTGGCGCCTCGCCTACGTGAAGGACGCGTCGAAGGACATCGAGGACGACTGCATCTTCTGCGCCAAGCCGGCCGCCGAAGACGACGAGGCGAACCTGATCGTCCACCGCGGCGAGCGCAGCTTCGTGATCCTCAACCTCTTCCCGTACACGAACGGGCACCTGATGGTCGCTCCCTACTCCCACGCCGCGCGGCTGCAGGACCTGCCGACCGAGACGCTGGCGGAGATGATGGCGCTCGCCCAGCGGGCGATGTCGCGGCTGGAGGAGGTCTACGAGCCGCACGGCTACAACGTCGGCTTCAACCAGGGCCGGGTCGCCGGGGCCGGCGTCGAGCACCACATCCACATGCACGTCGTCCCGCGCTGGTCGGGCGACAACAACTTCATGCCGGTGATCGCCGACACCAAAGTCATGCCGCAGTCGATCGAGCAGAGCTACGAGGCGCTGAAGGGAGCCTTCGGATGATGCGATTCACCCCCGGACGCGGAAGCGCGGGCGCGTGACTTCCGGTGATCATGAGCGCGCCCGCGCGGGAGCCGAGGAGGTGAATCCCGATGTCTTCAAGGCCTACGACATCCGCGGCCTCCACGGCAGCGAGATGGACGAGGGGACCGCGGAGGCGATCGGGCGCGCCTTCGCCCGCGTTCTCGGGCGGCTGCGGGGCAAGCCGGTCGACGAGCTGAAGGTCGGCCTCGGGCGCGACATGCGCCTCACCGCGCCGGCGATGGCAGCCGCGCTGCGCGACGGCCTCCTCGCCGAGGGCGCGGAGGTCCTCGACGCCGGCATGGTCGCGACCGAGATGCTCTACCACCTGGTCGGCTCCCGCGACCTCGACGGGGGCGCGATGGTGACCGCCTCCCACAACCCCAAGGCCTACACCGGGGTGAAGCTGGTGCGCGAGGGGGCGCTGCCGCTCTCCGGCGACGCCGGCATCGGCGACGTCCGGGCGCAGATCGAAGCCGGCCTCGGCGATGCCCCGGGCGGCGGCTCTGCCGAGGAGGTCGACGTTTGGGACGAGTACCGCGCCCACGCCCTCTCCTTCATCGATCCGGGCAACGTGAAGCCGATGAAGGTGGTCGTCGACGGCGGCAACGGCATGGCCGGGCCGATGGTGGGACCGATCCTGGCCCGGCTGCCGCTCGAGCTGGAGGAGATGTACTTCGAGCCGAACGGCGAGTTCCCCGACCACGAGCCGAACCCGCTGCTGGAGGAGAACCGGCGGATGATCATCGAGCGGGTTCGCGCGAGCGGCGCCGACCTCGGCATCGCCTGGGACGGAGACGCCGACCGCTGCTTCTTCATCGACGGCAGCGGCGAGTTCTGCGACGGCGACTTCGTCTGCGCGCTGCTGGCGCGCTCGATCCTGCGCAAGGACCCGGGCGCGACGATCCTCTACGACCCGCGCTCCAGCCGCGCGGTCCCCGACCTCGTCGCCGCCGAGGGCGGCCGATCGGAGCTCTCGCGCGTCGGCCATGCCTTCTTCAAGGCGCGGATGCGGGAGGAGGGCGCCGCCTTCGGCGGCGAGGTCTCCGGCCACTACTACTTCCGCGACTTCTGGAACGCCGACTCAGGCTCGATCCCCGCCCTGCTGGTGCTGGAGCTGGTCTCCCTCGACGGCCGCGGCCTCGGCGAGCTGATCTCCGAGTTCCGCTCCCGCTACTTCATCTCCGGCGAGATCAACTCCGAAGTCGCCGACGCCGCGGCCAGGATCGAGGAGATCGCCGAGAGCTACGCCGACGCCGAGATCACCCGTCTCGACGGGATCTCCGTCGATTACGAGGACTGGCACTTCAACGTCAGGCCGTCGAATACCGAGCCGCTGCTGCGCCTCAACCTCGAGTCGCTGGTCTCCCGCGAGGACATGGAGCGCCGCCGCGACGAGGTCCTGGGGCTGATTCGCGCGTGAGCCTGACGCCCGAGCAGGCGCTCGAGCAGTCCGCCCTGGCGGGCATCCACGCCTTCGCGATCCCCACCCCCTTCGCGGTGGGACGGGTCAACTGCTACCTGATCGAGGACGAGCCGCTGACCCTGGTCGACACCGGTCCCAACTCCGGCAAGGCGCTCGACGAGCTGACCGCCCGACTCGCCGAGCGCGGCCACGAGATCGCCGACCTGGAGCTGATCGTCATCACCCACCAGCACATCGACCACCTCGGCCTGGTCGAGATCCTGGTCGAGCACTCCGGCGCCGAGGTGGCCGCGCTCGGGATCGCGGCCGAGCGGCTGGCGGCCTTCGAGGAGGACGCCGAGCGGGAGGACCAGTTCGCCGTGGAGGTGATGCTTCGCAACGGCATCCCCGAGGATGTGACGGCGGCCCTGCGCAGCGTCTCGCTCAGCTTCCGTGGCTGGGGATCCCACGTCGCCGTGACCCAGCCCCTGCAGGACGGAGGGGCCCTGGAGCTCGGGAATCGGCGGCTGGAGGTGCTGCACCGCCCCGGCCACAGCCCCTCCGACACGCTCTTCTGGGACGCCGCGCGGGGCATCCTGATCGCTGGCGACCACCTGCTGCCGCGGATCTCCTCAAACCCCCTGATCACCCGTCCGCTCGACGGCTCGGGCCGCCGTACCCAGGCGCTCGCCACCTACATCGAGTCGCTGCGCAAGACGCGCGAGCTCCCGGCCGAGATCGTCCTGCCCGGTCACGGCGAGCCGATCTCCGCCCACGCCGAGCTGATCGACAGCCGCCTCGCCGCGCACGAGCGGCGCAAGGAGAAGATCTACGGCCTGATCGCCGAGCGCCCGCGCAGCGGCTACGAGCTGGCGCAGGCGATCTGGGGCAACGTCGCCGTCACCCAGGCCTTCCTCACGCTCTCGGAGGTGATCGGGCACGCCGACCTGCTCGTCAACGAAGGGCGGGTTCGCGAAGCCGATCAGGAGGCCGTGATCCGCTACGAAGCCAGCGGCTGAGGCCGGACCAGCCGGACCTCTTCGCTGGTCACGAGGCCCCGCTCGGGGGTCAGCTCGTCGGCGAGGTCGAACCAGGCTCCGATCCGGTAGCCCGAGTCGACCACCGTGGTGAGGATCGGGGCCCGCCGCCGCAGCTGCAGCAGGCGGTCGCCGTGCGGCCGGTGCTCACCGTGGTACCCCCAGATCCCGCGCACGGCGGTGGCGCCGCGGGCGCCGTCGCGCCGCAGGCGGCGGATCAGCTCGTGGTGAACGGCGTGGCCGCCTACGGTGGCCGACTCCGAGCTGTAGAGGGTGAGGCGCTGCCATCCCACGGCGGCGGGTCGGGAGACCGTTTCGCCGTCGCGCTTGCAAACGCGCACCGCCTCGGTGGCGATGGTGGTCGCCTCCGTGAGAAGGGAGCTCAGCTCCTCCAGCGCCCCGCCGACCGCCGCGGCAGCGCCCACCGCAACCACGAGCAGGGGCACGTCGGCGTTGGCGGAGAGGAAGCGGGCCCGCCGTCGCGTTCCCTGGGCGGTTCCGTCTACCCCCAGCAGCGCGGTCGCTCCGGCGACCCCGTGGCGACGCAGCAGCTCGCAGACGGCGACGAAGGCGGGGGCGCCGCCGACGCGCTGGCGGCGGCGCAGGAAGACGCTCAGCTTGACCGCATCGGTCCTCCCGTCGAGCGCTGCCGCGGCGGGATCGACGGTCACCAGGCCGGACCCCATCGACCCCGGCAGATCCTCTGCCACCGCCTCGATCCGCGCCCCCTCGTCGAGGGCGACGGCGAGCACCGGCAGGTCTTCGGAGAGGCTCAGGAGGCGGTCGGTGCGCAGGTGGTGGCGCAACCCGAACCCCTCGACCCCCCGCATGAGGACGCTGGCGTGGACGCCATGGCGATCGAAGTCCTCGAGCATGACGTCGGCCAGCAGCCGTCCCTCCACCCGAGCCCGCTCGCCGAAGCATGCGGTGAGCCTCAGCATCTCGCCGCTCACAGTCCCGCTCCGATCGCCCGCCCCAGGGCGGCGGCGCCCAGCCCGACCGCCGCGCTGAGGAGGAGGTTGAGGGCCAGCCCGCCGAGCTCGCCGTCCTCGCCGAGGCGCTGGCTCTCGAGCATCCAAGTCGAGAAGGTGGTGTAGGAGCCGAGCGCCGCGGTCCCGGCGAGGAGGTAGCCGTGGCCGCGCACGGCCGCGCCGACCAGCAGGCCGAGGAAGAAGGCGCCGCTGAGGTTGACCGCCAGCGTCCCCAAAGGGAAGTCGCGGCCGAAGCGGGCCGAGACCAGCGAGTCCAGTGCGAAGCGTCCGATCGCCCCGGCGCCGCCGAGGACGGCGACACCAACCCAGACGAGGACGCTCACGGCTGCAGCCTCAGCCGCCGCACGGCCGCGCTGGCGAGCTGGATCCCGGCGTACCCGGCGAGCACGCTGCCGGCGGCGTAGACGGCGGCGGTTCCGATCCTTCCCGCTTCGAGCATCTTCAGCAGCTCCACCTGGATCGTCGAGAAGGTGGTCAGCGCACCGCAGAACCCCGTAGCGAGGAAGGGCCTCCGGTAGGTGGAGAGCGGCAGCCGCTCCTGCAGCCTGGTGACCAGGGAGCCGAGCAGGAACGCGCCGGCGACGTTGACGCCGAAGGTCACCCACGGCCATCCCGGCGCCGGGTCACCGCAGATTTCCACCAGGGCGGCCCGCGCCAGCGCCCCGAGGGCCCCGCCGAGGAAGACCGCACCCAGCTCGCGTCGGTCGATCATCGGCGGGAGGGTAGAAGAAGCGGTCCCGGCATTAGGCTGCAGCGGTGTCTGCCCAGCTCCGCCACCTGCGTCTTCGCCGGCCGGCGAAGAAACGGATGCTGCTGATCGTCAACCCCTACGCGACGACCGTCAGCGACCGGCTCAAGAACCTCGTCGTCTACGCGCTGCAGGGCCGCTATGACGTGCAAGCGGTCGAAACCGAGGCGCGCGACCACGCCACCGAGATCGGCCGCGAGGCCAAGGACGGCGGCTACGACGTGGTCGTCGCCTTCGGCGGCGACGGGACCCTGAACGAGGTCGCCAACGGGCTGGCGGGAACGGACCTGCCGGTGGCGGTCCTTCCCGGCGGCTCGACCAACGTCGTCTGCCGCTCGCTGGGGATGCCAAACGACGTCGTCGACGCGACCGAGCACCTGCTCTCGCTGGCCGACGAATGGCAGCCCCGAAAGATCGACCTCGGCCGGGTCGACGAGCGGGCCTTCGTCTTCGCCTGCGGGGCGGGCATCGACGCCACCGTCGTGCGACGGGTCGACTCGAACCCGCGGCTCAAGTCCCGTGCCGGGCCCTACTACTACAGCTGGGCCGGGATCTCGGGGTTCTATCGCCGCTACCTGGTCAACCCGGTCCGGATCCGCACCAGCGTCGACGGCCACGACCCGGTCGAGGGCGTGACGACGATCGCCCAGAACTCCGACCCGCTCACCTACTTCGCCAGTCGTCCGATCCGCGTCTGCGAGGGCGTCTGCTTCGACGACGGCACGCTCTCGATGGCGGTGCTGCGGCGCGCCGCCCAGCGCGACATGCCGACGCTGATCAACCGCCTCTTCAGCGACACCCGGCCGGCTTCCCGGCACCGCCAGGTCAGCCACTTCGACGACGTCACCCATGCCGTCGTCGAGTCGGTCTCGACCGACATGCAGGGCGAGGCGCGTGCCTTTCCCGTCCAGGTCGACGGCGACTACATCGGCGATCGCTCGCGGGTCGAGCTGCGGGCCGACCCCGCCGCGCTGACGATCGTCGCCTAGCCGTTGCGGCGCGGCTCAGTCGAGCAGGCCGGATTCGCGAGCGGCGACAGCGGTCTGCAGTAGCGTCTCTGCGGCGTCGAAGCGCGGCTCCCAGCCCAGCTCCCGGCGTGCCTTCGCGGTGTCCATCAGGACCGGCCGCCGCAGGGCGGTCGCCCACTCCAGCTGCGAGGAGACGAAGCTCGCCCGTCCCGCCACGCCGGCCGCGAGCTCCGCCGCCAGACCCGGCACCGGCACCGCATGCCAGCCGATCGAGCGGGCGAGGTCGCCCACTCCCACCACCCCGTCGGCGGCGAGGTTGTAGGCGCCGGGCGGTCCCTCGCCGAGAACCGCGGCGGCCAGCGCCCGTGCCACGTCGTCGTGGTGGACCAGCTGGAAGGGCACGCCGGGATCCGGGATCACGGGGCGCGGCAGGGGGAGCCTGCCGAGCGCCCGGCGCAGGGGCGGCAGCGGGTCTCCGAGGCGGACCTTCTCGACCAGCTGGCGGATCAGCATCGGCGCGCGCGGACCCGCCACGATGCAGGGGCGGAAAACGTACGCCGCGACGCCGCTGCCGGGCAGGAGCTCCTCCAGCAGGGCCTCCAGCTCGGCCTTCTGCCGCGAGTAGTAGAAGCCGTCGCTGCCCCGCGCCGGAACCTCCTCGCTCAGCGGCTGGGGGTTCTCGGGGTGGAAGCCGTAGGCCGCCACGGAGGAGGCGTAGACGAGGCGCTTGACCCCCGCCCGGATCGCCGCCTCGAAGACGTTGCGGGTTCCCTCGAGGTTGACCCGGCGCGTCTCCTCGTGGCTGCCGAAGATCGCGAACGCGAGGTGGACGACAACGTCAGCGTCGTCGAAGAGCGCCGCCAACGATCCCCGGTCGAGGATGTCGCCGCGTCTGTAGGAGGCCTTCTCCCATCCCTCCCGGACCGGGTCGAAAGGGCGACGCGCCATGCCGACCATCGAGCCGACCTCGACCCGCCGCTCCAGCTCGGCCATCAGCGGCTTGCCGATCTCCCCCGTGGGGCCGGTCACCGCGACTGAGAGAGACATCGGCCGAAGTCTATGACCGCGGCTTGAGAGGCAAGCCTGGCAAGGACGCAGGGAGCGTGGCGTGCTTTGCACGCGAGCGACCGAGGACGCCGCCAGGCGCCGCCTATCAAGCCGCGGGGGTTATGCGGTAGGCGTCGAAGACGGACTCCACGTTCCGCAGCCGCGTGATGCACCCCTTGAGCTGCTCGGTGTCGCCGACCTCGATCACGAAGCGGTTCTTCACCATCGGGTGGTTGGTGCTGCAGCTGGCGCCGATGATGTTGATCCCGGCCTCGGCGAAGGTGCGGGAGAGGTCCTCGAGCAGGCGGGTGCGGTCGTAGGCGTCGATCTGCAGCTCGACCCTGTAGGAGGCGGCGTTTTCGCCTTCCCAGCCGACGTCGACGAAGCGCTCGGGGGCGCGCTTCAGCGCTTTCACGTTCTTGCAATCGGCGCGGTGGATCGTGATCCCCCGTCCGAGCGAGACGTACCCGGAGATCTCGTCGCCGGGAACCGGCCGGCAGCACTTGGCCAGCCGCACCGCGACGTTCTCCACGCCTTTTACGGTGATGCCGAAGTTGGAGGCGTCTTTGGTCCGTCGAGCGCGGTCCTCACGCCCGGGCGCGGGGTCGCTGTCCTCCTCCACGCCCTCGCCTGCTTTGAGGCGCTGCAGCAGCTTGTTGGCAACCGCCTTGGTCGAGACCTTGCCCTGGCCGAGGGCGATGTAGAAGTCGGTGGCTTTGCGGAACCCCATCTCGCGGATGACATCGGCCAGCAGCGCTGAGCCGGCGACCTTCTGCATCGGGATGCCCCGCTGGCGCAGCGCCTCCTCCAGGCTCTCGCGGCCGTCGCGCTCGGCGTCCTCGCGCCGTTCCTCTTTGAACCAGGCGCGGATCTTGTTGCGGGCGCGGCTCGTCCGCACCAGTTTCAGCCAGTCCAGCGACGGGCCACGCTTTTGCTTCGCGGTCAGCACCTCGACGATGTCGCCGGAGCGCAGCTGGTAGTGGAGCGGCACGATGCTGCCGTTGACCTTGGCGCCGACGCAGCTGTGGCCGACGTCGGTGTGGACGGCATAGGCGAAGTCGAGCGGGGTCGAGCCGGCCGAGAGGTTCTTCACTTCGCCCTTCGGGGTGAAGACGAACACCTCGTCCTCGAAGAGGTCGACCTTGAGCGATTCCAGGAACTCGGTCGGGTCCTGTTCGCCCTCGGCCTCGACCAGCTGCCGCAGCCAGGTCATCTTCTCCTTCTGGGGATCGCCGTGGGCGCCCTCTTTGTAGGCGACGTGGGCGGCGATCCCGTACTCCGCGAGCTTGTGCATCTCCTCGGTGCGGATCTGGATCTCCAGCGGCTTGCCCTCGGGCCCGATCACCGTCGTGTGCAGCGCCTGGTACATGTTCGCCTTCGGCATCGCGACGAAGTCCTTGAAGCGGCCGGGGAGCGGCTTCCAGAGCGAGTGGATGACGCCGATCGCCCCGTAGCAGTCCTTCACCGAGTGGACGATCACCCGCATCGCGGTGAGGTCGAAGATCTCGTTGAACTCGCGGCCCTTCTTCGCCATCTTCGTGTAGATCGAGTAGAAGTGCTTGGCGCGGCCCGAGATCTCAGCCTCGATGCCGACCTGCTCCAGCTCGTTGCCGAGGAACTCGCCGGCCTTGGAGACATAGGTCTCCCGCTCATCTCGCTGCTGGGCGACCAGCTGCTTGATCTCGGCGTACTTGCGCGGGTGCAGGGTGGCGAAGGCGAGGTCCTCCAGCTCCCACTTGATCGCGTGGATCCCCAGGCGGTGTGCCAGCGGAGCGTAGATCTCCAGCGTCTCGTGTGACTTCAGCGTCTGCTTCTGCTTCGGCAGGGCGCCGAGCGTGCGCATGTTGTGGAGGCGGTCGGCCAGCTTGATCAGGATCACCCTGACGTCGGTGGCCATCGCCACCATCATCTTCCGGTAGTTCTCGGCCTGGCGCTCGTCGCGGCTCTCGAAGGTGATCCCGGTCAGCTTCGTGACCCCGTCCACCAGCTGGGCGATCTCGTCGCCGAACTCGGCCCGGATCTCCTCCAGGCTCGCCGGCGTGTCCTCGACCGTGTCGTGGAGCAGGGCGGCGCAGAGGGTCTCGGTGTCGAGGCGCAGCCCGGCGCAGATCTGCGCGACGCCGACGGGATGGGTGATGAACTCGTCGCCGGAGCGGCGCCGCTGGTCGGCGTGGTGGTCGCAGGCGAAGTCGAAGGCGCGCTCGACCTTGACGCGGTCGACCGTGGCCACCGCCATCGCGGTGCCGCCGCCCCCGTTGCCGTTTCCGCTCGGCACGGAGTCGAACTCCTCGATCACCGCGAAGAGGTCGGCGAGGAGCTCCTTGCGCTCTACGGCAGTTTCGGTCTTGCGAGAAATCGTCGTGCCTCCGAAAGTCGCTCTCGGTAGGCCCGGAACGCAGCTGAGCGCTCCAGGTCCGTCCCCTCTGAGGATACGACCCGCACGACGCCAGCGCCGCATTCCGACGCCCCTTCCACCAGGCCGAGCTCGTCAAGGACGCGGAAGCGGCGAGCGCTCGCCTCGGGGCAGAGGGGCCGGGACCCGGAGCCCGCCAGCGCCCGGCGCAGCTCCTCTCCGCGGGCCTCCCCGGCGTCGCGCAGGGCCCTGAAGGTCGCGCCGACCTGATCGCGCCCCGGCCACTGCTCGCCGAGGACCCGGCCCGCGAACTCGCGCTCGGCATCCCCCCAGAGCAGGTGGAGGAACCCGTGGCCCTCACCGTCCCAGCCGACGGCCACATGCTTTTCCTCTGCCCCTCCCCACGGCGGGTCGACGAGGACGACGTGCTCGAAATCCGCCGCCAGCTCCGGCTCGTGCTCCAGAGCGCCGAAATCGGTCAGCGCCAGCCCGCTTCGGGCCCGATCCCGCAGCGCGGCGACCTCGCCGGCCCCGCAGCGATGGCAGGCGATCAGCGCCGCGCCGCCGTTGAAGCGGGCGAGCCCGCCGGCGCCGTTCGCCAGTGCCGCCCGCCTGGCGGCATCCGCGCAGACCACCAGCACCCCGGACCCGCTGGAGACGAGCTCCGCGATCCCGACCGTCGCCGTCGATCCGCCCGTGACCACCCGCCGCCCCTCGCGAGTCCGCGAAAACCGTCCCTCGGGGACGAATCTCGCGGACTCGGCGTCGGGCGCGGCCGTGAGCTCGGCTTCGAAGCGCGACCACCATTCGCTTTCGGAGCACTGGCAGGCATGGGGACGGACCGCTGGCTCCGGCTCGGCCGGCAGCGGGTAGAGCTCGCGGAGGACGACGCGGGGCTCGACCGAGCCGTTCCAGTGGTTGACCTCGAGTCGCACCGCGGCGTCGAGCAGGTCCTCGTCCTCGACGCCGAGGCTGGCGCGCCCGAAGGCGACGCCGAGCGCGCGGTGGGAGCCGCTGTGGAGGCTGAAGCGGGCGTGCTTGCCCTCCCCCATCGTCCGCACGTCGCTGATCCGCGCCGAGGGCACCAGCAGGCGAACGCCGGGATTGCCCATCCCGAAGGGCGCCAGCTGCCCCAGCTCCTCAGCCAGCTCGAGGCCGAGGCCGACGCCGCCGACCATCGCGTCGACCTTCTCGACCCGCCGCAGGTCCTCGGGCCCGAGCACCTCGTTGGCATGGGCCGCGAAGGCCGCGCGGAAGGCCCCGACCTTCTCCGCCCGGATCTGTAGGCCGGCAGCGGCGCGGTGGCCGCCGAATCCCTCCAGGTGCTCGGAACAGGCCTCCAGGGCGGCGAGCAGGTCGAAGCCGGGGATGCTCCTGCCGGAGCCCCGGCCGGAGCCCTCCTGGTCGAGGGAAATCACGACGACCGGCCGGTGATGGCGCTCGACCAGGCGCGAGGCGACGATGCCCACGACCCCCGGGTGCCAGTCGGGCCCGGCCAGCACGATCCCGTTGGCCTCGCGCAGCTCGTCCGGAAGCTCCCGCCGCGCGGCCTCGGCGGCCGCGTCGACCTCGCGCTCGGTGGCCCGCCGCTCGGAGTTGGCTCGGCTCAGCTCAGCCGCGATCGCCTCCGCGCGCGCCTCGTCCTCGGTAAGCAGGAGCTCGACCCCCGCGTCCGCCCGGTACAACCGGCCCGCGGCATTGATCCTGGGTGCCAAACGGAACGCCAGGTCCCCCTCGTCCACCCGCTCCGGCTCGCAGCCGGCCGCCGCCATCAGCGCCCGCAGCCCCAGCCGTCGCCCCCGTCGAATCTCGGCCAGGCCCCTTTTCACCAGAGACCGGTTCTCTCCAACCAATGGCACGACGTCCGCCACCGTCGCCAGAGCAACCAGATCCAGCTCCGCGGTGTCCTCGGAGTCCCGCAGCGCGCAGGTCAACTTCCAGGCAACGGCCGTCCCGCAAAGCGACTCGAACGGGTAGCCGCTGACCTGCGGGTGCAGGATCGGGCAATCCGGCAACTCGCCGGAGGGCTGGTGGTGGTCCGTGACGATCACCCCCATTCCGAGGCTCTTCGCCAGCTCGACCTCCGCGGCGCAGGCGATGCCGCAGTCGACGGTCACCAGCAGCCGCGTCCCGCGCGCCGCCAGCCGCTCCACGTTGGCGGAGCTCAGCCCGTAGCCGTCGGCGATCCGGTCGGGGATCAGCCAGTCCACGTCGGCGCCGAGCCGGCGCAGCGTCGAGACCATCAGGGCGGTGGCGCAGACGCCGTCGACGTC
>Ga0308176_10001611_pt1 | contig 14222 bp, 13 predicted proteins | sample PhyCR2_3_FD_203890 | JGI IMG/M metagenome (GOLD analysis project Ga0308176, IMG submission 203890) | Soil microbial communities from UC Gill Tract Community Farm, Albany, California, United States - DLSLS.C.R2 | ecosystem: Environmental > Terrestrial > Soil > Agricultural land | place: USA...
CTGATCGTTCGCCACCACGACAACGCGCAGTTCCACGCCATTATGCAGCGGCTTGCGCCGGGAGCGACGCCTACGGAGAGCGGGCCGTTCACGAAGGGGCTTTACGGGGTCAGCGAAATGCTGATCGAGGCGTTTCTCGGCCTGATCGACGCCGGCATTCTCACGCGCGAGGTCGATGGCGTGAGGCTGCACGGCGCGTTTTTCTTAGGACCCAAATCGTTCTATCGCGCGCTGCGCGAGATGGCGCCTGAACAACGCGCGCGCATCCAGATGATGCCGGTCTCCTTCACCAACCAGCTCTATGGTGACGAGGATGCCAAACGCCGGGCGCGGATCGATGCGCGCTTCGTCAACACGGCGATGATGGCGACCTTGATGGGGGCGGCGATCTCCGACGGCCTCGAAGACGGCCAAGTCATCAGCGGCGTCGGCGGCCAGTACAATTTCGTTGCCCAAGCGTTCGAGCTTCAAGGCGCGCGCTCGGTCCTCGCGCTGGAATCGACGCGGCCGGCCGCTCGAAAGACGCTGTCCAACATCCGCTGGAACTACGGCCATCAGACTATTCCGCGGCACCTGCGCGACGTGTTCGTCACCGAATACGGCGTGGCCGACGTCAGGGGCAAATCGGACGCCGAGACCATCGCGGCGATGCTGGCGATCTCGGATTCCCGTTTTCAGGATCAACTGGCCAAGACCGCCAAGGATGCCGGCAAGCTGCCGAAACAACACGAAATTCCGCGGGCCCATCGCGAAAACTATCCGGATCGGATTGCGCAGGCGCTGAAGCCCGCGCGCGAGGCGGGGCTGTTGCCGTCATTCCCGTTCGGCAGCGATTTTGACGCGGTCGAGCAACGGCTGATCCCGGCGCTGCAGTTGCTGCGCGAAGCCCAGCGCACGCCGCTCAGGTTGCCGGGCCTGCTGTGGCAGGGCATGACGCAGCCGCCGGATGCTGCGAACCGCGAATGCCTGGCGCGGCTCGGGCTCGACAAGCCGACGACATTCGCTGAACGTGGATATCGCGCGCTGGTCAATGCCGCGCTGGCGAGGACGAATTAACGAGACAACAAAAAATATCGAACAAAGCGGCCACGCCGTACATGCAGCAAGCGAGACGGTTGTGTGCGTACCGTCATCGCGACGGAACAGTGGCGCTCCTGAACCGGGAGCGGAGCGCGTGAGGACGGTTCCGACTCCCGATTATCCAATCGATCAGATCCGAGCTTCGAGGATCAGATTGAACGGTGTCTCGGCTGCTCGGCGGAATCGCGCCAGTCCACCCTGCCTGGCAACCTCGCGCAGTCGTGCCTCGCCGGCCTGTGCGCCGAGCCCGAGGCCCACTTCCTGATCAAGTGAAGCCGGCGTGCAGATCATCGTGGACGCCGCGAAATACATCCGCCCGACCGGATTGAGATTGTCCTCCAGGCGATCATGGGCGAAGGGCTCAACCAGCATGCAGCTTCCGTCCGCCGCCATGCTCTCACGAACATGTTGGAGGGCGCCGACGGGATCGCCCATGTCGTGCAGGCAATCGAAGAAACAGACCAGGTCGTAGCCGTTTGCGGGGTAGGTTTTGCCGGAGTGCACGTCGAAGCTGACACGATCCGAAAGGTCTGCCTCCTTCGTCAACTTGCGCGCCGTTTCGATCGAGGCTTCATGATAGTCGAAGCCCCAGAAGCGCGAATTCGGAAAGGCTTCCGCCATCAATCGCGTTGATACGCCATGTCCGCAGCCTACATCGGCCACCTTGGCACCGCGCTTGAGCTTCTCGACCACGCCTTCCAGCGCCGGAAGCCATTCCTGCACGAGATGGTGCTTGTAGCCAGTGCGGAAAAACCGCGCGGTGCCGCAGAAAAGGCATTTGCTACGCCGGTTCCAGCCAACGCCCCTGCCGCTCTTGAACGCTTCCGCAACCATCGGTTCGTCGAGAAAAGTTGATGCCACCACATCGCCGATCGCGCCAAGGAACACCGGACTGTCTTCATGCGCAAGCGCGAGTGCCTGTTCCGGCAGCATCGAGAATTTTCCGGACTTCGCGTCATATTCGACATAGCCCGAGGCCGCCTGGGCTGACAGCCATTCGCGGACGTAGCGCTCCGCCGTGTCTGTCGCTTGCGCGAGTTCCGACGAGTTCATCGGCCCTCTTGCGGCGAGTGTCTTGTAGAGTCCGAGTTTATCGCCGAGCAGCACCAGGGATGCATTCATCGCCGCCCCCACGTCACCTACCATTTTTCCCATGAAGGCGTGCAGCTTATCCATGTCCATAAATCATCTCCTTTCGAGATTTCCGATTGGTTCGGGTTGTGCCGGTGTCGATTGCGCGCTGCCGGATCGAAGGCACCCCGCGCACGGATCGACGAACGTGACGCACTGCTTCCTCGCGCGGTCCGCATCGGGCGAGAAATGTGAAGCGCTGTGCGCGAACGCTTTGTACGAGCCTTGAAAATCCATCCTTCAAATCAGAGTGCGCGAGGAGAGCCGGTCAAGAGCACCGGCATGGCGCCCATCTGTGTGATGTCGGTCTCCATCAGAGTTGTCTCATGTAGACTAACTGGGTGGATGAGGTCATGATCCGCCGATGAGTAATCGATGAGAACGTTGTTCATGGCCGCTGCGACGATTGCCGACCTGATTCGCCACGGACGCCGCACAACCTTGGCGGGACGCGATCTGGAGTTGAGTCTGCTGCGACAGATCACGGCGCCGGGAGAAGCGGTGGTCGTCTACGTTCACGGCCCCGCCGGCATCGGCAAGACGGCGCTGATTTCTGCGCTGGACGTGTGGCTTGAAGACGAGGGCGTTCGTCGATTGCATATTGCAGCAGGTGCAGTGGAGCCGAAGCCTGCTGCGATCCTGGCCGCGTTCGGCGGCGTTATCGACCACGAGGTCCGAACCATCGAAGAGCTTGCGGCCGCGCTCGCGAGCCTCTCGGATGTCACGGTCATCATGATCGATGACATTGACACCTGGCGGCTGGCAGCTTCCTGGCTTCGCACCGAGTTGTTTCCCGCGCTGCCTGCAGGGACTCGTGTCGTTCTCGCCGGTTCCGTGCGTCCGCCGCCGGCGTGGTCGATCGAGTACGGACCATATTTCCTCGACATCAAATTAGGCGCGCTTCCAAGAGCGGCAAGCGATGCGGTCGTCGTCGCGGCGGGTCTCTCGGTGGAAATGGCCGAACGTATCTGGCTGTTGAGTAACGGTCATCCGCTTGGCCTGCGCATGGCAATCCACGCGGCACGTACAGGCTCGCTAGCGACGGTAGGCGATGCTGGCGAGCTCGCCAATGCGATTCTGCATGCACTCGGTGACAGCGATTTGCGGAGGGCTGTCGAAGCATGCGCCATCGTTCGACGAGCAAATCGCCCCCTGATCTCCGCCATCCTCGAAGCAAAGGGCCCGATCGAGCTGTCGCTCCTGGAAGGCGTCGAAGCGATGCCATTCGCAAGCCGCGACGCGGAAGGGATTTACATCGCCGAACCGGTACGGCGAGCCATCGTCGAATGGATGTCCGGCGTTGAGGCTGACCGCTACCAGCTTTGGCGCAAAGCGGCCGCTGATTGGATCGTGAGCCGCCTTCGCGAGGCGGGGCGCTCCGGCCGTTGGCGCTACATGGCCGATCTTTTGCATCTCCTGGAGCAGCCAGCGCTCCGCAACGCGTTTTTTCCGCAGGACGAGGAAACCCCTCCGGTCGAACCGGCCCGTGCCGATGATTTCGATGAGATTTTCGAGATCGCCGAACTCCGTGATGGCCCCGACGAGCGGGCCTGTCTTCAAGCTTGGGCTCAGCGCTTGCCGCATCGCTTTTCCGTCGCAAGGGGATCGAAAGACGAGGTGTTGGCGTTCTACGTGTTCTCGCGCCAAGACGATCCGCATTCCGGGCTCGGTATGGCCGACCCTCTATTTGCCGCTTGGCAGGCTCATTTGGCCGCTCAACCGGTCGAAGGCGAAATCCTGTTTATCCGCAAAGTGTTGGCAAAGGCGGACGGAGCCCATCCGTCTGGCCGCACGGCGTGTGTTCTCGACCTGAAGCGCAATTACATCGAGCGCTGGGGACTGGCGCGGATTTATGCACTTGCGAACGACCGGCACCTGCTGCACAGGCTAGGCTTTCGTCCTCTGGAACAATCGCCAAGTGACAGGCCCGAGACGATGGTGCTCAATGTCCCGGGCGGCGATATAATCGAGTGGGTTTCGGCTCTGGTCGACGCCGGCACGCGTGGAATGGCCGAAGGCGAAGTCTTGGACTTCGCGCGCGACCGGCGCGAGATCGTGGTCGACGGACATGCCGTCGAGCTCACGAATCGAGAAGCTCAGGTTCTCGCCGAACTGATCGACCGTGCGCCGGCGGTCGTGCGACGAGATGATCTCATTGCACGCATCTGGCGACGAACATATGTCGGCAGCAACGTCGTCGAAACGGTCGTGCGATCGCTGCGCAACAAGCTGGGCTCCAAACGGGAATGTATCCGTACGGTGCCCAAAGCAGGCTATCGCTACATTGTGTCGGCTGCTTCTACCGTAGCGAGCCAGGCGAAAAAGTAAGCTCGATTTCAAGACGCGCGGTCACCGAAAGGGCCGGGCTACGCAAGTATTTCCCGCCTTAATGCAATGCGGTTGAAGACCCACAGCAGCAGCGGGCCGGCGATCAGCGCGACGGCACCGAAATCCAACGCCGCCGCGGCGCTGCCGGTCCATTTGGCGCAGGCGCCGCCGATCACCGGGCCGAGCATCATTGCGATATAATAGACCGTGAAGAATATGCCCATCCCGATGGACCGCGTCGCCGGCACTAGCACACGGGCGGGAAGGCTCATGATCGATCCGGCGGGCAGGCCGATAATCAATCCGAGCCCAATGATGATGAATGGTACCGCATTGGCGTGGGCCAGCGCCGCAGTCAGCCCTGCCAGCACGAGACCCCCGCCGCCGATGAAAATGGCATCGGGACGTTTGAGCCGGTCCGCCAGATATCCGGCCAACGGAACGAATGGGATCGATATCCACAACACCATGCTGATCGTCGATCCCGCCGATGCAATCGACCAGCCGCGCTCAACCAACAGCGTGGGGCCGAAACTGAAGATAGTGGCGGGGCCGACACTATAAAGGCCCCAGATGAGACCCGCCACCATCAGCGCAAGAGTCGTGCGGCGGTCGAGATGCTCTGTTTTCCCGGTAACGCGGCGCGTGGTCTCCGGCGATCGATAGCCGACCATAAGAAGGGGGAGCGCCGAGCCGATCAGGACCGCCACCGCGAGATGGACGGTGGCCACCCCGAATGTCGTGCCGATCACGGGCAGTATCAACAGTGACAGGCCAAGGCCGACCGGCCATGAATTTACGAAGATTGCCATGGCGGTGGCGATCTCGCGCCCGGCAAACCAATCGGTCACCATCTTGGTCATCTGCACGGTGAGCAGCACGCCACCCGCGCCGGAGACCAGCCGCCCCGCGACCTGGTAGGTCCAGGCGGGCAAATACGCCATCGCAAGCTCGCCCCCTGCCATTAACACCAGGCCCGCAAGCACGATTTGCTTGTCGCCGAATCGCTGACCGAGGCCTCCGCCGGCGAGCGCCAGTGCAACGCCAGGCGTGAAGTACAATCCGATCAGAAGGCCGATATCGGCAAGGCTCATGCCAAGGTTTGAGCCGAGCAGTGGCGCGACTGCCCCGACGCTTTGGAATTGCAAGGGCATGGCGAGGCGAACCAGGAACAGGATGGCAAGGATACCCCAGCGATTGCGCAAGCGTCGTCCTCCGTCGATCCGTCAGCCGCCAACAACAATCCCTGAAGCCGGTAGGGCCGCTATCCCGGCTTCGACAAGGCGCCGCATCCAGGATGGCAAAACGGTCAGCGCCGGCATGGCGCGATAGGGGGACCATGTAGGCTGACCAAACGGATGGGTCATGACAAACGCATGAGTAATCGATGAGAACGTTACCTCATGACTCCGCGATCATTGCCGACCTGATACGCGATGGGCGCTGGAGGGCTTTGGCGGGACGCGGGAATGACGGTGGCAGCGATTTTGACGCCGTCGAGCAGCGGCTGATCCCCGCGCTGCAAGTGCCGGGCGAAGTTCAGCGCATGCCGCTCGCGTTGCCGGGCTTGCCGTGCAGGAAATGACGCAGCCGCCGGATGCTGCGAACCGCGAATGCCTGGCGCGGCTCGGCCTCGACAAGCCGACGACGTTCGCCGAGCGTAGCTATCGCGTGCTGGTCAATGCGGCGTTGATGCGCAGCCGCGCGCAGTAATCAATCGTCGTCCCTGCGAACGCAGGGATCCATACCGCGTGATCTCTCGATGAGGCAGAGTCACAGACGTCTTTCGTCAAACTACTGACGGTGGTTATGGAGCCCTGCGTTCGCAGGGACGACTCGGAGAGGGGGCGGGCCTGCCCTACCTGTTCTTGTTCACCGGCTTGCGCTTCTCGATGAACGCCGCCATGCCCTCCGAGCGGTCTTCCAGCGCAAAGGTCGAGTGGAACAGGTTGCGCTCGACATTCATGCCTTCCGACAGCGGTGTTTCGAACGCGCGATTGATGGCTTCCTTGGCCATCGCGGCCGCCGGGCGCGACATCGAGGCGATCTTTTCCGCCGCCGCCAGCGCCTCATCCATCAGTCTGTCGACCGGCACGACGCGGCTGACCAGGCCGGAGCGTTCGGCTTCCGCAGCATCCATCATGCGCCCGGTGAGGCACAGATCCATCGCCTTGGATTTGCCGATCGCGCGCGTCAGCCGCTGCGTGCCGCCGATGCCCGGGATGGTGCCGAGCGTGATTTCCGGCTGGCCGAACTTGGCGGTGTCGGAGGCAATGATGATGTCGCACATCATGGCGAGTTCGCAGCCGCCGCCGAGCGCATAGCCGCTGACGGCGGCGATGGTCGGTTTGCGGCAGGTGGCGACGCGGCCGCCGCCGATCGCGGCGAAATCGCTGGAGAACATGTCGATGAAGCTCTTCGGCTGCATCTCCTTGATGTCGGCGCCGGCGGCGAACGCCTTTTCGCTGCCGGTGAGCAGGATGCAGCCGATCTTGTCGTCGGCCTCGAGGTCGTCGACGGCGGCCGCGATCTCGCGAAACACGCCGAACGACAGCGCGTTGAGCATTTTCGGCCGGTTCAACGTGATGACGCCGACCGCGCCCTTGCTCTCGACAATGATGTGTTCGAAGGTCGCCATGATCCACCCCAAGCTTGCGATTTGGCGGACAATGTGCCCGCTGCCGGGGTGGGCTTCAAGTGGCGCCGGACGTTGATGGGGCGCTTCGGGATACCGGTCCTTACGCCATGAACATCCGCGCGGCCGACGCCACCGTCAGCAGCGCACCGAAGGCGATGAAAATCTTTCCGATCAGCGACGTCTTGTCCAGCGTGGAACTGTCGTTGGCATCCGAAGACGGTCTCGAGGTCGAGGCCAGCACGACGCCCTGCGTGGTCGCGGTGGCAGCCGGCTGTTCGGAAGGGGTCAACGAGCGGTCGAACGTGGTCGCTTGGTCGGAAGCAACCGCGCCCGGTTCGGCCGGCGCTTCGGTGTCGGCCGGCTTGTCGGCGGCGGCCTGCAGGACGGTACTGGCCTTTTCGGACATCGCCGCCGACATGCCCCTGGCGCTGTCGGGCGCTGCATCGGCTGCCGTCATCTGCGCATTGGCGTTGGCGACCCGGTCAGGGAGCGCGGGCGGGGTGCCGCTCGCATCCGCCACCTGCTTTTCGTCGGCCTTCTTGCTCTCGAACGATTTCGAGGCCGTGTGCGTGGATTTGCGATGGGCATGGCGCTTCTTCTGGGGACGCGCGTCTTGTCCGGCGGATTTGCCGGATTCGGCGCCCTCCGGCTTCGCGACCGCGGCGCTATCCGCATCCGCACCGGCGGCGATCGCCGGCAACGGCCCTGCGAGACTTGCCCAAAGCCCTGCCGCTAAAATCAAGACCGATCCCGCGCTGGCTTTGATCGTCATGTGAAGTCTCCCATTGGCCCGCCGCCATCCGCGAAAAAAGACCCCTCGGCGTGTCCATAGCGCGGCAGAAACGGGGAATCTTCGGGCCGCGCCGGGCAAAAGCTGGGCAGTGGTGTTGCAGCGGGCGCGTCCTTGGGCATTTTGCCGGCTCGGACTTCTCCCGCCGCGCTGCGCCGGATGCGAGGGCGCGGAATCGATGGTATGAGCCTGCCGTCAGCCAGTGACGCGGGCGCGTTGTTCGCCGGGATCGATCACGAACTCGTGAGTAGATGGTTCCGATGTAACAATTTGAAAGATGGGTCGAATTGCACGGTAGGAGCGCTCTTGCGCGAACGGAATGACGAATGGACCGGCCTGATGCGGTCGGCCATCGCAGGCGACAGTGCGGCGTATCATCGCCTGCTCAGGGCCGTCACGCCGGTGCTCCGGGCGGCGGCGCGCCGTGGTCTGGCGCGGGCCGGGCAACCGGTCGACCAATCCGAGGATATCGTGCAGGACATTTTGCTGGCGGTCCATCTGAAGCGGCATACCTGGGACGTCAGCGCCCCGTTTGCCCCATGGCTGTTTGCGATCGCCCGCAACAAGCTGATCGACGCGTTGCGACGCCGCGGCCGGCGCGTCTTCGTCGACATCGACGATTTCGCCGAGATTCTGCCGGGCGAAGTTCCCGTCGAAACCGCCTCGGCGAGCGAGGTCGCCGCCCAGCTTCAGACGCTGCCAGCGCGGCAGCGCGACGTGCTGCAGTCGATCGCGGTCGACAGCGCCTCGATCAAGGATACGGCCGCGAAATTTTCCATGAGCGAAGGCGCGGTGCGGGTGGCGCTGCACCGCGGGCTGGCCAGCCTGACGGCGAAGCTACGGGAACATTGAGATGGATACCGATCAACTCATTAGAACGCTCGCCGCCGACAATCCGCACCGGGCTCGGCCCGTCGGCTTCGCGCTGATGCTGGCGCTGCTGGCCGGGGCGCCGGTTTCGCTTCTGATGTTCTTCGCCGAACTCGGCATCCGGCCCGACGTGATGGTCGCGATGCGCAATCCGTTCTTCGACCTGAAATTCGCGGTGACGCTGGCGCTGGCGATCGCGGCGATCGCTGTCAGCCTGCATCTGTCGCGGCCCGAGGCCTCGCTGCGCGGGTTCGGCTGGCTGCTGCTGGCCCCGGTCGGGATTTTGACCGCGGCGATCGGCGGCGAGATGATGATGCCGCAGCGGTTGCCGATGATGACGCGGCTGGTCGGCAAGAACTGGTGGATCTGCCTGATGGCGATCCCGCTGATGTCGCTGCCGCTGTTGGCCGGCGCGCTGATCGGGCTGCGCCATGGTGCACCGGCGCGGCCGGCGGTCGCCGGCGCCATCGCAGGAATGTTGTCGTCAGGTCTTGCGGCGACGCTCTACGCCTCGCACTGCACGGACGATTCACCGCTGTTCGTGGCGACCTGGTACACGGTCGCGACCGCGCTGGTGAGCGCGATCGGCGCGCTCGCCGGAGCGAAGCTGCTCAGATACTAGGCGCGGATGTCGTGGACGAATTCTGCTGCATGCGGTGGAAGCGCAGCACCTGCTGCGCCGTCGACGGCCGCAGCCGCTCATAGGTGTCCTGGCTGGCGGAAAGGTCGGCGGGCTCCGCGCCCGACAACTGGTCGCGCATCCTGATGATGGACCTGACCGTCGGCCAGGACAGGCCTGCGACCTTGGCCAGGATCATCACGCCCTCGGCGCGGCTTTCGATCATCATGTTCTCGGCGATCCCCACCGGCACGTTGGCGAGCGCGGCGATCGAGGCATTGGCCTCGTCGAATTTGCCAGCCTTCGCAAATGCGGCCACCTCGGATTCGTCGAGCCGTCCGTCCGCGTGCAGCGACTTGATCAGCGCGTGCGCAATTTCGGCAGTTTGGGTGATGTTCGAAGTCGCCGAGCGCGCGCGCCGCGTCGCCTCCTTGACCGCGGTCGGCACCGCGGCCGCCTGCTTCGGGTTGGCCGCTTCCAGCCGCTGCCGCACCGTTTGCGAGGCCTTGGCCAGCAGTTTCAGATACAGATGCCGCGGCATCGATGGCTGCAGGCCGATCAAGGTCGTGAGTTCGTCGTCACCTCCGGCGCGGTCGACGAGACGGGTAAAACCGCGTTCGGTGAATTCCGCGCCGGGATTGTTCACGGTGGACTGGATTACCTGATCATTGCCGCGCTGGACCAGCACGTCAGTGACCGCGCCGCTCAGGTTCCTGCGGATCGAAATCGCCATCAGATGCGCCTGGCTCTTGCTGCGCGCATTCTCGATCAGGGTCTTGTCGTCGAGCCGCGTCGATCGCGACAGCACCGGGCCTGCCACTTCGATGACATCATCGAAAGCAAGCGCGCGGATGGTGAGCGGCGGCGCGGTGTCGATCGGGGCGAGGCGGTTGGACAGCAGCATCTTGGCCGAGGTTTCGATGTGGTCGATCAGGGCCTGGAAGACGTCGTCGAACAGCCCGACCTGTTCGTCCGAATAGTCGTTCGCGCCGTTGATGAAGAGATCGGTTACCCGGCGCAGCGTCTCTACCCGGCGCGCGACGGTTCCGTGCGCAAGGGTGGACTGCAATTCGTCGAGCAGGCTGGCCGGCGAGGGAGACTTGGCGGATCTTGAAATCATGACTCTATCCTGGAGCAAAAGCCGGCGGCGGATTCTCCACCGTCGGGGCTGAAATATGTCGGGATCAGGCGCTGGTAATGCGGTTGCGTCCTTGCGCCTTGGCTGCATAAAGCGCGCTGTCGGCACGCGCGAGAAACAGGTCTGAGGTCTCGTTCGGCTTGAGCGTCGCAACGCCCGCCGACATCGTCACCTTCATGCCGGGCGAGAACGCACTCCATTCGAGTTCGGCGATAATGGCGCGCAACCGGTCGAGCGCCCGCGTCGCGTGGGCGGTGTCCATCTCCGGCAGCACCAGCAGGAATTCCTCGCCGCCATAGCGGCCGAACCGGTCGACGCTGCGAATATTGGCGAACATGGTGATCGAGAACGTCCGCAGCACCTCGTCGCCCGTCGGATGGCCATAGGCGTCGTTGATGCGCTTGAACCAGTCGAGGTCGATCAGCGCGATGGAGCAGGGCGATCCGTTGCGGGTCGCGCGCGCGATCTCTTCTTCCAGCATCCGCATGATGCAGCGCCGGTTGGATGCCCCCGTCAGTTCGTCGAGTTCGGCAAGCTCCTCGATCCGCTTGTAGGCCGCCTTCAGTTCGAAGCTGCGGTCGTACAGCATCTTGCGCATGGTGCTGCCATACAGCCCCACGAAAGCGCACTGTCCGATCGTGAGCACGAACGAGAGCAAGGCTGCGACGCGTTCGGTCTGGGTGGTGATCGGCAGGCCGATCGGGGTGCTGGTAAAGAGCAGGATCGGCGCCAGGCCGATCATGGTGAGCGTCCAGGAAACGATCGCCTGCTGCGAGGTCATGCGCAGCGCGCCGAAACCGAAGATCAGAAACACCACGCTCAGGAAGATGAAGCCGATTTCCGGCGCGGCCAGCAGGAAGCAGAGCTGCAGTGCGACATGGACGGCAACCTGGTGGCTGGTCAGGTAATGGTCGTGGAACCGGTCGTTGAAATGGGCTTCCGACATCACGACAAAGACCGAGAGCAGCCCGATGCCGGAAACGAAGTACACCGACGGAATGACCAGCGGGATGGTGCCGGCGTAGCTGTAGGCCAGCAGCACCAGGGTGATCAGCGCGTAGCTGACGCCTTGCACGGCCAGCATGTGACGGCGCTGCCCGACCCGTCGCTTCAGGACGTCCGGCGGCAGTGCCGGCGCGGCCGTCCTGTGGGTGCCTTGCCCCTGAAGCAATGAAGCCGCGCTGCTCATGTCCCGTCGCTATTGGAGGAAGCCGAGCGAAACTTTAGGGAACAAAGCCTTTAGTTTTGGTATCTTTTGGCGTCGATTCGAGTCCGTTAAAACCCGGCCATTGCACTGTTCCGTAACGGAAATCTGCCGAATTTCGATAACGTGGAACCCGCTTGCGCGAAGCGGCGAGGACCGGGCAGGGTGCTGCCCATGCCGCGAAGCCTTGCTAAGGTCGCGGGATGGCGCGCCTTTAGGAAAGTGTTTCCGTATTATGCTACCAATTCTGGGTTTCAGCTTGTCACTGCCGGGAAGACGGCCTTGCAACGTCCGTCTGTGCGGTAGATCACACATGCAGTCCGGGCATTGCCGTATTGTGAAGAATCTCACCATTCACATCGAACCGCCGGCCCCCCCCGTCAGACAAATTCTGCGAGACGGCCATTGAACGCGACACAGGCGGCTTCAGACGAAATTCTGATCGCTCGGATCGCTCAAGGCGACCGGCTCGCCATGCAGGTGCTTTATGGAAGGCACCATGTCAGGGTGTTCCGTTTCGGGCTCCGGCTCGTAAGGGACGAGCAGATTGCGGAAGACCTCATCAGTGAGGTTTTTCTCGATGTGTGGCGTCAGGCCGGCAAGTTCGAAGGCCGATCCGCCGTTACCACCTGGCTGTTGGCGATTACGCGGTTCAAGGCCCTTTCGGCACTCAGGCGCCGCAAGGACGTTGGACTGGACGATGAGACCGCCAACGCGATCGAGGATACGTCCGACGATCCGGAAGTGGTGGTCCAGAAGAAGGATACGGGTGACGCGTTGCGCAAGTGCCTGACGGCGCTTTCGCCAGAGCATCGGGAGATCGTCGATCTCGTCTACTACCACGAAAAGTCCGTGGAAGAGGTGGCCGAGATCGTCGGAATTCCCGAGAACACCGTCAAGACGCGCCTGTTTTATGCGCGCAAGAAATTAGCCGAGTTGCTGAAGGCAGCCGGCATAGAGCGAGGTTGGCCATGATGGCGGCGAGCAAGAAAATGCTGGAAGCAGAGCCCAGCGAAATCGAGATGCTGTTGCCATTCCACGCGGCCGGCACCTTGAGCGCGCGCGATGCACGCCGCGTCGAGGATGCGCTGGCCGCCGATCCCGCACTGGCCCGGCAATACGCCGTCATCCGCGAGGAATATGCCGAGACCATCAGTCTCAACGAGAGCCTGGGTGCGCCGTCCGCGCGCGCCATGCAGAAGCTGTTTGCCGCCATCGACGCCGAGCCGGAGCGCAAGCCGTCGGCCTCGATCCGCCTGTCCGCCCGGGTGTCGGAATTTTTCGCGCGGCTGTCGCCGCGCACGCTGGCCTGGTCCGCGAGCCTCGGCGCCGTCGCGCTTTTATTGCAGGCCGGCGTAATCGGTGCGGTGCTGATGAAGAAGGAGACTCCTTCGTTCCAGACCGCCTCGCTCAGCTTGAACGAGCCCTCGGCGGGCCCCATCACCCGTGATCTCGGCAGCAGCAGCGCGGCGCCGACGCGTGCGCTGGTGCGGTTCGCCCCGGAGGCCCGCATCTCCGACATCACCGCGCTGCTCGACAATTACCAGGCCTCGATCGTCGACGGCGCCAAGGGCGGCATGTTCCGCCTGCAATTCGGCAAGGCGATGAGCAAGGACGAAGCCGCAAGCCTGCTGACCAGGCTGGGGCGCGAGAAGATCGTCAGCCTCGCCGTGGCGACGCCGTAAGCCGCTCGTTATGCGTCCGGCAGACTGGGGTCTCATGGTTCATGATGGCTTGAATTGGCGGATGAAGAAGCGGCGCCTCGCCTTGATCCTGTCGGCGGCGCTGTTGCCGTTGCTGGCGTTTGCAGCTTCCGCGGTTCATGCGCAGAGCATCATGCGCACGCCCAACCTCAATGTCGGCTCGCGGGTGCCCACCATTAACCCGACGGCGCCGAGAACTCCTACTATCGCCGCCCGCCCCAATATAAACGGTGATGCCGTCTCACGAACACGCACGGACCTCGGCGCGCGATCGACGCTTTCTGTCGCGCGTTTTCCGGCCAATTCGAGTTCGGCCTGCCGGAACGCCGGCCGCGGTTCGGACGGCGAATGCCTTGACACGTCGACCGGGGGCGGCGACGCCGGTCGCGGCAAGGGCGGCTCCGCCAAGAACGTTGCGAGGAAGGGGAAGGGCGGTTCGGACAAGGGTAGTTCGCAGGCAGTAGTCAATCCACGCACGGTTCCGAATGAGCTCGTCGCCGAAATAGACGGTGCTCTATCCACCACCGAGGCTGATGAACTGGCGCGGCGTCACGGCCTGGAGCGCATCGCTTCGCAAAATTTCCCGCTGATCGGCGGTACCATCGGCCTGTTTCGTATCATCGACCGGCGATCGCTCGACACCGTGCGCCGCGAACTCGCCGCCGACGGCAGCGTCCGTTCGGTGCAGCTCAATTTCCGTCATTTCCTGCAGGACGCGAAG
>Ga0308176_10001612_pt1 | contig 14219 bp, 12 predicted proteins | sample PhyCR2_3_FD_203890 | JGI IMG/M metagenome (GOLD analysis project Ga0308176, IMG submission 203890) | Soil microbial communities from UC Gill Tract Community Farm, Albany, California, United States - DLSLS.C.R2 | ecosystem: Environmental > Terrestrial > Soil > Agricultural land | place: USA...
CAAAGAGAACACCTGGTGGACGAATCCGGCGGCTTCGGGGCGCGCGTGACGAACGAGCTCCTCGGCGAGGATGCGAAAGATCGCCGGCTCGGGGCCCGGGACGTTCACGACGAGCCGGCCCCCGGGAACGAGGACGCGCCGCAGCTCGCGCAGCGCCGCGGGCCGGTCGGGAAAGAACTGGAGGCCCAGCTGACAGAGAACCGCGTCGAACGACTCATCCGGGAACGGCGTCGCTTCCGCGCTCGCCTGGTGCCAGTCGATGCCGACGCCCGCTGGCGTCACAGACCGCGCAACTCCGAGCATGCCCGGGTTGATGTCGAGCCCGGCGGTCGCGCCGGACGCGCCGACCCGCTCGGCGGCGAGCCTCGTGACGACGCCTGTTCCACAGGCCACGTCGAGAACGCGCTCGCCTTGACGAAGCGCAGCGGCGTCGACGAGCTCGGCGGCGAGCGGAGCGCCGATCGCCGGGACGAAGTAGCGCTCGTAGTTCTCCGGTGCGGACCCGAGATAGTCCTCGAACGAAAGGCGAGTACCCGCTGCGGCCTGTGCGCTCATCTCCTGCCCCTTTCGAGAAGCGAATTTCGTAACCGGTAACGTAACACGTCACGCTACGCTGTCAAGGTGGGCCGGCCGAGAGAGCACGACGACGAGACCCGCGCCGCGCTCCGCGTCGCGGCGGAGCGGCTCGTCGCCGAGGGAGGCGCAGCCGCGTTCTCCGTCCGCGCCGTCGCGGGTGAGGTCGGCACGAGCACGCGCGCCGTCTACTCGCTCTTCGGCTCGAAGGAGGGGCTGCTCGTCGACGCGCTCGGACAGAGTGCCTTCGCATTCCTCGCCGACGGCATCGCCCGGCTTCCCGAGACCGAGGATCCGGTCGCAGACCTCGTCGAGGTGGGCACCTCCGTGTTTCGAGAGCTGGTCCTCCAGCATCCCGCGCTCTACCGCATCGCCTTCCAGCGGATCGTGCCGGGATTCCGGGCCGGTCCGGAGCTCGTCTCTGCGCGCCAGCGGGCATGGGCGGCGCTGCACGCGAAAGTGGAGCGGATCGCGGCTGCCGGCTTACTCGGTCGCAAGTCGATCGAGGACGCGGCCGTGGAGTTCAACGCCATGCTCGAGGGGCTCGCGAACGCCGAGTTGCGCGGCGCGATCCTGAGCGTCCTTCCGGCCGGCGCCGAGGAGCGGGCGTGGCGCGACGCCCTCACCACGGTGATCCGGGGCTTCGGCGCGGGCGAGGCGGCCTGAGCCGGCCGACCTCAGTACGCGTGGCCGGTGATCGCCTTCGAGATCGCGAAGCTCACGACGATCAACACCGTCGCAAGGATCACGATCACGAGGAGCGCCGTGGGCAGCATCCGCCAGGGGTGCTCGTCGAACCCGGCATCCGGGTGCGGCACGTGGGGATGAGGCAGATGCGGGTGCGGAAGATGATGCGTCGCCATACCGCCTTCTTGCCCCGAAAGGCGCACCGTCGAAACGAGTCCTCAGCCGAACGACGCCTCGGTCATCGGCCGGAACGCCGTCTCGAGCAGGCGCAGATGCCGAGGCCGCTCGAGCGCGAAGACGACGACCTCCGCGACGTCGTCGGCGGTCATCATCCCCGGCAGCTCGTCGGACGTGCGTCCGCGGCCCTCCTCGAGCGCGAAGTCGGTCGCGACGCCGCCGGGGCAGATGTTCGTGCACCGGATGCCGTGCTCTCGCAGCTCGTGGTCGAGCGCCCGGGTGAAGCCGACCTGGCCGAACTTCGAGGCGCAGTACACCGCCTCGTGCGGCAGGCCGCGGCGGCCGGCCTCGGAGGCGAGCGTGATCACGTCCCCTTCGCGGCCGAGCATGTGAGGCAGCGCGGCGCGGATTGCATAGAGCGTGCCTTTCAGGTTCACGTCGAGCATCTCGTCGAGGTGCTCGCGCGAGAGCTCGAGGAACGGGCCGTAGGCGCCCACACCCGCGTTCGCGACGACGATGTCGATGCCGCCGAACGTCTCGGCCGTCTCGTCGCAGAGGCGCGTCAGCGCGTCGAGGTCGCGCACGTCGCAGCGCTGTGCCACCACACCTTCGAGGCCGAGGTCGTCGCCGCGCCGGGACGCGAGTCCGAGCTTGACGCCCCGCGCGTGCAACTGGCGGGCGAGCGCCGCGCCGATGCCGCGGCTCGCACCGGTGATCACTGCCGTCTTGCCGTCGATGCTCATCAGGCTTCCTCCAGTCGTTTCAGGGTGGGATAGAGCAGCCGGTACCGGCGGTAGCCGCGCTCGTAAGCATCTGACCACTCCGGATCCGGGTCGACCCGGTCGCGCACGCGCACGCAGCGCGCGACAGCCTCGCCGGCGTCCTCGAAGACGCCGGCGCGGACGCCCGCGAGAAGCGCGGCTCCGAACGCCGACCCTTCCTCGGACTCGGTCCGTTCGAGCGGCAGGCCGAGCACCGAGGCGACGATGCGCAGCCACAGGCCGCTCACGGCTCCGCCGCCCGATGCACGTCCGACTACGGGATCGACGCCGAGCTCGCGCAGCAGCTCGAGCGAGTCGCGCAGGCCGTAGGCGACACCCTCGAGCGTCGCGCGGGCGAGGGCGCCGCGGTCGTGGCGGATCGAGAGGCCGGTGAAGGATCCCCGCGCGGCGGGGTCGGCGTGAGGAGTGCGCTCGCCCGCCAGGTACGGCGCGAACAGGAGCCCCTCGACCCCGGGCTCCCAGCGGGCGGCCTCCTCGTCGAGCACCCCGTAGTCGGCTCCGACGGCGCTGCGGAGCCACGCGAGCGATCCGGCGGCGCTCAGCATCACGCCCATCGCATGCCATGTATCCGGAACTGCGTGGCAGAAGACGTGGACGCGCGCCCGCGCGTCCGGCGCGTACGACGGCAACGCCGCGAAGACGACACCGGATGTGCCGAGCACGACCGACACGGGGCCCGGGCCTGCGATCCCGACGCCGAGCGCGGCCGCCGCCTGGTCGCCGGCGCCCGCGATCTCGGTCGACTCGTGCACCGCCGGAAGCCACTCGAGCGGCACCTCGAGGGTGTTGCAGACTTCCTCCGACCAGCGGCGTCCTGCGACGTCGAAGAGGAGCGTGCCGGAGGCGTCTGCGGCGTCGATCGCCTGCTCGCCGGTGAGGCGGAGGCGGACGTAGTCCTTCGGCAGCAGCACGTGGCGGATCCGCGCATACGCCTCGGGCTCGTGGCGACGAAGCCACAGGAGCTTCGGTGCCGTGAAGCCGGTGAGCGCGCGATTCCCCGTCAGCTCGATCAGCCGCTCCAGCCCGACGCGGCGCTCGATCTCGGCGCACTCGGCGGCGGTCCGCTGGTCGTTCCAGAGGATCGCGGGCCGCAGCACGCGGCCGGCGGCGTCGAGCACGACGAGGCCGTGCATCTGCCCCGAGAGGCCGACGGGCCCCTGCGGAAGCCGGGCGAGGCAGGCCCGGGCGGCGCGCCACCAGTCCTCCGGATCCTGCTCGGCCCAGCCCGGCCGGGGAGTCGAGAGCGCGTAGCTCTCGGAGGCGGATGCGAGCACGCGGCCGTCGGGCGAGATCGCGACGGCCTTGACGCCGGTCGTGCCGACATCGAGGCCGACCAGAGCGTGCGGGCTCACCTCGTGTCAGGCGCCGAGTGCGGCGTAGACGAGTTCGTAGGCCCGCACGGCGTCCTTCGCCTGCTGCGCGTCGCGCAGCGCCGGCTCGTCGATCCCGGCGGCGACACCGTCGATGAAGCGCCACTGGAGCACCGACCGCTTCACGGCGCCGACGGCGTCCTCTGTGTACGGATAGAGGTCGAAGCCGAGCCGTTCGCCGTTTGCACCGTAGTTCGCACGGCGCAGTTCGAGGGCGAGTTCGAGCGTCTCCATGAAGGCGGTGGCGCCCACCATGTTGTCGTCGTCGAAGGTGCCCCAGCCGGAGTTCGCGTGCTGATGGCCGAGCAGCCCCTCCGCAGCGAGGAGAGCGGCGTACTCGGCGAGGTTCTCGCCGTTCATGATCAGGTGCTGCCAGTCCATGTTGACCTTGACGTTGTCGATCCCCCTGGCGCGCAGCGTGTGGATGACGTGCAGCGTCATGCCGATGTTCCGCATCAGGATCTTCATCGCCGGCTCGGAGTTCTTGTGCTCGAGGAACACCGTCACACCGCGGTCGCGGGCGTGCGCGGCCGACTCCGCCACCCCGTCGATGAACCGCGCCCACGAGTCCGCGTAGGGCGTCTGGAACGGGTAGTTGTAGCCCTCGATCCCCGGCCAGATGATGAACTGCGCGCCGACCTCCCCCGCGAGGTCGATCGCCTCGAAGGTCAGCCCGAGCGCGGCCGCGCGCGTCGCGTCGTCCGGTGACGAGAACCCGCCCCTGGCGAAGCGCGGGTCGAGATGGAGCCCGCTCGCGAGGCAGTAGATTCCGTGCCCGTCCAGCGCCTGCCGCACATCGTCGAGGTTGTCCCGCGAGAGCTCCTGCGGGTAGTGGAACTCGTAGTCGTCCATCAGCTCGCCGAGGCCGTCGACGGCCGTGCGCACCTTGGAGACGGTCGTGGCGCCGGCGAGCTCAGGCTTGTAGCCGCCCGGGTTGAACCGCGTCGCCATCGCGCCGAACGCCCAGATGCCGAGGCTTGTCCTCACACGCACGAGCCTAACCGGTCGGGCGCGCACGAACTGTTCCTTCGCACTTGACGTGCGCGCCCGGATGGGCGAGCGTTGAGCCTCCCCCTTGTGCGCTCGATCACCGGTCGGCCACGCGACAGTAAGGAGATTCGACGTGAAGAAGGTTTTCAGAAGGTCGACGGTGCTGCTCCTCGTCGGGGCTGCCGCAGTCTCGGCGATCGCCGTCACCGCCGCGAGTGGCGGCACCAGCAAGAAGCAGGCGAACATTCAGGTCTGCGTTCTGCTGCCGGACACGAAGTCGTCCGTCCGCTGGGTGCAGTTCGACGCTCCAACGATCGCCAAGGCGCTCAAGGCGGCGGGTGTCACCTACAAGATCACGAACGCGCTGAACGACCCGCAGAAGCAGAAGGCACAGGCCCAGGCGTGCCTCGCTGCCGGCGCGAAGGTCGTCATCGAGACCTCGCTCGACAACGGCTCGGCCTCGTCGATCGAGAAGTCGTTCACGTCGGCGGGCGGGAAGGCGATCGACTACGACCGCCAGGTGCTCGGCGGCACCGCGTCCGTCTACGTCACCTTCGACGGCAACAAGGTCGGGCGGGCACAGGCCACCGGCATCCTCGCCAAGCTGAAGGGCAAGTCGAAGCCGGTCATCGCGGAGCTGTGGGGCTCGCTCACGGACGAGAACGCGAAATGGTTCAAGAGCGGCAACGACGACATCCTGAACCCGCTTTTCAGCAGCGGGAAGCTGACGAAGGGGCCGCAGCAGTTCGTGCCCGACTGGCTCGCGACGAACGCGGGCCCGATCTTCGCCCAGATGCTGGTCAAGACGAACAACAAGATCGACGGCGTGATCGCGGCGAACGACAACATCGCCGGCGCCGTGGTTGCGGACCTCAAGGCCCGCCACCTGAAGCCGATCCCGCTCAGCGGGCAGGACGCGAGCCCGCAGGGGATCCAGTACATCCTCGCCGGCTGGCAGACCGGCACGGTGTTCAAGTACGTGCCTGACGAGGCGAACGCAGCCGCCGCGGCCGCGGTCGCGCTCCTCAGGGGCCAGAAGCCGAAGACGACGACGGTCCGGAAGAACGGCAGCGTGAACGAGCCGACGATCGCCCTTCCGGTCACCTGGATCACGAAGGCGAACTACAAGCAGCTCTTCACGAAGAAGTTCCTGAAGAAGTCCGACGTCTGCATCGGTGTGTACGCGAAATACTGCAAGTAGGTCGACTCGAGCGCGGTGGAGGCGCCCGGCCGGGCGCCTCCACCGGCTTTTGTGGTAGGAAACGCGCCACGGTGGACGGGACCCCGCTCCTTCAGCTCCGAAGCATCACGAAGTCCTTCGGCTCGGTGCAGGCGCTGTCGGACGTCGACTTCGCGGTACAGAGCGGCGAGGTCATGGCCCTCGTCGGTGACAACGGCGCCGGCAAGTCGACACTCGTCAAGTGCATCGCGGGCACACATTCCCCCGACAGCGGGGAGATCCTGTTCGAGGGCAACGAGGTGCAAATCCACGGCCCGAAGGACGCTGCCAAGCTCGGGATCGAGGTCGTCTACCAGGACCTCGCACTCTGCGACAACCTCGACGTCGTCCAGAACATGTATCTCGGCCGTGAAGCCCACGACCGGCTCCAGCGGCTGAAGGAGCCGATCATGGAGCAGAGGACGGCCGAGACGCTGAAGTCGCTCGCCGTCACGACGATCAGCTCGATTCGGCAGCCGGTCGCGACCCTCTCCGGCGGTCAGCGACAGTCGGTCGCGGTGGCGAAGGCGGTGCAGTGGAACTCAAAGCTCGTGATCCTCGACGAGCCGACCGCCGCGCTCGGCGTCGCCCAGACCGAGCAGGTGCTTGCGCTGGTCAGGCGCCTTGCCGAGCAGGGCCTTGCGGTCGTCATCATCTCGCACAACCTGCACGACGTCTTCGAGACCGCCACCCGGATCACCGTGCTCCGGCTCGGGCGGAACGTGGGGCTCTTCGAGCGCGAGAAGACGACCCCCAACGAGGTCGTCCACGCAATCACCGCCGGCGTTCCGACGAAGGTCTCCGGCATCACGCCCACGGCCGGAGCGACGTCGTGACGACGGCCGACGTCGTCGGCCAGGATCAGCCGGCTCCGCCCGCGGAGGAAACGCCGGCCGGCCTGCCGGGCCTCTACCGCCGGGCCCTCGACAACGTCAAGTCCGGCAACCTCGGTGTCCTGCCGATCGCCCTCGGGATCGTGTTCATCGTCGTCTTCTTCAGCTTCAAGGCGACGAACTTCTTCACCGGGAACAACTTCGACAACATCATCATCCAGATGGCCGGCACGGCGATGCTCGCGTACGGCGTCGTCTTCGTCCTCCTGCTCGGCGAGATCGATCTCTCGATCAGCTACGTGGCCGGGATCGGTGCCCTGACGGTGGCCGAGCTCCAGCTCGCCGGGAGCAGCCATCACATCAACGGGCTGCTCGCGATGGTCGTGGCGGTCGCGATTTGCGCCGCGATCGGCGGCCTTCAAGGCTCGATCGTGGCGTTCGTGGGCGTCCCCTCGTTCGTGGTGACGCTCGCGGGCTTTCTGATCTGGCAGGGCGTGATCCTGCAGGTGCTCGAGCAGCCGGGCTCGATCATCATCCAGGACCGCTGGATCAATTACACGGCCAGCTATTTCTTCTCGGATGAGGCAGGCTGGATCATCGCGGCGGTCATCACGGCCATCTACGCCGTCACGGTGCTGGGCAGCGTCCTCGGGAAGCGGCGCGCCGGGATTGCGATCGGCAATCCCGGGCTCGTGATCGCGAAGCTGGTCGGCGTCGCCGTCGCGTCTTTCGGCACGGTCGCCATCTGCAACCATGCACGCGTCCCGCACGGTCTGCCGCTCGCGGGAGTGCTCGTCGTCATCTTCCTCGTCGTTCTGACGTTCCTTGCCAAGCGCACCACGTTCGGCCGCCATGTCTACGCGGTCGGCGGCAATGCAGAGGCCGCCCGCCGGGCGGGCATCAACGTGGCGCGGATTCGCATCCTGGTGTTCATGATCTCGGGCGCGATGGCCGCAATCGGCGGCATCATCCTCGCCGCGAACGTGAACTCGGTCGACCTCAACTTCGGAGGCGGCACGCTCCTGCTCAACTCGATCGCGGCGGCGGTGATCGGCGGAGTGAGCCTCTTCGGAGGCCGTGGTGAGGTACGGGCTGCGTTCCTCGGGGCACTCGTGATCGCCACGGTGTCGAACGGGCTCAATACGGCCGGATACCAGACGGGCGTGATCTACGTCGTCACCGGCGTCATCCTCCTGCTGGCGGTGACGCTCGACACGATCGCGCGCAGGCTGCAGGTCCGCTCGGGTCGCTAGCGGCGCGCGAGCGCCCGTTGCCCCACCGTCGTGCCGAGTGCCCGTCCTGCCGCCACGTCGGCGGGAGTCTCGATCCCACCCGCAACGCCTGCCTGCCCGAGCTGCTCCGCCTGCCGCTCGAGCGAGTGACCGGTGAGCGCGGTCAGCACGTCGGCTGCGGCATAACTGAACGCGCTGCCCTCCGACACCCAGCCCGGCGAGGGCGGCGTCGCCGCCGGGGGCGTCCACCGGGCCCCGAGCACCCAGCGACCCTGCGAGAGGATCGCGACCTGGCCGACGTCGGCGGCAAGCGCCGCATGCGGCCGCCCGGGTGCGCTCGACTGCTTCGTGATCAGCTCGATCAGGCCCGGGACGAGCGGCAGTCCTTCCGCGCTGTACGAAGGCGCCTTCGGGTCGCTCGACTGCCCCTGGAACGCGAGGTACCGGATCATCGAGATCGGGCGCGGCGACTGGTATCTGCGCTTCACGCCGTAGGTCGCGATTGCCGCGTCGTTCAACGCGCCGTTGAGCGTCAGATAGAGCCTCACGTCCCTCTGTAGCGACGAATGCGCGAGGCGGTTCGCACGGACGTTCCAGTCGAGCGGCGACGATGCGACGACGGGGGCTCCCTTGCGACTGGTGGCGCGAATGACTGCGACGGCGGCGTCCTTGTACGACGCCGTCGAGGGATCGCCGAGCGGCGGCGGGCCCGGATCGATCGGGAGCCCGTTCGCCGACGCAGGAAGAGCGAAACCTCGCACATGGCCCCACTGCGCGCCCGCGAAGCTCTGGATCTTCGCCGGAATCGCAGCGAGCCCGTGCGCCGCGACCTGCCCGAGCGCGAGCGGCTGCCAGAAGGTGGCGTCGTGAACCGTCGAGCCTGCCTCGCTCACGACGAGCGGCCCGTTCATCGGCACGTAGCTCGCATCGACGTAGTGCAGCGCCTCGAGCGAGCCGTCGTGACGGCCGGAGCGGATCGCAGCGTCGCCGATCCGGTTGCCGAGCGCCGCAGGCGAGCCACCCGTCAACTTCGTGAAGTCGGGTGAGTAGCAGAGCGAGTGAAGCCGACGTGTGAGCAGTGCGAACGTCCTGCTTAGATTCGCCCCGAGCGAAGCGCGCCAGACGAGCAGGCGATACGCCGCGTAGCTGATCGCAGCTTCGCGCGCAGAGTGGATGTTCGTGCCGCTCGCATGCGCCCAGGCGTTCTGCATCGCTTTCGAAAGGTCGAAGAGGTCGCGCGCCTGGACCGGCGGGGTGGCCGCGCCGTCCCGGAGCACGAGCACTGCCGTCTCGTCCCAGAGGCGCGCGACCGATTGTTCACGCCTTGCCGCACGCGTGCAGCCGGAGACGGCGGTGCTCGAAGCCGCCGCAGCCCGGATGCGCACGGGTGAGGGCGAAGGGACCTCGACGATCCGATCGGCTCGGACCCCGGCCAGGCGGGTCTCGCCGCCCCATGCGTATCGCACGATCAGCCTCCTGACGTGCGTCGCCGCCCCGAGGCCGAAATGGACGCGCGGATCCTCCGAGGAGAGGTAGCTGCTCCCCGCTCGAGCCTCGTGGGTGAGGATCCGCCCATCGGGAAGCTCTGCCGTGACGACGGCGCCGGGGGAGAACCTCGCGAGCTTCACGTCGAGCCAGTGCCCGCTCGGGCCCTGCGGGGAGAGAAGCACGAGCTTGCCGCCGATCGTGTTGATCGCGACGTCCATGCGGCCGTCGTTGCCTGCGTCGGCGGCTGCGAGGCCGCGCCCGTTCAGCCGCAGGCCGCCGGCTCCGAGCACTCCGCGGGCATCGCCGTAGCGCTGCTAGCTCCTCCCACTCCCGACGGGCCCGAGCACGCGAACCGGTTCCGCATCGTGGGCAAGGCTCGTGACCGGGATCGCGCCCGCCGTGAGGACGAGCGCCGGGTTGCCGGAGTTCGTGAGGTCGACGAAGGAGGCGCCCCAGCCTGCAAAGCCGCTGCCGAGCGCCGGATCGACGGACGCCCGCGCAGCTGCGAACGCCGGCGTGGTCCCCGGCTCGAGCACGCGAAACGCGGCCGAGGGCTCGCGCCGCGAGTTCGTCACGAACAGGTTCAGGGCGATTCCATTGTCGGCCGCGACGCCCATGCCGGCGAAGGGATCGGCGACGCCTTCGGCCGCACCGCGCTCCTCGAAGCGGAAGCCGAGCCCGGCCGGGTCGGCCTTCGCCCCGCCGGGCCAGGGCACGTTCTCGTAGAGCTGGTTCGGGTCCTCGTCGTCCGCCACGTAGAGATCGGGCCGGCGGTCGAAGTTGTAGTCGATGAACTGGGCGCCGAGCCCGTGCCGCGGCTGTGCGGCCTCGAGTCCGGCCTGGATCCCGACCTCGCGGAACGTGGCGTGGCCGGAGGCGTCGTCGCCTTCGTTCAGGTAGAGCAGGTCCCTGACACCCGCCAGGTTCGTCGGGAAGCCGGCGAGCGAGCCCGGAACGGGGTCGTTCGGATCGGCGTAGCCGGCGACGAAGAGGTCCGGACGCCCGTCGCCGTTCACGTCGGCGACGGCTGCGCCCGTGTACCAGCCCGAGTCGCGGAGGCCGGCCCGTCTCGCACCCTCCGCGAACCGGCCGTGTCCGCTGTTCCAGAGCAGGTCGACACTTGAGGTCGTGGTGACCACGAGGTCCGGCTTCCCGTCGCCGTTCAGGTCGCCTGCGACACAGCCGTCGCCCTGCACCGGTAGATCCGCATGCGCGGCCCGGCTCACGTTCCGGAACTTCCCGAACACGTTCTCGTAGAGCGCCGTGCGGGGCAGCCCGCCGTGCGCCTCGAACCGCGCGGTGTCGGCGCTCGAGTACGAGTTGACGGCGAAGAGATCGAGCCAGCCGTCGCCGTTGTAGTCGATCCAGCAGACGCCTCCGCCCATCATCGCCTTGTCGTCGTTCGACATCCCGAAGCGGAACGAGCTCTGGCGGAAGTCGAGCCCGACCGAGGAGGCGATGTCCTTCAGCCGGTAGCCGGTGGCGACCGGACCCTGCGGCGCGGTCTCGACCTGCCGGGGCCGGGTGTCCGACCCGAGCTCCCACCGGCCGCCGGCCGCCTGATGAAGGCGATACGTCGTGCCGCCGAAGCGCGCGACTGCGACCGGCGGGCCCTGATCGGTGCCGGGCTCGAGCCACATCCGGATTCGTCCCGTGCTCGTCCCGGGCAAAGACTTGACCAACGCGGCTGCGACGATGCGCGCCGTCGCTGGATCGAGTTGCGACTGCACGCTGGGCGAGGCGGCTATCTGGATCGGCGGCAGCTCGCGCGCCGCGACCGCGGTCGCCGGGAGCCGCGGTGGCGCGGAGCTCGTCGCAAGAACGAGCGTTCCCGTATAGAGCACGAGCGCGAGCGGCAGCGCATAAACGAGACGCCGATGCACGAAGCGTCGCGGCAGCATGCGCAGCACAGGGATGGCGAGGCACACGACGGCGAGCGAGCCGAGCAGCGCGACCTTGCTCGCGAACTCGGTCGTGGTCGGGGCGATCAGCAGCGCGGCCAGCAGTCCGAGCGAGACCGCGTAGCCGAGCCGCGCACGCGCGCCCCGTGGTGCGGTCTTCGGGTCGGTGATCATGAAGAAGAGGAAGACGAGCACCTCGGGCGAGGTCACGAGCACCGCCCAGAGGTGGAAGCCCGTGACGGGGCCGAGGTGCCAGCGCGCGCTCATCGCGTGTCCTGCGGCTGCGACGACGGCAATGCCGGCCGCAAACGACGCCCAGAAGCCGAGTGCGACGCGCAGCAGATGAAGGCGCCCGAGAATCGCGAAGCCGCCGCCGACGATCACGGCCAGCGCGAGCACGAGCCACGGCGACATCGGGCCCCACCAGAAGTCGAGCGGCGCCGCGCGCGTCCGGTCGAGCGCGAGGAAGCAGATGACGAGGCCGATGTTCGACGGGTTGAAGAGGTGCGCTCCGCGCCAGACGAGCACGTGCTTCGAGAGAAGCGCCACCGCCGCCGTGCCGGCGAAGATCCACCAGCCGCGCACGCTCCACCAGTCCCCGTGGGTTGTTCCCGGCACGCGGAGCACGAACGCGACTCCGTTGCCGGTCAAGAGCGCGCTCGCCGGCCAGAGCAGGATGTGCTGCCGGCGCGCTGCGATCGCAACCTCGAGCACGGCGCACGTCGCGAGCGAGATGAGGATCTGTGCGATCGAGAGCTCGAAATGGAAGCCGACCTGCCCGATCACCTGGAGCGAGGTGATCGTGGCCGCGAGGTGCAACCGTGGGTCGCCGAGCTTCGGCAGGACGACCGGATAGGTGGCGCCTCGCACGGAGAGCGTGAGGCCGCCGGGGGCCGGTGCGGCTTGCGCGCTCACATGGTCGATGCTAGACCGCGGGCGCGCGGCTTACGAGTCAGGGACAATCGCAGGGTGAGGCTCGAGCGCGCGCGTGCGATCGTCGACCTGGTCGTCTCGGAGGCGCCCGGCCCGGTCTCGGTGTTCGTCGCCGACCGCCACGGTGAGCTCGTTGCAGCTGCGACGATGGACGGCGCTGCGCCCGACACCCGGTTGAACGCGCAGCGGAAGGCCTACACGGCGGCACGGAGTGACGCCCGCACGACTCGCGAGCTCGCCGAGAAGGTGCGAGGCGACGCGGTGGAACGCGCGAGCTTCGACCCGTTCTTCACATTCTTCCTCGGCGGCGTCGCAGTCTTCGAGGGCGCGACTCGCGTCGGCGCGGTCGGCGTCAGCGGACTCCCGGGCGAGATGGACGAGCAGCTCGCGCTCGCTGCTATCGAACGATCCGCGGATCGCTGAAGACGTCGAGCTCGTCGCGGCTCTGGGTCGAGAACTCCGAGACGACGGCGCCGTCGTCGCCGGCCCGGAACCAGTGCAGCGTGTCCGGTGGGATCGTGTACTGGTCGCCGGGACGCAGCGCGATCTCGCCGCGGCCCTCGACGTGCAGGTGCACGGTGCCGCGGCGGCAGCGGAACGTCTCTTCCTTGCCCGGCCCGCCGTCGACCGGCGGATGGCGGTGCTCGGGGCAGGTCTGCCCCGGGAAGAGCACGAGCTCTTTCGCGCACACCCGCTCGGTGTTCACGTAGACGACGAGCTGGAGGCCGATCTCCTCGAGCCGTCCTAGCCCGAAGTCGGCGACCTCGATCGAGTCGCGCTCCGCCGCCGTCAGCACGACACCCGCCTCGGCGAGCAGCGCCGCTGCACGCTCGCGCGCCTCCGCCTCGTTCACGGCGCGACCTGCGCGGCCGCGGCGGCCGACTCGTACAGCGCCTCGAGCGCGCGGGCCTGCCCGACTGCGTCCGCCCGGCCGAGCAGCAGCTCGCCCTCGCCGCGGATCGCGTCGCTCACGTTCTCGAGCTCGAGCCTGTAGGAGTCGACGTACTCGAGCTCGATCCGCTCGGTCTTCCCGCCCCGGCGGAGCTCGATCACGGGCACGTTGCAGTGCCAGGGGTCGTCGAGGAAGAGCGACCCCTCGCTGCCGATCAGCTCGAGCTCGTCGCGCTCCGGCATCGCGGTTCCGCAGTCGAAGAGCGCGATCAGTCCGCCGGGGAAGCGAAGCGTCCCGCCGAAGACCCAGTCCGTCCCGGAGGGCCCGAACCACGCCTCGCCGTGTACCTGCTCGGGCTCGCCGCCGAAGAGACGTGAACCGCTCACGTTGTAACAGCCGACGTCCATCAGCGCGCCGCCCTCGACCTCCGTTCGCAGGCGGATGTTGTCGACGTCGTACAGCGAATAGCTGAACGAGGAGCGGACCAGCCGGAGCTCGCCGATCGCGCCGTCGTCGACGAGCGCCTTCGCGCGGCTCGTCTGCGGGTTGTGGCGGTACATGAACGCCTCGCTCAGGTGCAGGCCCGTCCGCCCGGCTGCGTCGAAGGCCGCCTCCACGTCGTCGGTATGCCGCGAGAGCGGCTTCTCGCACAGCACGTGCTTGCCCGCCTCGAGGGCCCTGATCGACCAGTCGCAGTGCATGGTGTTCGGGAGGGAGATGTAGACCGCCTCGATCTCGGGGTCGGCAAGCAGCGCGTCGTACGAGCCGTACGCGCGCTCGATCTCCCACGTCTTCGCGTACGCGTCGGCACGTGCCTGGTCGCGGCTCGCAACCGCCACGAGCTCGACCTTGGGCGACGCGTGCGCGCCGGGGATCACCTTCCGGTTGATGTCGGCTGTCGAGACGATTCCCCACTTGACTGCTTTGGCCATTGGACTCCTTCGCGAGCTCGAGCGGACGGACGTGCGTAGTATCGCCTCGAGATGGCTGAGATCGGCGTCGGCATGCTGGGGTACGCGTTCATGGGCATGGCGCACTCGAACGCCTACAAGAAGATCGCCTACATCACGTGGCCGCCGCCGCTCGAGCCGCGGCTCGTCGGCATCGCGGGCCGGAACGCCGACGCGGTCGGCGAGGCGGCG
>Ga0308176_10001613_pt1 | contig 14217 bp, 7 predicted proteins | sample PhyCR2_3_FD_203890 | JGI IMG/M metagenome (GOLD analysis project Ga0308176, IMG submission 203890) | Soil microbial communities from UC Gill Tract Community Farm, Albany, California, United States - DLSLS.C.R2 | ecosystem: Environmental > Terrestrial > Soil > Agricultural land | place: USA...
GCGAGCGCGTGACGGACTGATGCGGGACTACTACGAGATCCTAGGTGTCGAGCGGAGCTGCGACGACGGCGCCCTGAAGGCGTCCTTCCGCAAGCTTGCGATGGAACACCATCCCGACCGCAACGGCGGATGCGAGGAGGCGGCCGGCCGCTTCAAGGAGATCAACGAAGCCTATTCGGTGCTCTCCGATCCGCAGAAGCGCGCGGCCTACGATCGCTTCGGCCACCAGGGCGTGAACGGCATGGGCGGCGCCCAGTTCCACGACGTGGGCGACATCTTCAACGAGGTGTTCGGCGACGTCTTCGGCGACATGTTCGGCCGCCAGCGCCAACAGAGCCGCGGCCCCGCCCGCGGCCAGGACCTGCGCTACGACCTGGAGATCACCCTGGAGCAGGCCTACGCTAGCGCCGAGGTTGAGATCATGGTGCCCGCGGCGCTGACCTGCGAGACCTGTTCGGGCTCGGGCGCCAAGCCCGGCACCAGCCCCACGACCTGCAACGCCTGCGGCGGCCAGGGCCGCGTGCGCGCCACGCAGGGCTTCTTCTCCATCGAGCGCACCTGCCCGCGCTGCGGCGGTTCGGGCAAGCTGGTGCTGGACCCCTGCGCCGACTGCCACGGCATGGGCCAGGTGCGGAAGGAACGCACGCTGTCGGTGCGCATCCCCGCCGGCGTCGACGACGGGGCGCGCATCCGCCTCGCCGGCGAGGGCGACGCCGGCTCGCGTGGCGGCCCGCGCGGCGACCTCTACATCTTCGTCTCGGTGAAGCCGCACGAGCTCTTCGAGCGCGACGGGCTGGACCTGCTCTGCACCGTGCCGGTGCCGATGGCGATCGCCGCCCTGGGCGGCGAGATCGATGCGCCGTGCCTCTTGGGCGGCGAGAACTGCGACGGCGAGTGCAAGCTCAGCGTCAAGGTGCCCGAGGGCGCCCAGACCGGGCGCACCGTCCGCGTGAAGGGCAAGGGCATGCCGTCCCTGCGCTCGCGCGAACGCGGCGACCTGGTCGTGGAGCTGTTCGTCGAGACCCCGGCCAAGCTGACCGCGCGCCAGAAGGAGCTGCTGCGCGAGTTCGCCGGCCTCTGCTCGGACCAGCAGCACCCGAAGAACGCCAGCTTCACCGGCAAGGCGAAGACCTTCTGGGACAGCGTCAAGGGCGCCTGATCCGGCGCCTAGCCTTGGGCGGGCCTTTCCGCTAGGAACACGCCTCCGCTGGAACGCACCCGTAGCTCAGCTGGATAGAGCGTTGCCCTCCGAAGGCAAAGGTCACACGTTCGAATCGTGTCGGGTGCGCCAGTCGGTCCCTATCTATCTTGCTCAGTCGTTCCGCGGCAGCAGGCCGCTCAAGACCTGGCGTGCGGCGCCGGCGATCATGGAGCCTTCGCGCGAGTCGCCCTTGACCATCGTCGTGGCGAACTTCTTGGCGTTCTCGAGGGTGATGTGCGACGGCAGCGGCGGCACCTCCGGGTCGGTCTTGAATTCCAGGACCACCGGGCGGTCAGACGCCAGCGCCTCGTCCCAGGCCGCCCCGACGCGATCGGGATCGTCGCAGAAGACGCCGTGGAGCCCGATCAGCTGGGCGAACTTGTGGTACGGCACGTCCGGGATCTGCTGGGTGGCGTCGAACCTCGGGTTGCCCTCCATCACCCGCTGTTCCCAGGTCACCTGGTTCAGGTCCTCGTTGTTCCAGACGCAGCAGATCCACTTTGGGCTGGCCCAGTCCTGCCAGTACTTGGAGACCGTGATCAGCTCGGCCATGTTGTTCATCTGCATGGCCCCGTCGCCCACGAGGGCGAACACCGGCCGGTCCGGATGGGCGGTCTTGGCGGCGATCGCATAGGGCACGGCCGCGCCCATCGAGGCGAGGCTGCCGGACAGCGAGCACATCATGCCGCGCCGGATCTTCAGGTCGCGGGCGTACCAGTTGGCGCAGGAGCCCGAGTCGCTGGTGATGATCGCGCGGTCCGGCAGGCGCGGCGAGAGCTCCCACGCCACCCGTTGCGGGTTGATCGGGTGGGCCGGCTGCAGCGCCCTGTGCTCGGCCGTCCTCCACCAGCTCGCCACGTGCTTTTCGATGTGGTCGCGCCACCCGCGGTCCGCCTTCTGCTGCAGCATCGGCGTCAGCAGCCGCAGCGTCTCGGCCGCGTCGCCATGCAGGTTGACCTCGGCGGGGTAGCGGATGCTGAGCATCGAGGGATCGATGTCGATCTGGACCCCGCGGGCTTCGCCCTCCTTGGGCAGGAACTCCGAATACGGGAATCCGGTCCCCACCATCAGCAGGGTGTCGCAGTCCGTCATCAGCTCGTAGCTGGGCTCGGTCCCCAGATAGCCGATCGAGCCGGTGACCCAGGGCAGGTCGTCCGGCAGGGCGCCCTTGCCGAGCAGCGCCTTGGCGGCCCCGGCGCCCAGCGTGTCGGCGACGGCGATCACCTCGTCGGTGGCGCCGAGCGCGCCCGCGCCGACAAGGATGGCGACCTTCCGCCCGGCGTTCAGCACATCGGCCGCGCGCCGCAGGTCGGACTCGTAGGGAACGATCTTGGGCCTGGCGTAGCCCATCCCTGAGAACACCGAGCCGTGGTGGCGCGGCGGGTCCTGGTAGGGTTCGTCCTGCAGGTCGCCCGGGACGACGATCACCGAGACGCCGCGCTGCGCCGTGGCGACCCGGACCGCGCGGTCGACCACCACGCGGGCGTGCGAGGGCGCCTCGATCTCCTGCACGTAGTCGGCGACGTCGGCGAACACGCGATCGAGGTTGATCTCCTGCTGGTAGTGGGCGCCGCGGACGGATCGCGGCGCCTGGCCGGTGATCGCCAGGACCGGCGTGTGATCCAGCTTGGCGTCGTAGAGGCCGGTGATCATGTGGGTCGCGCCGGGCCCGCCGGTCGACAGGCACACGCCCATCTCGCCGGTGAACTTGGCGTAGGCGCAGGCCATGAAGGCGGCCATCTCCTCGTGGCGGACCTGCACGAAGTCGATCTTGTCCTTGGACCGCTGCAAGGCGCCCAGGACGCCGTTTATCCCGTCGCCGGGATAGCCGAAGATGCGCCGGACGCCCCACGCATGCAGGCGCTCGACGATGAAGTCGCCAACGGTCTTGCTCATGCCGGCCCAACCCGCGGCCGGGCTTCAGCGTTCCGCCGAGCCGCGCGTTAGCGGCCCACGGTATAGGCCGAGGGAGTGGTCAGTGCGGCCGGGTCGAAGCCGGCAACGGCCTTGTACTCGTCGGCGATGGCCTGGCGCTCGGCCATCGGGATCAAGGCGTCGAGGTCGTCGGCCGGGTCGGGCGCGCGCTGCTCGGCCAGCTCCATCACCCGGTCGGGGCCGCCCTGGCGGTTCATGAGGACGATGCGCGAGGTGGCGGGGCGCCGTTGGGCCTCGTAGCGGGCCAGCGCCTGGTCCGGGTCCGGCGCGGTCGCGAGGTGGAAGGCCAGCGCGCGGGCGTCGATGATCCCCTGCGTCGCCCCGTTGGAGCCGATCGGGTACATCGGGTGGGCCGCGTCGCCGATCAGGGTGGCGCGGCCGAAGGTCCAGCGCGGCAGGGGATCGCGGTCGGCCATCGGATAGACGAACAGCTCGCCCGCCGCGCCGATCAGCGCCGGCACGTCGATCCCGGGCCAGCGCCATGCGCCGAAGGGGCCGAGGATGTCGGCCGGATCGCCGGGCCGGCTCCAGTCCTCCCGTGGCGGGGCGGCGCCTTCGTCGGCGGTCTTCAGGTCGCAGATCCAGTTCAGCACGGTCTCGCCCGTCGCGGGGTCGAAGGCGATCGGGTAGGCCACGAACTTCTGCCGCGCGTGGCCGGCCCAGAGCATGGACCGGCCGCCCAGCACCTGGCCGGTGCGGCTGGTGGCGCGCCAGAGGGTGACGCCGTTCCATTTCGGCCGGCCCTCGTGCGGATAGAACTGACGGCGTGCGGCGGAATGGATGCCGTCGGCGCAGACCAGGACATCGGCGGCGACGTCGGCGAGGGCCGCGCCGTCGCGGCCCGCAAAGCGCGCGACCGCTCGGCCGTCCGACACCTCGATCCCCGCCAGCGCATGGGCGAAGCGTACGGCGTCCGCGCCGAGCCGGGCCCGGACTTCGCGCAGCAGCAGCATCTGCAGCTCGCCCCGGTGGATCGCCACCTGCGGCCAGGCATAGCCGCCCGCCAGCCCGCGCGGCTCCTGCCAGATCCGCTTGCCGTGCCGGGTCACGTAGACGAGCTCGTCGATCTCGACGCCGGCCCGGCGGAGCGCCGGCATCAGGCCGAGCTCGGCCAGTTCGCGCATCGCATGCGGCAGGAGGTTGATGCCGACGCCGAGCGGCGCGGGCCTGGCGACGGCCTCGAACACCTGCGGCCGCAAGCCCGCGGCGTGCAGGCTGAGCGCGGCGGTGAGCCCAGATATCCCGGCGCCGACGATGACGATGCGCATCGGCCGAGCTTGGCCGATGGCGCGCGGCCTGTGAACCGCGTCCTAGAACTGGATGTGGCCGGCCAGCTTCAGGTCGTAGATCGTCAGGCTGTCGCGGGCCTCTGCGCCGCCTTCCACCGCGAACGCGCCGGAGCCGTTCTCGCCCCGAAGCGCAACGTGCGCCACCGCGCCTTGGCCGCTGACGTCGTTGGCGATCAGGGCGAAGGAGTCGCCGCCTGACGCATAGCGAGCGACGGTGTTGCCGAGGTTGTTGCTGAGCACGCCCTTGTAGCCCAGCGTGACTTCCGGACCCCAGTCGTGGGCCGGGCCGTAGACCGCGCCTGCGGACATGCCGGCGAAGGCGGTCAGGCGCGAACTGGTCCGCGAGCTCACGGCCAGGTCCAGGCCGTCGCCGCCGCCGTGCTCGGTGTAGCCGCCTTCCATCAGCCGGAAGTAGTCCACGATCGCCATCGGCCGGAGGTAGTAGCGGCCGCGGACCATCTCGTAGGAGACCATCATCCGGCCGTCGATGCCGAAGGCGCTCCAGCTGCCGTTGGCGGTGCGGTTCACGGCCAGGCCGTCGCTGCCCAGCACCGAGATCACGCGGTCGGAGGTGACCTGGACGTACTGGCCGGAGAGCTCCGCGTTGGCGGAGAAGCCGCCGCGGCTGGTGCGCCAGTAGATGCCCGCCTCCATCATGTTGGCGTGCAGGTCGGCCGCGGAATCGACCTTGTCCGGATAGATGGTGTTGGTGGCGCCGCCGATGGTGACGCCCAGGATGCCCAGCGCGGTCGCGGGAAGCTCATAGCCGCCGACCAGCCCGAAGCTGTAGGCCTTGTAGCCGGGATCGTCGGAAGAGCCGTTCGAGAACAGCCCGAGGTTGGTCTCCTGCACCCAGAAGCCGCCGCCGCGGGGGTCCTGCCGGTCGTCGAGCGGCTGGGCGAACGCCTGCACCGCCGAGGCGGTGGTGTCGAAGATGCTGCCGGAGTGGTTCGGCAGCAACTGGTTGTAGAGGTTGATCAGGCCGGGCCGGTCAGCCTGGGCCAGCAGGGCGCCGCGCAGGCCCACGTCCCTGTTGGCCCCGCGGATCACCGCGTCGTAGCCGCCCGACGTCGTCGACGGCAGGGCCAGCTCGGCGGCGGTCTTGCGGGTCAGGGTCGCGTTGATATTGCCGGCGGCGAGGTCGGTGCTGAGCGAGGACTTGTACAGGAACGGCGTCTGGCCCAGCAGGCTGGTGTCGATCGCCCCCGAGCTCAGGCTCTGGGCGTGGATGAGCGTGAACGTTTCGCTGGTGTCGAGCAGCGAGGACAGCCGCACGCCGATCTTGGCGCCCGAGGCGATATTGGCCGCGCCGGCCACGTTCAGGGTGGCGGCCTGCCCGGTGAGCGGATCGGCGGTCAGGACGGTCGTCGAGGTCGCGCCGAGCGACAGGCTGGTCAGCGACAATGGCGTGGCGCTGGTCACCTGCAGCGAGCCGTTGCCGACGGCCAGCGCCAGCGTGCCGCCGTCGGCGGTGAGCCCGCCGGAGACCACCGCGCCGCCGTCGACCGTCAGTGAATTGGCGCCGCCGCGCAGGCTGATGTCGCCCGTGACCGTCCCGGCCAGCAGTTCCAGCCGGTCGTTCCCCGAGCCCGTGCGGATCTCACCGGTGATCGAGGGCGGGGTCGCGCCGGCGCTCGGATCCGTCTGGATGATGTGCACGCCGCCGGTGTTGGCCGACAGGTCCAGCGCGATGGCGTGGCCGGCGACCGCGGCCCCAGTGGTGTTGAGGGAGCGCGCGGCGCTGATCGTGCGGATGTTCTCGACTTCGGAGATCGTCCCGGACTGGTCGCGCACGGCGACCACATCGGCGGTCCCGCCGGTGACCTGGGCGCTGATGGACGAGGAGTTCTGCAGCGTGTGGAGATTGGCGCCTTGCGAGACGGCGAGCGCGGTGGCCGACGCGCCGGTCGCGTCGGAGCTCATCACCGCGGCGATGCCGCCCTCGTTCTTCAGCACCGGCACGGTGACGCCCGAGAGCACCTGCACGCCGGTCGCGCTGGCCGCGAAGCTGGTCGCCGCGATCGAGCCCGTGACCCGAAGGCCGCCGGTGGTGTCGACCGTCCCGTTCGCCGCGCCCAGTTGCAGGCCCATGGAGGTGACCCCGTCGTAGACGCCCTGGGCGGCGATCGCGCCCTTGATCTCGATCCCGAAGGCGTCGTCGCCGGTCCCGGCGTTGCCGATGGTGATGGCGCGGTTCGCGCCGCCCACGATCATCGCCGGCGCCTGGCCGAAGGTGTTGAGCGAGCCGGCCACCGTCGACGACGTGCCGTCGCTGGCGGTGGTGGTGACCGAATCCAGCACGATGCCCTTGCCGACGTTGCCCGTGACGACAAGGGCCGAGCCGCCCTGCAAGAGGTCGTCGGCTGTCAGCAGCTTCGTGAAGTCAACGCTGGTGCTGCGGGTGGTGTAGCGATAGCCGGTCGTGGTCGTCGTCGAGGTGACGTTCAGCGCGCCCCCGATGTCGCTGAGGACGACGCCCGTCGCGCTCTGGCCGTTGGCGGTGATCGTGCCGGCCAGCGTCACGTCCCCCGTGATCCGCGTGCCGGGCGCGGCCCGGATTCCGAACGTGTCCGTGCCGGTGGCGGTGACCGCGCCGGCGCTGGTCAGTGTGCCGATGAGATTCGTCTCGATCGACAGCGCGGTGGACTGGTTGCCGATGACCGACAGCGCGCCGGCGCCGAGGTTGTTGATCGACCCCGTCACGTCGCCCGGACCTGCGAGCCGAAGGGCGAAGCGGTTGGTCCCGTTGGCGAACGGCCCGTGGATGATGCCGTTGGAGTCGGTGTTCGAGGCGTCGTCCGCGTCGGAGACGATCGACCCGCTGTTGTTGAAGGTGGTGGTGACACCGCCCTGGATCAGCACTCCGGTCGAGTTGTCGACGTTGTGGAAGGAGATGATCCCGGAGTTGCTGACGGTATTGTTGCTGTTGACGGTGACGGCGACCCCGGAGGCGGGCTTGATCGTCGCGCCCGTGTTGACCGTCACGTTCCCGGACGTGGAGGTCGTAAGCGGGGCGGTCGTGTCGCCCGACACGGTGGTCTGCGCCAGGGCGTGACCCGCCCAGAGGAGCGCCGTCAGGCTGACCAGCGTGGGGCCGAAACGCAGCCGCTGTCCGCAGGAAGTCCCCGCCTTCCGCGACCGACCCGGCAAAAACTGCCCACTCATCAAACGGAACCCCTCACGACGCCTGCGATCGATTGAGCATGATTGTGTCAGGCGAATGGCTCCGCCCCGCCACAATGTCTAGCGGAACCGTTCGTCCGCGTCGCGCGCGTTTCAGTCGCGCCGCGCAGGCCGTGGCCGCCTGAACGAGCCAGGCGCCGGAACGGCGCCCGCCTTCAAATCCGCACCGGCGCTGAAAGCAATGTGGCGCTGCCGTTGTCCCGGCGCCACAATCGTTGCGGAAGGAGGATGGCCATGAACACCCCGCACGCCAGCGTCATGCCCACCCGCCACATCCTGGTCGTCGACGACGATTCCGAGTTGCGCGAACAGGTGGTCGGATACCTGAGGGAGCACGGCTTCCACCTCCATGCCGCCCACGACGGCCCCTCGATGGAGGCGGCGCTGGCCAACGCGCCGATCGACCTCATCGTGCTGGACGTGATGCTGCCCGGCGAGGACGGGCTTTCGATCTGCCGGCGCCTGTCGGAGGCCGGCGGGCCGGCGATCGTGATGGTCAGCGCCATGGGCGACGAGGTCGACCGGGTGCTGGGCCTGGAGCTCGGCGCCGACGACTACCTGCCCAAGCCCTGCAGCCCGCGTGAGCTGCTGGCCCGGGTGCGAGCCGTGTTCCGTCGCCTGGACGAGGTGCGCGGCGGCGCGCCGCGCCGCGGCAAGACCTACCACTTTCAGGGCTTCGTGGTGGACACGCTCCGCCGGCAGCTGCGGGCCCCGAACGGCACCACCATCCTGCTGACGGGCGGGGAGTTCTCGCTGCTCAGCGTGTTCCTTGAGAACCCCCAGCGGATCCTGTCGCGCGACCAGCTGCTGGAGCAGGCGCGGGGGTCGCAGACCGAGGTGTTCGATCGCGCGGTGGACGTGCAGATCAGCCGCCTGCGGCGCAAGCTGCACGCCTCGGTCGAGGGCGAGATCATCAAGACGTATCGCGGCGCGGGCTACCTGTTCGACGCCAAGGTGACGCGGGCCTGACCGCCATGCGCCGGGGCGGCCCATGAGCGAGACGCGTCAGGATCGCCCGCCCAGGACCCGCGCGCCCATCAGCCTGCAGCTCGTCGCCCTGCTGCTGGCCAGCCTCATGGTCATGGAGGCCATCAGCTTCGGCATCATCCTGCTGATGCCGCCGCCGCGCCCGGCCGTGTACCGCGTGGGCGATGTCGCCACCGCCATCCACGGCGGGTTGCTCAGGACCCGCTTCGGCCGCCCGCTGGTGCGCACCTCCGCCCGGACCCTTCCCGCGGAACTGGCGGCCCCCCACCGCGAGCACGAGCGGACCCTGGCCGCCCTGGCGCACACGCTTGGCGCGCCCGAGGCGCGGGTGCGCCTCGAGGAGCAGAATCCCTCCCCGATCTGGCGGCTGCGCCGGGCGCTGACCGGCGCGGCCCCACCGCGCGACCGCGGCGGGCCGATGGGCGCCTCCCCGTTCGAGAACGACCGCGAAAGCCAGCCCTCCGCCGACGCGCCCAATCCGCGCCGCCGGGCGGCCGGCGGGCCGGAGATGCCGATCTTCGGGGATTTCGCCGCCGCCCTGCAGCGGGACGACGGGGCGTGGACGGTCGTCCGTTCGACGCCAGAGCCGTTCCCGTCGGCCTGGCAGATGGAGACCTCGGCCTGGCTGCTGGGCGGGTTCCTGCTGGTGGGCTCGGCCGGCTACCTGTTCTCGCGCCGCATCTCGGCGCCGCTGCGCAAGTTCGCCCAGGCGGCCGAGCGGCTGGGGCGTGACCCGCAGGCGCCGCCGATGGGCCTGCGCGGCCCGGCCGAGATCGGCGCGGCGGCCCAGGCGTTCAACGAGATGCAGGAGCGCCTGAAGCGCTACATCAACGACCGCACGGCGATGGTGGGCGCGATCAGCCACGACTTGCGCACGCCCTTGGCCCGCATCCGCTTCAAGCTTGAGGCCGCTCCGCCGCGGCTGCGCGAGGCGGTGCTCTCGGACATCGAGCAGATGGAGCAGATGATCGGCGGCGTGCTGGCCTTCATCCGCGACGAGGGCCAGCCGCGTCGACGCGAGCGCCTGGACCTGCTGTCGCTGATCGAGTGCGTCGCCGACGACGCCACGATGGTCGGCGGCCAGGTGGAGATCGTCGACGGCAAGCCGGTCACCGTCGATGGCGATCCTGTGGCCCTGCAGCGCCTCTTCGCCAACCTCGTGGACAACGCGGTGAAGTACGGCGGGGATGCCCAGATCGAGGTGCGGCGCGAGGGCCCCTTGGCGGTCGTGGCGATCAGCGACCGCGGGCCGGGGCTGTCGCCCGACGAGCTCCGGCGCGTCTTCCAGCCGTTCTACCGCACCGACATCTCGCGCAACCTGGACAAGGGCGGCGTGGGTCTGGGCCTGCCCATCGCCCGATCGACCGCCCGCGCGCACGGCGGCGACATTGAGCTCACATGTCGTGAAACGGGCAAGAGCGGGGTGACCGCCATCGTCACCCTGCCGGTCGCCGCCTGAGGCGCGCTAGCCGTGCGAGCGGACCGGGGTCTCGGGATAGGCCAGCTGCTCGCGCGCCCGCCATTCCGCGGTGACGTAGTTGACGATCAGCGATTTGCGCACCACCGGAATCCGCCGCGGCTCGAACCCGTGCCAGGTGTTGTCGGACGGCACGAAGGCCAGCGCCGCGCCGGGCGTGAACGGCGCGCGGTGAGACCAGATCTGCGCATCGGCGTAGATGTCGGTCCCGAGATCGGTCTGGCTCTCCGGCGAGAGGTAGTAGAGCAGGGTGAACTTCTTGACCCCGAGGTCGGTGTGCGGCTGTAGCCAGAACCCGTCACAGTCCTGGGCGTACTCGATGCGCAGGCAGCAGCCGTCGAGTTGCGCCCCGGTGGCCGCTTCGACCGCGGCCACGGTCCGCGGGTCCTGGAACGCCTCGGCTACCGCGCGGCAGACCGGAAAGGCTTCGATGGCGGCCTGGTCGAGGTAGCGGCGGGTGTTGTTGTGGATTTCGCGCGAGCCCGAGACGCCGTTCAGGGCCGGCGCGTCGAACGGGAGGTCGTCCATCGCCTGGGCGACGTCGGCGGGCAGCACGTCGGCGAGCAGCCAGTGCCGGTAGGGGCGCTCGTGGCGTTCGGCGCCCGCGAGGCTGGCGGCGAAGGCCTGGCGGCAGGACTCGCGCTGGGCGTCGACGGCGGCCGGTCCGGATTCGAGCAGGTCCAGTGGACTTCTCCGCGGTGATCTGGTCGCTTCGCCCCCAGGGGGACCCGGAAGCTGTGATGACGCCGCGGACGGACAATCACCTCAGCGCGCGCAGTGCAAGAGGCGGCTTGGCCGCAGCTTCACCTTGCGCGATCGCCATGGTGCTCCTTGCGGTGAGTCCCGTCCAGGCCGCGACGCCGACCGCCTTCCGGCTTCCTGCCGAGCCGCTGGAGCAGGCGCTGGTGCGTTTCGCGACCCAGGCCGGCGCATCGGTGGGCGGCCTGCCGGCGCCCGGTTGCGGCGGAACGTCGCGCGCGGTCAGCGGGCGGATGACGCGCGAGCAGGCGCTGGCCGCCCTGCTGCCCAGCGGGTGCGCCTTCCAGCGCTTGGACGCCCGCAGCTTCCGGATCGTCGGCCGCCCGACCGGCGCCGAGCCGCGCCCCGACGAACCGGCAGGCCCAGCCGCGCGTCTGGATGAACTGGTGGTCACCGCCGAAAAGCGGGCCCAGAGCCTGTCGCGCAGCGCCGCGGCGATCAGCGTCGCCACCCATGACGACCTGGACTCGATGGGCGGACGCACCTTCGAGGCGGTGGCGCCGCAGATGGTGTCGGTGGCGGTCACCAACCTCGGGCCCGGCCGCAACAAGATCTTCGTGCGCGGCCTCTCCGACGGGGCCTTCACCGGCAAGACCCAGTCGACCGTCGGGCTCTACCTGGACGACGTGCCGATCACCTACAACGCCCCCGATCCGGACCTTCGGCTGGTGGACGTGGACCGCGTGGAGGTGCTGCGCGGCCCGCAGGGCACGCTCTACGGTTCGGGCTCGATGGGCGGCATCGTGCGCATCGTCACCGCCAAGCCGGACCCGAGCGGATTCTCCGGCGACATCCTGGTCGACGGGGCGCTCACGCAGCACGGGGGGCCGTCGGATTCGGCGGAGGGCATGATCAACCTGCCGATCGTGGCGGGCCGCGCGGCGGTGCGGCTGGTCGGCTACAGCGAGGAGGCGGGCGGCTACATCGACAACGCAGCGCTGCGGCTGAACGACGTGAACTACAGCCGCCGCTATGGCGGCCGGATCGCGGCGCTGACCAGCCTGCCCGGCGACTGGACGATCACTGGCGGGTTCGCCCACCAGTCGATCTCCACCCACGACAGCCAGTACACCCAGGGCGGTGGCGGCGGCTCGCTGGCGCGAGAGGCCTCGGTGCGCGAGCCGCACCACAACGACTTCCGCGAATTCAGCGCCAGCGCCGCCCACGCCGGCGACGCCTTCGACCTGAAGATCTCCTCGGCCTACATCGATCACGACCTGGCGACCCGCTACGACGCCACCGGCGCCTTCCGCACGGCGGGCGGCTCGGCGACAGGAGGGGCCTTCGACGAGGACAAGCGGATCAAGCTCTGGGCGACCGAGGCCTTAGCGTCCTCGAGCGCGCCCTCGCGGCTGCGCTGGCTGGCCGGCGCCTTCGTGGCCTATTCCGACGAGATGGACGCCGCGACGCTGGTCGGCGTGACCCCGCCGGCGCCCGGCCGATCAATCTATCGCAGGCGCGACCGGCTCACGGAGGCGGCGCTCTACGGCGAGCTCAGCTACGCGCTCACGTCGCGGCTCACCGTGACCGCCGGTGCGCGGGGCTTCTCGACGCGGGTCTCCACCTGGGCCGGCGACTTCACGCTGGCGCAAAGCCCGCTGGCGCCGATGAACGGGCATCTCACCGATATTGGCGTCGCGCCCAAGTTCCGCATCGCCTACGCCGTGACTTCGGACATCCTGCTCTACGCCCAGATGCAGCGCGGCTATCGCGCCGGTGGCTTCAACGTGCCGTCCGCGGCCGGCGGCAGCCTGATCCCCGCGCCCTCCCGCGCGACGTTCAGCCCGGATCACCTGTGGAGCTACGAGATGGGGGCCGGAGCGCCGCTGTTCGACCACACCCTGCTGATCCGCGGCGCGGTGTTCCACGCCGACTGGATCGGCCTGCAGACCGACCAGCGCCTGGGCTCTGGCCTGCCGCTGACGGTGAACATCGGCGACGGATCAAACACCGGCCTCGAGGTCGAGGCGACCTGGCAGCCGAACGAGCGGCTGCTGGTGCGGGGCAACATGCTGGTCGAGGACCCGCAGATTACCCGGGCGGCCAACGTTTTCCCGGCCCGGCGCGACATCGGCCTGCCCGGCGTGCCGTTCGACATGGGTGGCGCGTTCGCCCGCTATCGCTGGCCGTTCTGGCGGGGCCTGACGGCGGAGGTTTCCGCCGAGTTGGCGTACGTGGGCCGCTCGTTCCTGACGTTCGACGGCGGCGCCGACAATCGCCAGGGCGGCTATGCGTCCGCGCGGCTGGCGGCCAGCGTGTCCGGCCACGGCTGGCGGGCCATCGTGTTCGCCAACAACGTCACCGACGAGACCGGCAACACCTTCGCGTTTGGCAACCCGTTCAGCCGCCAGCGCTTCACCCAGGCGACGCCGCTGCGGCCGCGCACCGTGGGCCTGCGGGTGGGGCGCAGCTTCTGATGCATCAGCGCCAGACGCCGGGGTGGATCTGGTCGGGGCAGCCCAGGGTCCAGACGTCGCGCCTGGGACCGGAGACGAGGTAGGCGGCATAGCGCTGGTTGTGGCCGAGCCCACCGGCGCGCAGCACCTCGGCCGTCGGGACCACCTGGCGGAAGCAGCGGAAGAGCTGGGCGCTGCGCATGCGCCGGTCGATGTCCACGATGAGGCCCGTGCGCTGGAAGTCCGGGACGGCGCCGCCGGCGCCGCGGTAGCGGTCGCGTTCGATCACCTCCAGCAGCGGCGCGGCGACGGCCCCTTCCACGGCAAGCTGGGCGTAAAGGCCATAGTTCAGCGTCCCGACCCAGGCCGCGCCGGTCCGGCGGCGCAGGCGCTCCACGTCGCCGGCGAAGGTCGGCCAGCCGCGGACCGCCAGCGTCGGGTCGCGCGCCCCGAGCAGCGGGGACGGCGCGGCGGCGACCACCACGGCCGTGGCGGCGACCGCGAAGCCGAGCGCCGGGGTGAGCCAGCGCATCCAGCGGGCGGCCGCGGACGCCCCCTGCGGCGCTGCGGCCGCGGCGCAGATCGCCAGCGCCCCGAACAGCGGCGCCGGCCAGTGGCCCTGCACCCGGTCGTGCAGGCTGTGGAGGAGCAGGTAGAGGGCGAATGGCGCAGCGGTGGCCACCGGCAGCAGCAGCTGCGGCGCGCCGGGGTCCTTGCGGCCGCGCCAGGCCTGCACGATGCCCAGGCCGGCGAACACCGCCACCAGCGGCGTGAGGAGGCCGAACTGGGTGGCCAGGAACTCGAGGCTGTGGGCCGGCGTCAGGCCGTCGGGAGCGATGCGGCCGAACTGCTTGGAGAAGGTGAGCCAGCCGTTCTCGGCGTTCCAGGCGACGTTGACCGCGAACACCGCCCCCGCCGCGATGGCGGCGAGCCACGGCCCCGGCCGCCGCAATCGCGCTACCCCGCCGGGGGCCAGCGCCAGCCAGAGCA
>Ga0308176_10001614_pt1 | contig 14212 bp, 10 predicted proteins | sample PhyCR2_3_FD_203890 | JGI IMG/M metagenome (GOLD analysis project Ga0308176, IMG submission 203890) | Soil microbial communities from UC Gill Tract Community Farm, Albany, California, United States - DLSLS.C.R2 | ecosystem: Environmental > Terrestrial > Soil > Agricultural land | place: USA...
GCACGGGCCCGGTCGCGCGCGGCGCGCCACCCCTCGAAGTCACCGGCGTCCGAGCACTCCCGCGCCCGCTCCCGCCACGCCTGCGCCACCTGCTCCTGCGAGTCCACGAATGCCGCCGTCACCCGCACCTGCGCCGCCGCCACCGCCGCCTTGACCCGCTCCAACACCGCCAGCTGGTCCACCCGCACGGCGTCCGGTGAGGCCCCGCCCTTCCCCGGGACACCTGCCGCGGAAGACACCCCGACGCGCCCGAGCGCCGACACGAGGGCGTCCAAGCCCTCGGCCGTCTCCAACAGCGCGTCCTCGAACATGTGTACGACTCTAGACGGAGTGTCCGACAGTGCACGGCCGCCGTCCACAACGCCCGGAACCGCGTCCACGCCGCGTGCTGTAGGCCAGCAGGGCCTCGAAACACGCAGCCCCTGGGTCGCTTGTCGCGCCCGACGGGCGCCACCTTTCGCTCGTGTCTCCGCGTTCCCATCGTGGACTCGAAACGCCGACGTAACGAGAACGCGGTACCACTGACCCATGAGCACCCAGGGCCGCACCACCACCGAGCAGCTCCTCGAGGCCGACCGCCGGGAGCCCGACGTGGCGACGTTCGCCTCGGGCGTCTCGTCCGCCTCGCAGCACACCGCGCTCAGGGCGTCCGTGCGCCAGCTCGGCACGCTCCTCGGCGAGGCACTGACCCGCCACGAGGGCGCCGACCTGCTCGCGCTCGTGGAGAAGGTGCGCGGCCTGGCCCGCGAGCCCGAGGACGGCGAGCTGCGCGCAGTGCTCGACGGTGTCGACGCGCCCACCGCGGTGGTACTGGCACGCGCCTTCACCGCATACTTCCAGCTCGTCAACGTCACCGAGCAGCTGCACCGCTGGCAGGAGCTGAGCGCCGTCGACGAGGCGCCGCTCGCGGCGACGGTCCGGCGCATCGGCGCGGCCCTCGAGGAGGGCAGCCTCGAGCGGGAGGAGCTCGACGACGTGCTGAGCCGGCTCGAGTACCGCCCGGTCTTCACGGCACACCCGACCGAGGCCACGCGCCGCACCGTCCTCAACCTCCTGCGCCGCATCGCCGTGACGGTCAGCGAGCTCGAGGACCCCCGACGGCCTGCCTCCGAGGGCCCGCGCACCGAGCGCCGCCTGGCTGAGCTCGTCGACATGCTGTGGCAGACCGACGAGCTGCGCATCGTGCGCCCCGAGCCGACCGACGAGGCCCGCACGGCGATGCACACGCTGCGTTTCCTCGCCGACCAGGTGGTCCCCGACCTGCTCGCCGAGCTCGACCGCACGCTCGCTGGCATCGGCGTCGAGCTGCCGCCGTCGGCGCGGCCCCTGCGATTCGGCGCCTGGGCGGGCGGCGACCGTGACGGCAACCCCAACGTCACGCCGGACGTGACCCTCGAGGTCATCGGCATGCAGCACGACGCCGGCCTCGCCGAGCTCGTCTCGAAGCTCGACCACATGCTCCACGAGCTGTCCTCGTCCACGCGCTTCATCGAGGTGACCGACGCGCTGCGCGAGAGCCTCGAGCGTGACGCGGCGGCCCTGCCGGTGACCTTCGACGCCGTGCGCCGGCTCAACGCCGAGGAGCCCTACCGCCTCAAGCTCAGCTTCGTCCGCGTCCGCCTGCTGCGCACGCGAGACCGCCTCGACCACGGCACCCCGCACGAGCCGGGCCGCGACTACGCAACGTTCGACGAGCTGCTCGCCGACCTCGTCCTCATCCGCGACTCGATGCTCGCCGGCGGGGACGAGCTCACCGCCGACGGCGCCATCCTGCGGCTCATCCGCGCGGTGGTGGCCACCGGCACCGGTCTGGCCACGCTCGACATCCGCGAGCACAGCGCCAAGCACCACGCGGCCCTCGCCGAGCTCTACGAGCGCATCGGCGAGTTGGACACGCCCTACGCCGACCTCGACCGCCCGGCCCGCATCGCGCTCCTCTCTCAGGAGATGGCCGCACGCCGCCCGCTCACGGGCCTCGGCGTCCACGACCTCGGCGACGCCGCGCAGGCGTCCCTGTCGCTCATGACCGCCATCGGGCGCGCGCTCGACACCTACGGTCCCGAGGCCGTCGAGACCTACATCGTCTCGATGACCCACGACGTCGACGACCTCTTCGCCGTCGTCGTGCTCGCCCGCGAGGCCGGCCTGCTCGACACCGGCACCGACACCACGCCGGCCACGGCCCGCATCGGCTTCGCCCCGCTCTTCGAGACGGTCGCCGAGCTCGAGGCGGCCGGACCGCTCCTCGAGGCGCTCCTGTCCGACCCCTCCTACCGCCGCGTCGTGGCGGCTCGGGGCGACGTGCAGGAGATCATGCTCGGCTACTCCGACTCGTCCAAGGACGCGGGAATCGCCGCGTCGCAGTGGCAGATCCACCGGGCCCAGCGGGCGCTGCGTGACATCGCCCGCCAGCACGGCGTGGTGCTGCGCCTCTTCCACGGTCGCGGTGGCTCGGTCGGACGTGGCGGCGGCCCCACCGGCGAGGCGATCCTCTCCCAGCCCTACGGCAGCCTCGACGGCCCGATCAAGATCACCGAGCAGGGCGAGGTGATCAGCGACAAGTACACCCTGCCGGGCCTCGCCCGCTTCAACCTCGAGACCGCGCTCGCCGCCGTGCTCGAGGCCTCGGTGCTGCACCGCCGGTCGCTCCTGCCGCGCAACGTCCTCGACGGCTGGAACGGCACGATGGACCTCGTCGCCGGGCGCGGACAGGACGCCTACCGCGAGCTCGTGCGCGACTCCCGCCTCGTGCCGTTCTTCGTGTCGGCCACCCCGGTGGACGAGCTCGGCAAGATGAACATCGGCTCTCGCCCGTCCAAGCGCCCCGGCGGCACCGGCGGTCTCGAGGACCTGCGCGCCATCCCGTGGGTCTTCGGCTGGACCCAGTCGCGGATCATCCTGCCCGGCTGGTTCGGCGTCGGCTCGGGACTGGCTGCCGCTCGCGAGGACGGTCGGGACAAGACGCTGCGCGAGATGTACGGCTCGTGGGCCTTCTTCCGCACCTTCCTCTCCAACGTGCAGATGACGCTCGCCAAGACCGACCTCGAGATCGCGGCCGGCTACGTCAGCACCCTCGTGCCAGACGACGTGGCCGGCGTCTTCGACACGATCCGCGAGGAGCACGCCCGCACCGTCGAGGAGGTGCTGCGCCTGACCGGCCAGACGGAGCTCCTCGAGGCCTATCCGGTGCTGCGCCGCACGCTCGACCTGCGCGACAGCTACCTCGCGCCCCTGCACGCCCTCCAGACGTCGCTGCTGGCACGGTCGCGCTCGGTGCCCGACGACGCCGAGCCCGACGCAGACGTCCAGCGGGCGCTGCTGCTGACGATCAACGGCATCGCCGCGGGGCTGCGCAACACCGGCTGAGAACGTATGCCGTGTGGCTCGGAACTGCGCCATGGCGCAGTTGCAGCCCTGGTTCGGGCCTGGTTCCGGCCGGACGACGCACCGAACTGCGCCACGGCGCACGTGCGGCGCCGATCCGGGACCGGCAACGAACCGAACTGCGCCACGGCGCGGTTCGGGTCGGCTTCCCGCTCACGTGGTGAAGGGGCCGGCGGCCGGGTCGGCCGCCGCGCGGAGCATCCGGGCCGCCTGCTCGCGCATGACGTCTCGCAGCTCCGGCGGCTCCAGGACGGTCAGCTCCCACGGCAGCGCGCCGAGGTGCATCGCCATGGACCCGAGGTGGTTGCCGCCTGCCTCGAAGATGCAGTGCTCGGGCCCGTCGGCGGTCACCGTGCCGACGGACGCGGGAATGTGCCTGTCCACCAGTGCTTTCGGCGCGTCGATGCGGACCCGGGCCACGTGGTCGTATGCCCCGCCGGAGATCGAGCGGCGCACGTGCTCGGCGGCATCCGGAGCCGCTCGCGGCGTGAACCGCCAGCCGTTCGAGCGGGCCTCCGTCATGCGGTCGAGCCGGAAGATGCGCCAGTCATCGCGGTCGAGGTCGAAGGCGAAGAGGTACCACCGCCGCCCGGTTGCGACGAGGCGGTACGGTTCGACCCGCCTCTCCCCGGAACCGCGCGGGCCGGCATACGCGAACGTCACCCGCTCGGCCTGCCGGCAGGCGCGCGCGAGGAGCAGCAGCGTCGTCGCGTCGACGGGCACGGCGCCGCTGTCGAGCGTCACGGTCGCCTCGTGGATGGCCTCGACCTGGGCGCGCAACCGTCCGGGGAGCACCTGGTCGAGCTTGGCGAGCGTGCGCACCGCCGCCTCGCCCAGCCCCTCGACGGTGCCCCCGGCCGCAAGCCGGAGACACACGGCCACGGCGACCGCCTCGGAGTCGTCGAGCAGCAGCGGCGGCAGACGGCGCCCGGCCCCGAGCTGGTAGCCGCCGCCCGCGCCGTGGGCGGCGTTGACGGGGTAGCCGAGGTCGCGCAGGCGGTCGACGTCGCGGCGCACGCTGCGCGTCGTGACGCCGAGCCGCTCGGCGAGCTCCGTGCCGCTCCACACGGGTCGGCTCTGCAGCAGGTCGAGCAGGCGCAGGACCCGGGCGGTGGCTCCGGTGCCATCGGATGAGGAGGACATCTCCCGAGTGTGACAGCGACTGCGGACAGAAACTGTCCTATATGGCGAGGACGCTGGTGCCATGACCACGACACAGACCTCCATCGACTGGACCACCGTCCTCGTCGACCAGACCGCTCGCCACTGGACCAACCAGCTGCGCCCCCGCTTCGAGGGACTCACCGACGAGGAGTACCTCTGGGAACCGACGCCGGGTGCCTGGAACCTGCACCCGCGCGGGCAGGGCGGCACCGAGACTCAGGGCGGCAGCGGCGACCTGACGATCGACTGGGCCTACCCCGAGCCGGTGCCCGCACCGATGACGACGATCGCGTGGCGTCTCGCGCACGTCATCGTCGGCGTCCTCGGCGCCCGCGTGCACAGCCACTTCGGCGGACCGCCCGTCGACTACCCGACGTTCCCGTATGCCGCGACCGCGCAGGCCGCGCTCGCGCAGGCCGACGTGGCCTTCGCGGCGTGGACCGACGGCGTGCGCGGCTGGGACGTCGACGCGCTCGCCCAGCCGTGCGGCCCGAGCGAGGGGCCGTGGGCCGAGCACCCGCGGGTCGAGCTCGTGCTCCACATCAACCGCGAGGTCATCCACCACGGCGCCGAGATCGCGCTGCTCCGTGACCTCTACGCCCACCGCAACGACTGAGGAGGAGAGCAGCCATGGCCCACGTCCCACCCGTGGCCGACGAGCGTGAGAGCCTCATCGCCTACGTCGACCAGCAGCGCGACGCGTTCTTCTCCGTCTCCTTCGGCCTCACCGAGCAGCAGATCCGCCTCGCCCCAACCGCGGGCACCCTCAGCATCGGCGGGCTCGTCAAGCACGTCACGACCTGCGAGCGCGGCTGGACGGAGCGGATGGCCGCGGCTCCCCATGCGTCTGCGCCGCCGGACACCTCCGTCGCGGAACAGGCGAGGGTCTGGGGCGAGGACTTCAAGGTCACCGACGACGACACCCTCGAGTCGCTGCTCGCAGCCCTCGCCGCACAGGGCGACGTCACCCGTCAGGTGCTGCGCGGCGCCGACCTCGCTGCTCGGGTGCCGGTGCCACGCGACGCCCCCTGGTTCCCCCACGACGTCGAGGCGTGGTCGGTCCGGTGGGTGGCCATGCACCTCGTCGAGGAGCTGGCCCGGCACGCCGGGCACGCCGACCTCGTGCGCGAGTCCATCGACGGCGCCACGATGTACGAGCTCGTGGCAGCCCGCGAGGGCTGGCCGGAGACGCCGTGGCTGAAGCCCTGGCGCCCGACGGTCCCGGCCGACTCCTCGATCGCCCAGGGCTGACCGACCCGTCGAGTGCCCGGTTCCCGACGCACGGAGCCGGGCGCTCGGCGTGCGCGCCCGGAACAGGCGAAGGGCCCTTGGGAGTATGAGTCTCAAGGGCCCTTCTGGTTGATCGGTCGTTGGTGACTCTCCCGATCGACGTCTCGTCGGCTCCGGCCCCAGCAGCCTCGTCACCGGCTGTCGCGGTGGGTCGCCCCACCGGATGGGCCCTCGTCTCCGAGTCGTCACGCTCTCCCCGGAGGGAGGGCGTGACTCATTTCTACTGCGAGCCGGCAGGCCCCGCAAGCACTTTCGGGAAAGTTCCTGCCCGTCCACAGGTCCCACCCATGTCTCCACAGCCGCAGGGGGTTTCGTCCACATCGCGACCCACGGTCTCCACAGGTTGTGCACCGCACCTGTGGACGACGGCTCGGCACCGCGAACCCATCAGGCAGGAGTGGGACCGGATTCGAGGTCCCCGTCGGTCCCGTGGAGCCGGTCGGCCTCCTCGAGGACGTCGGTCAACAGCTCGGCGCCGGCGGCCGCGGCACCGGCCCGGTCGCCGTGGCCCGCAGCGGCATACGCCGTCCTGGCCTCGAGCAGCGAGCGCACCTCGGCGACCACGACCGCACGTTCCGCCGCATGGTCGAGCCGGCGGCGCTCCGCCTCCGTGACACCGATCCCCACGGCCGCCAGTGCCACGTCCCCGGACGACGCGGACCCGGACAACGAGGACCCGGCAGCCGAGGTCCCCTGCAACGGCACCGCCTCGGCGTTCTCGATCGCGGCGACCGCGCTGCGCAGGACGCCGATGGCACCGCGATCGCGCTCGCGCATCGCGGCAGTCAACCTGGCGCGCAGGAGGAGTCGCAGGGTCGAGGACATGCCCCGACGGTAGGCCGCCGGCTGCGGCCGGGCCAGAGGGTTTCAGTCGACCTCGAGCAGACGTCGCCGCAGGAAGCCGGTGACGCGCTCGACCGCCTCGGGGTGCCGGTGGTCGGTCAGGGTCGCGTGGCCGTGTCCGTCCAGCTCGACCGCGATGAACCCGTCGCCGAGCTCGCGCCGGAGCGTCGCGAAGCGGGTACCGGTCACCCAGTCGGCGTGGTAGCGGACGCCGAGCACCGGGCACCCGTCGGCGACGCGCCGACGGACGGTCGCGAGGTCCCCCGGGGTGAGGTTGACGTCGGCGGCGCGGGCGGGGCTGAGCGGCAGCGGTGTCGCGGGCTGAGCGAGGACGGGTGCGACCACCACGGGGTCGACCATGGCCGCCAGCGCGAAGCCGCCCGTCACGCACATCCCCAGCACGCCGACGCCGGGCCCGCCCGCAGATGCGTGCAGCGACCGGGCCAGGCTGCGCAGCCAGCCCGCGAGCGGCGCCGTCCGGCCCGTGGCGAAGAGCGTGAACTCGCGCGTGACACAGAGGCGCGGGACCACTCGGGCCGCCTCCCACGTGCGGGGCGGCGCATGGGACGAGCCGAAGAGGTGCGGCATGACGACGGTGAAGCCGCTGTCGACGAGGTGCTGGCCGATCTCGATGACCTCCGGGGTCAGTCCCGGGCTCTCGTGGACGACGATGACGCCGGGGCCGCTCCCCCGGGTGTACGTCGGGTACGCGAAGCCCTCCGCGGCGTGCTCGCCGCGGTGCCAGCCGGAGAGCAGCGACATGCCCGAGACGCTACGCCGCCAGGCCGCGCGGGAGCGCGTTCACCGGGGATCTCCTCCCGGACCACGAGGCTACGCTGGCGCCATGTCGACCCCAGCGACCGCAGAGCGCGGCCGGTTCGCCGGACTCCTCGCTGCCTCCGACCGCGACCCGGCCCCGGTGGCCGAACCGGCCGTCCGGCGCGGGCTCCGGCGCGAGACCGTGCTCGTCCTGGCGGTCAGCCTGGGCTCCTCGGCCGTCTACGCGGTGCTCAGCATCATCGAGAAGCTCACCCGGCCGGTGCCGCTGTCGCAGCAGACGACCGCGATGAACCAGTCCGCGACACCCGGGCGACCGTGGCTCGACCTGGCCTACCAGCTCGCCGGCATCGTGCTGCCCCTCGCCACCGTGGCCCTCGCCCTCTACCTGCTCAACCACGTCCGCCGCCCGTCGCCCGACGTGCGCGCCGGCCGCTTCATCGGGCTCGACCGGCGCGAGCCCGGTCGCGACCTGCTCCGCGGCGCCGGCCTCGCCGCCCTGATCGGCATCCCGGGTCTCGGCTTCTACTTCCTCGCCAAGGCGATCGGCATCAACACCCAGGTCGCCGCCGCCAACCTGCAGGCCGTGTGGTGGTCGGCACCGGTGCTCGTGATGGCGGCCGTCGAGAACGCCCTCCTCGAGGAGGTCGTCATGGTCGGCTACCTCTTCACCCGGTGGCGCCAGACCGGATGGGCGTGGCCGCTCGTCATCGGCGTCTCGGCCCTGATCCGCGGCAGCTACCACCTCTACCAGGGCTTCGGCGGCTTCGCCGGGAACATCGTCATGGGGCTCGTGCTCGGGCTCGTCTTCGTCCGCACCCGCCGGGTCATGCCGCTGGTGGTGTGCCACGCGCTGCTCGACACCGTCGCCTTCGTCGGCTACTCCGTCCTCAAGGCGCGCGGCGTCGCGATCTGAGCGACGCCGCCCGGAACGCCGACGACCCCCGGACGGCACGGCGCCCGCCCCACCCAGCGACACTGCATACGATGACGCCCATGAACTCGGCCCGGCAGGTGCGCGCGCGCCTGCTCGGGGACCCGGCCGACGACTTCCGCCTCTCGCGGCGCACCGCGGGCCGCATCGCCTGGCTCGGCTGGGCGGGGCCGCTCTTCTTCACCCTCGTCGGCGGGTTCATGCGCTTCTGGCACGTGGGCGCGCCGCACCAGCTCATCTTCGACGAGACGTACTACGTCAAGCAGGGCTGGTCGATGGTCCTGTACTGGTTCGAGATGAAGAACGACCCGACCCTGCAGGAGGCCAACCAGGTCGACCAGCACTTCACGGCCAACGACCCGATGGTCTACGGCACGGAGGGTGACTTCGTCGTGCACCCGCCGGTCGGCAAGTGGCTGATCGGCTGGGGCGAGGTGCCCTTCGGCATCCTCAACTCCTTCGGCTGGCGCTTCGCCGTGGCCCTGGCCGGCACGATCTCGATCTTCATGCTCGGCCGCATCGCGCGCCGCCTCTTCCGCTCCGACCTGCTCGGCACGGTCGCGGCCGCGCTGCTGGCGTTCGAGGGCCACCACTTCGTCCACTCGCGCACCGGCCTGCTCGACATCTTCGTCATGTTCTTCGGGCTCGCCGCCTTCGGCGCCCTGCTCGTCGACCGGGACCGGGCCCGCGAGGTGCTGGCCCGCAAGGTGGGCGACCGCGCCCGGGCGGCCACCTCGTGGCTCGGGCCGTGGCTCGGCTGGCGGCCGTGGCGGTGGGTCGCGGGCGTCATGCTCGGCCTGTGCGCCGGCGTGAAGTGGTCCGGCCTCTACTTCCTCGTCGCCTTCGGCCTGCTGACCGTCCTCTGGGACCTCGGCGCCCGACGCGCCGCCGGGGTGCGCGGCTGGGCGCCGGGAGGCTTCGTCAAGGACACGCCGTACGCGTTCGTGCAGGTCGCCGTGACCGCGGTCGTCACGTACGTCGCGAGCTGGACCGGCTGGATCCTCACCAAGGGCGGCTCCTTCCGGACGTGGGCGCAGGACAACCCCGACACGAAGTACTCGTGGCTGCCCGACTGGTGGCGCTCGCTGTGGGCCTACCACCAGCAGATGTACGCCTCGACGCAGTCGATCACCTCCTCGCACCCGTACCAGACGAACCCGTGGTCCTGGCTGATCCAGGGACGCCCGACGTCGTTCTTCTACGAGGGCCCGAAGAAGGGCGCCGACGGCTGCCTCGTCGCCCAGTGCAGCAAGGCCATCACCTCGATCGGAACCGTCTCGATCTGGTGGGGCGGCACGCTCGCGATCTTCGTGCTGCTCTTCATGTGGGCGCTGCGCCGAGACTGGCGCGCCGGCGGCATCCTGTGCGCGCTCTTCGCCGGCTACCTGCCGTGGTTCTTCCTCGGGAACCGGACGATCTACTCCTTCTACGAGGTCGCCTTCGTGCCCTACGTCGTGCTGGCCTGCGTCTACGTCCTGGGCCTGGTGGTTGGGGGTCGCGAGGCGTCGCGGACGCGACGGCGCATCGGCTACGGCGTGATGGGCGCCTTCGTCCTGGTCTCCATGGCGCTCTTCGCGTTCTTCCACCCCATCTACGTCGCGGACGTCATCCCGCTCTCGGAGTGGCAGGCCCGCATGTGGTTCCCCAGCTGGGTCTAGGAGCCACCGAAGGGTTCGAGGGGTTCGGCGGGACCGTTCGAGCACCCTATGGGCTGGTGGTGGCTGGGACGGCCGTCGACGACGGGACGGCGCCCGCTCCGTCGGCAAGGCCGTCGGTGGCCGTGGGTGCTGCGGTCGACCCGGTTGGCCCTGGGGTCGTGGCGGTCGGTTGCGGTGAGCTGGTCGAGAGCGAGGAGTCCCCGCTCGGAGGGGTCGCGGACGCAGTGGAAGAGGACGCAGGCGCCGGTGTGGTCGCCGTCGCCGTCGCCGCGGGGGTGGTGGTGGGCAGGCTCGTGGACGAGGTCGGGGTCGAGCCCGCTGGCGCCGTCGCCGCTGCGGCGACCAGCGCCCGGATCTGGTTCTGGTAGGCGAGGAGCCTGGACCGGACCTCATCGAGGGGAAGGGTCTCGATGGTCGCCGAGAAGCGTGCGATCTGCTGCCAGAGCGCCTCGATCCGCTGACGCGTGGTCGGGTCGAGCTCGGCCGGAACGGTGAGGACCAGCTGCTGCGCCAAGGCGTAGGTCACGCACTGTGCGCAGGAGTAGTTGACGGCGCCGGAGATGTTCTGCGGGATCGCCACGTGGGCGTCTCCCGTGATGAGCACGACCTGGAAGGCGACAGCGACGGTCTTGCACCCGGCGCAGCTGGCGAAGGCGTAGGCCTCGTTGCTGTTGGTGACGGCGCTGCCGTCGGCCCAGACGAGGGCGAAGGCGACGTCGTAGAGCGTCGACCCGTCGGTGGTGTTGACGGCGAGGGCCTGGTTGTCGCCCGCGCCGGGGGCTCCGGGGCGGTTGAACGGGAACACCCACGTCGGTGCCGTGGGGGCGCTCCCACCGGACGCGGACTTCGGGACCAGCACGAGGGCGAGGGCGGGGTGCTCCTTGGTCGGAGGAGCCGAGGTGGAGGCCCACACCGTGCGCTGTCCCTCGACGATCCGGCCGTCGGAGAGGGGCGCTGCCCGGCCGGGGAAGCTCACAGCCGTCAAGCCGTCGACCACCGTGCCCTTCTCGAACCGCTCGACGGGGCGGTAGCGGTCGGCGTCCGGCCACCAGGCCCACGCCAGCGCCGAAGCGACGGCGACCACCAGCAGGCCTGCCAGAGCCCGTCGTCCGGGACGGCCGGCGGTCTTGCGCCACAGCGACACGACCACCGTCCGGACCAGCCGCGCCAGCACCAGGAGGGAGCCGAGCACGGGCAGGCACACGGCCACGATCGCCAGTGCCCTGACCGCCACGCCGGTGAGGTCGCCACCGGCCCAGTCGACCCCGAGGGCATCAGCCTGCTTGAGCACGCTGGCCCAGGCCGTGCCGAGGACCCGAGGAAGCGCCACGACCATGAGCACCAGGGTGACGAGCAGCAGCGGCACGATGACGAGCACCCACGCGGTCACCACGACCCGTGCCCAGCGCTTGAGCTCGGTCGCACGGGGCTCAGCCGGCCGCCCCGGCACGAGGCTGCGCAGCGTCGGCCCGATGCGCGAGGAGAGGTCGGGGACGCCGGTGAGGTCGGCGAGCACGTGGTAGCCGTCGAAACGCACCATGGGCGCCAGCTGACGGACCATCTGCAGCAGCTGCGCGGCGAGGATGAGGAGCAGCGCATCCCACCGCGTGGCGAACCAGACGGCGAACATCGCCACCGCCACCAGCGCGTTGAAGTACAGGCCCCCGAGGTCTACGCGAAGGCGCCCTCCGCGACCGAGGCGGTAGCTGTCGGTGACATCGGTGTAGAAGGCCGGCCAGACGAGGTAGAGGCCCGTGCCCATGGCGCCTGGAGTCGCGCCGCCGTAGCGACAGCCGGACGCGTGGCCGAACTCGTGGAATCCGGCGGAGAAGATCGTGATGGCGAAGACGAGGACCAGCAGCAGGGGCTGGTCGAACGCCTGGTGGGTCGCCGAGGCGAGCCCCTTCGTGAAGAGGGTCCATGCGGAGACGACCGCGAAGGCGACCAGCGCGACCACCACGACGACGGGCGTGAAGAGGGCGGCGAAGGGTGCGGTCACACGACGGGTCACCCTGGGGTCGGAGACCACCCATCGGAAGCGCAGCGCGAGAAGAGGGTTGGCCTTCCGCACCTGGGGCTCCGACCCGTCAGCCCCTCGCACGAGCCCGAGCGGGCGAAGACGCGTCTCGACGAGCTGGCGAACGTCGTCAGGCGCGAGTCGCCGCCCATAGGCCGTGCTGACGGCCTCAGCCAGCTCGGCGTACGTCCGCCGTCCGTCGATGGCCTCGAGGACCAGGTAGAGCAAGGGCGTGAGCTGCACCGTCTGCCCGTCGAGGCGACGTACCAGCGAGGGTGGGTTGCGGTAGCCGGAGCCCGTCAGGGCTCCGAGAAGCTCGACGCCCGTGGTCCGCGTCGGAGGGTGCGCGACGTCGCCGACGTCGCGCGCGTCGGCGGACGGCAGGGCCGATGGGTCGATGGTGGCGACCGGCTCGGAGGCCCTGCCGTCCGCTGACGCGAGAGTCACGATGGGCCGTCTACTGCTGGATCTGGGAGTTCTGGTCGGCAGTGGCCTGCGCGGTGCCCGCCAGGTGCTGGGTGATCGAGCCCTGCTGGTCCGCGATGGACGTCGCCTCCGAGCCGACGGACCCGACGTTGGCCGAGACCGAGGCGTCGATCGGGGCGGCGACGTTCGCGTTCGCGGCCACCGCTCCGTCGATCGGGGCGGCCAGCTTGGCGTCCGCCGCTGCGTTGACGTCGATGTTGAGCAGGTTGCCACTGAGGGCAGAGGAAGCCGTGGGCGTCGGGCTCGGGGCGGCAGCCGGCTCCGCGGTGGGCGTGCTGGTGTCGGCCGTCGGCGCGGACTGGTCGATCGTGCTCTGCTGCGGTGCGTGGGCGACGGCGGAGCCGGACAGGTCCTGGTCGATGTTCACGCCCTGGTGCGCGACTGCCGCGTCCGCGGAGCCGACCGAGAGGATGTTGGCACCGACTGCTCCGTTGATCGGCGCTGCGACATTGGCGTTGGCGGCAACGCCGAGGTCGATCGGGGCCGCGACGTCGAGGGCGAGGTTCAGGTCGGCGTTGAGGTCGAGGAGCGACATGACCTCCTTGTCCGGGAGGGCGGTCCCACCCTCGGCGGCCAGCTCTTCCGCGGAAACGGGTGGGAGATCGGCTTCGTCCATCATTGGCTCCATTCCGGCACACGCGAGTGCCCGTCATCGGTTGCGGTGGAGCACACATACCCGAGATTTCGCCCACACCAACCGGCCTCCCGGGGACACGAAGAAGGAGCTGATGCCAGGCGCATCCGGTCCTTCTTCACTGTTGTGGAGCTGAGGGGATTCGAACCCCTGACCTTTCTCATTGCGAACAGATGCGTTGCCGTTGTCGTGCTCGTCGTGGTGCTGTGCATGCGTTACTTCGGCCCCCTTGCCCGGCGCTGGGAGGTGCCGCGCAGAAGGCGCTCATGGCCCCCAGCTGCGCTGGTAGTCGACGGTGCCCGCTTCTCGAGGTGGGCAGTGGTCCTCCGTGGTCCTCCGTGGGCCTGTGCCCGAGCAGCGACGGCTGGGGTCTCCCCAGTCCAGGCGCCTGAGTCCCAGCCGATCGACGAGGCGCCGGCTGCGAGTGTCGTCAGGACGTCGGGCTCCGCCGTGAGCTCGTCATGAAGCGTGGGGGCGGCGGGGTGCGCGAGGACGGCGCCAGTGCGGAAGCTCCTCACCGAATGCACGTAGCCCATCGGCACAGAGCTGCCACGTCAGCGGCAGGTCTGGAGGTCGCCCACGAGTGCCTACGACGGCCGCTCGAGGCAGACGGGCGCCCCCAGGCGGTCCAAGACCACCCGGGGGCGCTTGTCGTCTGCCGTATGCCGTCAGCGCGGTCGTCGGTGACGCCGGGGCCCTCGGCTTCGATGCGCTCCTGGCGCACCTCCTCCGAGACGGTCTCCTGCTCGGTCACCTGCTCCTTGCCGAGGCGGACCCGCTCGACCGGAACGGCCTCCTTGTCGACCACGGGACGCTCCTCGTGCAGCACGACCTCGTGCTCCTCCTCCGAGATCGCCGGGCCGTCCGTCGCCTCACCGACGTTCGCGTCGGTGATCGGTTCGCGCTCGATCCGGACCTCCTCGCGGGTGACCGGCACCTGCACGTTCTGCTGCTGCTCGGTCACCACGTACTTGCGCAGCCGCGCCCGACCGGCCTCCCGCGACTCGGTCCCGACGCGCAGCTGC
>Ga0308176_10001615_pt1 | contig 14211 bp, 27 predicted proteins | sample PhyCR2_3_FD_203890 | JGI IMG/M metagenome (GOLD analysis project Ga0308176, IMG submission 203890) | Soil microbial communities from UC Gill Tract Community Farm, Albany, California, United States - DLSLS.C.R2 | ecosystem: Environmental > Terrestrial > Soil > Agricultural land | place: USA...
CGCCGCCTAAGCCTCGGCCCGCTCCGGCCACCTCAGCTAAATGGATCCGTGTAGACCGTGGGGGCACGCCTTCCCGGGAATGGATAGCCGATGTTTTTGGCGGCACCCGCTATGCCGATCTGAGTTTCGGCGCCATCCGCCGTTTGCAATTGGATTGCGGCAGCCTCCTCGCCGCCCGAGCCCTCTGCGATGGGCGCAAAGGGGTTACTGAAAATTGGAGCGGGCTGTTGGTTGCCGCCGCCAAGCGGTTGCAAATGGCTCAATGGCTCATGCTCGGGCAGGCTCGGCAGCCGGGTGGGCACGCTGTTGCCCCGGGCAAAGGCGGGCCTCAGGGGTGAGCCTACCGGCGTGGGGAGGGGTGCGTCGGATCTGAGCCGCGCCCGGGCCGCCGGGGTGAGTTTGGGCACCTCTTGCTCGGAGCGGAAGGCCCGCTGTTTTTGCATCAGCTTAAAAAGGCTCAGCCGCCGCTCGGGCATGAGCATCTCCACCGGGAAGGTGCGATCCAAGCCGTCAACGATGCGGGCCGGCCACTCACTCTCTAGCATCACCCGGGGGAGCTCCGCCGGCAGGATGGGTGGGCTAATGGAGGCCGCCCTCACGTCACGCTTGGGGGCCTTGGGCATTGAGATTGGGCGCATGGGGTGCACCTCGGATTTAGGGTGACTTAACGGAATGGTCTCTTTTTGGAGCAAACCGTTAACGCTTTGCTCAATTTTCGGAGCATCCCGTAACGCTTTGCTCGTGACACGCCCTGGTTTGGCGCCCAAGTCATGGGCTCTCGTAGTGACTCAGCATGGCGGCGAGGGGGCTATCCTCATCCGGGGGCTCGTACTCGGGCAGCGGTATACCGAGCTCATCATAGCGTGGCAGAATTTGATCCTTCGCATCAAAAAACTGGAGGGATGCCCGGCTCAGCAAAGGATCATCCCCGCTTTGGCAGGCCCGGGCAGTCTCTTGAGCCTCCACCCAAACGGCGGGCACGCCCGGATCCTCCAAGCCCCGCACCATGGCCAACAGGGCCTCTAGGCGCCCTTCTTTTTTGAGCAAGGCCTTGCGATAGGGCAGCCACCCGGCAACGGCCCCGGGGAGGATCATAGAGGCCGGCAAGGTGCTGATGAGCGGATTGGTGGTGAAAAAGCACGCGATGCCCAAGCCCATCAGACCCACGAGGCTCCCGCATACGGCGCCGATGCCCGCCGCAAGGGCCTGATCCTCCGTGCGGGATCTCCGGCAGTAGGCGAGCTCCGAGGCATACAGCTTGGCGTGCTCCAGATCCATAAAATGGGGAGCCCGGGGCATTTGCCCGGTAAAGCCCCGGTAGCGGAGGTTTTCGTATTGGAAGCCGCCTACGCCGAGGAGGCATCGGGAGACGCCATGAGGCTGAGTTTCGGCTACATGGCGGCAGGCCTCAGCGCCGCCTCCCAAGGCCTCTACCCGGTGGGTGCCCCGGGGCTCAAAGTGGAGGGAGTCAATACGGATGGCAGAGTGGAGAAAAAAGGTCATGGCCCATTATCACCCGGGGGCCTGATGCGGAGCTATTCCCGGCGGTGGGCGAGCGGGGGCATTAAAGTGCCGGCAAACGATGCTCGATGAGTTTGCGCCTCACCGCAGCCAAAACCAACGGGCCGTCTGGATTTTCCTGTCTGGCCTCATGGATCGCATAATCTAGCATGGCCTCACGGTAGCGGCGCCGCAGCTCAGTATCCGGGATTCGCCCCTGAAGGGCCCACATCCGCCGCAGAAAGTCGGCCTCCTCGGGCGCCGTAAAGGGGTGCTCCAAGTAATCATGTCTGTTCATTTTGCCTCCTAGATGCCTTTAACGCCGAGCTCTCCCGGCGGCTACAAAATTTTTAACCAGCTCCTGCCCCCCCGTTAATGCCATACAGCGCCAACAGGAGAAACCTATGCCCTATGCTTTGCCTTACCTAGATGCCGCCTTTGCCGCATCCAACTTTTGCCTCGCCCTGGTGGAGCGGGAGCGGGCCCGCAAAGGGCACCTCCAGCTAGCCCCCGAGGCCGTGGCTGAGCACGAGATCGAGATTTTGGGCACCTTCGAGGCCCTCACCCACCACTACCGGGAGGCCGGCCTGGCCGATGACGGCAGCGCCCATGCCGCCTTGCTCCCTGCCGAGTTGGCCAATGCCATCAGCGGCGTGGCCCTGTTGCGGGCCGTGGCCCAATTCCAAGGGGAGGCCGCCGCATGGTGGGCCCGCTTTGGCGGCATGGAGGAGGAGGATGTCGTATTGATGGAGACCATCCGCACCGAGATGGCCGGATGGGATCGGTTTTTATACGGCAAGGCCCACGAGGCCCATGCCGTGCGGCTGAGCCCGTGGGGTGAGGATGCTACAAATTAGGCCGGCCTGGACTTCTGAAAGTTGAAGATGACGGGAATGTTAATAGCCGCCAAAATCTGCATTAGGGCCCAGGCCAACGTAAAAAGCGGGTCACGAGATTTCTGCCACGTCTTGCCCCACCATGTTGTGGCCTCGGGCTCGGGCTTAGAGGCCGGTGCCTCCGGGGCCACCGTGGCCGCTGCCGCGGGGGCCGCTGCCGTGGCCGGTGCCGGGGCAAACGAGTGGCGCAACTCAATGATAATGGTTTGCGGGGGAGGCGCCGCATAGACAACTTGTGGCGCCGCCGCCGGGGCCGCTTGATCGGCAGCGTTGCGCGCCCACGGGGCCGGGCTACTCTCCGAGCGGGTAAGAGGGGGCCGGGAAACTGCCGGGGAAGGCGGAGTGGGCTGAGGGGAGGCCTCGTATTGCGTCACCTTGGTATAGACCGTTGGGGGAGAATTTGGCGGGGTAGGCAGCGGCGTCTCATTGTTGCGAAAATGCCCTCTACTGCGTGGCCGCTCCGGGCTTTGCGGAGGCGTATGTAGAGCTCTCCCGATTGATGGCGTTCGGATCTGCACCTCGGTCAATTCAATACTAGGTCTCATGCATAACTCCTGAGCATCTGGTTTGTAGACGTCAATGCAATCCCTCGGGGGCCCAAGGGCTCGTGCACGCCTAGACCGGCCTCGGGGCTCCGGTGGCGCCCGCCTATCATCAAAGCTGAGCCCCCTTGGCCGCAAGGCTCCGGTGGCAAACAGGTTGAGAGTACCAAAGTCATCCATTTTACTGCCCGCCTTTGTTGTGGGGCCGTGCGTTAGCGCCGAGCACAAGCGTTGGCCCGATTGATACTCATGCGCTCTCCTCGGCACTGGCAAACAACGTGTTAATCTCGCCGGCTACGCCGCCACTCGGCTCGGGCAGTAGCCCCCTCTCCTCCACGCCGTCAACGTCACACTCTCTGATGGCCGTGCCTAATAACTCCCCGCTAAACTCATCGCGCAAGGCCATGGCCCGGGCACGGAGTTGCAGCATCCGGTCGGGATTTTTGCCCCAAGCGGATTTGGGGTGGCCGGGCAAGAGGCCGCCAATCATAGCCTTCTCAACAGTGTAGAAGGTGCTATGGGGCTTGGGCTTATCCCGGTGCTTTACGATGCAAACGGCAGCCGCCGCCGGCTCAAAGAGGGTCTCCAGGTTTTCGGCATCCTGCACAACAGGCTTGCCATCCGGGCCGCGCACAACAAAGTATTCCTTTTTCCACTCCAGCTTGCCGCTACGCTCCACGATGCTCAGGGGCAAGTCTCCCCATATGCACAAGATGTTGTTGATGTATGCCGTATAGCGGAGGGCCGCCATCACGTTGAGGCCAAAGCTTTTTACAAGCTGGATGCCGAGCACCACTTGCTCCGCCGTCTTGTAAGAATCCGGGCAAGCGCCGGTGCTCAGAAGCCATCGCGCAATGCGCAACTCCTCCGCCGTATCGTCTCCCTTCATCAAACCGTGCTCATCAAAGGCGATGGGCTTGGGCTTGGGGGGAGCTATGGCTGTGGCCGGTTTCTCGGGCGTGGGGCTGCCGCGCCCGGTTTCGGCCTGAGCCTCCTCCTCGTATTCAGCCTCTAGTTGGGCAATATGCTCTTGGGGATCGATGATGTTGGGCATTAGGGTGCTTCTCCTGCACGTATAGGTGCGGGCAGGTTATAGCACTTTGGCGCCAAAAAGCTATGATCTCGGGCAAATCTTTGGCGCCAAACTTATGATGTTTTTGAAAATTAGGCTAAATTCGCAAACTTGCTCGTACGCTTGCTCCACCCGGCCAAAAAGCGGTTTTGGGTGGGATTGGCCTGAGCTATGCCTTTCAAATAGGCATCGCAAATTTTGGTAAAGCCGGCCAAAAACTGAAGGCTTGGCATCGCATTGATGGCCGCTAGCGTCAATGGGCCGAGGAGGCCATCAGCTTTGGTGCCCACGGTGGCCTGAGCCATGCGGATGGCCTGAGCGGGGCCGCACAAGACGGCCATATCGAAGATGACGGTGGCCACCGGCTGCCGGATGATGGAGTCACCTTTGATGGGGGCCCAATACATCTTCTTATAAATGGCCTGAGTTTCCTCTAGGCTGAGGGCCTGCACATCGGCGGCAGTTTGGGGCTTGCCTCGGTAGGCCGAGAGCGTGGCGAGCGTGATGCCCCGCATGGTGGGGCCCCCACGGTCTAGCGCGTCAAACACGTAATTGCCTTCTGCCAAAAGAGTGAAGGCCAATGCCATCTCGAAAATTGCCATGGCCGGAGTATGACGCGGCAAGGCTAGCCGATGCAATTCTTTGGCCTTCCCGCCGAGCTCGGGGTGGGATATGTGGCACGCCAAATGCGCGGGCTGCCAAAAATAAACGTGCGCCGCAAAAACGCCCGGGTAGACTAAGGGTGTGGGGCAAGGGCGCTCCAAAGATGTAGGAGTCTCAAATGGTACGTGATGTGATTGTCGTTGAGCCGGGCAAAGATGTGCGCATGGTAACCGTTGAGAGCCTTGAGGATTTGCAGCGCCTCGTGGGGGGCTATATCGAATGTGTGCCCGTATCCGATAAGTTTACCGTATGGGTCAACGAGGAGGGGATGCTGCACGGTATGGAGCCAAGCGTCATATGGGAGGGCAAGGGGCAAGTGCTCGTGGGCCCCGTGGTTTTTGATGGCCGCGCCACCCGGGCCGGTAACACCTCATCCCTTAAAGGTAACGCTCTTAAGGCCGCCACTGCCTACATTGAGAAAAACAGAATCTAAGTAAAAATAAACGTGCGGGGCAAAAGCCATCGGGTATCCTATATGTGTATGTCTTGGCAGGAGGAAACAAAATGAAGCTCAAGAGCACAATCGAAAAAGTAATCAATGTGGATATCGTGGTGACTGCGACCTACACGGCGGAGCCGCAAACTTATGGCAGCTATTTTGAGCCCGATGAGGGAGGCGTTGAGATCCTATCGGTGATCATGAAGGATAAGGCGGGCAACAAGGTAGAGGTAAGCCACCTCCTTACCATGGAGGATGAGCGGGAGATTATCGAGCAAGCCGCCGAGGAGGCCGCCGCCATCAGCCAAGGGGAGCATGATGACGGGGATTGGTAAAAGAGAGGGGCCCGCAAAAATAAACTTGCGGGCCCCTTAGGGCCGGGTAGACTTAAGGATGTGGGGCAGGTAGCCCCCGGAGGGTAGCAAAATGGAAGCATCAAACAAGAGCAAAATTCAGTATCCCGAAAACGAGGAAACATGCGTGCGCTGCGAACGCACCCTTAATAAAAAGCGGATTGTCTACCTTGAGTTGGATCAAGAGCGGGTGACCTACCACGAGGAATTGCCCGAAGGCCGCCCAAGCCAAGGCTTTTTCCCTTTCGGGGCAGCGTGCGCCAAACAACAACTCAAAGAGACTGCCGCCAAACAAGCCAAAGAATAAACGTGCGGATGGTTCGGCAGCGGGTAGACTTAGAGCATAGCCCGCTGCCCTGGAGGCACCATGTATCTCATCCCGAAAACATACGCTCAACATAAGGCCAAGCTGGCCGCCAAAAAATCCTCGCAAAAATCCCCAACCGATACCGCACCGCGCCTTGATCGCCCTGCCGCTCGGAGTAAGGTGCCTGCAAAGGAGTTTACTTATGCAAGATAACATTGTTTACCAAGCCCTATATCCTAACAACTTTAATAGAAACCATGCCCGAGTTTATCACGCCTTCCCGGTGGTAGACGGCAGACAGGAGTGGGCGCTTTGCAATGCCGCTCCCCGTGGCGGCATCCCCTGGAATGAGGAGGAGCCCCCTGCCCTAGTCTGCAAAAGATGCGCCAAAAAGATGGCCCGAAAGTAAGCCCTTGCCTTGGGCCCCAACCTCAGCCATAAGGGGCCTCGCCGGCCACATAGGTGCCTCGCATCACCTCTCCAGCCGGCTAGGATGTGCGGGTAGGATCCAGGCCCGCCCGCACATCCGCCCTTACCTTCTCAGCGGATTTTTCCGCGCCCTCATAATGGCCGAGTAGATATCTTTGCCCCGCATATAGGCGTTGGGCAGATCCCGCACATCCATTTTTTCGTAAAAACGCTCAATGGTCTCCCATCCCCGGAGCACTTGCCCCGGAGGGATCGTGCGCCCGCTCTTAAAATTGAAGGTTAGAAAGTTGGCAAAATCCTCGCATAGCCCGTGACGATGGGCGCTGTTGTGCCCATCCTCGGCTCCCCCGAGCAAAACAATATGGTCATCGTGGGGCTGTATAGGGGCTAAACATTCAACACAAGTTGGGTGATCGCTGCCGCGCATGAGGCCTCCTGAGGGAGATCATAGCGCAATTTGAGGGCCCAATCATGGCCCAAGCGGGCTTTTTGCCCTTTGAGCCTCATCCCCTCCCTCGGAGCTCGGGCAGCCAAGGGGGGGGAGGTGCTTAGGCGTACGATATCTGGATCCTCGTGCGGCACGTCCGCCGTTTTTGAGGATGCGCAAGATGGTGTGAATATCGATCCTATAGTGTTTGGCGAGCACGCTGGCGCTGTAGCCAAGATCGTACTGAGCGATCACAGAGGCCTCATCCACGGCGAGCCGCCGCCGGCCCGGCTTGCCATCGGAGGGGCTGGCATTGGCCTTCCTCCGGCTCACGGGCTTATAGCTTAACGGCTGGAAGCCGCGCCGGGGGATGCCCTCGGCTTTTAGCCACTTATTCAAAGACGCATAAGAGACGCCGTAATCTTGGCAAACCTCGCCGCTCGGCTTGCCTGCCTGGTAAGCCTCAATGGCGGCACGGCGCTGAGGGTGTGGTTTTGACATATCAAAATCCTTTCGCCTTCTGATCGGCTAACGCCTAAAGCGCATTGTCTTTTTTGTCTTTGGCCGCCTCATCCTCCCCCTCTAGGCTCTCGGGGTATCGGGAGGTGATGCGATGCAAGGTGTATTTTAGGCAAGCGTCTATAATGGCCGTATAAAACTCAACGCGCTTTTGGGTGAGGTTTCCGCTTTGGGCTTGCTCCTGCATAGCCTCTAGGGCTGCGGGGATCATCTCATAGGCATCAGTGCTGTCATCTATCCGGAATGAAAACGGCTTGTATTCGGGCACGTCACTCTCCTTAACGAGTCTCAATTTTCTCATAGTTTGGCAACATCCTCGGGAACGGAGGCCCATTGCGGCACCTCGATCGTAAGGGCCTTGCGGGGGTATCCGGGCCACTCGTTGGTGCGCCTCGCCTCGGCGTAGAGCTCCATCGCATAATCACGCCATTGCTTACCCACGTTGAGCGTAGCGGGCCCTGCCACGTAAATGCCAATCTCGTAAGGTGGCCTTTTTTCGATAGCCAAAAATACGAACGCATCAGCACGCCAAAGCCCGCTTGCCTCTCCACCGGCGAGGTAGTGAGCGGCTTGTAAGTGATACATATATTTTTCGATATCCCGAGCAAAGGGCTTGGCCCGAGCATCCAGGGTGGTTTTAAGATCCACCACGATACTCTTGGCGCTAATAAAATCAGGCCTCACTTTGCAGGGCAAATCAAAGGTCTCATCGTGATAGAGGAGCGTGGCTTCCCGCTGCCCCTTGCTCAGGAGGTTGGCGAGGAAGGGCACCGAGTGCACCTTGTCACGCATCCGGCAGCAAGCGTCATAATCGGCACGGCTGATAAGCTCCACGCCTTGATCGCGTGCCAACTCCTCCGCCTCAGCGTGCTCCGCCTTGCCCTCTGCGCTCCGCCGATCAACCGAGGGCCGTGGTTTGATGCCCGCCTCAAAACGCTCGGGCTCCAAGATGGCCATATGTGCTGCGCGCCCAAGCGCCTTGGCCGGCGTGTCGTTATCCCCCACCTCGCCATCAGCCATGGCCTTGTAGTGGGCCGGAGACCGCACAACCTCTTTGAGGCCCGATGCGTTAATGCCCTCAAGGCGAAGGTATTGCTCGTGGGGGATGCCCTCTAGGAGCGTGTTGAGGGCGTATTGGTGCGGATCGGTTGATGCCATAGGGGGTGCCTCGCATGGTGAGGGGCCGGTATCCCCCACTCCATGCGAGGTGTCAACGAGATTGGCGCCAAACAGGGCCCCGGGCCCGAGCCTATTCCCGCTCCAAGGCATCGATGAGTGCCCGGAGATGGGCCTCGGCTCGCCTCAGAGAGACGGAGGCGGCAATATGCCTCCCCCGCTCCGGGGAGCTCTCCTCCGGGGCCTCACGCTCAAGAGAGGGGATGAGATCTTTTATGCTGCAATGCAGGGATCGGAGGTCTACCCAAGTGGCTTTTTCCATCGGGGCCCTTTCCAAGGCTGCGGAGCACATCTCCAATAGGGAGAGGATCCGCCCGTTTTGAGGAGGGCTCAATCTCGGGCAAGGGCCGGCCATGGTCTAGGGCCCGGTGCTCAATCTCCGAAGCCTCAAGGCACGCCTTGGCTTGCTCACGGGCCTGAGCGTATTGGATGTTTCTATCACGCTCATCACTATTGCAAAGCAACGCCCAGCCGCCCATGCGCTTAACGACCTCCCACGCCACGGGCCCGAGCACGGCTTGGGCCTTCTCCGTGTTGTTGCGCCCAACCGGCCCGAGGTTGGCAAAGATACGGCTCACGATCTCTTGGGCCTCGGCATCCCGGCTTAGCTTGGGCCGCAAAAAGTGGCGCACCTCCCCGGGCAGCGGCAGCCGGCGCCGGGCAGGATCCATCCGCATATGGTTAAGTGCGCGCTCCACGTCACGTTGATCAAAATCCTCAAGGTCGGCAGCGTAGGCCCGGATCATATACTCATCAATCTGATAGCCATAATACCGGCTGAGTTTGGCATAATGCGCTTTGATGGCCTGAGTGTTTACGTCTTGCATGGGTGCCTCCTGAGGCTAGAGCTCTCCGTTGGATATCCGCTGCATCAAATTAACGTAGTGGTTTTCTTTTTCGGCGCTCTCCACAACCTTCCGGGTGATTTGCTCCCCACGCCGCATTTGAGTAAAAAGCGTGTCGCAATTTTTCACGCAATACTGAAGGTCATGGGTATTCCGAAGGTAAAACGGCTCATTGTGCTGCACGTAAAACCGCACGAGATGCTCGGATGCCTCGGATCCAAGACGGGTGACAAGTTGCTTTGTAAGGGCATTGGCCCTGGCATTGCGCACGGGAGGGTGCCCCCATCGCCGCTCATAGGCCTCCGCATAGGCCTCCCAAACCGGGGCTGTCGGCGGGGGCACGAGCGCCGGCTTATCCCGCTTGGGCCGAGGCGCCCTCTTTTTGGGAGCGGCTGCCCGCTTGCGAGCCCGGCCCGCCACGCCCGCCTTGGCCGCCTCCACCCTCTTTTGCCGGGCCTCGGCCATGCCGGCATTATCCGTGATTAAGTAACGAAACTCATTCTCTTGAGTCTGTTGTAGGTATCCCGCATGGATGAGCCCGAGGATAATCCGCTCGTTGTCCGCTTGGGAGCCCACCAACATCCCTGCCAAGGCCTCCTCCGTCGCCTCCTCGATGCCGGCCTCCCGGGTGACGTGCCAAAACACGGCGAGGATGCCGATGGCCTCGTAGGCGGAGATGCCGAGCTCCTCGTGGAGCCGGCGTAGCCTTGCTGATTGCCAATCCCTTACATCTAAACGAACGTGTCTCATGGGCACCTTGGGCTAGAGGTTGTGTTAAGCTATGCCATTCCCATAGATGGGTGAAAGAGAAAAATGCCCGGCGGCATGGAAAGGTTGGCGGCAAATGGCTGAATGGCTGAGCGCAAACGGCAACTATGTAATTGGGGCCCTTTGGTATCTGCACTCTTTGTTTATGGTGAGGGCCATGCTCCAAAGCCGCTCCTCTAGCTGCCGGCTGATGACCGAGCGGGAGCTCCGAGCCATGGCCACCTCTACGGCGATCTCGGTCTACGGCACCCTCATTTACAGTAGCATCCTCTGTGCCCTAACCTTTCTTTGGCTCAAATGCTCTCTTTGAAAGGATGCCCCCTTGTGGCGAAAACTCACCAACAGCGTTAAGGGGGAGAGCAAATTTTACACCCTTCCCAACAAGAGCACGTCATCGATCCACGAGTACAACCGGCAGAATGATTTTGATTTTAGTGACGGGCCGCCGCCCGATACATTGACCGTGCCCCGGGATCCTCAAGATGGGCGCTACAATATCAACGAGCATACGGTAAGCCCCTTTATCGAGGGCATGGCCCTGGAGCCGCTCACGGCCCCCTCTATGCCGGCAGCGCAACCGGGCATTGTTATCACGCCGCCCACGCCTCCATGGGCCACGCCCATAGGCTCACGGCGCGGCAGTGACGCGGAGCAAAGTGACGGCGAGGGCAGAGGGAAGGGCACGCACCGCAAGGCCCTCAGTGACGATGGGCACAATCGCAACAACTCCCGGAGTGATGCGGCGCGTCGTGCCCTTGAGGCCGCACTCGCCTTCAAGGCCATAGAGCGGGCCCTTCAGAATATGGAGATCCAAAACAGCTCCACGCCCGCGCAACGCGCCATCAATTATAGTTGGCCGCTTAACCGGCAGCCACGCACGGAGCCGGAGCAAGATGTGCCTCAGGACGCGTCGCCGCCCAACGGCTCCGAGAGTGATCCTTTTGAATTTGATAATTGACGGCATCTAGGCGGCTATGGTCTACGCATAACAAGACACATCGGAGAAAGGGATGAGCCATGGCCACACCTGCTAGACGTTACGGCAAGAGCCTTCTGAGTGGCGAGATGCCCCCCGCCAAACAAGAGATCCCCAACAGAGCTCGGCTCTCCGTACCAATGGGAGGGCGCACCCTTTGCCAAGCCCATGTGCCTACCGTGCTCTACGGCGTGGCCAAAAAGGAATGGCAAAAGCGCAAGCTCACCATGCGGCAAGTGCTCGTATGGTGCCTCAGTAATTTTTTGCTCGCCACCAATCCTGAGGCCGCCGCCAAGTTGGGCATTTACGAAAAACGCATCCATAAGAAAAACTTGCCCAAACAGGAGGTAGCCAATGCCGATGTATAAGCGTGGCGAGGAGATCCGAGTTGACGAAAACCTAGACGTTGGCGTGGCCACATTGGCAGACAAGAAAATGCTGCCCATGATTTGCATTAAGTTTGCGGATCTTGAGGTGCTCTTCAGCCAATCCGAGGCGGCATGGTTGCATGGCCGGGTGGGTGACGCTTTGCTAAAGCTGGCCGATGATGAGCCTCGGATTATCGTGCCAAAGTAACGCACGGTGGCGTGACGTCTACCGGCCCCGGCATTATGTAGCCCGCATAACTTTTTGATGCGAGGTCACGTCAATGCCTTCTCCCGTAGTTGCCTTACAAATCACCCGTCACGATGCCATTAGCCCCACAAGCCCCTTGGCCAATCCTGCCACCTGCCCCACGCACATTGAGGTGGATGGCTATGGCCGGATCCCGGTGAGCGTCTTTACCCAAAGCTGGCTCACCGGCTCCCCTAAGCAAATCCGGCCCAACGTGCACGAGCGGGTGCTTTTTGCTCAGCCGGTGAATCCCGCCGATATGGTGCACCCTCCCAAGCCTCCCTCAGCCGCCGTCACGATCTGGTGCCTCCTCGGCGCCACGCTCGGGGCCGTGGCGTGCACCGCCGGAGTCTACACCATGAGCCCCTTGTTGGCCGTGGCCGGGGGCATCGCATGGCTGTTGAGCGCCGTGATTATGATCGGGGAGGCGAGCCCGGAGCCTCTCATCGGGACACGACCTGAGATTGCATAACGCCTTGTGTTAAGATGGCCGCATGGCCATTGCGAAAAACAAAAACCAAGGCGCTTTTTTCGAGAAGATATTTGAGCATATGGCCGCCACGCAAAACGTGCTGCCGCAAAAACAACATCTTGCCTTCCGCTACCTGAGGGGAGGCAAGATGTTGCCCATCAAAACCGAGCTAGATTTTTCCATCGTGAGCAAGACGGGCCAAGTGGCGTATATAGATCTGAAGACGTTTGCCGGCGCCCACTTTACCTTCAGCCAATTAGATACAACGCAACTTAAACGAGCCGTGCGCTACAATGAGTGGGGAGTTTGCTCGGGCTTTGTTGTGCACTTTGTCGGCACTAACGAGGTGGCCTATTTTGCCGGGCAGGATATTGCCGCTGCCGGCCCCCGCTCCCGCTTTATGCCGGGCACGGGGGTGGCATTGGGCACCTTGCTCCACTTTAAGGTGGCGCCTATTTTTGCGTCTTTGCCGAAGCCAACCGCTTGGCCGCGCCTTCATCTTTGATGGCCGAGGCGATGGCTTCCACGCTGCCCACGGTTGTATGCAAAAAGTTACTCAAAAGCTTTGTACCGGCATCCACGATGGCCTGAGCGTGCACGCTAGAGATCCTCATTTGGGAGGTGAGCTCGTTGACGATGGGGCCGCTCTCCTCTTGGCTCAGAGTATACACCTCGGTAGGTAAGCCCTTGATGTGCCGGCAAGCCTTGAGCATATCCCAAAAGAGGCTGCCATAATCCCCCATGGTCATGGCCTTTTTCCCGGAGCCAAGCGCATTGCCGGTGTCGTTGACGGCATCGGCCACAATCTTAATGATGGCGCTAATGGCCGGATGGTTGATCTCACTCATCGTCTTCTCCGCTTAGGATTTGTCCGCAAGGTTGCGGCTCATCCGCTTGTTGCGAGTAGCTTGGTAGGTAGCGTCCAGATCCGCTAAGGTTTCGGCGTTGTCTGCCAACTCCTCGTTTTGCTCACGGATGCGCTGTTGGTATTGCGCCATTTGGGTGCGCATCTCAGCTAGGCGCACTTTAAGATAAGCCACCTCTCCTTTGGCGTGGTGCGCTGTGTTTTCCGCCGTGCCTAGTTGGCTCTTGAGCCGTTGGCTATAGCCGTATAAGCGGGCGCACTCCTCCCGCAAAATATACACGAGCCGCTGGTGCCCATCGGTAAACACCGGGGGCCCCCTAAAGTAGGCGCGCTTGGTAGGCGGATCGGCAAACATGGCCCGGCCATACATCGTGGCCGCCTCTTGTTGGCTTTGCTCCGTCTCCGGCGTGCGCCCACGCAACAGGAGAGGGCGCTCCGGGCCCTGTTTTTGCTCCTCGGGCGTGCTCCGGCTGCGCTGCAAAGGCGGCGACACGGAAGGCTTAGGTGCGGCTAGCGTTGCTCCCGGGCCGAAGGTGCGGGTACTTACCGGGCCCACTCTGATGGGATCCATGGAGCTCCTTAAAGGCTTTGTTTATAAGCCGATGGGGTGGTGACGGTGAGCGTTGCGGCGCCATCCGATGGGGCCAAGGGGCTTGTGGCGGGGGTGCCCGCTTGGATTTGGTAGATCACCTTAACACGGCCAACGGCCCCGGCTCCGCCCGCTTGGCCGGGTGCGCCGCTGCCGGCGGTGGTTAGATTATCAACACGAGGAGCGCCGGCAACAGTGTAGTGGGCTTCCGCTACACCTCCTGCACCGCCGCTCCCCCCTGCACCGCCTGCGCCTGACGCTGCCGTGACTGAGGCGATGCTATTGAGGTTGCCGCACACAATCAGCACGCTACCTCCCGCACCGCCACCGCCGCCTCCGCCGCCTCCGCCGCCTCCGCCGCCACCGCCGTAAGCGGGAGGGGTATCCGTTTCCAGCTTGATAAAGCTGCCGCCCGCGCCACCCGGGCCGCCGGCCCACGCCGCTGCCGCGTCCGCCGATACTCTTAGGCCGTTGGCCGTCTTGGCGAAAACAAGGGCAATGCCGCCACCCGCTCCGCCGAGCCCGCCGATGGCCCCATTTTCTCCCGCTGCGGGGCCTCCTCCGATACGACCTTGAGGCGCCGTGCTCGTCAACACGCCTTGGGCCCCCGTACTGCCGCCCAAGCTGCTAAAGCCGCCTTGGGGGCCAAAACCACCGCCGCCACCGCCGCCGCAACCGGGGCCGCCCGTGTAATGGGTGTAACCGCTATGGGCTATGGCGTTCTTAATGCCGCCGCCCATGCCGCCCGCGCCACCGGG